>Ga0255774_10000135_pt1 | contig 68073 bp, 40 predicted proteins | sample 101ome_17_FD_179972 | JGI IMG/M metagenome (GOLD analysis project Ga0255774, IMG submission 179972) | Coastal salt marsh microbial communities from the Groves Creek Marsh, Skidaway Island, Georgia - 101407AT metaG (version 2) | ecosystem: Environmental > Aquatic > Marine > Intertidal zone >... | reverse complement strand
ATCTTTTACGATATCGTCTGTGTATGGACGGATACCATTATATTGAACGCCTTCGTAACGCCATGAATGATTGTACCCCACACGACGTACGAAAACACGGACGAGACCGCCCTTCGTCGGTCGGGGAGAAGGGTTTGTTTTCGTGTACCGGGGGGTACACATTGAGTCCCGAATCCTCATACACCCCCCCCTCGTCGACGTCGGAAACGGTTGAGCGACGCGCCCTTCCCCGAGCGATTCGTTCGTCCGCGACGTCGTCCGTCGTCGTGAGACGGGAGACGACCGCGCGCGAACATGGTGGCGGTGGTGGTGTCGAACGCGCGCGTCGACGCGCGAAGCGCGACGCGCGATCGGTGCGGTGGGTCGGCGTCGTCGCGAATGAGACTCGGATGTCTCACGGCGAGGCGCGCGACGACGACGCGACCGTCGATGTCGACGCGAGTGATGGCGTCGACGGTGCGAATTGCCGACGCGTCGCGGTGTGCGTGTGGTGCGCGCGGTGCGTGCGCGTGCGCGCGGGCGGTGCGAGGGGACGCGCGCGGGCGGGCGGTGCGTGCGCGTGCGCGAACGACGACGCGCGCGGCGAACGCGAACGCGGCGAACGCGAACGACGGGGGGTTCGTGTGGAAAGGAGCCGCGTTGGTCCCGTTCGCCGTCTCGGTGAGCGTCGGGTTGGTGCTGAATTTTCTCGTGCCGCGACCGGAGGCGGTGGTGCCGCAGGCGTGGGCGTTGTTGAGCATCTTTTTGTCGACGATTAGCGGCCTCGTGCTCTCGCCGTTGCCGGTGGGGGCGTGGGCCTTCATCGGTCTGACCACGGCGGTGGTGACGGAGACGCTGAGTTTCCAAGCCGCGTTTTCGGCGATGACGAACGATGTCATCTGGCTCATCGTTCTCGCCTTTTTCTTCGCGCGCGGTTTCGTGCGCACGGGTTTGGGCGATCGCGTGGCGACGATGTTCGTGCGCGCGCTCGGCAAGTCCACCCTCGGCTTGTCCTACGGCTTGACCATCTCCGAGGCGATCCTGGCGCCGGCGATGCCGTCGACCACGGCGCGCGCCGGTGGCGTGTACTTGCCGATCATTCAGTCGTTGGCCAAGCAAGCCGGCTCGGAGCCGGGACCGACGTCTCGAAAGCTCGGCGCCTTTTTGGTACAAACGCAGCTTCAATCGAGCGGACACTCGAGCGCGATGTGCATGACGGCCGCCGCGCAAAACTTGTTGTCTCTCAAGATTGCGGCGTCGCTCGGCATCATCGTCGCCTCGCCGTGGCTCACCTGGTTCAAGGCGGCGTGCGTCCCCGCCGTCATCGGTTTGCTCGTCACCCCGCTCTTGGTGTACAAGCTCTACCCGCCCGAGGTGCAAAACACCCCGGACGCGCCGGCGCAAGCCGCTGAGAAGTTGAAGCAACTCGGTCCGCTCACTCAAGACGAACTCATGGTCGTCATCACGATGAGCATCACCGTGTTTATGTGGATCTTCCAACCGTTTGGCATCAAGCCCGTCGTCGCAGCCATGTTCGGCATGTCTCTTCAGCTCATCTCCGGAGTCATCACCTGGGCCGAGTGCTTGAACGAGAAGGGCGCCTGGGACACCTTGTTGTGGTTCGCCGTCTTGATCGGCATGTCCGCGCAACTCAACTCGCTCGGTTTCATCGATTACCTGTCCTCGACCGTCGCCGGCGCGTTGACGGCGATGAACTTGGCGTGGCCGCAAGTCATGCTCTTGCTCCACGGCTTTTACTTTGCCATCCACTATTTGTTCGCGTCTCAGACGGCGCAAGTCGCGGCGTTGTCCACCGCGTTCATGGCGATGATGATGGCTGCGGGCGCGCCGCCGATTCTCGTCGGTCTCACCATGGCGTTCCACACCAACCTCTTCGGCGGCATCACGCACTACGCCTCGGGTCAGTCGGCGTGCTACTACGGCGCCGGTTTCGTCGAGCTCAAGGATTACTTCCGTCTCGGCGGTATCTGCGGCGTCGCCAACGTTCTCATCTGGCTCGTGTTCGGCGGACTCTGGTGGAAGGTGATCGGTCTCTACTAAAAAGTGTGACGGTTGGTCGCCGGCGTTGCGGTCGGCGAGTTTTTTTCATGAGTGAGCAACCCCCTCCCTCGTTTTTCATTTTTCATTTTTATTGATGAATCACAGTAATGACTACAGTAAACACGACTTCTTAACACTTTCTCTCTCTCTACGGCGACACCAACTCGCTCGCCGCGTCCCCCGTCCTGCCCTGCGCGCGTTGCTTCAACCGCGTCGCGTTTCGACTCGGCTTTAAATCCTTCTTGCTCACCCGGTGCGACGCCCCCATCACCGGACACTCCTTGAACGCCGCGCGTCCGATGAACATCTCGATGCTCGATTTTTCGTACACGAATCCAAGCTGATCCTCCACCGGATCGTCGATATCCTCGATCCGTTTCCCCGAGATTGGACACTTTGCGTTTTTCACGCTCGTCGTCGCATCTTCGTCGACCATTAAATCTTCATCCTCTCCCATCGTCGTCGTCGCCCCGCTCGCCGCCTTATCGAACGCGATCAAGTATTCCATATCCTTAGATCGTTGCGTCAGGTACACCATCGTCTTCTTCTCGAGATACCCTTCGAAATCAAACGCGTCGTCGTCCTCGGCGCCTTCGTCGTCGTCTTCGCCCGCGACGACGTATTCCCTCGCCAACGCCTTCAACGCGTCCATCTGCGCGAGTTTCTCCCGTCGAACGTCACACATGCGATCAACCTTGGCTCGCAACGCCGCGCACGCCTCCGGCGCGCCGCCCGCCGCGTTCCGCGCCGCCTCGGCGGCGTATTCACACGCCGCGCGCACGTGGTCCAATGATTCTTGAATCTCTTCGCACCGCTCTTCGATCGTGCGCTGCATCTGCGCCCGCGTCGCGCATTCGGTCGAACGCGAACGCGGCGCGCGGGACATGTCGGTGTCGGGCGGGCGCGCGTCGGCGGGCGCGCGCGTCGTTCAGTGACAGCTCATCAGATTTGAAATCTTCAATCTTCTTTAATGAATCATCATTCGGACGACGCCCGCCCCACACGTCGTCGCGCGCGTCCGTCCGGCGGTATCGGGACGCGTCGCGATCGTCGTCATCCCGTCGTCGATCGCGGAACGCGTTCCGCGATCGACGACGGGATGACGACGACGACGATGGATGATGAGCTGGATGCGCTTCGAGAAAATCTCCCACCGACCGACGACCAGGCGCTCGCGAGCGCGATCAACGCGCACGCGGCGAGGACGGTGTGCGTGCTGAACGCGTTGAGCGCGTCCGCGGAGGCGAGGTTGGCCCGGGCGGCGCAGAGGTTGGCGGAGGCGGAGGCGAGGACGCGACTGTTGGAACGCGCGCTCGACGCCGAGGCGAGCGAGGCGACGACGCGCGACGCGAGGGCGGAGGACGCGCGGGGGGAGACGGTGGAGACGGTCGAGGGTGGTGGCGTGGACGCGGTCGCGGTGGAGGAGACGGTTCCGGTGGAGGAGACGGTCGCGGTGGAGGAGACGGTCGCGGTGGAGGAGACGGTTCCGGTGGAGGAGAAGACGGTTCCGGTGGATGCGCCGCCTCCGCCGCCGCCGCCGCCTCCGCCTCCGCCCGGTGAACCGCCGGAACGGGCGAACGCGATGGTGAACGATCCAAAGTATGGTATGTACTTTAAGATGATAAAGATGGGCGTTCCCGAACAGGCGGTGCGGAATAAGATGGCGCTCGACGGCGTCGACGCGAGCGTCTTGGACGCGAATCGTGCGGGGTGAGGAGCGGGAACGTTCGTCGAATAGATTTAAGAATGTAGTATTGAAAGCGCAACGGAGTTAAGCCCCGAACACCAGCGAGCGAATTACGCAGCCTTGGCGGCCTCGTGCGCCTCGCGGCTCCACTTCGGTCGCGCCTCGATCACTTCCACCGAACCACCCGCCGCGGAGAGCTTCTCCACCGCGCTCTGCGAGAACGCCGCCGCCTTCACCTTGAGTCCGCTCACTTCGCCTTCGCCCAAAACCTTCAACGGCAAGTTTCTGTAATAGCCCGTCGCCTTGATCACGCCGGCGCTCTTGAGCGACTCGATGGTGATCTCCGCGCCCGCGTCGAGCTTCTTCGCTTGAACAGCCGCCTCGAGGTCGCCGACGTTCACCGTGACAAACTTAGGCTTGCCGGCGCCCATGCCGCCGGCGATGCCCTTGAGTTTCGGGAATCGTCGGTACATGGGCGTTTGTCCACCTTCGAAGCCTGGTCGTACGCCGGGTCCCGAGCGAGCCTTCTGTCCGCGCATTCTGTATGTCCGAAATTTTTACGTCAGTCTCCGCATCAGTCTGCGATGTCCCGCGAGTCCCACGATGTCGGTCGTGAAGAGGCCGAGCACACGATTCAGAGCACACAAAAAACACACTTACCCGTCGCCGCACGAGCCGCCTTGACCCGCGCCGTAACCGCGACCGATGCGTAGCTTACGCTGACGCGAACCCTTGAGCGGGGTGAGGTTGTGCAAACGCACGCGCTCTTCAGACGCATCCGCCACAACGGACATCACCGTCGCGCGCGGCGCGACAGCCGGGCGACGCGACGACGCGACGACGCGCGCGCCGGTCACCGCCGTCGAAGCCTTGAGGGACATCTATTCACCATCACGCGACAACGACCACGCGCTCGTCAGTCAGTCACCGCGCACGAATCACACGTCCACACGCATCACGAAACACCGTTTCCACGCCCTCGCGCGTCCCCATCGCCCTCGCGCGCGATGCGTTCGCCCGCATCGCGGTCACCGCCGTCAAGAAACCCTAGGTCACCCCTCCAGCCATCGAGGCGTCGTCATCGCGCCGCCGACAGACGCGCGATGGACGCACGGACGCGCGCGCGCGCGAGACGGGGAGAAAATATTTTTCGAGCGCGTCGTCGAGGTCGAGGGTCGCGTACCGCGTGGGCAGAGAGCGACATCATCGTCGAATCCGTCGGATAGACAATGGCGCCACGGCGCGAAACGTCGAGGGGCGACGACGACGTCACGGGGGGTCTTTTTTAGTGGCCACATGGAGTATATTTGGTGTTTATAGTACATGTAACCTCTACGTATGTACTGATTGTCCGATATTGACTATTTTTATGAAATTCAGGTTTTATGTATAGTAGGTCTTTCGATACGCATTTAGTTACGTATAAAGACTATGGTAGTGAGTACGGTCGACGACGCGTCCGTCGAACGGTGGGCGAGATCCCACCGACCGACCTCGGCACCCGCCCGCGCGTCGAGACGCGAGCGCGCGAGGGCACGAACGCGTCGTCGTCGTCGATCGGTCGGTCGGTCGTGTGCCCGTCCTGTCGTGCGTCGTGCGTCGTGTCCTCGTCGTCGCGAGCGACGAACGCACACACGACCCCCATCGTCATCATGCGCGTGCACTTTAAGCGCGCCAACGGCGCCAAGGTGACCCTCGACGACGTCGACGCCGCCGCGCACACGGTTCGAGAGACGCGCGCGCGAGTGGTGTCGGCGATGGCGACCGACGGTGGCGTCGATTCCGAGGCGTCGACGACGGTGCGGTTGATTTTCAAGGGTCGCGTCATGAAGGACGACGCGACGCTCGACGCGTACGGGGTGACGGAGGAGAGCGTCGTGCACGTGGTGGTGTCGAGCGCGATGAAGACGACGAGTTCGAGTTCGGTGGGCGGTGGGGGGGCGAGTGCGGCGGCGACGAATCCGGGGATGAATCCGGCGAATCCGAGTCCGAGTCCGGCGGCGGCGGGATTCGGCGGGTTCGGAGGCGCGGCGGGATTCGGCGGGTTCGGAGACGCGGCGGGATTCGGCGGCGCCGCGCAGACGCCGCCGAACCCCGAGGCGATGCGCGCGATGTTGAGTAATCCGTTCGTTCGCTCGCAATTGGACGCGCTGTTGAATGAAAATCCCGAGACGTTGCGAGAGCTCGTCGAGAGTCAGCCCGGTTTGCGCGAGGCGATGGACGCGAATCCGCAGCTTCGAAGCGCGCTGTCGGATCCGGCGACGCTCAGACAGATGTTCAACGCGGCTACGAATCCGTCGTTGATGGCGGAACAGATGCGAAGCAACGATAGGGCGATGTCGAACATTTCGAGCATGCCCGGAGGTTTCGACGCGCTTCGACGCATGTACACCGACGTGCAGCAACCGATGGAGCGCGCGCAGGAGCGAAGCGCCGCCGATCCTCCGACGACCGGGACGCCGAATACGAATCCGGACGGTCCGATACCAAACCCGTGGGGCGCGGGCGCGGGCGTGGCGGGCGGAGACGGCGGAGACGGCGGATTCGGCGCCAGCGGATTCGGTGGCGCCGGCGGATTCGGCGGCGCCGGCGGTGACCCGATCGCGCAGATGGAACAGATGGCACAGATGATGTCCAATCCGCAGATGCGATCCGCGATGGAGAACGTCATGTCCAATCCGCAGATGATGGAGGCCATGCTCGGGAGCCACCCCGAGGCGCGTCGCGCGATGGAGGCCAATCCGCAGCTCCGCGAGACGCTCACGAACCCCGATTTCATGCGACAGATGATGAACCCCGAAAACTTGCGCGCCATGGCGCAGATGCAACAGGCGTTCAACACGCTTCAAGGGAACAACGCGTTCGGCGGCGGCGATTTGGGCGGTTTGGGCGCAGCGTTCGGCGGCGGCGCGTTCGGCGGCGCGCCGCCCGCGCCAGCCGGACCGCCCGAGGAAGTCTACGCGACGCAGTTGTCGCAATTGAACGATATGGGGTTCTTCGACGCGGCGGAAAACATTCGAGCGTTACAGGCGACGGGAGGGAACGTGCACGCCGCCGTGGAGCGACTCCTTTCGGGCGGCAGCGGCAGCGCCTTCGCGTAGTAGAAAGAGAAACATTTGCGGAATTGCGGACGAACAGAGTTTCAACAATTCTATCACAACGATTTATGCTCGTACATTTTCGACCGAAGGTTTTCCACCGCGCGCGCGGCGTCCGTCTGCGCGCGCACGACGTGCGCGCACGTGATCCCCCAAAGCGCCGGCCCCGCTCCTCGAATCGCCGACCCGACGTCCACCGTCCCACGCGTCCACGCGCTCAGCGCCCACCACGCGCACGACGCGACGAACCCACACACCACGCCCACGCGCGCCGTCGCGTTCGCCTTGTCGTACTCGTCGCCGCGCAGACGCGCACACGCGAGTCCCGCCGTCGCGCACGCCAGTCCCGTCGCCCAATCGCACGCCGTCACCAAATCCCGCGCCGTCTCGCCCTCCGCGTAGTAATACCGATGCCACGGCGATCTCGCCCACACGTCACCGCCCCCGAACGCGCCGCACGCGCAGTGCGCGCCGAAATACGCGACGCCCGACGCGACGCCCAGCGTCCCGAAAAACGTCCCACAGAATGTGCGCTGCGCGCTCGTCGACGCCTCGAACGCCGCCACGACGCGCGCCTGATCGGATTCGTCCAACATTCGTTCGCTCGTGTCGCCGAGCGCGGCGTCAATGACGTCGAGCGGCGTCTCACGTCGTCGGAGGCGGCGCATCATCGTGGGAACGTGTGGGGACAGACAAAGAGACGAAAAGACATTTGGTCGAGCCGCGTCGACGCGTGCATCGACGTGGAGTATTGAAATCGAACGACGACGCGATCATCCGTCGATGGAAAATTGGGCGGTGGTAGACACGGACGCCCCGGTCCATCCATCGCGTTTCGCGGCGACGGTGGCGGCGATGGGTCGGACGTCGACGTCTCGCGCGGCGGCGAAAAATCGTCGCCACGACGAGGGGTGACGGTCGTGACGATGGTCGGACGCGTCGGTCGTCTCGACGACATCGGACGAGGCGTCGTCGGAATCGTCGTTGAATTCGTCATTGAATTCGTCGTCGTCGTCGCGCGCGTCGACGTTTTCGGGGTCGTTCACCGACACCGACCATTCCCGAGGTTGCCAGGCGGCGAGCGTTTTCGGCGCGACGAGCGGCGCGAGAAGAGGTGCTTCGTAGAACGGGCGAGACGCCGCGGCGCGGGAGACAGCGACGGCGATGAGGCACGCGGTGAACGACGAACGCATCGTATCGTCGCGATGGGTCGGTCGATCGCGCGATGACGTGTGACGTCTTCGCGCGTCCGAGGAGGACGCGGCGTCGACTCGACTATGTATTAACATTTTCAAATGGATGGATGATGGACGACTCCCGCGCGCGCGGCCGAGCCGAAGATTACATAATAATGACGGTGCTTACTCGTCTATCTAGGCCGACGATGTCTCGTCCGATGACAGAAACACGCGATCTCGCATGAATTCGTAAAACCTCCGCGCGTACGCCTTCGGTCTTTGACACGACACGTCTCGTCCGCAACACACGCTACTGGTGAAGAAACGTTCGAGCTGTTTCTTGTGGCCCCACGGCGTTAAAATGTCGATGATTCCCACGAAGACGGCGCCGCTCGGCCTGTTCACCACTCGCAGTTGATTCAATCTCGAGATGTCGTTCATAAAGGGCGTGAACATGGATTTCTTTTCGACAACCACGACGTCGTCGCTGGTTTCGCTCGCGGCGTCGTCCTCCGCGTCCATCGTCCTGTCGACGTCGTCTTCATCTACCACGGCCACGGCTTCAGCGAGCGTGCGGCGACCCCAATCGTCGTGATCCGTCTCAAACTCTTCGTGCGCCTTTTGCGCCTCAAAGTGTTCCTTCTCCGTCGCCGCTTCGTACTCCCCGTACACCAGAGAGTAGTCTAACAGTCTATGCTTCTCGAGGAAAGCGCAATCGTGTCGCAACGCGTCGAGAATGACGTCGCAGTGTCGCGTGCGCGTGGCGTCGCGTTCGGTAAAGTCGTTATCCTTGTAGATGCACTCCTGTCCCTTGGCGAGCTCTCGCTCGCTCGCGCGTCGACCGAACGTGCTCCCCTTGAGATCGAATCTTCGCTGGATGTTCTTGGACGACGCGAACCAATAATTCATGACGATGAAAGATAACGGACGCGCGCCGTCGAATTTCACCGTGTACATCCCGTAAAATTGCGGCAACAGACTCGTCTTCCCGCGCTCCTCGACGTACTCCAAATACGAAGGTAATATGCGCAACATTGTCTTTTTCTCCTTCTCACTGCACGTCTTCACCAACAGCGAGCCGTCTTCGCTGCAAAAGAACCAACTGGACGATTTCCCGCTCGCCAACGCCTGCGAGATGACGCGAAGCGACGTCGCGCTCGTGCTCATTGCCGCGCCCTCCGCCGTCGTCACGTTGCCGCATTTGATCTCATCCGTCACCGACACCTCGCTGAATTCCGGTCGAAACCCATCGATCGCGAACGCGTCCCCGTACGCCTGCGAGCTCATCCCCCACAACTGTCTCGATCGCGCGAATTCGCGCGGCGCCTCGACGACGTACGCGAACGGCGGCAACGCGTCCCCGTTGTCCAACGTCAGGTTCCGCACCGCGTACACCTCTCTCTTCACCGCCCCGTCTCCCTCCCGACCCACAACCTCACCGTCCCTGAACGACCGCTCGTAAGCCTCACGCGACTCCGATTGCGCCGTAAACGCCACCTGCAGACACAGACCGAGATGATTCGTCACCGCGTCCCGCTCGGCGCGTCCGATGCGATTTCCGCGGTGCACCGCCCGCCACCGCTTTTTTGACCGCTTCGTCGTCTTCGACGCGCTCCCGACCGTCATGCGCTTGAACCGACGCTTAAACTCGCGTTTGGTGAACGAAAACCCGCGCCGCGACGTCTCCAGCGCGCCCGTCGCCGCGGTGATTACTCGTTCGCTCACCGTGGGAACGATGGGGCGCGCGCGCGCGTCGTCCTCGCTCGCGCGCATCGCGCGCGCGCGACGACGACGAGGACGAGGACGAGGGAAAGACGCGTGGGGCGCGTCCCGAACGATGTCCGCCCGCTCGGAGACGACCGCACCGACGTGTGACGCGCGACGCGAACGCGCGCGCATTCGGCCGCCGATCGGCGATTGGATACAAGTCATATGTCAACACTCCGTCTGTTGGGGCTGTTTCTTGAGTCGCGAACGGTCAAATTCCCCGTGGAAAATCTGTCTCTCAAAGACGAAGACGCGCCGAGCGAAGCGAGGGACGGGCGGACGGTGTGTCGGATACGCGAGGCGTCCGGTATTACACAGAATCAACGCGAAGGGAAGGCGGAGGTAAAGGCAGAGACGCGGCGACGGTGTCGCGAGACGTCGTTGCTGAGGACGTGGCGGAAGTGCGAGTCGCCGGAACGAAGCGCGGCGACGGCGGTGTTGATCTCCGAGAGCGGAGTGACGGCGACAGAGGCGCCGATGGAGTGCTTGGCGCAGAAATCGAGCATTTGAATCATGTCCTTTTTGCCTCCGGTGTTACTGGTGGTGATGTTGTTCATGGTGAAACCGAGCGTGAAGACGTCTGCGGAGATTGGCGGACACATGCCGACGAAACAGACGGTGCCTCGAGGACGAAGGAGAGGGAAGAACTTGGCGAAATCGACCTCTTTGTTCGTGGCGATGGTGACGAGGATGAAGTCGAGGGTGCCTGCGGCGGCGGCCATCTCGTCGTCGTCGGTGTGCACGAGGAACTTGGTGGCGCCGTGCGAGAGCGCGGCGTCTCGCTTGGACGCCGACGACGAAATGGCGGTGACGTCTCGGCCGAGCGCCCGTGCGAATTTGATCGCCATGTGCCCGAGACCGCCGAGACCGAGGATACCGACGCGATCGGTCGATTTCGTCTGTTCGTTCAACGGCGTCCACACGGTTTGACCGCCGCAGAGTAAGGGCGCCACCTCGGCGGACGAGAGCTCGTCGGGAATCTTGTACACGAATTGCGAGTCGTTGATGCGCATGCGATCGGCGAAACCCCCTTTATTACCCTCGCAGCACGTGCACTCGACGGCCGAGCACAGTTGTTCGTCGCCTCTCGCGCACCACTCGCAGTCGTGGCACGAACGACTCTGCCATCCGACGCCGACTCGTTGACCCGCCTTGAGCGACGTCACCGCGTCGCCGACTTGCGTCACCGTGCCGACAACCTCGTGTCCGCACACTTGCGGCCAAACGGCGTATTCACCGTAATCACCGACGATCAAGTGATCGTCGCTTCCGCACAAGCCGCAGTACTCGACCTTGATCTCGACCGAGGTCGGCGTCATGTCGGGAAGACGATACCTGTACGGCACCAAGTCTTCGCCCACCGCCAACGCGGCGTACCCGACAGTCATGTCCTTATCGTCGTTTTGAAGCTCGCTGTACAGCTCGAGGACGAGGGCGCCGATGAGATTCGCGCCCCAGGCGTCGTCGACCGAGTACAGGGCGTCGGAATCGGCGTTGGCGTTGAAGTGTTCGCCCTCCACCTTGAGCTCGACCTCCATGGAATCGATGGTGAGCAACACGCGCTGTAAAATTTCATTTCCTTCGGCGGCGCCAGACTTGACGGCGTTGAGCCAACCGTCGTAGCTGCACAGTTGTAGCGGAATTTCTTTCGAGAGCCAGTCGTGGAGTCGAGAGAAGGGCATCAACTTACCCTTGACTTCGCGCGCGACGCCGTCAAAGGCGTAGCGGTCGACGGCGCCGGAGAGAGAAATGTCGGCGAGCATCTTCACGCAATCATCGACGCACAGAATGCTCACCGCCCACTCCGTTCGCGGGAAGAAACCGGTGGCAAGGCACGCTCGAAGGAAGATGACGATGTAATCGTCGTCGGGGGCGAGCGAGCCGACCGCGCGAGAGATGCCGATGTCGCCGAAGAGCAACACGGCGGATTCAACGCCAACTTCCTTTTGCGCGCGCGTGCAGAGCAATTCGCCAACCTCTTTACTGCGTCGGTAACCCGTCGGGACTTCACCAGGGAGAGGGTACTGCGTGGAGATGAGGACGTGTCGCGCGCCGGCTCGAGAAGCGAGTTCGAGACCGTTGTATGTACCGCCGACGTTCACCTTTTCAAGAGCCGAGTACGACTTGACCATGTTCACCTCGGCGCCACCGCTGATGACGACGTCGACGACGTCGAGCATCGGACCCAAGATGGTCTCGGGGATATCATATCCGGGTTTCGACATGTCGCCGCACACGAAGACGGTCTTGCACGCGATATCGTCGCTAAACGTCAAGCCGCGCTTTTCAAAGACGGCTTGCACGCGGCTTTGCGCCACAAAGTTATCCTTGGCGCGAACGACGGCGTAAATCTTTTCGATGCCGGCGTTAGACGCGAGTTCGTGAAGTAAGTACGCGCCAAGGAATCCGGTCGCACCGGTGAGCAGCACAGTTTTCGGCGTCGCGTCCGTCTTTTTCTTCGGCGCGCGCGCGAAATTTGAAAAGTCATACTTGGCAACTTCGACGTCGGGATCAAAACTGTTGTTTTGGTAATCCTCCGAAATGTTCGCCATCTCTTCGAGCGTCGGTTTCGCGATGACTTCCGGCACGGTGAGATTCAGACTCCATTTCTTCGACAGCGCCGCGGCGAGCTCGACAAATTTGAGACTACCGCCGTAATCAAAAAAGCTCTCCGTTAGCGCGAAATTTTTACTCGGTTGATCGAGCACTTCGCGCCAAACCTCCGCGACTTCCGTCTGCTTCGCGTTCAATTCCATCTCGCTATTGTCGGTGATTTTATTCAACTTGCTGACGTCGATCTTCATCACTTTACCGGACGACGCCGTGGACACACCTGAACCCAAGTCGTAAAATGCCGACGGAATCATGTAATGCGGCACGTTGGCCGCCATGTGCGCGCGGAGCTCGCTCTCCTTCATGTGCGCGCTGTCCTTGAACGAGATGGCGGCGATCAACTGTTGATCGGTGTCCGACGTTCCCACGGTGCTAACGATGGCTAGTTGCACGGAATTCGACTTGCAGAGGACGTCTTGCACCATGAGTGGCGACACCTTGAAGCCGCGAATCTTGACGTACGCCGACTTTTGTCGAGATTCAAACGTCAGACGGTTGCGACCGAGCCATCTGACGAGATCTCCCGTGGGGTACCAATCGCCTTCGATCGCCACGTAGCCGTTATCGCCGTAGTAGCCGACGAGGAGACCGCTCTTTCTAATGTGAAGTTGACCGACGGTGCCTCGCACGACAGATTCGCCATCTTCGCTCAGTACGCGCGCTTGCGTGCCCTCGCGAAGGAAAAACGCTCCGCCGTAATCCGAAATTGCGAGATCGCCCGTTTCGTTCGTACTGTACACGTCGATCAATCGAGTGCGAGTGAGACGTTCGGCGAGGAGGATGCGCGTCTCTCTGCGCACGCGCTCGCCCGTCAATAAAATAGTGTGCACTTCTTGCATGCCTTCGGAGAACTCTTGCGGCGTGCAGTGAAGCAAACAGCTCTCCAAGATGCTCGGGCTCAGGTACAGCATCGTCATTTTCATTTTTTGAACGTACGACACCAAATCTCGAGGTTTCAGGAAGAAATCGTTCGGGATGATGCACAGTGTTCGTCCCGCGAGGAGTGGGATGAAGAAGTAATAGTACACCCAAAAGCTTCCCATGACGTCGTCACCTCGCATGTGCGGGGCGATCACGGTCTGCGAATCCGTCAACGCAGACTGTGGGCACACGAGAATCTTGCTCACGCCCGTGGTGCCGCTCGTGAGGACGGAAAACCCAGGCGCCTCCGGGGTGTCCGGACGAGTGAGCGCGGGGTGGATGTTACCGCTGACGTCTTCGTCATTCTCGAGGTCTTCGGCGATGAGAACCAGGTGCTTGAACGCATCCGGAACGAACGGTACGAGATCTCTCGATGCGATGATGGCTTTCGAACCGTTGATTCGCAACACGCGTTCGAGATCGCTGTCGCGATACCACACCGGAATTTCACAGAACACAGATTCGCACAAGAGCGAACCCATGGCGCACCAAACCGACGAGGCAGACGCTTGCAAGAACAAACCGACGCGATCGTTGACAGCGCCAACTTTTTCCAACGCGCTCGCTACGTGATACGCGCGCGAGTAAACTTCCTTCATCGTGTACGTACCCGAAGCATCGGTGACGCACGGCTTGTCCGAACGCGCATCTTGAAGAGCCGACGCCAAGCCCGAACGCCAGTGAACGGTCGGCGTGGTAGTCGCAGATAACGCGTTCACCTCGTTCATTTCGTCCATGCTATCGTTTCTCGCCGTCTTGAGGTCGTCGAGGACGCTCGAGAGCACTTCGTCCATACTGGCTTGGTCGTTGAGCGACTCTTCAGAGACGCTCGAGTATTTGAAACCTTCGAGACGAGCGTGATGATCCTTGTCGTCGATGAGCACGATGCGCGCGATGGACAACGTGCCTTCATTCAGGCGAGAGCGCAGAGCCTCGGCCATGTGAAGCGTCGGACCGCGCGCGCCAAGCAGCACGATGGGCTGGTCGAAGATGAACGGGCACTTCTTCGAAGCGGCGGCAATCTCCGTCGGCTTGAACTCGTAGATGCTGACCCCACTCAAACGAGCGGCGGCAAGACGCGGGAACATGTCCGACACGCCCTCGTCTGACGCGCACACGACGACGGAGAAACGATGTTGCGAGCCGCTGGTGATTTGACGCAAAATCGGCCACTGCTGAGAAATTTCCTTTCTCTCCCAAGACACGGCGTCGTAATACGGTTGATACCGAGCCGCTTCGACGTACACTTCTTCCGGAATGTTTTCCATGGGCTCTTTTTCGACCGCTTTGAAACCGGTCGACTTCGCCGCGTCATCGTGCCAGCCGCGGAATTTAATCCACGTCGACAACTCATCGGGCTTCCACGACAACATAGAACTCTCAAAGTTCACCGACGCCAAGTCGCAAATCTCTCGGAGCGCCTGCTCTGGTCGCTGGAGAAGATCGATGTCGCCGTCAAGGACCATGACCTTTGCGTTGATGCGCTTCAGCGCGTTCACGATGCCGAAAGCTTCCGAAAATCCAGCCTCGGAGGGATCAAAGTACGTGCTCTCCTCCTTGCTCTCTATGGAGACGCGGTAGAACGATTCCAACGTATCCTTCGGCGGACGAATCAAGACGACGTGCGCAAATCTCTTCAACCACGTAGACTTGATCTGTTTCAGGTCGAAATAGCATGACAGTTCCTTGGAGACGAACAATGGACGACCCTGCGCCGAGTAATCCGCCGTAAGCACCTCCAACATCGTCGCGTAACTGCAACCGCTGCTCTCGATGGATTGCTCCGACTGTCCACTGAGAATCTTCCTAAAGTTGGTCGGGTTGTTCTCTTTAAGATACGGCTCGGTGAGAAGCTCGTGCATGACCATCGACTCGGAGTGCATGGTGAAGGAGCGCTCGAGCGCCGTCCCTCGCGCTCTCGTCACCGTCCAGATGATCAAGCGTTTATCCATGTGCGACGCGTGCGACGAACCGATCGACATCGGATACGAGCTTCCCTGCGCCGTGCACCACGCGCACATACCATTCTTCAGAACGCTCGCCGTGCACCCGACGCGCGAGAGCGCCGCCGCGACAGCCGGCGCCGCGTCCACGCCGCCCGTGCCGACGACAGCCACCGGCATGGTCAAGTCCAATCCCGCCTCTTCGAACAATCCCTTCAACTCCTCCTCCGCCACGTTCACCACGCTCGCGTACGGCACGTTCTTCGCCCCGGGAATGTGACCAACGCGGAATCCATCGAAATGAATCGATCTTCCCTGTATCCGCACGTGCGCCGAGTCCTTCGCCGCGCCCACGAAGACGTTCACACCTCGACAATCCAACACCTGCAATCGCTGCGTGCTGAGATTCTTTAACAAATCACGCGCATCGACGTACAACGACTTCGCTCCGCTCGCGCGCGCACCGCCGTACTCGACGCTCGCGTACTCCCTCGTCGACTCTCTCCCCGTCTCCGTCGCGCCGCCCGCCGCCCGCCACGCCTCCAATCCTCCCCTGAGCACGCGCACCGACCCGCAGTGTCCGTGTTCGAGCAACACCATCGCGCAGAACTCGGCCGCACACGACGCGCCGTCCTGCGCGTAGACGACGACGTCGTCCGTCGCGCGCACGCCCAGCGTCCCGCCCAGCGTCGCCGCGAGCGCATCGTACGGCTGAAACGCCTGCGGCAACGGCGAGCTCAGATCGCACGCCGCGTCGTGATCGTAAAACACGCTTCCCGGGATCCTCTCCGCGATATATCTCGCGCGATCGCTGTCCGCGTCTGCGTCCGGCGTCCACGATGCATCGATACAGCGAACAGAGGCGATCGTCGTCGCGAGCGTCGCCGCGTCCACGTACGCGAACATCTCGGCGCGCGCGATCGCGTCGAGCGCGTCGAGACAGGTGTTCTCGCTCGCTCGCTTCGTTCGCGCGCGCACGATCGCGCACGACGGCGTGTGCGGCGCGCGGCGCGATCGGCTGCGAAAAAGTTCCCGCGCTTTTAAAGGTTTGCCCAACATCATCATCATCGATCGGCACCGCGCGACGCGCCACCGTCTCGGCGATCGAACGAGCGATCGGTCGACGACGAGGACTCGAGTCTCGCGCGTCGTCGGCGTCGCGACTCGACCGCGACTCGACCGCGACTCGACCGCGCGCGCGCGTCGTCGTGCGTGAGAAGAAGACATCGAAGAAATCCATGTCGACGCGCGCGCCGGCCCGACGACGCGCGACGCGCGCGGAGGCGCGCGAGGACGGCGTGGATAAGGAGGCATTACTGACGCGCGCGCGCGCGGCGACGGTGGCGACGTACGGGGCGGAGGCGAGAGGGGCAACGGAGGCGAGCTCGAGCGCGGGGACGTGGGCGGCGCTCCGCGGCGGCGTCGCGGCGTTGGCGTGCGCGAGAGCGGCGTTCGAGGAGAGTTTCGAGGCGGTGGTGGTGCGACCGGCGTGGATGCGTCGCGCGCGACGGGGGACGGAGGTGGAGGACGAGGACGAGGAGGACGACGAGGCGGTGCGAGAGGCGGCGGCAAGAGAGGCGGCGAGGCAGCCGTGGGACGCCGTCAGGGCGATTTTCGCGAGGGAAAAGGTGCCGGCGAACGCCATCTCGATCGAGAGGATGGCGAGAGGGGATTTCCAGGCGACGTTTGACGCGATGGCGATGATGTATTGGGTGGAAGAGGTGCGAAAGATGGCCAAAGATGGCGACGAGGAGGGGGCGGCGGCGTTGGAGATTTCCTTCGCGCGTCGCCTCGATCCCGCGGTGGCGGCGTATTGTCAGAGCGAGGAGATGCGCGAGCGGACGATTCGATTGGCGCGACGTCGACGTGCGGTGATGAAAAAGCAGATTCGACGTCCGAGCGTGGCGAGCATGGCGAGTGCGAGTTCGATGCCGTCGCAGATATCTGCTCCAGCGGAGACCAAGGACAACGACGCCGCGGCGAACGGCGACCCGGCGAACGGCGAGCGGCGCGCGCGCGACTCGCCAGTGAAAGAGGATGGCTCGGCGGGGTCTGAATCGACGCCGATGACCATCGACCAGTGGGAACTCGTCACCGAATTGCGATGGGAATTGGAAAAGACCAAGGAAACGCTCGAGGCGAAGGAACGAGAGCTCGAGCGTCTTCGAGCGGATGTCTCGACGACGGCGTCGCCGAGATCGCGTTCGAAAGAAGCGACGCTTCACGAGCTCGTCACGCAGCTCGCGGCCGAGCGTGAGGAGCGCGCGCGCGTGACGCAAGATTTCGAGGAGCAGTTGCGTGATTTACGAGCCGAAATCGCCGAGATCATGAACGCCACCATTCTGTCCCCGAACAACGTCCACGCGTTCAATTGCGTAGACGTCACGACGGAGCACGGTAGAGCGCTCGCGCAGACGATGATGGACGTCATGGATCGCGTTCGTAAGAGTAAGGATGACATTCGCCGAAATTTCAACATCCTTTCGCCGAAGAGTGCCGGCGAAACGTCTGACGAAATCACGCTCTCGCCGTCGTTCGTGTCTCGACTCGACACGTTCGAATTGAGCGAAAGCACGCCGCAAGAAATGCCGTCCGAAGACATCCCGCACAGCGACGATTCCAAAGACAGCCTCTCCATTTACGATTCTTTCGAGTAATCGTTTACGTACAACATTCCATTTAAAAATCAATTACAGCGTTTCAGTTGTGTATACTATCTTTCATTTCATAACTCTCACGCATTCGACGTCAACTGGCGCTCATGAGACCCATGAGTAAATCGGCGCCAGCCTCGTCCGCCTCGGGGAGCGTAGGGCCGAGCCGTTCACCCTGCGGAAGCGTCACTTCCTCTTTCCACAGCGATAGGAATTCCTTCACGCCGTCTTCGGCGTACTCGACGCAGTGTCTCAGCTCGAAAGGGTCGAAATCGACAATTTTACCCGAATACGACGCCTTGTCGAGCGGCCAAAACACAAGAATGCGCTTTCCGACGACGGTTTTCCCTTGAATGGTGAGTTTTGCGCCAATGTGGCCTCGACTCGCCCGTTCAGCCGCTTCGACGCGTATGCAGCGTGGGGAATCTGAACCGTCCGCAGAGACGTTCGTGCACGATTTACACGTGCATCCTTTCAGTTCTGGCATCGGTGAACCGCCGCGAGAACGAAATTTGTGAGTCGTGCTCTGCGTCGCCATTTTGCGTAATCTATCGCGTTCCGCCCTCGTTTCTCGAATCAGGAGCTCGTCGTCGGCGTGTTTCACGGCAGCCTGGAAACGCGCCTTGTTCCTCGCCGGATCGCGACTCTTCGTCGCGTAGTGTTCCTTGTAATCCAAACACTGATCCTCGCGCACCCATCCAAAAGAATTTTCGCCAAAGAAAACCACGAGGACTTCGTTTTCTCTACCCATCGCGCGAGCGTTCTCCGGTACAAAGTCGACGTCTAAATCTACGCGCAAACCCGGCCAGAACGGATGACCCGGCAGTTTCGCCCAGACGAGCTGATTCTTCCTCTGCGACGCCAATCCAACGCCCGCGATGAACGTCATCGTGCCCGGCGTAGAACACGGCGAACCGGTGTCCCCGTCGAGCGATCCCGGCGTGACGCTTCGCTTTCGACGCTTGGCGTCGCTATCGATGCACGCATCCGTGGATCGCTTCGCCTTGTCTTGATCGACGACGAGATGACCGCTCTTCGTCTTGATCAGAGGTAATTTTCGCTCGACGAGCGGTTCCAGCGCCGCCGCCGCCGCCGCGTCTTCCGTACCCGAGGGCCGGGGAGCGCCGACGACCTCATTCTTCACTCCAGGCGCGGCGACCCCCGCGATGACGTTTCCGACGTTTCTATTCGCCGCTTCGTCTTCTAATGCTTCTAATTGCGGCGGCACTTCCCATCCCGCCTCTCTCATCATGCGCGCGCACTCGACGGCGACGGATCGCGGCACCAACGGCCCGCCTTCGAAAAACGACCTGGAGATGAAATTCCCCAAACACGGCATCTCGGTGATGTGTCGAATAAATGGCGACGAGAGCGCGCTCATGCGCCCATGTCCGACGTTAAACGCCGCGCTCGGCCACGATTCCGGCACGGCTTCGAGAAAAGGCACCGCCTCCGACGTAAACTTTAACCCGCACGGATCGGCGAGCCGCGTGCCCAACCAATACGCGCTCGCCACGCACCCTTGCGTCGCCGCCAACGCGTTCCATCGCGCCTGTAACTCCTCACCCGAACTCCCACCCACGCTCGGTCGCGTCGTCATCGTCCACCCGGGCGGAAACCCTTGTAATCGCTCGGCGTCATGCACGCTCAGAGGCATCAACCCGCCCGCCGCCGTGAGCACGCACGCGTTCGACTCGGGATAAAACCCCTCGCACACGTCCGCGTACACGCACAACCCACGCGCGGGATGTCGATTAAACACAAACGTGTGCTCATTCTCCTCTGTCCCACCACCATCATCGACGTTGTTCGTTCCAATCTTTAGCGATCCCGCATCCTCCGTCAATAATATATCCCTCGGATCCCCGCACCGACTGGCGCACGTCAACACGCGCGCGCCGACGTCCGGCGCCCCGAACGCCGCCGAACACACCGTCCTGTGCGCCCACTTGTACCCCAATCGCTCCAATTCACTACAAAACTCGTGCATCAACGGCACCTCGCCGTTCGGTCCGCGATCGAGCATGCACCCTCGTCCCTCGACGATCACCCACGGCGTGCGCGCCGCCGTCGCCAATCGCAACGCGTGCTTCAACGCGCCCGCCGCGCCGTCTCTCGTCCACGATTCGCGCCACGACCCCTCGTACGCGCGCGCCATCGCTCCACACACCAAAACGTCGACGTCTCGCGGTAGGGACTCGATCTCGTTCGCCTCGCGCGCTTGTCGAACGCCTTGGAATCGAGCGCGCAAGACATCGCGCGCCGACGCGTCGGATTCGCATTGCGTCGTCACGACGTGTCCAGCCCTGGTGAATCTATCATCGATGAACGAGCGACGCGAACGCGTCGCGATCGCGCGGTACGGGCGCGAATCGCGAGGCGTCGTCGCGCGTATTCGTCAGTCGCGCGTTCGGAACGCGTCACAGACGGGCACACCGACGCGTCGAATCGCGAGGCGTCGGCCGCCGGTCGAGGTCGAGGTCGAGGTCGTTGAATCGCCGCGCGCACCCGTAATCCACCGCGCCGGCGCCCGTGTACAATGTGGCGACGCGGAGACGATCACCGCCTCGACGCTCCGCGGCGTCGTCCGGGGCGTTCGTCGACATGGTCGCGACGACGTGTGCGGCGGACGACGACGAGGACGCGAACGAAGTCAACGCGCGGTGGTCGGTCGTGGGTGGTGGGTGAGGACTCGTGGGTGGGTGGGGAGGTACACGTGCGTGTGTTATGGTTTAGGATTCGATGGTGTGGTAGGGGGTACACGCACAGACGCGCATTGGGCGCGCGCGCGACGAATCACTCGTCACCGAGAGACGACGACGCGCGGTGGTGAGACGGCATGTCCGCGAACGATGACGAGGACGATGACGTGTGTTTCGATCCCGACGCGTACGAAGACGAGGAAGATGGTGCGCGCGCGGTAGGTGGGCGCGAGGATGACACTGAAGCCGAGGACACGGAAGACGAGCCGACGACGACGACGAGCGCGATGATCGATGGATTATTGCGTCGCGCGACGGAGGAACGTAAAGTGGAGATCGCCGCGTTCGACGCGATGCTCGATGAGACGTTTCCGGGGACGAGCGGGGCGGACGCGCGATGGGAACGCGCGTTGGGGAAGATGGCGCGCGACGCGAGGTTCAAGGCGGTGCGAACGCACGGCGAGCGGAGATCGTGTTTCGACGCCTTTGTGCGGCGAAAGCGAGAGGAACGAGACGCGGCGAAGAAGCGGAAGCGCGAGGAAGGGGCGGAAGACGCGGTGGTGCGACGGGAGCGCGCGATGCGAGCGAGAGAGGCGGAGGCGAGAGACGCGCGGCGACGGGACGAACGCGAGGCGAGGAAAAGAAAGGAACGATTGCGCGATCAAGAGGCGGAGGATGGGTTCAGGGCGCTGTGCGCGGAACGCGTGAAGACGTATTCGCGGTCGTACGAGGAGGCTGATTTATTCGGGGATCCGATGGGTCGAGACGACGTGTCCGCGCTCGCCGGCGGCGAGACGCGCGCGAGGCAAATTTACGAGGAACATCGCGCGTCGGTGGAGGAGACGCTCACGCGAGAGTTCGGGAAACTCGTGCGTAAAATTTTAGATAGACTCATCGTCACCGCGGTGAGCGACGATGCGAGCGCGGAGACGGCTCGTCGCGACGCCGCGTCCGGTGCGTCGCTCGACGCGCTCTTCGACGGCGCGGTTTCCTACGCGCGCGCTACCGACGAGGAGGACGGCGAACTCGATCTCGTGGACGACGTCATGTTCACCCTCGTGCCCGATGACGATAAAAAGAAGATGTGGGGCGCGTGCGCGAAGGAAATATTAGCGAGACACGACGTGCGCCTCCTCGAGTAGAAGGTTTAGGGAGTAGAAAAGAAGAGAACGCGCGCGACAAAACGCACACAATCAATCATCCATCCGTATTATTAAGGCGTTAAAGAAACGCCGATCCGATCGATTCGCACCGTTCGCGCCGATCAATCAATCGATCAATCACCTGTGAGGGAAAGAGGGCGGGGCGTCAGCGTCGAGAGTAAACCCCGTTGAGTTACCGCGTGGTCGCCGCGGCGGACACATGACTGTGCTTCGGCGAGATGCTCGACGGGCTCTCGCGCGAGACTCGTAAAAGCCTCACCCGCGCCTCGATCGAGGTCCACGATCGTCCAGATCCGGCACTCTCTGCCTCAGCGCCCGGGGATTTTCGCCCGGTGGTCGCTCGAAATACACGCCCGAGCTCGATCCGACGAGCGATGCGTCGCGATCTTTCGTCGCTCGCGCGCGCGAGTCGCCACACCGAAGGTGTCCCTTCGCGCGCGCCCCTACCTGGATGAATCGCCCCCACCATCGTCGCGACGCGCGCGCGCCGCGGTCTCACGCCGCCGGCTGTCGAGGACTTCGCGTGGGAAAAAGGGGAACGGCTGACGCACGACACCGAGGGGGACTCGCTCCCTGGTCAGGACTCGTCGATGCGGCCAACCTGTCGAGTGTGACGGCGCACGGTGCGCGCACGACACCCTTCGACGACGCCTCTCGCGCGTCAGCGCGCGCCGCGGCGACGAACGCACCGTCGCGCGGTTCTCTCGCGCGGGCGACGACGAGTCCGTCGATTCGAGCGACGCGGGCGCGTGGATTCGTTCGATCATCGATTCCGATTGGACTGGACTGGATTGGGCGCCGAAGTGGATTGCGCTCGACGACGACGACGACGCGCGCGGAATAGAGAATGTCGCGTGACGTGACGACCATGCGTGTGTCCACGACGGCGACGATTCGAACGCGCGCGACGACGACGACGAGGACGTCGGCGCGGCGCGCGAGACGAGACGCGGCGGCGACGGCGCGCGGCGGCGAAGACGAAGCGGCGGCGACGAACGCGAGGGTCGTCGATGACGTGAAAGACGCGCGCGCGTTGGCGCCGAGTCGTGGTGTCGGACGAGAGCGACTCGTGGCGACGGTGGGCGCGTCATCGACGGGGGTGGTGGAGAGAGTGCGGGAGGCGACGAGCTCGGGGCGGGGCGCGGCGGCGGTCGGCGGCGGCGCCGCCGTCGTCGTCGGCGGGGCGGCGGCGGTGGCGATGAATCGCGTGCTGAAGGCGAAATCGGGGCAGAAGGATCCGCAGATGCAGGTGTTGGATCGATACGCGAATCTCATCGTCGATGCGTACGACATTCCGCTCGTGCCTAATTTCGCCGAGGGCGCCGTGTATCGCGAGATTTGCAAGACGGCGTACGAGATGGCGTTGGAGAATATGATGGAGAATATAGGTGGGGTTAACGTTCTCGGGCACCCGGTCACGCTGTCAAACACGCTGAATTTGACGCACGTGCCGACGAAGAGCGGCATCAAGGAGAAGGATCTCAACGCGTTCATCGATGAATTGGTGGGAGAGACGAGCGGCATCCCCGTGTTGCTTCCGGGACCGCTCGAGCGCGTCCTGTACACCAACGGCGTGCTCACGGGGTGGACGGTGTTTGAGGACTCTTTGAAAACGTTCAAGTTGCAAATGTTTGATCGAGAATTCGTCTTCAGCGTGTCCGATGACGACGACGGTAAACGCCTCAGACGGACCACGAGCGGTAGCGGCGTGTTGGAGACGATGCCGAAACTGTCGGATGACGTTTACGTCAAAATCGCGAGGGACGAACTCGAACTTTCGGGCCCGACGAACGTGTTTCCTCGGTTGCAACGAAACGTCGCCAAGGTGGCGGTCGGTATGTTATCCGAGGCGTTGACGCTTGAGGCGAAAATCAAGGGTTTTACGGTTGAATTAGCGCTCGATCCATACGGCGAGAGCAACGCCGACGCCTTCGCGTCGGTGTCGTTCGGCGAAGAAGATCGCCAAGAAACCAAGCGCGCCATGGAAGAACTGATCGAGGTGTGCGTCGACGAGTACATGACAACTCGCTCCATGGCCATCTCTTCCGCGTTTTTACCCAGAGCGATCGAACGCCAAACGTACATCAACGTTCTTCAGGGATTGTTTGGGGACATCGGCAAGGAGCCGGTGATGACAAACTTGGGTTTCGACGTGTCCATGCGCCTGGTGCGCCCGGATCCTTCGTCTTTGGCGGAGGGCGACGACGCCTCTACCGACTCATCGGACGACAAATCTTCTTCCGGCCGCAACGGCGAGAGCAGGAAGAGGACGAATCTCGAAATTTTGTCCGACATGGGTGACGAGCTCCGTCGCGGCGATTTCAGGCGCCTCGCTTCGGACGCGCGCTCAATCATGGGAATCAGTCTCGAAGGCGACGAAGATCCAGACGCCATCGAAACTGAAATAGCGAGAAAAACGGCGCGAAAGGAAACCAGGAAAACGATCTCAGAGTTTGTCGATTACTTACTTCGAGATCCCATGTACAACGTGAAGGCGATTCCGGATAATATCGAACGTCTTCTCTACATCAATTGTTTCGAATTGATCTTTGATGTTTTATCCACAGTGCTCTCGGATTTCGAGTTGGACATGCTCGGACGACGGATTCGCATGGAGGTACAGAAAGCTCCGACGAGAAGTGTCACGTCTCTCACTCGATTCCGTCCGGACGCGAACGCGCTCAGCGAGTTCACGAAGGAGTTTGAGCAAATGCCCGCGGTCAGAGAAATCATGATGAACGTGTTCGCCTTCGTGCTCGCGTTCATCGCGCAGTTATTGTCAGATTTCGAAGTCACCGTGGTCGGACATCGCCTACAAACGAGTCTGTCCAGACGGGACGACGCCGTGTTTATCCGTCCGGTGTATTCCGAGGCGAGCGACACGTTGAACGAAACTCTGCTGAAAGTTATCGAAAGCTTCGCTCAAGACGTTTTCGCCGTTTCATCTCGCGCTGGGATGAATGTCGGAGGAGGTTCAGAGACACGAACTCGAGCGGAGATAGACTTTGATAAAGAGGCGTTCGCATTGTTCGAAAGCAACGCATCAAAGCCAGACGACAAGTTTCCGTTCCCGTATCTCAATCCAGAGCAGTTTGCGACAATAATTGACAAATTTATCGACAAAATCGTGCCTGGTGCCACGGAATGGGACTCTCACAACGAGACAGTTCAAAGAATTACGAGAGCGGCCGATTTAAATGGAGACGGTGTCATTCAATGGGCTGAATGGTACTACGCGGCCAAGGCGATCAACGACGCCATTTCGAAGGAAAACGTGGGAAACGTCGCGACGACTTCTCAAGAATCTTACAGTTAAAGAAATAACAAGTACGACGAACAGCAGCGTTCATGTAATATGACAACACGCGCGAAAGCAAGCTATTTTATGTGTACATTTATGTTGACTTCATTCTCCACTTCGCCTCGTTCGGCCTCCTCGACGCGGGCTTCCGCCGCGTGTTTCGTCTTTTGAGCACCCTTCGTCCTTCGAGCATGACCGTTGACGGTGCCCGACAAGACGGTACTGAAGACGGCCGTGCAGACGGCGGACACGACGCCTGCGGTGGCGCGCCTTTTGTAACGGCGAATGAATGTCTTAAACTTATCAGTCGATAAGAGATTGTAAAAGCTTTGCTTGGCCGGCGGCGGCGGGAGACGTCTAAACTTCGCCGTGTACGGAATGGCTTGTTTCAACTTGTTCCAGCGAACGAGCGCCTTCTGCCTCTTCACACCGGATAAACGGACGCGCTTTTGTTCCGCCTTGGTGGCGAAGTAATTCTTCTTCTTCAGATTATGTTTCGACTTGTTAAACAAGGGATCGTCCAATCGTCTTTCCAGAACTGAGAGTAATCCGTCGAGGCCGTCGAGGACGCCGCGAAGTCTCGCTCTCGCGGCGAGTAACTCACGCGCCTCTTTCCTCGTCAGTAGTTTAGACGTTTGCGACTGAAGCATCGCTAAACGACGAATCTGAAGCTGTAACGGAAGCATCCATCTGAACCAGGGATCGGCTTGTAACTTTTCCTGTTGCGCGGCCATCGTGGTCTCGTCCATGCCGCCTTCCCCGTCGTCCATGAGTTGTTGCTCGTACATCATCTGTGCCTCCTCCAGTTTCATGACGAACTCCGTGTACAGCATGTGCGGATTCACTTGACTGCTGGTTGTGTGTTCGCCTCCGGATTCCAAGGTGTGGAGTTTACCGAAGACCTCCGCCAACGCCACCTGCGTATCGCGGAACAAGCGCATGGGAAATCGACTCAGGCGCTCCTGCGGCTCGATGCTCAACAGCGACGGACCGGGCGCGCGCGTGATTCGACGCTCTTTCAAAGATTCCTTGGAAAAGTACGTCTCACCGTCGTTCAGGGAAGAATCTATGCGAAGAAAGATTGAAGACTTGGGCTTCTTGTCTTGATCGTTTTCGACATCCTCCAAACCGCACGAACGAATGTGCACGGCGGCGAAAACCTCGGTCAAACGTTCGGTCGGCATCGTGGCGTCGTAATGATCATTACTCACCTCCAACTCGTGCGCGACTCTGTCCAACTGCTGATCCAACGCGTACTGCCACGTGTCTTGTTCGCTCACGCCCTCCATTTGTACCCCTCGTTGAAACTGCTCCACCCAGTGTAAATATCGACACAAACGAAACAGCGTCGAGTTCACCGCCTCGTTCGGGTTATCGGGATAATGCGCTGAGAAATAGTTCGCCCGAATCTTCGGAGGCTCTCCCTCCTTTCGCCTCGGCGGCGTCTTTAAGATGTATTCCAATCGATTTCTCAAATCTCGCGCCGCCGCCCGCAGCGGACCGCTCAACAGACGCCGCACCTGCGCCAATCGCGCCTTGCGCTCTTGATTCTGCCTCGACACCTCCCGCCGCGCCTCTTTAATCTCATCTTGGTACCCTCCGACCACCTTGTACGCCAATCCCGCCAACAAAAGACCGGATAACGTCCCAGACACGCCGGCGATGATCTTCACCGCCATGTTCGTCATCAAATTCTGTTGAAAGTTTCCAAGTCCCTTGATCGTCCCCCCGAGATCCTTTAGTCGACCGAGCGGGCCGTCGTCACCATTCTTTGTACCCCGCGTCGACTTCCCGCGTCGTCCGAATCGTCTGCGGACGTCGACGTCGATCTCGCGACCACCGAATTGGATTTTCGGAATCTTCACATTGATGGGACCGACGTGCAGATCGACGCCGTCCGTCGCCGACGCGCCATCGACTCGACGCGGTCTCGCGGCGTGCGCGTCGTCGTGGTGTTCTTTCGGCGCGCGCGTGCCCGGTATGCGCATGTCGACGCGCGCGCGGGTGTGAAGACGCGCTCGACGGCGACGAGTGGGGACGACTGGAAAAGTTTCATTTTTTACACTCGTACGGCGGCGACGCGCGCGCGGTGAACACGACGGCGGCGTGATCGGATGGGAATCGAGCGTTCGGGAAGAAGGCGTCGGGATCGAACTCGAGCGCGCGCGGCGCGCCGGTGACGGAGAAATCGACGGCGTTGATGCGCCGAACGGAGGACGTCGACGCGTCGTACGCGGCGGCGGCTCCGGCGGGAGCATACGTCAAGACGTGGTCCTTGGGGTGTCGATCGGTGAGCGGACTCGTCAGGACGTCGGCTCGAGGCACGGCTTTGTTGAGTTGTGCCTGGAGAAAGGTTCTGGCGCTGAACGTGGTGACGGCGTCTCGCTCGACGTCGACGCCGGCGAGCGTCCAACACGACGTAAACGCCGTCTCTCTCTCTAGAAACTCGATGAAATCGCGAACGCCTTGTTTTTTACCGTCGATGTGCGCGACGTGCGTGTTGGCGTCCATGCCGAAGACGCACGCGTCGACGGTGTCGGCGTTGTCGCGAACGTACGCGTTCGTGGCGGCGACGATGGTCTTTGTCTGTAACCCATCCGTGTCGCCGTGAAACGAGCACAGGAGCGCGCCGCGAATGATGAAGGCGCAAAAGTCACCCTTTGAAAACTTACTCGACGCCTCGCCGAGGGACGCCATGACGTCTCGCGTCACCTCGACGGCGTCGGCGCCGTCGGCGAACGACTTGGAGACGAGAAGAATCGAATTCTGGTCTCGCTTGGCGTCCATCTCCTCGGGACAGTGAATGTCGTATCTCGACACCAATCCCTCGCGCGACCGCATGGCCTCCACGAACGACGCGCCGACTTCTTGTAAGAAACACACGGATAACGTTCCGTCGGCGGCGGCGGCGGCGGCGGCGGCGGCTTCGTCTTCGTCGGGCGACAACAAACATTTTTCCAACACGTCGAGCGTGCGCTCAGTCTTAAATTTAACCAAAGAATCCACCAATTCGGCGCGAATCTTTTGCCAACCCTCGAAAGAACCCGCCGCTTGCGTCGCCACGCGCACCAACGCGGCGTCGAACGCGCACAAATACAACGCCTGTAAAGGAATCGACGCCTCCTCCTCCGCCTCGCTCGCCGCCGGATACTTGGCTCTCTTGATCGGAATAAATCTCTCAAACATCGTCGTCTCCGTCCCATCCACCCCTCGCACGCGCGTCTCGAACACATATTCGAGCCATCGCTCGAACCACTCCTCCTCGTTCATCAACGGGACGTCGTAACAATTGATCACCGTCGGTCGCGTCGTCGTCCCCAACGCCGTCGACGCCGTATTCGTCACCCTATCCGGCATCGAGCACAGACGTTTCGCCCCGATCTCCGCGTCTCTCAAAAAATCAGACACCGCGTACGAACGCGTGCGATTCTCATAGTGCGCTCTCGCGCTCGACACCGTCGTCTCCGTGCACTCTTTCGGGCGTCCCAGTCGCGCGCGTTCGCACACGGCGGTAATCATGGAATCCGTCATCACGTCCCGCATCGCGTCCCCCGCGCCCTCTCGCGCGAGTTGCGCCTCCACCGCGCGCGTGAAAGCATCGTACGCGGACGTCGTCGTCGACGCCGCGCCGTCGTCTCCCGTCGTCGTCGACGAGGAGGACGAGGCGTAATACTCGAATGGGTTGTTATTGATCGCCGCGACGTTCCACGTGCACGCGCGAATCGCGCTCGGACCGACGCGCGCGCTCGACGCCGTCATGGCGACGCGCGCGTGTCGCGCGTTCGTCGTCTCGCGGGGGACTCGCGTCGCACGAAGCGGGGAGACAACGCGCGCGATGTCGTCGCGTGCCGCAATGGCGGCGGGACACGATGGATTCGCGCGCGTCTCCTCGCGCGACGCGCGAGACGCGAGACGCGAGACGCGCGAGAGAGACGACACCGCATCGTCCGCGTCGTCCGCGTCGTCCGCGTCGTCCGCGTCGTCGTCCGCCGCGTCGTCGCTCCAGCCGACGGTCGAAGGTCGACCGACGTGCGGGCGGTGTGGACGCGCCGCCGTCGTCTGCGTGTGCGCGTGCGTCGACCGCGCGCTGGGAGGGAGGAGAGACGCGCGGATTCAGAATCGAACGCGCGTGCACATCATGCAGGACAGACACGAGTTTCGTCGAGCGCTCGGAAGCGCGGTGGTGTGCGCGTTGGCGTTGGAGCGGTGCGACGTGCGCGTGTTGTTTGAAGACTTGCGCGCAAAGGGAGACGCGGTGGCGCCGCCGAAAGAGATGTACGGCGTCCCGTTTGAAAATTTAGGATTATTGTGGCCGACCGAGGACGCGGTGGATCTGGAGACGTACGCGAGGGAGCGGGCAGAGACGTCGACGTCGAAGTCGACGGAAGGCCGTGCGCATACGCTCGAGGGATTGATCGTGTTGGACACCACGTGGCACCGCGCCAAGGCGATGTATCATCGAATACCGTGGCTCGAGCGCGTGCCCAAGTACCGCGTCAATCCTCGACGAAAATCGAATTATAGGATACGGAAGCAACCGAACGACGCGTGTCTCTCCACCGCGGAGTGCGTCTCCGAGGCGCTCGTCGCCCTGGAACCGGACATCGGCGCCGAACGGCTCTCGCGGGCGTTCGATTACATGATCGACGATCAACTCGACGCCGAAGCGAACGCCGAGGCGCGCGGTGCGAGGGAAACCGTCTCGGGCGCGGGTCGTCGGAGGCCGAGCGCGGCGCTGGCGCGCGCGCGCGCGCGAGCGAACGTTCCGTCGTCCGCCTCCTGACTACTCTAGAGCGCGCGTGTACAACATTCTTCCATTCTTTTCATTCTTACTGTACGCGTCACACGACAAAGACGCGACTACTTCCCGGCGTTCGAGACACTCGCGCGCGCGCGTCTCGGCTCCGTCTCGCGTCTGAGCACTAAAACTTCCGCGGACGAACCGCGGGTACGGTAGTCGAGGACGCGCGCGACGAGACGCGAGCGCGCGCGCAAGGACGAGAGAACGAGAGGACGAGAGACGTCGAGCGCTCGGCGCGCGCGACGAGCGTCGTCGATCGTCGTCGATCGGTCGACGGGCCGGCGATGGGTGTTAACACCCAGAAGCGACGAGAGGCGCGCCCGCTCTTGCCGCGCGATGCGGACGTCGAGCGAGGCGCGGGGGAGGCGTACGACGCGTCGCTGACGTCCACGAGCGATGCCGCGGATGATCACGCGCGAACGGGGTGGTTGGCGACGTGGTCGCAGAATAAGTGGTTGGTGGTGATCACGCTCGCGGCGGTCGCGGCGGTCGCGGCGCAGGTTCGCGTGATGTATTTCAGCGATATCGAGATTAAGAACGAACGCAAGATACAGAATAGATTTACAGACATCGTGCACGGCGGAGAGGATGGGTTCTATGAGATTTCGCTTCGCAAGAAGGCGGTGAAGCAGTCAAAGAAGAATAGCGCGCTGTTTTACAACTTTATTCACATTCCAAAGACGGGAGGGACGTATTTCCATCAGTTGATGCGACAGGCGGAGCGCAGGGTGAATAATCAGCGTAAAATCTCGCAACTCGGGGGTGAAGTGTTCCCGAGAAACGAGACGCCGTTCGTGCAGTGGCAGACGTACCCACTCGTGGACACGACGAGGTCGCACTACGAGGATACGTTTGAACGATTCGCAACGGAGACGCCGGCGGAATATTTCGGAAACGCACGTCTGCGTGACCTGTACGAGAGAGGGATTCGTATCTTTAGTAAAGGTCCGTACGGCATGGGGTTGTGCGAGCGCGTGAACGCGCCGTGCGTCTACTTGACGACGCTGAGAGATCCCATCGAACAATTCGTCAGTCACTACAAGTACTCGTGCCTCGCCGGGGCGGAGAATCGACGCCTGTGGAGCGACAAGATGAAGGCGAAGGGTAGGTGCGATTTAGGAATCTTACAGTGGTATGACTACTTGGGTGGAGACAATTGGCTCCACCTGCTCGCACCGGGGAAGAGCAAAAATAAGGATGCGCAAGTGACAGCCGCCATAAGAAATTTGGACGCTCCGTGCTTCAGATACCTCTTGCTGGATGAACTCGAGGACGGCGTCAAAAAGTTGAAGAGGTTACCGGATTTTAGTCATCTGGACGTTGATGCAGTCGATAAGCGCGCGAACAAGAACGCGTCTCCCGCGCTCGGAGAGAAAGAGTCGGAGCAATTGCTCAAGTACACCAAGGATGAAAACGTCATGGCGGAACTCCAACGACGCTTGAAGCGTCCTCTCGGCGTGTACGCGCACGCGGTTCGACGCTACGAAGAACAGTGGGCGAAATCGTTATTTTCGTGTTGATACGCGTGACGTTGCGTGTACATTAGTTATAGCTGTAATGAGAGTTCGTGTAAGTCGTCTAGACCCACACGCCCGGCTTTTCCCACCGCCCCGCTATACCGTCCGGTCGCTCAAAAACCAACCCTCGAGTGTCCACTCCCGCCTCTTCCTCGAACGCCGTCGACTGTCGCTCCAATGCCTCCATCACGTCCTTCCCCACCGCGCACCGCAGCGCTCTGCTCACCGATTTATTCTTCGTCGCGCGCGCCACGCACGCCCGACTCTTGCACACGTACGCGCTCCGCCCGTTCGCCTCATCATCAATCACCGCCCGCATCGTCTTCTCGTCTCGCATGCGTATCACTCGAAACATCTCCTCTCTCGGGCGCATGTTTTCGCATCCGACGCACGTGCGCACGCGTCGTCGTCGCATCTCCGCCTTGGTCCATCCTTGACGCGCCTTGGGTCGATGACACGCGCGGTCGCGCGCTCGCACGCGAGGTTTCGCCGCGTCTCTCTTGCGCTGCGATCGCGCCGCGCGCGAGACGGCGTCGTGGAATATATCGAGAATCGATCGAAAGCCGTATTCTCGCTCTATGACGTCGACGCGCGCGAGAATGTCGTCTCGCGCGTCGGCGGGCCCGTCCTCCGCCGCCGCCGCCGCCTCGAGCGCGTGGCGAGCCAACGCCGCGGCCGCCGCGAACGAACCATCGGCGGCGCGCGATTCAGCGATGCCGAGGAGCGCGCGCGGACCGCCGCACGCGTCGGCGATGGCGGTGGAGACCTCGCGCTCGGCGGCGACGACGAGGCGCGACGCGCGGCGCGAGTCGAACCACGACCGTGACGACGTCGCCGCGCGCGAGAGACGCGACGGACGCGCGCGCGAGGACGACGACGCGCGTGAGGATGATGTCGCCCGCGAGATTGGCGCGGCGCGATGCGCGCGCGCGGGCGTCGTGGACATGGAGACGCGCGACAAAAAGTGGCGAAGAGTGTGGCGGCGGCTCGCGAGAGACGGACAACGTACGGACGACGCGAGACGTCGAGCGATCGCGAGAGGCGGTCGCGGTGGAGTACGTGTGGAACGTCGCGGTCGCGGTCGTCCCGCCGACGACGATCAATTCGTGCACACTCGCATGTGGTGATGTAATTTACACGTTTCGTTCGGCGCTCGCCGAAACGCAGCACCGAAATGACGAGACCGAGTCGCGCGCCCGACCCGCGTGTCCGCTCGACGCGCGTCTCGTTAAGCGTGAAACGACGTTTTCACCGACGCGCTCACCGCGTCTCCCCGACGCGCGCGATGGCGTCGTCGCACGTGCGCTCGAACCGTTCCGCGAGCTCGCGAAACGCGCGCGCCTCCTCCAACGCGCCCTCGAGCGCGCGAACCGTCTCCTCCGACGTCATCCACCTCCACTCGCGCACGACGCCGCGCATCGTCGCCGTCGCATCGCGCGTCGTCTCTCGCACGCGCGCGGCGGCCGAGGCGCACGCGGACGTCGCGGCGACGGTTGCGCGCTCGTGGGCGCGCACGGCGCGCGATGCGTCCGCGCACCGAGACGCGATCGCACGTGCTAATTCGCGTCGCGCGACATCGTCGAGAGTGTCGAGGACATCGTCGTCGTCGCCGCCGCGCGCGCGCGACATGCGCGGTGGATCGCGCGCGCGCGTCCGAGGTCGTCGACGACGAGACGACGCAAATTGGCGCAAAGTTTTTATGTCTGTCACATTTGCTCTGACGTACGATTGATATTTAATAATACTCGAAAGCACTGAAAAGTTTTTAAACCGGATGACGCACACACGGCTCCGATGACGTCTTCCGTATGAATGGGTTTAAACGCCAAAACTGGATAAACTTAGGGACTGATTGGTGAGTCATGACTGGTGAAAAAAAATCCCCCGAGATCTCCCCGATTCCCCGAATTCCGACGACGCCAAATCCCGACGACGCCCGCGCGGACGCGCGGACGCGCGCGCGTCGGCGCCGTAAACGTCTTTTACTTCGTATCGACCGCTCACGAGCGTCGATCGCGTTCGGAGGTGCGCGAAACAGAGGGAATTCTTGGGATTCGAGGGCAATTCGCGTCGAGGGCCACCTCGAGGCATTTCCCGACGATTCGGCCGCGTCCACGCGGTCGCGCGAAGTCGATGACGACAGAGATCGCGCGAGGGCGTGGATCGCGTCCGTCGTCGTCGATCGGTGCGGTCAGAGGGGCGAAAACGACGATATCGATGGAGAAGTCGGTGATGGATCGCACCGGGCGCGCGATCGAGGCGCGAGAGGACGAGACGCCGCGCGGCGCGGCGAGCGCCTGGGCGAACGGAGGGTCGCGCGGAGGACTGAGAGAAGGATCGAGAGGATCGATGCGATGGTCGTGGATGCGACGACGCGAACGGAGGGACTGACGAGACGTGATTCGCGTCCATCGCGCGCAGAGAGAAGACGAAGACGCGCTGCCGAAATGGCGCGCGAACGAGACGGCGCGAATGCGTCCACCTCGGACGCGGACTCGGGGGAGGAGAGCGTGGAGGAGCGTAAGCGGCGATTAAAGGATGAGGATATGCTCATCGCGCGCGCCAAGGCGATCAGAGAGAAGATTAAAGCGCTCGACGCGCGCGCAAACGTCAAGACGCACGACGATTCTCGGAGAAAGAGTCACTGGGAATACGTGATGATGGAGATGACGTGGTTGGCGCGGGACTTTGCGAGCGAGCGCGATTGGAAGCAGGAAACGTCTCGTCAAGTGTCTCAGTTGGTGGCTGCGTGCGAGGGCGCACCGGCCGATCGTGAGCAGTCTGAGGAGAAGCGTCGGCAAACTCGGTGCGCCGCCATCGCCACCAAGGTGGCGGCGTTTTGGGCCGAAGCGTGGACGCGAGCGAAGGAGCGTCCGCTTCCGAACGCCGCCGAGTTGGTTGAAGACGATGAAGACGAAGGTAGCGCGGGATCGGACGGTGATGACGTCAAGACGGAGGAGGCTACGGAAAACGACGAAGAGGGTGAAGAGGGTGACGAAGAGAACGGCGCAAATAAAGTCTCGAAGATGGAAGTGTCGACGCCGATCGGGAATCAGCAATCGCATATAGCGACGCTGGCCGCGACGCCGACGCCTCCGCTTGGGATGAAAATCATCAATTCGTGGGCGTCCAACCAATTGTATCTCGCCATGGTGGAGATGAAACGAGACTTGGTGCGAGACGCCATCGAGGCTCAGGAACAAAAGGAACAGAAGGAGCGCGCGAAGAAGGCGGCGAAGAAGCAAAAGACGACCAAGCCGACGCGGGGTAGAGGTGCGAAGAAAAAGGATGAGCAGGAAGACGGTGAGGATGACGCCGAAGACGGCGCCTCCAAGGCGGATCGCATCGCGTTTGCGGAATCGATGGAGATGGACGGCATGGACATTGACATGGGTCTGATTGCACCGCAAACGCCTCCCATCGTAGAAGATTTCGCTGCGATAACGTATGATGCCGTTCCCGTGTTGAATGAGCGCGTGTACAGAGAAACCATGCAAGTCGAGGCGCAAAAGTTTGCAGAGTACGAGCGAAGCTTGCGAGGCTGGGAAGAGAACGAGCGCAAACGAGCGCGCGCACTCGTCGAGGCGGCTCGTTACCAGGCCGAAGAGGAGGCGCATCGCGAGACGATGGACCAACGCCGTACATTCCTCAACGCGGCGGCGGCGCGCGGTTTCTACTTCGACGAGGAGGGGTACATGGTGGACATCAAGGGAAGACGTCGCAAGAACCGACGCGGAGAGTACATTCAGTTTGGCGCCCCCGGGCACGAGGCGGACATGGATTTCGGTGTACCGATTCCCAAACGCGCCGGTCCGAGCTTGGAAGAGAAACGACGCTCAAAGGAAGCGAAGAAGAAACGCAGAGCCGGCGCGATGCGCTCTTGGACGCCGATGGAGGACCAACTCTTGTGCGCCATCGTGCACGAATTTGGTTGCAACTGGTCCCTCATCACGGATGCCTTCGCCGCGGGTACGCCCATTAAGGGCACGTACCATCGCATCGAGCACTGCCGATGGCGTTTCGCCCACCTCACGCAAATCGCGGAGCAGGAGCAAAACCAACAAGCCATCGCAGCGCTCAATCTCAACAAGGGGAGCGCGCGCATGCTCATGGCGCGTGCGCTCCCGGTCGAGGACGAGACGGTGCGCTTCCACTTTGATCGATCGTGCGCCGTCATGGCGAAACATCACCAGAAGATTCGCAGAAGTGCAGCGCAAGAGCGCGTCGGTATGGATAAGAGTCGTCGCATTGCCCCGCACAGGTCGTGGCGCGAGGTGCGCAACTTTTGCGGACCGGTGTTGAGCCCGGTGGAGTTGGCGGATCAAGTTCTCGGCGCTCTCGCCCCGAACGGAGGTTTACCCGGTAACGGGAACGTCATGTCGAGCGGTGGACACCGTCTCGCGGCTATCTCTCCCATGGGGAACATCATGCAGCCGGGGAGAGGCATGCCGGCATCTGCGGCGACGGGTCTCAATCGTACGGGAAGCGGTGGCATGCCCATGTCCGCCGCGGCGAAGACACCGCAAGGGCGAAAGAAAGACACCAAGACGATGGCTCAGTTTCAGCAAATCGGTAGCTACAGTCCCGCCGCCGGAGCAACGGCCATGCAGCTCGGCGGTATTGCGGGAGCGATGCCCGCCACCGGGAGTAAGTCTCCGGCGCTCGCGCCGGGCTCGTATAATCTCTCCGGAGCTAAGACTCCGCTGACGAGAAAGACGACCTCGATGAAGCGCAAGGGTAAGAAAAAATGATTAGGGAAATCCAACGACGGATTTAGTAGAAATTTGAATAGAATGAATGAGATTCAACATTACATCTCGTCTAATTTTGCATCAACGGCTCAAGTTCGAGTTCGAGCACCGAAGTCGGACTCACGATGTCAAACTTGGAGCACACGTCGGGGTGAACGATACCGAAAACACCTATCTTCTTGCCGTTGCGCTTGATGTACGCCTGTCGACCCGGGAAGTATGTCGGCTCGCTCGATTCCTCGAGCTCGTATCCAAAGTCGGAGCCGTCAAACTTGGCTATGCCGACGACTTGCATCACACGGTCCAACACACCCTGCACGACCTCGAAACCACTTTGAACGTTGCTATACAGGACCAAGAGGCGTCGAGAGTTGCGCGCGCCGACGTCGGCTTCGGCATCCAGCACGACGACGTCACCGACCTCAAAGAGCTTGGCGGGCAACGGAGCGTCCTTGTTCGCGCCGAGCGCCTTGAGGGCGCCGGGCAACAGGCTATTGCGCGCGACTTGCACGTCCAAGCTGGACGGGTTCGCCACGATTGCCGCGCTGTTTCCATCGTCCTCTCTCAGCACGTTCGCGAAGTTATCATCGTGCGAGCACAAAATCCACGTCAACACCTCGCTAAAACCGCTTCGAGCCACCTCGTCTCGCACGGCGTCTGAAAACTTATTGATTGGTTGCTGAGACGCGATGGTGTATGTGTTCGGCACCGTGCGCGCGATGTTGTTGTACCCGTGCGCGATGGCGACGTCTTCTGCAATATCGCACGGGTGCAAAATATCGGAACGCGTCGGGGGCACCTCGACTCGGAGCGTCTTCTCGTCGGCGCCCAGCTTGGTCGGCAGCTGCATGCGGCACAACAGCGCAGCCATCGTTTGGCGATCGATGGAGGTTCCTATGCGCTTGTTGATGTAATCTACGTCTGCATCGACGAATCTCGTCATGAAATCCGGGTACGTGGACTCTTTCCCCGCGCAATCCACCACATCCACCGGCTCCACGGTGAAGGGCTCGGAGCAGTACTCGCTAAACATCGTCACCATCGTGTTCAAGACAATCTTCGCCTTGTTCAGATCCGTCGCCGTGCACTCGATAAAAACATCCGTGGTGTCCAAAGAAATCGCAGACTTGGCCCCGTTGATGATCGGAGGCAACGATAAGACGGTTCCCTCGGAGTCCTTGACGACGGGAAACACGGCGCTATCCTCGATGATGTGCAAAAAGTGCTTCAACTTTTGATCACTCTTATAAAATTCCATCAAATCTCGCGCGTTGAACGACTTCTCTTGCTTCAACGGCACGAATTCAATCTCTTCCGGCAACTGCGCCTCGTACGTGAACGGTCCCTTAATCTTCCCCAAGTCGTGCGTCCCGATCGCCACCAAGCTCCGTCTTCGGCAAATATTCTGATGCAACTTATCCTGCAAATCGATAAAACTATCGTACCGCTCCTGGGTAAACTTCATCCCTCTCAACACCGCGCACACGACGAACGGCCGCACCAACATCGCGCTCGGTTTCACCACCATCTTTTCCCTCGCCCGCCCCCCGCTCGGCTCGCGCAAACGAAACGTCGGCGTCGGCGTCGTCCCTCGAAACACGTTCAGCGCTCTCGAGATCCCCTCCACGCACAACAGATCGTATCGGTTCGCCGGAATGTCGATCTTATATATCACATCATCGTCGCTCTCGACCGCCGCGCCGTCCGCCGTCGGCGCGGCATCCGTGCCCAAAAACTTGGATTTCATCGCCGACTCGCTCGTCACCTCGTCGAGCTCGATGCCGAACTCGAAGCACAGTTCATCGAACTCGTCCTCGGTGTACGTCTTACCGAGTCTCGCGAAGAGCTCATCGCGGTTGAGGTTCACCGTGGGCATGGCGCGCGCGTGTGCGGTGGCGATCGCCGCGGACGAGGTCGAACCCTTTCGGGGAAGGGTTTGGAGCCGGGCGGGACGGGCGGGGACGCGGGACGCGAGAGGGTCGGTGACACGAGATTTTCGTTTCGTCGTCTACATAACGTACACTAGAGTACACTGCTGGAGCACGGCGCGATGTGTTCGTTCGTCACGCGGAATCGGAGGCGCGCGGAGATGCGTCGGTCGTCGCGTCGACGACGTCGGCGGCGGGCGCCGTCGTCTTCTTCGGCGAGAAGAACGCCATGGGCGCGGCGAAGGAGCTCTTGAGCGCGTCCGGAATCTGTGGCATCTGTGGCATGGTGAAGGTGGGAGTTGATGCCGCGGTGGATCGGGCGGACGGTGAGGACGGGTCCGGGTCTTGGGTCTTGGTCTCGGAGCGACGAAAGTTTTCGCGCCACGCCTCGAGTTTGACTTGCGCGGTGGATTTCGGCCGCGGGACGACGCCGAGTTTGATGAGCTCGTTGATAGCGATTTCGTCCCCGCTCTCGACCACGAGTTCGAGTAAGCGTTGAATGGCGCGAAGGACGGTTTCGTCGTCCTTGTACTTGACGAAGGCGGTGGCGTCTTCGCGAAGTTCCTTGTAAATATCGCCAAGCGCCTTGGACAGGATTAAATCCTTTGGCATCTTGAGCACCAAGTTGGACGAGACGATGACGCGATCGACCTCTTCGTTTTCGAGCGCCGCGGCGACTCTTTGCACGGGGAGCGAACGGACGTCGATCGAGACCGAACCGGCGACGGTGTCACCGCCCTTGAGAGACGCAAACGCCTTGGTGATGGTCGTCGCGCTCGACGTCAGGCTTTCGTTGATCGAACTCTTCGTTCGATCGAAAAAGACGCTGACGTTTTCCAACCCAGCCTTGGCGTTCTCTTGCGCGCGCTCGAGACTCGCTTTGGCGTTCTCCTGAGCGCGCTCCAGACCCGCTTTGGCGTTCTCTTGCGCGCGCTCCAAGCCTCGATTCGTCTCCTTGCGCACGGAATCGCTCGTCTTCGACGCCCAAGTCGACATCGCCTCTGCTTTCGACGTCACCGCCGACGCCGTCGTCGTGGTGAGGGCGACAGTTCTCTCTCCGATCATTTTCGACGTGTTTAACAATTTTTCCACGGTGGTCGGAAGCGGCGTCGGCGTGAGAGCGCATCGCACGAATCCGTCGTCCTCCGCTGAGAGCGTCACGCGAACAAAGCCATTCTTCACCGTCAACGCCGCCACGGCCGCCGCCGCGGCTTCAGCGGCTGCTTTTTTCATCTTTTGCGCGTCCTCTTCTTTCTTCAGTCGCATCTTCTCCTCGTGCTCCTCGACCATGGGCAAGAAGATGTCGATGGACGACGTGGCGATGTACGTCGTGAACGAACTGTTGAGAATTTGCGTCAAATCCGCCGCCACGGATGCGATAAACTTTGGCCCGAAGATCAACGTCGAGATGCGTTTAGACACGTCTCGCGTAAACACGCGGTTGAAAACGTTCTTCCCGAGCGCCTCTGCCTCGTCGTACGACATCTTCTTGAGCTGCAGGGCATCCGCCTTGGTGTCGCACGCCGTCTTCATCGCGCGTCTGCGACTCACCAACACCTCCCTGTTACCAGAATTTAAGAAATCTACGAGCATCTTGGACGCGCGATCCTTGAGATCGTTCCCTTCGACGATCGCTCGATCGAGCGCATCTTGCATGAGTGCGGAGATGGAGGCGAGAGACGCAAAGGAAGTCTCCGAAGACGCCGCGTCCTCAGTCACGGTTTCACCATCAATGTCCATCAACGCCTCTTCCACGAGCGCGTCCTGCGCGTCCGCGAACTCGTCGTCGCTCGGCGCGTCGACGTCGTCCATGAATCGAATCACCGGAGACATCTCCAGGTTTTCCTTATCCGTACCCGCGGCGAGACCGATCGCTGTCGTCACCACCTCGGGATCGAGCGGCGACGCGCCGCTGAGGCACGCGAAAAAGAGACAGATTCGAAACCGATTCGTGAAGTGCGTCGCGTGCGCGCCCACGGGTCCGGGCGTGAGCCACGCGAACATCAATGCCGCGGCGTATTGAATGACGTTGTGCGAATACGCCGCGTTCATGAGCGGCGCGCGCTCGGGTTGAGGATACTTTTGAAAGTGGTTCCACGCCATCTCGGGCGCGCCGGGAATGCCCGCCATCGGGACGCCCTCGATGGCTGTCTTGAGGAATTTATGCACCGCCATGAGAGACCCAGTCTCGTGCATGCGCGCGAGCGAGCGTGGATCCTCCTTTTCTTTCCCAGAGTCTCCCGCGTCCTCCGCGACGTCTTCGGAGCGCGATTTCGCCGCGGGGGCATCTCGCTCCTCCGCCTCAGCCAAAGACTCATCATCCTTGCACAAAAACATGGCCCAAAACTGTATTTGCTCGCGAATCTTGTCGTATTCGATATCTCGGAGCTTTTTCGCGCGATTCGCGCTCCACTTTTCGTGCCAATCCTCCAAACGCAGTTGAAAATCTCTGGCTACGGTTTTCTTCCCGCCCGCACCCTTAAACCAACCACCCGTGGATTCATCCATTTCTCCGCCCGCCGCGCCTCTTAACCCCTCGTCACCGCAATCCTTAACGCAAAACACGTTGTCTTCGCGCACACCAGTGAGTTTGACGAGCGCATCGCGTATGTTGACGCCTCGCACGTCATCCGTCTCGCCCACGCGTTCGCACACCACGAAGATGTTTTCTTCGCCCATTCTCTCCACACACGTCGCGATCTCGTCGATCGCCTTCAGCGCGGACGTCCCTCGAAGCGTTTTCACCGCGCTCGCGTTTTGATTTCGTCTGTGACACCCGACCTCGGGACACTGCGTCGTCTTGTCGTTCGTCTTCGTCCCCGAGTACGCGGGTGTTCGGCTCGCCCTCGCCGCCGGGCCCGTCGGTCCAGCGCTCTCAGACGTGATCTCTCCCGACACCACGAACACCAAAGCGTCGCACGTCATCCACAATTTCGTTCCAGACGCCTCATCTCGCGATCGTTCGCACTCCAACGCGTAATCCATCGCCTCCGGTCTCGCCGTCGCCGCCGCGTCGCCAACACCCCGCGCGAACGCGTCCACGTCATCGTCCCCCGTCGTTCGCTTTTCCTCCGCCTCCGTCGACCCGCTCGCGGACTGGACGGAAGGAAACGATCCTCTCTCCCGTCTCCGCGCGTCCGTGACCCCCAAACGCGCGCGCACGACGCACGCCTCCTCGATTTCTTCCACCATCGCGCGCACACGCGTCGCCTGTCGACACTGCGGAAGCACCTCCGCCGCGAGCGTCGCCTGCTTCGCCGCGTCCGCGCGCAGGACCGCGAGCGGGTCGACGCGCTCAACGGCCGAGTCCCGTCCATCGACGGACGCGAGTCGCGGCGACGCCGATCGCGACGTCATCGCGCGACGACGACTGCCGACCATCCACAGTCCTCATCATTTTGACGAGTCACGACTCGTGCCGTGTCAAAATCCGACGAATCGCCGCACATCGCGTCGCGACGACGACGACGACGACGACGCGCGAGACGACGACGCGTTCATCCGTCGTCCACGCCGGCGCATGATTCGCGCGCGCGCGCATCCCGCGCGGAATCGCGTCCTCGCGCGTTACAGACGACGCGCCGACGCCTCGCGCGGAATCGCGCGCGCGCGCGACGACGACGACGACGACGACGCGCGGGCGCTCGAACGCGAGTTCGCGCGAGTGCGAGAAACGCGCGACGACGCGCGGACGATTCCGCTCTCGCCGCGCGAACGCGCCGCGCTGGCGAACGAGTGGTCGCTCGAGTGCAAACAAATCGGTCTGCGTCACCTCGAGGCGTGTTTTCGCGCGCGAGCCGACGCGCGCGCGTCGAAGACCGAGGAGGACGACGACCGGGACGTCGGTGGCGACGACGGCGATTGGAACGGGTGAAAATTGTGCGTCATCACTCGTCGACGGCTCGCGATGACGACGAGGGCGAAGGATGTGGTCTATTTGATTTGTTTCGGCGCGCGCGACGGAGAGCGCGCGCGAGAGACGGCGAGGGAGCGTTTCGCGTGGAACGCGCGAGAGACGCGTGTGGTGACGCTGACGAGGACGCCGCCGATCGAGAGAGACGACGACGAGATCGGGGCGTACGTGTGGCGCGGTGATCACAAATCCGCCGAGGATGTGCGAAAACTCGTGCGCGCGGTGTGCGCCGAGCTCGAGCGAACGAACGGCGCGCGCGCGGTGGGCGTGCTTCGCGCCGGGACCGGCGCGCCGGGACCGGCGAGTGAGGCGACGAGAGCCGTGCAAACGTTCATGGCGTTTCGAAGGGCGCTGTCGAGCGAGATCGAGGTCGCGATCGCGTTGAAGAGAGGCGCACCGCCGGCGAAGACGTCGTCTTTGAGCGCGAATCTGTCGTTTAATCTCGTCGTCGCGAGGTGTCCCGCGAGACGAGTGTTTCCGAGCAAGCAGAGTCGACGCCGCGCCGAAAAAGACGACGGAGAAAGAGACGACGCGGACGAGAACCGACGCGCCTCGCGCGCGTGGCACCGCGAACTCGTGCGCGCCTTGCGCGTATTCACCCACCAAACCGACGGACGCGTCGTCGTCGACGACGACAACGACGACGACGACGACGGCGGTGTCATCGTCGCGACGGCGCGCGAGCGATGGTCGTTCCCCGACGACCCGATTCAGCGACTCGCCCTCGGCGTCGCCGACCAACTCGACGACGTTGGCGATCGAGTTCGCGCGTTTGTCGCCGCGCGCGACCGCGACCGCGACCTCGCGCTCGACGACGGCGCGGCGGTTCGATTGGTACCGTCGTCGCCCGAGCGGTGGTCCGAGGGCGGGTACGGCGCGCTTCATTACGTCTCGGCGAATCCGGAACGGCGCGGTGTATATTACGAAGTCGAAATCGCGGCGTCCGGCGCGCGCGTCGGGTACATCGCCGCGCGCGCGATACAGAGCGATCCGCACGCGGACGCGACGTATCATCCTTTTTCGTCTCCGGATTTCGTCTTCACGACGGCGCAGGTGGAGCGACTGTGCGTCGTGCCCGAGGCGCGACGTCGCGGCGTCAAGGAAATTCTCTTGAGAGATGTCTGCGACGGATTTCACGCGTTGGGGTTACCCGTGCGAATAAAAACGGCGAAAGAGTCCGTCGTCGCGAGTTTTAGACGGTGCGCGCTCTTGGCGTTTGAACGCATCAAGGATCCAAAGGCGAACGGGGTGCGGAAGACGCGCGGGACGAAGAGCGTGGTGGTGCTTCCGACGACGCATTCCGGGGCGACGACGACGACGAGCGCGCCGAGCCGGTGGAGTCGAGACGACGACGACGAGAGGGATTACTCGAATTGGAGGCGGGACGGGGACGCGTCGGGCGACGACGCGTCGGCGACGACGAAACCAACGTCGGCGGCGTCGAAGAAGAAGACGAAGGCACTCGATCCCGTCTCTTCGTTTACCGCCGCGTTGAATCGAGCGACGCCGGATTCCATCGAGCGAACCGTCGAGCGCGTGTCGGCGGCGCTCGAAGAGTGTCACTCGGCGTCGCTCGGCGCGTGCGCCGACCGACTCGTCGCCGCCGCCGTGGCGCAGACGAATTACGCGATGACGTACGCGCGATGCGTCGCGGCCATCGCGTCTTTGGAATTCCGCGACGCCGTTCGCGTTCGAGCGACGGAGAGGTTGCGCTCAAGCGACGACGCGTCGCTCGTCGGCGCGGCGGAATTCGTCGTTGAATTATGGCGCGCGAACGTCGTGCTGGATGACGATTTCGAGCGGTTGCTGTTCGACGACGCGTTCGTGGACGATGATTCGCCGAATTTCGCGCGCGTCGACGTCGCGTTTCGCGCGTTGCTCCGTTTCGGAGAGACGCTCGCGCGAAGACCCGCGACGCGCGCGTACGCGAGGGCGAGCGAGAGAGAGGGTCGGGAGCGTCTCGCCGCGCTCGGCGCCCCGCGGCGCACGCTCTTTCTCGCGGAAGAGGTGGACGAAGACGCGCGAGAGGGTTTCCAACGCGCGAAACGGCGAGGATTCGGACAACCGCCGACCGCGTCGTCGCGCGTCGAGGCGCACGACGCCGCGCGCCGCGAGATGAAATCTCTCGTCGTCTCGTACGACGACGACGGCGGGGAGGAACGCGCCGCCATTCTTCGCGGTGAACGTAAGGGTTGGGTTTTTTGGTACGTCGGATCCCCTGTGACGTCGCACTCGCTCGAAGACGGCGCGCCGAGCGCGTACGTCTTTGTCCCGAACGACGCGCGCGGTCGACGCTTTGTCCCGACGTCCTCCAAGTGAGTTTGTAGACTATAGACTTTCAATGTTGTTATTACACAGTTGTACATTGTCACGCGTCCGAAAACGTAAACATCATCACCGTCGATTGTCGACAATTCACCACGCGCACCGGTTTCCCGCCCGCTTGATCCAATAAACGTCGCATCTCTCGTCCGTCGGGCGGTTTCGCCGAGCACACGTACGCGTAAAAGCTCACCGGATCGGGTGACTTTTTACTAAAATTTCTATTCGGTTGATACACCTGAAACGTCGGCGAGACGTCGACGGGCGTCTCATCGTATTCCAACGGCGCCGGCGCGCGCGGCGCGCGCGACTCGACGGCGTCGTGAATCGCTGGACCGATCCACGCGTGTCCCGGATGACGCGTCGACGGCCACCACACGCGAGACGTCGCGCCTCGCTGTCGGACAGCATCCGGCGGCGTCTCCACGCGTCTCTTCTTCCGCCGCGCCTCCTCATCATCCACATCATCCACCTTCTCACCGTCGTCGTCTTTTTTCCACCGTCCCAACCCATCCGACGCCGCGATCCACGTCTCCTCGCTCGCCCTCGCGTCCGCCGTCCACGCCGCGCCGAACCGTCGACACGCGAACCCCAACCGACACAAATACGCGTACGCCAGATACTCCTCCCTCGACACCCCGCACCGCGTCAACAGCGCGTACACCGCGCGCACGCTCGCCGGTTCGTCGTCCACATCGCTAAAAAACAGCGCCAACCGCTCCGTTTCGACGAGAAACGCGCACTCCTCGGGAAACAACCACACGGCGTCGCCGCGCGCGCACCCAAACCTATGAAAGTGTCGTCCCCTCGCGCGCACCACCTCGGCGCGTCCGACGCGCGCGCGCCAGACGGCGCACGGGAGGATGGTTTCGCTCGACCCGCGAGGGGCGGCCCAGGCGGCGCGGGAGGTGTCGATGGAGCGCGCGACGCGTTCGAGTTTGGATTCGTCGAGGGCGTCGCGCGCGTTGGACGCCTTGGGACCGCGTCGGAAGACGCTGTGCGTGCCGTCGCGCGCGGGGGTGGGGGCGGGGATGGTCATCGCGCGTCGCGCGTCGCGGACTCGCGCGGTCTCGCGGTCGGTCGCGGGACGCGCGCGCGTCGGTGTGCCGACCGAATGGTGGGCAGCCGCCAGACGAACGCGCGCGTCCCGCGGTCTCGGTCGTCCGCGGCGTCGGTGACGACGCGCGGCGCGCGAGGAACGCGAGGAGGACGAGACGCGCGCGCGCGACGCGAGCGGCGCCATGCGTCGATCGGACTCGTTGACGCACGTCGAACACGCGATGAGTTCGGTGAAATCGCTGCGAGGGAGAGGTTTAGAATTACCGAACACGCCGCGATTGTTGCGACGGAAGCACAGGTGCGCGATGCGAGACGACGCGGCGATGCGTGTTCGTGTACTCTGCGCGTCGACCGAGTCGCGCGGACGATGACGCGCGAGGTGGGAGAGAGAGAGCGCGGTCGATTTTAGAGAGAGTGGATAAGTCGCGGCGACGACGTCGGGACGATTCATTCGTTGATGGACGACGCGCGAGGACGATGCGAGCGTCGCGGGAGACTGACTTTGAACTGAATGGTCGTTTCGTTTCGCGTCATCAGGACGATCGTGTGCCTGGTGTTGGTGTTGGGTGTGTTCGCGACTGTGATGATCGCGAGGTCTCGGTCGCCGGCGGCAAAGCGGGACATCGACCACATCGCCAAGGCTGTGGCGCACGAGGCGAAGCGCGCCAGGTTTCCCTTGGGTGGATAGGAGTACATTCGGTCGAAACGCGTGATTGGATCGTTGATAGACATTTGTAGTACAAGTAGTGAGTGCATCGCGCCGTACGTACCGTAGTGGGCGACTGAAAAAGAAAATCGCGGCTGCGGCGTTTTTTTCGTCACGTCTTCGTCTCGTCTTCGGGCGTTTTCGGCGACATGGTCGCGTCCGAGGTCGCCTCCGTCTCGAGCGGTGAATTCGATCGCGACGCCGGCGGCGGCGTCGGTTCGCGCGCCATCTCCGGAGACTCGGGCGAGGGTCCTCCCGCGGCGACGCCCGAGGCGCTCTCCCGTTCGACGTGTGGTTCTTCGTAATACTTGCGTTGTTCCTGCGCGTACTCCATCGCGTACGGTGACATCATGGGTGATTGCGCGTAGTAAGGCATCGGATACTGCGGCGCGTAGTAAGGCATAGGATACTGCTCCTGCGCCCCGTACGGAGGATTGTACAGTCCCGTGTACGGTTGTCCAAAGTACGCCGGCGCGTACATCGGCTGATGATACTCCATGTGATGCATCGCCGCCGCTTGATACGGCGTCACGCGCGACGCGGCGGACGGTGGTTGAATCGGCGGCGTCGACGCGCCCTCGACCGCGTACATCGAGGGAGACCCCGCCGCTTGGCTGAGCACCTCTCGCGCGGGCGAGTGTATCGGCATTCGTCCTATGCACATGTCGTTGATCATCCTCGCCGCGCTTCTACACGCGTCCACGGGTCCTCTGAGGTACACCATCCTCGCTGGCGCTCCTTCTGGAGTCTCGGCGTCCGTTTGAATCTGAATCTTCGCTCGAGTGCGCTGCTGAATGAACTTGACGTTTTCGCCCGATCGACCGATGATCATGCCAACCTTGGTGTGTGGAATCGTCATCGTCGCCGTCGCCGGTGCGAGTCTCGACCCAGTCGACGTGTGTTCGCGTCGCGTCACGCTTCCGTCGAACTCGGCCGACGTCTCGCGGTACCTCGCGTCGACGTCCTCGGCGAGCTCGGCGCGTTGCTCGCGAAGAAACGCCGACGACGACTCCGTCCCGCCCATGCTCTCAAACAGAGCCCCGATCGCGCCCTCATCGTCGCGCGTGCGATCGTCCGAGTCCTCGATGAGACGATGAATCATCGCCACCGCCTCGTGACACCGTTCGGGCGTGCCCTCGATCTCCACACGACGCTTGGCGCCGTCACACGAATCGCGAGCGATGGATATTCTCGTGCGCGTTCGATTTTGCACGAACCCGACGTGACGACCCTCGCGACCGATGACGAGACCGACTTTGCTGTTTGGAATGTGTAAAACCTCCACGTACGGACGCGAGTCTTCGTAGACCTCGGCGTCGAGATCGATGACCCCTTGATCCCTGGCGTGCGCCGGCGGCGGCAAGCCCCCCAAGCGGTCGCCGTGTCCTCCTCGTCTCTCCGGCGTCGTCGTCTCCATCGGCGACGACGGCGATGACGACGGCGACGACGACGACAGACACCCCTCCGAAAACGAATCCTCACGCGTCGGCGTCCCCATCGCCACCTCATTTGCCATCACAACCGGCGCGATCGTCCGTTCCCTCGCGCTCGCGCTCGCCGCCCCGATTCCCCGCTCCCGATGTCGTCGACCTAAAATTTTCACGTCTCCGCTCTTCGCGTCCGGCGGCGGCGTCGGCGGTAACGGCGGTTGCGCCACCGGCACTGACACGGGCACCAACTGCGCCGCCGCGCCCCCTCTCGCCGCGCGCGCGACCGCGATCACGGCGCCACCGACGACGACTCGATCCCTCGCGCGAGTCTCGTCTCGCGCGGCGGGACTCGCCGACCTCGCGTCTCCCCTTCCCGACGCCGATCGTCGTCCCACCGCGCTCGCTCGCGACATGAGACGACGACGACGTGATTTTTCCTCCACCTAAATCCACCCTCGACGCCCGCGTCCGCGTCGATCCGCGCGTCGATCCGCGCGTCGGGTCGCCGTTCGCCCGCCTCGCGTCCACTGAACTCGCCGACGCTTTACGGTCCACCGACGACGACGACGCGACGCGAACGCGCGATCGATCGCCGCGATGGGTGGATGAATTTTTTATCTCGCGCGCGCGCGCGGTCGCGCGATCGTTCGCGCGTCGACGCGCCCGCGTGTGTCGACGAACGGTCCCATGTGAAGGTTTGCGTGAAAATGTGAAATCTCTTTGACATCGGCGGCGAAAGTCATGGAAAGTACAATCGACGGTCGTCGTGGACGCGATTGGCGGCTAATAACGCGTCGGCGAGTTGATTGAAATCGTGCGTGGAGTGGTGGACGTCGTCGTGCGGTCGTGGAGACCAGTGGACGGCGACGCCGAAACCGGCGGATTGAGCGCCGAGGACGTCTTCGAGGACGCCGTCGCCGACGTGCGCGATGGATTCGGCGGGGACGTCGGCGGCGCGGGCGACGGCCTGGAAGAATTCTTGGCTCGGTTTTTCGCGACCGATGTCGGCGGAGACGACGATGGCGTCGAATTCGTCGCGGAGGCCGAGGGTGTGGAGAAGGTTGGGGAGTCGAAGGTCCCAATTGGAGGCGACGACGACGCGAACGCCGGAGCGGCGTAATCGGCGCGCGGCGTCGACGGCGCCGTGCGCGACGTGCCATGCGCTCGGACGTTCGTAGTGTGCGTAGAGTTTGTCGACGGCGAGATCTATGGTGTCGTCATCGATGGTATCGGCGCCTCCGCGCGTCAAGACGTGCGCGATGACGCGACGCCAGAAGGATTTGCCGTCGCCGTAGTACCGGGACGCGTCGGCGGCGTCGGCGCCGCGAAACGCGGCGAACGCCTCTTTGAAATCTCTCGACGCCGTCTCCGGGGTGACGCTCGCGCATCCGACCTCGAGCGCGGTTCGAGCGTAGACGTCGGCGACGCGTTCGCTGGGTTCGAGGAGACATCCGCCGACATCGACGGAGAGGCACCGCCATCCGCCGGCGGGGACGGCGACGCCGTCCAAAACGCCGCGCTTGATGGATGGGTCGTCCACGTCGTACGGGTACCGACCGAGCGGTTCGATGACGTCGCGAATGATTGCCGTCATCTCGCAGTGCATGCCGACGTCTAAACTCGCCGCCATACCGCTGAGATTGGGAAGCGCGTCGAGATTGTACGAGTAGTCGTACCGTCTGCCCACCGTATCGGTGACGACGCCGCCCCTGGCGCGAAGCAACGCCTCGCCCGCGCACGTGTCCCACTTCTTGGACGCCTTTCTGAGTAATAACGCACTGTGTGCGCGACGCTCGAGGAGCATTAAATAGTGAAATCCGGTGGCGCTGATGACGATGTCGACGCGCGAACCCAACGCCTCGAGCACCGGCGCTTGTCTGTTTTCGCGAATGTTTCTATTCACGGCGACGACGTGCGCACCGTTCGGCGGTAACGGCGGCGCCACCGCGTCGGCGGCGATGTCTAATCCGTGCACACCGATACCGGTGCCACCCCAGACGACGCGTCCGAGGCGTCGGTCTTTTTTCCCGTAATTATGAAACGGTTGCCCGACGACGCCGGCGCGCGGCGTACCGTCCACGGCGATGCCCAATAACACCGTGATCGCCTCTCTCTCCCCCGCCGCGTACTCGTTCGTCCCGTCCAACGGATCGCAATACACCGCCACTCGATCCAACGCGATCGGTCGACGCAATTCCGGCGCGAATCCCTCATCCTCCTCCTCGAGTCTTTCGGAGATCGAAAAATCAAAATCGACGCCGAGCTCGCCGACGTCCGCGCCCTCGATCGAACTCGCGTTCTCAAAGCTCTCCTCCGCCACCAAACGCAGCTCGGGCGCGAACGTCTTTAACGCCTTCACCATCATCGCCTCCACGCGACGATCCGCCTCCGTCTGCGCGTCTTGCACGTACGTCCCGTCCGTCGTCGCGGCGCCGCCCTTGTCCCGCACCCCCAACTCCCCTCCCGCCGTCACGTCGCGAATGATCTCGTTCCCGCGCGACGCGATCGCCCGACACAGGCGCAAGAGCGTTGGCACGTGTATCGTCCCATCGGTGCCGTCGCGCGAGGCGCTCGCGGACGCGACGACGGCGACGCGATGATGACGTCGCGCGGTGGCTGTGTGTCGACGCTTTATCCATCCGCGCTCGCGCGCGGGCGCGTTCGACGGCGCGCGTCGCGCGGTGGAGAGCGCGCGGTGCACGCGCACGGATCGCGCGAGCGTCGCCGCGGAGGCGCCGCGCGACATGTCGATGGTCACGGATAACCGTCGTCGTGTGCGGGACGATTGAGATTGATTTCAGGGGTCGGTGACGACACGACGTCACTTGACGACGCGATGCGACGCGCGTTGGCGCGCGCGGCGCGCGCGGCGACGGCGTCGTCGTCTCGCGCGTCTTCTCGCGCGACCGTGGACGTCCCGATGGCGTCGTGGGCGACGTCGGCGGCGTCTGTGCGCGCGGGCGCGCCCGGGGCGTGGAATGGGCGAGACGACGGTCGGCGAATCTCCCGTCGCGCGCGCGCGTCGACGTCGACGCCGGACGATCCGTACGTCTTACTCGGCGTGTCGCCGTCGTGCACGGCGGATGAGCTCAAGCGGGCGTACCGCAGGGAGGCGCTCAAGTGGCACCCGGACCGACACCCCGACGGCGCGGAGAAGACGGCGGCGGAGGCGAGGTTTAAGAAGATTAGCGCGGCGTATCAGGAACTGAGCGCTCCGGGAGGACGACAGCGAGCGTCGAGCGCGTCGTCTCGAGCGTCGACAGGAGGGGCGGCGAGGGGTGGGTACGGGTACAGCGGTGGCGGCGCGGCGGAGGATTTCGCGAGACGAGCGGGCGGCGCGTACACGTACGAGTATAGGAAGGATTTCACGCGAGAAGACGCGGAGAGAGTGTTTAGAGAAATGTTCGGGAACGATAGTTCGAGTTTTATACGGGAGATTGAGCGAGCGTTGAGAGAACAAGCGATGCGAGGCGGACGGCCGGGCGCTGGTGGATTTCCCGGCGGCGGGTTCGGGGGAGGATTTCCGGGTGGACCCGGGTTCGGGGGGTTCACGTACAGTCGAGGGATGAGCGCTTACGATTTGAACGATCTGTTCAAGACGTTGTTCGACGCGCAGGCAACGATGCGGGGTGACGGAGGTGGGACGAATGAAGTTCGCGAGACGTCGTACGTCAACGCGCGCGGCGAGACGGTGATTCGCCGCGTCGTTCGCACGCGCGCGCCGAACGGAATGGTGCACGAGAGCGTGACTGAACGCGTCGTCGGTCGAGGCGGCACGGGCGCGGGAGATCCGTGGCGCAACCGATCGACATCTTCGACGTCGACGGGCGCTCGCGGTTCGCCGCCGCCGCCGCACGGATCCGTCGTCGGCGTCAATCCGCTCGTCGAGCTCGCCGTCGGCGCCGCGCGCGTCGCGCGCATTGCATTCGTTCGCTTCGTCGCCGCCTTTGGCGCTCGTTTACTTCAACAGATCGCGAGAGCCGTCATACGATTTATTTTCCGCGGCGGTCGCTTTTAACGAGCAACCGCCGCGCGCGCTTGTAATCTTCACCCACCCATCGTCGCGCGGTGCGCCGCCCGCGACGGTCGATAGTAGTTTCACATGGTATACACGAGATGCGTCCATCGACGACCGCGGCGGTCATTTCCCGAACAAAATTCCGTGTAAAAGAATATCCCGCGCTCGACGCAACCTTCGCGCGCGGGAAGCGCCCACAACACATCGCGCCGCGCGCGCGCACGCCGCCGAGTCCTCTCGACCTCGGCGCATGCGAACCGCTTCATCGCGCGCGTTTCTACCCTCCGCACCGTTGCGCATCCGTCGCACAGCACCGCTCGCGCGTCGGCGTCCACACATTCGTCGCCTTCCAATCATCGCCGCCATGCGCGCCCAAAACGCCCCCGTCGTCAAGGATCTCGTCCTCATCGGCGGTGGACACGCGCACGTGTACGTGTTGAAATCACTCGCAATGAATCCGTGCGAGGGCGCGCGGGTGACGCTCATCGCTAAGGATTTACACACGCCGTACAGCGGCATGCTCCCGGGACTCGTCGCGGGACACTACTCGTTGGACGAGACGCACGTCGATCTCGAGCCCATCTGTCGAAGTGGGAACTTTCGAATCATACACGACGAGGCGATTGGGATCGATCACGCGAACGGGCGGGTGTTGATGAAGAGCGGACGACCGGGGGTGCGATTCGACGTGTGCAGCGTCGACGTGGGCATCACGCCTCGCGCATCCGACGTGGCGGGGGCGAACGAACACGCGACGCCGGTGAAACCGATCTTCGGATTCAACGCGAGGTGGGAGGCGATGTTGGCGCGAGTGCTCGAGGGTGGGAAAAATTGCGACGTGTGCGTGGTGGGCGGGGGCGCGGGGGGCGCCGAGCTCGCGCTGTCGATGCGGTACAGGATGCGGGAAGAGTTGAAAGTGCGCGGTTTGGATGAGAATTTGGCCGCGTTCACGCTCGTGACGCGAGGAAAATTGATGCCGTCGCACGCTAAGGGGGTGAGGAAGACATTTTTGAAGGTTTTCGACGAGGCGGGCGTGCGCGTGATCGAGGACGACGGCGTCGAGCGAGCCGAGGCGGGAACGTTGGTGCTTCAGAGTGGACGCGAGATCAACGCGGACGAGTGCATCTGGTGCACGCAGGCGGGCGCGGCGAAGTGGTTGAAAGAGTCCACAGATTTGGCGCTGGACGATGATGGGTTCATCGCCGTGAATGCGACGTTGGAATCGACGTCGCACAAGCACGTCTTCGCCGCGGGAGACGTGGCCAACGTGCTCAAGCATCCGAGACCGAAGGCTGGGGTTTTCGCCGTGCGACAAGGGCCTCCTTTAGATAAGAATATTCGCCGAGCGTTGCTCGGGAAATCGCTCGTTGAGTTTACGCCGCAAAAGCTCTTTTTGGGTTTAATCACCACTGGCGGGAAATCGGCGGTGTTGTCCTACGGCAACTACGCGTTCGGTGGTATAGGCCCGGTCGGTGAACGCTTGTGGCGGTGGAAAGATAAAATCGATCGTAAGTGGATGAAAATGTACCAGGAAATGCCGGACATGAAGGAAGAAGCGATCGACGCGTCCCCACTCGCGCTCGCCGCCGGCGAGGAGACCATCGCGGCGTTGCGCGCGGTTCCCATGCGATGCGGCGGGTGCGGCGCAAAGGTTGGCGCCACCGTTTTGTCGCGCGTGATGAAACGTTTAGAACCGATCCCAACGAATAAAAACGTGGAGATCGGGATCGATCAACCCGACGACGCGGCGGTGGTCTCCGTCCCGCCGGGCATGGTCGGTGTGCAAACCGTGGATTATTTCAGAGCCTTCGTGGATGATCCTTACATATTCGGCCAGATCGCCGCAGTGCACGCGCTCGGGGATTGTTGGGCGATGGGCGCGGATCCGCACGCGGCGCTCGCCATCGCGACGGTGCCGTACGGATTGGAGGCACAAGTCGAAGAGACGTTGTATCAAATGATGGCGGGCGCGTGCAGCATTCTTCAAGACGCCGGCTGCGGCCTCGCCGGTGGTCACAGCTCCGAGGGCGCGGAACTCTCGTTGGGTTTCTCCGTCCACGGTGCCGCCCCGCGCGAGAAGCTCATGAAGAAGGGCGGCATGAAGGCGGGTCACAAAATCATCCTCACCAAACCCGTCGGCACCGGCACGTTATTCGCCGCCGACATGCGCTCCAAAGCGCAGGGTCGATGGATTTCCAACGCGTTGAACTCCATGCGACAACCGAGCGCGGTCGCGGCGAAAACGCTCTTCGACCACGGCGCGACGTCGTGCACGGACGTCACGGGATTCGGTTTACTCGGACACCTCGTCGAGATGTGCAAAGGAAGCAACGCAGCCGCCGTGTTAGACATGGACGCCGTGCCCATCCTTCCGGGCGCGTTGGAGTGCGTGGAATCGGGTATCACGAGTTCTCTTCAACCGGCCAACGTCAGACTCTCGCGAGCAGTGGCGAATCCATCCGCCGTCTCCGGGGCGCCGAAGTATCCACTCCTCTTCGATCCTCAAACCGCCGGCGGCATGTTAGCCTCCGTGCCGAGCGAAAACGCCTCCGCCGCCGTGGACGCGCTCAGAGCCGCGGGGTATCCTCACACCACCATCATCGGCGAGGTCTTGGAGTACCTTCCCAAGGCGTCCACCGCGCCCGAACAGGTGGTCTTCGTCTCCTCTCGAGACGTCCCGTTCGACGGCGTCGGCGACGAGAAACCGTCTAAAATCATCGCGTGCGATTCCGGCGCGTGTAACATCTAGTCTAGCGCAATTCGATGCAATCACATTTTATTTCATCACGACACCGCATCGAACGCGTCCGTCGGACCAGTCGCCTCGCGACTCGGCGCGCCGGTTCCGGTTCGCTCGGCCGCGGGACATCCTCCCCACTCGTTGACTCTCGATGTCCGAGACGAGCGAGCGCGCGGCGCTGCTCGCCGACGTCGCGGGCGACGTCACCGTCGTCGTGGACGACGGCGACCGCGCGCGCGCGAGCGCGCGAGCGTCAACGTCGTCGGCATCGTCTTCTCGAACGGTGGCGATGTTCGCGGGCGCGATCGTCGCCCTCGCCGGCGCGAGCGCGCTCATCTCGCTCGCGCGCTCGCCAGACGCGCGACTCGGCGTTCCTTCTCTCGGATCTTCCACCGGTTGGCTCAATGTTCGTCGCGAGGACGCGTCGACGGGCGTCGTCGAGCCGGCGTTGGGTGTTGACTCCGCCGACGACGGCGCGTCTCCCGAGGAAAGTTTCGACGTCGACGCGTGGTTGGGCGCGCCGCGACCCGTGTACGAGAGTGGTAATTTTGCGTCGAGCGAGACGTCGTCCTCGTGGACGCTCCTCGTGCGAGACGAACGCGAATTGTGGAAGATTCCAGTGAATAAGCACGGCGGCGGGTACAGACTGGGCAACGTCGTCAAGCGAAGAGGGAACGGGTGGTTGCGCGCGCGCGCGGCGGTGTTGGATAATCCCGACGCGTATAAAGGAACGCTTATGCGTGCGTTTTTAGAGACGCGAACGGAGGGTCCGCGCGCCTTTGCGGCGACTCTGGCGGCGATGGAGAGAGAAAAGCAAACGCTGAGACGCTCGGCGTTGGGAGAGTTGCTCCCGAGCGCGGTGGTGATGCCCATGCGATTATCCGATAAGGTGGCGTTCGTGGAGAAGAATGAAAAATTGATCGTCGACGCGGCGTTGGATTACAGACGATCGAGGTGCCCGGAGACGTGTGATCGATTCATCGTGTCGCTTTCGTTGGTGTGGGGCGGCGACGAACAGGGCGAGGGGAAATTCGCGTACAAGGATGACGAGTACGAAGAATCGATACGCGTGTTGCGATCGATGCTCGAGTACAGCAAGACAAAGTTTCCATCCGATTTTGAGCTGGTTTTTGCCGTCACGTCGGACGCGGACGACGCCGTGACGCTGTACGCGTACGCTCGACACTTGATGGCGAATCCGCTCGATTCCGCGAGCACAATCATCGAGCTCGCACACGACGTGAACGGGCTCATCTCGCGCGATGGCGGTGAGAGCGAGTTGTTGAGCTATTACGACTCTCAGCTCGAGCCCAAACGCAAGGATCTCGCCGGATTGCGACGAATGACGGATTTGCTTAACCGCTTTGAGCGTCTCGTGGACAACGCACAGCGAGAAAACGAACGTCTCGATCCCGAAAGGTTCAAATTCGCCCCGGATTGGTTTGCTATCTTATCGCGACGGAAGCATTGGCCGATGGACGCGAGCCTGGACCACCTCGAGACCGTCGACGACGAGACGTTGTCTGATGCGTTGTGCGGTGGAGCGCGTGCGCACGCCAAATCTTTCCCTCAGGGGAATCGCCGACCCGAAACCGTCGTCCTGCGTCACGCCGAATCCATTCAGGACGTCCTCGAAGACAGTAGACACGATTAGCGTAGCCCTTGTAGGTAGACTTCATCCATTGCAATTTTTCGTTCCGGCGTCGCGTCAGCCGGCTGATTTTTTTCAAACTTGGCTGACGATTCCCGACGATAGCGCACACCTCGACGCGCGTCGAACACGCGCGCGCTCGACGACCGCACAAGTTCCATCGGTGACGGTTCCACCGCGCGAGATGGTGCTCGCGACGACGACGACCGCGCGATGCGGCGCGATCGAGCGTTCAGCTGCGTTTTACGCGGGAAAATCCTCCGTCCGATCGGCGCCGGTTCGACGCCCCGCGACGCGCGTGCGCGCGCTCTTAGGAGACAATCAAGATCGAGAGCTCTGGGATGAGTCCAAGGACGCCTCTGTGGGGACGAGGGACGACTCGGAATCGCTTTGGGAGCACGTTGGGGCGTCTACTGCCAAAGGGTCGAAGGCGGCGGCGGTGTTCGAGGGCAAATCGAGCGCGAAAAAGAGATCAGAGGAGGAGGACTTGTTCGCGGAGCTGGATGAGACGCTGTTCAGAGTGGACAGGGACGCGCTGCAGATTCAAAAGGCTGATTTTACGGTGAACAGCGTGATTGATAAAATCAATCGCGGCAAGGTGAACTTGCGACCGAGTTATCAGCGAGAGTACGTGTGGACAGTGCGGACGGCGAGTAAGCTCATTGAGTCGCTCATTTTGAACATTCCGATTCCGACGATGTTTTTTCACGAGACGCAGAGCGGAAAGTTGGAGGTGGTGGATGGTAAGCAGCGATTGACGTCGATTTGGAGTTTTATTCAGTCCGAGTTTCCGGACGGTTCGCCGTTCAAGCTCACGGGCTTGGAAGTTTACGAGGATTTGAACGGTAAGACGTTCGCCGACTTGCACGAACGCTATCAAGAGACCATCTTAGATTATCCCTTGAATGTGCACACCATCTCGCGATCGTCTCAACCGGATTTCGTCTTCGAGGTGTTTGAGCGCTTGAACATGGGAGCGACGCAGCTCAACGAACAAGAGCTCCGCAACTGCATCTACCAAGGCATGTACACGGACTTGTTGGAGGATTTGGTTCAAAACGAACACTTGCTCAAAATCTACAGATCCAGGACGCCGCACTTGCGCATGCGCGACCGGGAGCTGGTTTTGCGTTATTTCGCCATGCTTCGCACTGCGCCGGAGGGCTTCTTCATTCCCATCAAGAGCTGGCTGAACGAGGAGATGCGCGAGAACAAAGACATGACGCCTCAAGATGCGGGTGAAATGCACGCCTCCTTCGAGCGCGCCATCAAGCTGGCATACGACATCTTCGGAGATTGCGCCTTTAGACCCACTTCAACGGTGGGCAAGGGGAAAACGGTGTCCGAGGACGACGTGAGCGGGTTGTTTTTCCGCGAGTTCTTCACCTCGGGCGAGATTAACGTCGCTCTCTGGGATACCATCATGTACTCTTTGACTCACGTCGACGCTGAGAAGGCGTTGGCGAAGAAGAGCACGATTTTAGCCGCCTGGATCAACCTCAACAATAGCGCGGAATTTTCCAAGCTCACGGTGAGCAATCCGCGCGCCGTCCTGGCCAGAAAAGAGCTCTGGCAGGCGAAGTTGGATGAAATCCTCGGGTAAAACTTCAAGTATGGGTACGGCAGTTGCTAGAACGTTTGTTATGGTATAGTAAGTAAGTATGGTAAAATTACACCCGTGCGGTTACGTCGTACATTCATTCAGTGTTCAGCGACTTTCAACGCGTCCGCGGCGCGTCTCGGTGAGAAGACGCGAGGCGTTTCCTTCGGCTCGGCTTCCGCACCTCTCGCGATCGGTTCGCCGTTCACGAAACGCTGAATCATCGTGAGCGCGTTTTTCGGTTGGTCCATGGGCACCATGTGCCCCGCCTCGGAGACGGCGACGAAGGAGAGTTGGCCTGCTTCGCGAACGTCGCCTCCGATGACCTCCTCCTCGCCATCGCGCGCCACGACGAAAGGCTCTGGCTTCGCCTTGTTGAACGCATCTTGGCCGCTCCATTCCATGGCTTTCACCCATCGGAGATTACCGAGGGCGTTACAGATGAAATCCTTCTCGCCCGCGTAAATCATCACGCGAACGCCCGCCTCGAGCATCGCCGGGATGACGGGCTCAAAGTTGTGCATCCAATCGCCCATGAGATTCGAGTGCACCCCTTCGTCGCACATTTCCCATTTTTTATTCACGCCGAGCGCTTTTTGCACGTCTGCGCGGTTCAACCACTCCTCCGCCGCGCTGAAATCGTAACAAAGCGCCGAGTCGCACGTCTTTCGAATGTCGTACACGTTTAGCGGTTTCCCACCGTTTCGAGACGCCGCGTCCTCCAAAAGCGTCTCCGGAATCGTCATACAATCCTCCACCGCTTTCAAGCACACCGCGCGATTACGAGTGCTCTCCTCGTCTCCGTTCGCGCACGCCGCGATTTTCTGTTTGCAGTCGGTTTGAAACATTTTCCGCGCGGCGCGCGCCGCCGCAGCGCCGACGACGTCGTTGCCGAGCGCGTAATCCGCGTACGCGCCGTATTGAATCTCCGGATCCGTCAACCCGTTCCCCACGGCGACTCCTTTCAAGTTCACGCGCACGGGCGAGTCGTCTCGGTCGTTCGCGTCGAAAACCGCCCGCGCGAATGCAGGAACGTAGTGTCCTGCGTAACTTTCGCCTGTGATAAACACCTCGGCGTCCGCCAATTCCGGATGTCGCAACAAAAACGCCCACAAAAATTCCAACAAATCGCGCGCCACCACCCGTTCACCCTTGGCCACGTCTCGCGTCGACGACGAGTACGAAAACCCGGTATTCACGGGCGAATCCACGTACAAGACGTGTCCCGCGTCGGTCCACGCGCTCGCGCGCGTCGTCAATCCGAGCTTTCCATTCGCCGTTCTCGTCAGCGCGTACGGTCCATTCTCGTAAAAAGACGCGAGTTCCGACGCACACCCCGGTCCTCCTGTGAGCCACAGTAAAATGGGATCGTCCCCGACGTTTTTCGTGCGCGCGCCGCGTCTTCGCTCAAAAAACGTGTAAAACAAATGGGCGTCGTCGGTGGAATTCAACGCAAAGTACCCGCTCCTCGCCCCGATCGTCGACGGCATCGGCGCGTCGTCGACGCCTCTGTCGATGCGGAATCGATCGAGATCGAGCGGTTGCGTCGTCATGCGCGCGCGAAGACGGTCGAGAAAACTTGGTGCCGAGCGCGAATCATCATGATGATTCCCATCGTCGGCGGCGCGCGCGGTGGACGCGAGGACGACGGTGACGACGAGCGCGACGAGCGACACGACGGTCGTCGTCGTCGTCATCGCGCGTCGCGCGTGGATCGATGATCGATGCGCGCGAGTCATCGTGTCCGGCATCTGCATCACTCACTCACCGACGCGACTCGTCGTCGCGCGGTGTCTGTCGACGACCGCGTCGTCGGCGTCCGAGGACCGACGCGCGGGAACGGTCGTCGGCGTCGACGCGGCCCCGTCGCGTGTCGCGCGACGCGCTCGCTCGAGCGTCATGGCGGCCGTGGATGACTTTCGGGCGGCGTGGACCGTCCTCGTCCTCGTCCTCGCCTTCGTCGCGCTCCTGCGAGATTTAATCCAGAGCGACTGGGTGATGATGCTCTCGGTGTGCGCGCTCAATCTCGCCGGCGTGCTCACGATCAGCGAGGCGCTGGAGGGATTCGCGAACGAGGGATTGCTCACCGTCGCCGCGCTCTTCGTCGTCGCGGCGGGGATCAGCGCGACGGGGGGATTGGATTGGTACATGGGGAAATTGTTGGGGAAACCGAGAACGACGGCGGGCGCGCAGTTGCGATTGATGCTGCCGATCGCGTGTGTGAGTGGTTTTTTGAATAACACGCCCGTGGTGGCGGTGATGATTCCAATCGTGTTGCGGTGGTGCGAGTCGACGGGGATGGCCAAGGAACAGTTGATGATTCCGTTGTCGTTCGCGAGCGTGTTGGGGGGGACGTGCACGCTCATAGGGACGTCGACAAATTTAGTGGTGCAAGGAATGGTGCAGACGTGGTTGAGAGAGCACGCGGGGAGCGGGACGGTGGATATTGGATTGTTTGACCTGGGCGCGTACGGAGCGCCGGTGGCGTTGGCGGGCGTGGCGTACGTGTTGCTCGCGTCGCCGTTTTTGTTGCCAAAGGGGGCGAGGAGAATCGGAGGGGCGACCAAGGAGGATCATGGAGAGGATGAGGAGGATTTACTCGTCGGTGCGCGCGTCGAGGGGTGGTCTCCCGCGGTGGGGCACACGGTGGCGGCGAGCGGGTTGCGAGGTTTGCCAGGATTGTATCTGGTGAGCGTTCGAAGAAACGAGGCGCTGTTGCGCGCCGTCGGTCCCGAGTTTATTCTGAATCAGGGTGATATCTTGTACTTCACCGGTATGGTGGAGTCTTTAGGGAAAGTGTGCGCCGAGTACGGTCTCATGGCCATCACGCAGGAGCACGACGACGAGGAGGACGAATTCGACGACTCGGCGGAACGACGCGAGACACTCAACGATCTCGCCATGCACTCGAGCAGTAGCATTGCTGATTTGCAAAAGCTCGCGCGCACGCATGCTATTTACAAGGAAACAGATAGTGGGATTTACGCCCTGAAAAAACGTCGACGCAGACCGAGACCGAGACACTCGCAGGGATCGCAGAACGACTCCAGCGACGCGGGAAGCGGCGGCGCGCCGCTCACGCCGGGATATTCGTCCTCCGATGGGAACGCGTACGTCTCCGGTGGTGCGAGCGATTCGGACGATGGATTATCCCGCTCCATCAAAGCGCAAGCGTTGAGAATATACGGGGATAACCTCAAGACTGCGATGGACGACGCGATGATTAGCGCCAAGGAGAGCGAGACGGCGCTCGGTCCTCCGTTGGTGACGGTGGACGTCGATCCCGACGCGGACCAGAGTAATCCAGAGCACGTGGGTAGAATGGTGCTCGGAATCAGCGCCAACGATCGTCCAGGGCTCTTGCACGACATCTCGCAAGCGCTCAATCGATTACGCGTGCAATTGTTGCACTGTGAAGCCTCGGCGGTGGGTTCTCGATCGGTGTCCATTTGGCGTCTGCAAGTGTTGCAAAACACAACCACCAAAGAAGAGATCACCACGGTCATTAAGACGTTGCTCGAGCCCGTCACGGGCATCGAGGCGGTGAAGAAACGCGGTCAATCCGTCGTGAGATGCGGCATCAAAGCTGGTTCCTCGCTCGTCGGAAAGACGCCAGCCGGGGCAGATCTTCGCGGCGCGTACGGCGGCGCCATCATCGCCGTGCAGAGAGGAGGGCGTGCGCCACTGGGGAAACTCAACGCCGTCGTCTTCCAAGTCAACGATGTCTTAGTGCTGCAGGCTCAAGATTCTTCCCCCATCATCAAGCTCCTGGAAGAGTCGGAGGGCGCCGCGGTGGAGGAGGATGAGCGATTGTCCAAGACGAGAGAAGATTTAGAAATCATAGGCCACGGCGCCGGAATGATGAACACGGGCAAGGAATTCCTTATCGCCGTGCGCATCGAGAGTACGGCGAGAAATTTCATAGGAAAAACGGCAGTGGAGAGCGGATTGCGTTCGTTACCGGGACTATTTTTAGTCTCCATCGAGCGCACGCGCTCGGCGGCAGCGACCGCGGGCGTGGGTGAATCTCCGGCGGATAGAACGACGGTCATCGACCCGAGCGAACCGCTCGAAGCGAACGATGTCATGTGGTACGCCGGCGGCGCGAGCGCCATCGCCAGTCTTCGTCGCGTCCCGGGTTTGGCACCGTACTCGAGCGACCAAGTGGACAAGCTCGAGGTGTCCAGTCATAACCGTCGATTGATCCAAGCCGTGGTGGCGAAAACGGGCGATCTCGTCGGGAAATCTATTCGGGACGTCAAGTTCAGAACGCGTTTCAACGCCGTGGTCATCGCCGTGCACAGAGAAGGGGCGCGCGTGCACTCGAGAATCGGCGACGTCGTCTTGCATCCCGGAGACGTGCTCTTGTTGGACGCCGGTCAAGATTTCCGTCACAGCACGCGCGCGCAGGATGCGTTCGCACTCATCAGCGTATTGGACGATTCTACGCCGCCGCGTTTGCGCCTGCTCATCCCGTCCTTGCTCTGCGCGATGACTATGATTGCCCTGTACACGGCGGGCGTGACGTCTCTCTTCACAGCCGCCGTGCTCGCCGCGGCGGTCATGATCGGATCGGGCACGCTCACGCAACAAGAGGCCCGCAACGCCATTAAATGGGACGTCATCGTCACCATCGCCGGCGCTTTCGGCATGTCGAAGGGGATGCAAAACAGCGGCGTGGCGGAGTTTATCGCGGAAAAGCTCGTCGCCCTCGGACGAGTCACGGGAACGGGCGAGGTCGGATTACTCACCGCCGTCTATCTCGCCACTTTTTTGATCTCCAACATCGTCACCAACAACGCCGCGGCGGCACTCATGCTTCCAATCGCGGCGACCGCGGCGGAGACGCAAAACATCCCGCTTGAAAAGATGGCGTTTTTGCTCATGCTCGCCGCGAGCGCCTCCTTCATGTCGCCCTTCGGATACCAAACCAACCTCATGGTGTACGGCCCTGGCGGATACGTCTTCGCCGATTTCATCAAATTTGGTTTCCCGATGCAGATCATCCTTCTCGTCGTCACCATCTCCATCGTCGGCGTCGATAAGGATGTGATTTGGATCCCCGTCGTCGTCGTCGTCGTCGGTTTCGTCGTCGCCGTCGTCGCCACCACCGTCGGCTTCGCCGCCGCCTACGATCAACTTCAGCGTCAATTTGCGCGCATTTCTCGACGCCAACACCGAAGACGTTCATCGGACGTCACCTTCGACGCCGATACGAACGCACACGACGCCGTTGACACCGTCTAAACGACGACGACGACGCGCGCGGGTCCGTACTAAACCCTGGCCCACCCCTTTGAAGACGCGCTCCGGCGTCCGTTCGATTCATTCGATTCATATTCATTCATTCATTCATCGCGTGTAACACTACTACGAAGAGACTCACAACGCAAACACAAGAAACGCGCGCGTCATCAAGAATGTGTCTTCATCTGTTTTACAACAACAACAACAACAACAGGGACTTTGACCGCGTACAAAAACCTCGCCTCGTCAGCGCTGACGCGACGCGACGCGCCCGCTCACCCATTCGTCCCGACGCCCGCGCGCACGCTCGCCACGCCTCTCGCCTCCGCGTGCACCATCGTCGCGTTCTCATCCTCATCGTTCGCGCTCGTCCCTCGCCACAGATCACGCATCGGCGATCGTCCCGTGCGCGTCGTGTAGACGAAGCCGTAACAAAAGCCGCCGCCGAGGGCGACGCGCGCGAGCGCCGAGTGGTGACGCACCAACGCGCGCTCGAAACTCGCGTACGCCATGACGGTTGGTTTCACACGTCTTTTTACGATCGTTCACGCGCGCCGACGACGTCCGTCTCGACAGAGACGCGCACGGAGAGGCGACGACACAGAGCTCGCCAATCGAGCAATCAATCGATGAATCCTCGTCACCCGACCGACCGACCGACCGACCGCGCGACGCGACGAACGACCGCGGCGCGCGTCGAGATCCGCGAGCGCGAGAGTCGACGACCAAAAATACGATCGATCGAATCCGAGCGCGCGCGTCGACGACCGCGCGTCGCGTCGTCGTCGTCGTCGTGTGCGCGCGCGTCGCGCGCGACGAACGCGACGGGCCCGTCGTCGACGCTATCGCACGGGTACGGGTGAATATTAGATAAAAACGTCGGTGTTATACGCGTCTGGTACTCGCGTCGTGCGGTCGTGGAGTCTATGTGTGGAGTCTATGTGCGTGTCCATGGAGAGAGAGGTGTATGTATCGTCGCGTTCGTTTGATTTTTATAGTGTACTTTGAACTCGTATATTGGTGTGTATTTGGTCTAAAAGAAGTGTACACGATGACCTCGCGTCCATCGATCGTCGTCGGTCGTCGTGAACACTATTCGTCAGAGAGATTCGCGTCGACGACCGCGCGCGTCGAGCGTCGATCGATCGAGACTGAACGGCGCGAGCGATCGAGTTCGTCTCGATCGATCGCGTCGGACGTCATGTCGCCGCGTCGCGGCGGTGAATCGATCGCGTTGCTCGGACGACGAGACGATCGATTCGAGGGCGGGGCGCAACACCATGCGGGGGGTGAGGCGCGAGGCGTGACGTGGACGCGAGGCGCGAGGCGCGATGGTGATGGATGGAGTGAGAGCGATGATGAGGAGGCGTACGCGTCGGCGCGGGATGAGGGGTGGAGCAGCGCGGTGTCGTCGGAGAGAGGCGCGCGGGGCGGGCGCGCGGCGATCGCGCGCAAGACGCTGGCGACGGCGGCGTTGCTTTGCGTGGGGACGTTGGCGGCGGTGACGGCGTGGAAGAGCTCTGCGGGAGGTGGTGGTGTGAACGGGAACGGTGCGGCGACGATGGCGAGCTTGGGGAAGAAGTCGTCGTCATCGTCGTCTTTTGAATCAAACGGGAAGACGGTGCGCACGGCGCGAGGGTCGTCCTTCGCAGGCACGGCGGTGGATCTCGATCGCGAGAGCGCCGAGGCTCTGGGGAAGTGGCATCGAGGGAAACACACCGAGGCAACTTTGGGACGAGCGAATCGCGCGGGCGCGCTCGCAGAGACCGGATCGTACAATCCCATCCTCGAGGGCGCAAACTGGAGAACCGGTTTGCGCGGCGCGAGCAAGCGACAAAACGGCGCGGCGGCGCACTCGTCGTTCAACTCTGAGTACGAAGACATCGAGTACAACGACGACGATGATAAGCCCGATCGAGGTAATCTTGGGGACGTGCCTGATTTCATGAAGAACGCGGGCTCGGACGTGGCCATGCAAGGTCTCGCCGCCGGGATGACGAAGGGCGCGGGAACGAGATGCGACATGGATACGTGCTCGACCAAGTTCCAAGTCATCGATCCGGCGTGCGATATCGGTGGCATCGGGTGCGTGGGCACGACTGGATGCCGATTTTGCAGAGTCGTCGGACGAGAGGAGGAGGGCGCGGCGGCCGACCAACCAGATCTCCCGGTGTGCAATAGCTGCGTGTGCGAGCACCATGGATTCACCCAAGGCTGCGACGGGATGAACGCGCCGACGCCGAAGACGACGACGCCCGCGACCGCACCCGCCGTTGCGCCCACCGTGGACGACACACCAGACATCGTCGCCAAGACTGGGGCGGACGAGTCCGACACGGCGCCCGCGACGGAGGAAAAGGATGACGAGTCGAAGGAGTCCGACGCCGCCTCCGCGGACGCCGTCCCTAGCGCCGACGAAACGACGGAGGTCGCGAGTGAAGGCCAGGCCACTAGCGCGTTAATCGTCGAAGACGATCCCGGGGCGGCGGCGCGCACGTGCAATTTCAACGTGTGCGACGCCAAGCTTTTGTACTCCATGTACGATCCAAGCTGCAAACAGGGCGGCGGTTTGGGTTGCTTGGGCGACACGGGGTGCCGTTTCTGTAAGACGGATCACCAAGATCCGTCCATCAGCTACGAAGAGGGCTGGCCGAGATGTCCAACGTGCATGTGCGACAAGTACAACGTCAAGGGGTGCGTCGGAGGCACGCCGGCGGTGCCCGCGGGCACCGCCGCTCAACCGCAGCCTCAAGCGACGGAAACGCAGTTGTCTGCGGCGCAACCGAGCGCCCCGAGCGCCGAGTACGAGGATGCGGAATACGCCGACGAAGGCATGCCGATTCCCCCCATATCCAAGGCGCAACAACCGGCGGCGCAACAACCGGCGGCGCAACAACCGGCGGCGCAACAACCGGCGGCGCAACAGCCGGTGCAGCAGGCGGTTCAGCCGCAGCAACCGGCGCAACAGCCGGCGCAGCAACCGGCGCAACCTCAAGCAGCGGTTCAGCCGCAGCAACCGGCGCAACAGCCGGCGCAGCAACCGGCGCAACCTCAAGCAGCGATTCAACCGGAACAGCAACTAGAACAGCAACCGGAACAACCGGCGGTTGCCGCCCAACCGCCGGTGAACGTCGACCCGGGGAGATTCGCCGCCGCGGGCATGGGCGCCATGGAAGAATCCGGTCCGGTCGAGGCCATTCCGTCCGAGTGGAGAATCACCTCCACCGGCATCGAGTGGGTGCAGACGGAATTCGGCAAGCTCCAGACGTGCCAAGAGCGCTGCACCATGGTGCAGAAGACGTGCGTGGAACACTCGTGGCCGAACAACATGAACGATCTCAGAGACATCGCGTCGCGAACGACGGCCGCCGACGGTAAGGGCGGCGTCGTCGGGTGCAAGGAAATTTTGATGAACGACAAGACGCAGCACTGCGGTGGCGTCTCCGTGCTCTCAGGACGGTGCTTCTTGTCCCCGTCCCACGGACACTTACCGGCGTCGTGCTCGTACACGCCTAAAAATTCCGACTGCACGCACATGTGTCCGTGCGCTTGAGCGACCATTCATACGACCGACGTCCTCGACTTTTCCGCGAAATGAGCGAGTAGCAGTGTAAAAACGAAACGAAGAGAAGATGACGAATCGAATCGAATCGCGCGACGCGACGGATGACTATACGCGCGCGATTCAAATAAACGTCGCGGCGCGGCGCGGCGCGCGTACGCGTGGAGTGTCGTTGAGTCGATTCGTGTGATAACAAAGGCAAAGATACGATGCCTGAGAGACGGGAAGAAGGAGCGCGCGGGTGAGAGAAACAAATGAACGGTTTCCGTCACCCGCGCGGTCTGAAACTACTACTACTTGTGTACTGCGCAGGTAGGTGAGTAGGTGAGCGCGTCGTCGTCGTCGTCGTCGTCGTCGTCGTCGTCGTCGTCGTCGACCGACGCCAGTCGTCGTCGACGACGGAATCAGTACGATTCTTCCTCCGTGAGAGACAAGTAGTACGACAGAGAGTTCACCACGAGTTGTTCCATGGACGGGTTGAGCGGCCCCCCGCGGTGGGTGACGTAGATGATGTCGCTCGCCTTGTCGCCGATGGTGTCCACCTCGGCGCTCACGACGCACAGACTCAAATCCTTGAGCGTGCGCACGACGTCCACCAATAAACCCGGTCGATCGGTGGTCTCAATCGTGAGCTTGGAGTGGTATCGCTCCGGTTCAACCGTGATTCCCGTCTGCACCTTGGTCTTCACCTTGCCGAGAACCCCCTCGTTGGCGTCCATGGTTCTCGTCGGCGCCTTGGCTTGAATGTACTCCGCCGCCTCGGGGTGGAACGCCACCATGTTGGTCAAAATCGTTTGGCGAATCTCTTCCAATCGTTCGCTCTTCGTCACCTTTTCGCCCGTATCGTGATCAATCACGTAAAACTTGGACGTCTTCGTGCCGTCCCCCATGGTGACCTCGCCCCGGTTGATGTCCAACCCGAGATTTTTCAACGACGCCACCGTGTCCAAGAGTTCGCCCAGGTAATCCCCGAACGACACCTCCAACACCGTCGCGAACGCGTCCGACTTGTTATCTATGATCACTTTCGGCACCGGTTTCTCCGTCGACGCGCTCGCGCGCGTCGTCGCGCGCGACGCCCGCGTCCCCCGCGTCCCCCCCCGCGTCGGCGTCGCCGCGACGCGCGTCTCCACCACCGCCGTCCGCGTCATCGTCGTCATCATCCTCTGCGTACGCGCGATACGACATACAACTCGTCAGTCATGCATCACGCGTCACCAATCGACTCGTCTCGACGCGTCCGTTCGCCCAGTCCTCTTGTCGAGTCCTCCTTCTTCGTTTTCCCCCTCCATGAATGAACGTGAACTTGATTGAACGCGCGCGCGGACGCCCCACCGTCCCCATCCCGTCCACCACCGCGCGAGACGCGTCCACTTTCGCGATCGACGCGCGCGCGCGGCACCACCCCACGGTCGTTCGTCGCGCGGTCGTCGGTCGAACGTCCGTCTCCGCTCGCCTCGTCATCACCATCTTCATCATCATCGCGGTCCCGTCGTCGTCTCGTCTCGACGACGCGCGCGCGATGACGACGACGGGACCATCGGGGACGACGGTGCGCTCATCCATCGCGTCCCGTCGCATCGAATCGCGTCCCCCATCGCCAATCCCTCGCACCTCGTCTTCACGAACGAAGGTTCGTCGTCCCTCGATGGTGTGACGACTTGAACGTCGACGTTCACCGTTCGGTGCCGAGTCACGTCGAGGGGGGCCTTTTTAGGGTTTAGGGTTTCGAGTCTCGACGATCCCTCCGTACACTACAGA
>Ga0255774_10000128_pt1 | contig 69818 bp, 58 predicted proteins | sample 101ome_17_FD_179972 | JGI IMG/M metagenome (GOLD analysis project Ga0255774, IMG submission 179972) | Coastal salt marsh microbial communities from the Groves Creek Marsh, Skidaway Island, Georgia - 101407AT metaG (version 2) | ecosystem: Environmental > Aquatic > Marine > Intertidal zone >... | reverse complement strand
AATGCTCAAAAGCTACCTTCGCCCGGCAACGGGCGAATTATGACTTCACAATCTGAATAATACTAAAAGCATATGCATTCGCATATGCCTTAACTAATACTATAATCACAAACAAATAGTTCGTGTTGAGTGTAACGAAAACACAGATGAACGTTAGTTCATCTACTAATAACTAAATACATTATACAGCTGGAACACTTGTGAATGAAATTATTTGATATAACTAATCGAAAAACAATTTTATCTGAAGAAGAAATCGCATCAAGAATACCTGGTGCTGCATCATTGAGACGTATTGGCAATGGATATATGTTCATTGCTGGTAATGACGTCTTTAGATTCCGTGTTGGACGAGATGGAATTGACAGCATAGGTGAAGCTAGACGTATGGCTGAAGATTTAAAAGATCGTTGGAGTTTAAGAGGACAACGTCCTGCATTGAGAGAACAGTATGCTTCTGCTAGGATAAATCCAAGAAACTTACCTGGTAATACAAAACAACGTGTTAGACAAATAAGTGCAATTAATAGACAAGCATTTCCAAGAACTTCGGCTTTGATGTCTGGAAGATTCGGACGTGTGTTTTTAAGAATGCTTAGTGCGTTTATGGTTGAAGAAATCTTACGTAATAGTATTTTAATCACTATGGCAAACATTGAAGCTGAATTTATGGAAGGCGAAATTACTGAAGCTGAATACATAGATAAAGTTGAAGTTGCTTGGGGTATGTATGCAATACAAATTGCAGGTATAATGATTGTTTTTTTACGTGTAGGAAAAAATGTAACCTCTATGGTTAGAGCTATAAGAACAATTGTTAGAACTGGGCAGCTTGCAGTAGGAAGCTCTGGTGTTGGAACAATTCCGGCTATTATTAGTGCATTAGTATCAGAAGCAGGATTTCAGTTAGCGATTTATGCATTGACCAATCCTACTACGCAAAAAGCGTTAGTTGATTGGATTGTTGAGTGGGGTCAAGAAAGTCTCATAGGAGCAATGCTACAAGGTAGTGTAGAACTAGCTGGTACAGGTTTACAAGGTGCAGCATCAATTTTAAATAATATCACTGGTGGTATCATTGGTAGTGATGATTTTTTTGCTGCTAGTGGCGCTGCTGAAGCAAGCGGATTTGTAGATCCTGGAGCAAGAGAGATACCAGGAGTAAATGGTAGTGCATATGCTACAAGTCAATGGGCAAGGCTAGTGTTCCAAGATTTGATCTTTCCTCCAGGTACAAGTTTAGAAAGTCGTAAGGTTCCATATTATACTCGTTCACGCAGAGAAATAATGATGGCAGAAGACTTCGGCCCTTTAGCAGCAGCGGCTCCGGAAGATCCTGATGCAACAGATCCTAGAGGACCTGATCAAATTCCGCCAGCACCTGGACCAAGTGTAAACAGTGGAGCGCCAGGTTTTAGACCAGGACAATAGTTAAACCCAAGCTAGTTTAGTATTTTTACTTGTATCGATGTTATCTTTAATGATGTTGTTGAATATTTCTATATCTCCAACATCTGTATCAGTAAGTAAGTCATGTATGTTAGCACTACCTCTCATATACCAGCCAATACGATACCAGTTGTCTTTAATTTGTTTTATTTCATTTTCCATATCATCGGCTAGTGAGTAGACTTCGGTGTCGGTTAGGCTCACTAGCCTTTCCCGAAAAAATCCGATGTATCCAATGTAACCTGCATTTCATCTTCTTTATTACAATTGGTACATTGCACGGTATGGGTTGGTGCTGACCAAGTTTTAAAGTTTTTCTCTATTGCATTTTTTACTTCTGCAATATATTTGTTATCATTGTTTTCAAAAAAGTCTGCAATTTCATTTTTATCTTTTTCAACTTCGCCTTCAACTTCAATGCCTACCATTGTTGCGTAAATTGAATCTAACTGAGTACGTGCAAGTTCAACATACAGAGGTTCCATTGCTTTTCCTTTTTCTTCTTCTGACAAATCTTTGTTTGTTATAATAGTGTTCAAAGAACGTCTAATACCTAAAAGTCTTTTTTGATTGTTTGTAAATTCTCTATAGTTCAACGGACGTAAATGGAAAATAAAATCGTCAACTGGTAGTCTGTTTACAAATGATTTTGTGCTGTATGAATCTAAATACGAACTTAATGGTATTTCATATTGATTTTCTGTGCCGCAATCACCACAAACTTTATTCACAGTCATTGATCCACCATAACTTGCAATTCTAATACCTACAAGAACAGTATCAATATCAATTGTAGGTATACTCCACGGGTCTTGAATACCAGGTACACAACTTTTAATTGTTGCAACAGTGGCTTCTCCGTTAATTAATGCATCAGGAGTTTTGAATGCTATTTCATCATTTGGTGTCATACTAAAAACAGAAATATCGCTATACTGTCCGTCAAGTAAAGCACCCGGAGGATAGTATTCGCCTCTACTAGGCAAATCTATTTGCAACTTTGGTTGCCTCCTGTATTTTCTAAGTATGCTTTGATTATTCATGTTAGTACTCCTGTCAGGTAAATATACTATAGCATATTTATTGTACAATTATCTAGGAGTATTACGATTTGGCTGAAGAAACCGGCGGCGCATTAAATTTTTTAACAGAAAATTTTAAAAGAGCAGGTAGTGACATAGCAAGTGCCGGTTTAGGCATTGCTGGTAACCTTCTTAGTGGTTCACAAAGTTTAAGTGCATACTCAGACGCTTTAAATTCAAACACAAAAATATTAGGAACAGCCAGTAAAGCTATTGCAGGCCTGGTAAACTTTGCTGAAGGTAGTCTTAAAGAGTATCAACAGCTAACAAACATAGGTGCAACTTTTGGTGCTAGTGTTGTTGATATAAAACAAAGTGCAGCAGAAATGGGTCTCGAAGTTAAAGAAATGACTGAGTTTTTTATGAAAAATCAAAATGCTTTAAGAGTATTAGGCGGCACTACTGAAGATGCTACACAAAGTTTTGTACAAATGAGTAAAGACTTTTTAGACAGTGATTTTGGTACAAACTTACGTATGCTAGGTTATGATGTACAAGATATAAACGAATCATTGGCTACATTTGCAGATTTACAAACAGTTGAAGGTATGCGTAGGATGCGTACTGATGGAACATTAAATTCAAATGCAGCGCAGTTTGCAACCACATTAGATGAATTAAGCAAACTCACAGGTAAGCAAAGAGATCAAATTGCTGAAGAAATGAGACAAAGACGCCGTAATGGCCAAGTTCAAGCATTGCTATCAACACTCAGTGAAGATTCGGCAATGGCATTGCAAGAAGGATTGCAAACAGCAGGTGAATTAGGACCAGGTTTTGAAACACTTATTCAGGACTTGGTAGCCTTTGGTGCACCAGTAAGTGATGCAAGTAAAGAGATTGCAAAAGCACTTCCAAGTGTAATTGATGAATATGAAGCATATGCACAAGCAATAAGAAATGGAGCAAGTGCAGAAGAAGCACAAGGACTATTAGATGAAGCTATAGGTGCAAGTGTTGAAGGCATGGAGTCACCTGAATTTGCAAACCTAGCACTACTAGGAAACTTTAGCGATGTAGGTGCGAATGCTGCTGATATGTTAGAAAGCAGTTTTGATTTACGCAGAGGTATTACTAGTGCTGCCGAAGGATCAAATGACTTAGCAGCAGTTATAGGAAGTTTAAGAGATACAATTGCAGATCAACAACAAGCACAAATAGGCGCAGGTGGTATTATTAGACAAACTGTTGATATGCAAGAAGCATTACGTGAAACAGTAATGTATGTGCAACAAACTGCTTTACCTGCACTTGTAGGTGCAGCAGAAACAGCACTGACAAAAGTAACCGAAGCAATGGGCGATGATGCAGCATTACGTAGACAAGTTGAAGAAGCAATTAGTAAAGTGCTTAATCCTGCTGCTGATGCAATTGATAGATTAAACGAAGGATTTTCATTTACGCCAAACACTGTAGACATGGATGCAGAAGAAGTAATTTTAGGCGAAGGAACAGCAGCTGATTTAGCAAATCAATTAGAAATGGATATTGATAATGTTTTAAATGAAAATGAAATTTCTACAAGAACAGATATTGAAGAACATGTTAACACTGCAAGATCAGAATTAGCTGATGCACAACAAGAGTTAGCAAGATTACACGAACAACAAGGTCAAATGACAGCAGACGGCTTTACTGCTCAAGATGCAGCAAGTAGATACATTTCTGAACAAATTGCAAATGCAGAAGCTAAAGTTGAAGCAACTAAAAGAGTAGTTGAAAGTTTAACACATATGCAAAGAGTTCCTGGTAGTATTAGAGGATTTGATAGTGGCGGCAGAATTCCTTTAGGTGAAATGGGATTAGTTGGAGAGTTTGGACCTGAGATTATAAGTGGTGGTGCATCGATTACAGGTCGTATGAAAACTTTCGATGTAATGAATAAAATTGCAGAAAGAATGAATAGTGTTGCTACTTTGCAAGAAAATCAGGTTGACAATTCTAATGCGATAAGTAATAATAACAATAGTGAACTCGGTAATATGATTAAAAATTTAAATGATGCTATAAGAGATTTAAACGTAGGAATATACAATGTAGCAAGCATTAACGAACAACAACTACAAACAGAACTTAAAAATTTACGTGCTACAAAAGGCTTAAATGGAAATATATTGAAAGGGGTTGCTAGATGAGTTGGAAAAAACATTTTAAACCAGTACAAACTGGTAACAATCCTTCAGGAAGCTACAGTCCTTTCAGTTTTAAACAAGGACAAGGTTCTGGTGTAGGTCCTGCGGCTGCTAATTATAGTTCACATTTGCCCGATGTTTATGTTGGTTCTCCTAATCGTATTGAACGTTATAATCAATACAATACAATGGATAGTGACAGCGAAGTAAATGCTGCACTTGACATTCTTGCAGAATTTTGCACACAGACATCAAAAGAAAATGACACCCACTTTAGTTTTAATTTCAATAAAGAAGCTACAAATGTTGAAGTTCAAATTCTTGGACAGTATTTAAAACAATGGTGCAAACTTAATAAATTTGAAACAAGAATGTTTCGCATTATGCGTAATGCATTTAAATATGGTGACCAGTTCTTTATTAGAGACCCAGAAACACAAAAATGGTTTCATGTAGACCCTAGTCAAGTTACTAAAATTATTGTAAACGAAAGTGAAGGCAAGCGTCCTGAACAATATGTTGTAAAGAATTTAAATTTTAGTTTTGAAAATCTAGAGGCAACACCTCTTAATACACAAAACAGCTATGGTCCTGGTGGTACACAAGGATATCAACAGGTAACAAATCAATTTGGCACAGGCGGCAATAGTACACCTGCAACAGGAGCAAGCAGATTTGAGCAGGGCGAAAAAGAAACTTTTGTAGATGCTAATCACGTTGTTCATTTGTCAATGAGCGAAGGACTAGATCAAAACTTTCCTTTTGGCAACAGTCTGCTAGAAAGTATTTTTAAAGTTTACAAGCAGAAAGAACTGCTTGAGGATGCGATTATTATCTATCGTGTCCAACGTGCGCCAGAGCGCAGAGTATTCTACGTTGATGTGGGCAACATGCCTTCACACCTTGCTATGCAGTTTGTGGAGCGTGTTAAAACGGAAATACATCAAAGACGAATCCCATCCAAGACAGGTGGTGGACAAAATGTTATAGACTCAAGTTATAATCCACTGTCAATCAACGAAGATTACTTTTTCCCACAAACTGCTGAAGGACGTGGATCAAAAGTTGAAACACTACCAGGTGGTACTAACTTAGGTGAAATTGATGACCTTAGGTATTTTACTAACAAGTTGGTGCGTGGCTTGCGTATACCTAGTTCCTACTTGCCTACTGGTGCAGACGACGGTGCATCGCAGTATAATGATGGACGAGTAGGCACAGCATACATTCAAGAACTACGTTTTAATAAGTATTGTGAACGCTTGCAAGCAATGGTTGAAGAAGTTTTTAACCAAGAATTTAAATTATATTTAAACAGTAAAGGTGCAAACGTTGACTTTGCAATGTTTGACTTAAAACTAACTCCACCACAAAACTTTGCAAGTTATAGACAAGCTGAACTTGATAACAACAGAATAGGTACATTTACACAAATGGCTGCTATTCCGTATATTTCAAATAGATTTGCAATGAGTAGATTCTTAGGTATGAGCAAAGAAGAAATTGCCGAAAACGAACGTCTATGGCGTGAAGAAAACGATGAAAACTTAATGCCAACGGATGCTGAAGGAAGTGCAGAAATGCGTAGCGCAGGTGTTACTGGAGGCGACTTAGGCGGAGACTTTGGTGGTTTAGAAACAGGATTAGATGATGACTTAGGCGGCATCGACGGCGGCGAAGATACACCACCTGATACTGCCACAGGCGCAGACTTAGGAGCATTAGGCGCTGAAGAACCTGCTACAGATCAAACAATTTAAAAAGGTAAATAATAACATGATACTAAGAGAATTGTTTTATTTTGATGACGACACACTTGAACCTACAGAAAATGATAGGTACAATGCTCAAGATGACATGAGCGTTTTGAAAATGTCTGATAACAGAAAAGCAAAGCTCACTTTAAAAGACATTAATAAAGTGCGTAAAGCAAGCGATATGAAACGCAAAGAACAAGCAGAAGACTTGAACTTTGTGAAACAAATGTACGGTATTGCAGCACAAGCAGCAGCCGCTGGAATTTAATGTCTGAGATAGCCTTTGTGCTTGGCAATGGCACAAGTAGAAAACAAATATCAATACCTCAATTAAAAGATCAAGGAACTGTATATGCTTGTAATGCAGTTTATAGAGAATGTGCGGTTGATCATTTAGTAGCTGTAGATACTAAAATGATTATGGAAATAGCAGATAACGGCTATCATAGGCATCATAAAGTATATACTAATCCAAACAAGTACAGCCAATCTGTAGAAGGGTTAAATTTACTCAATCCTAACAAAGGATGGAGTAGTGGTCCTACAGCATTATGGCTTGCTAGTACACATAAATTTAAAACCATTTACATATTAGGATTTGATTTTTTAGGAGTAGGTGAAGATAATAATAAAGTAAACAATTTATTTGCAGACACAAAAAATTATAAAAGATCAGACGAAAGAGCAACTTATTATGGTAATTGGGTACGGCAAACTACTATGACAATAAACACCAATCCAAGAACTAAATACATTAGGATAACTGAAAACAATAGAGGTTTTGTACCTGATCAATTAAAAGATTTACAAAACTTATATCATCAAACTATACCTGAATTTGTGCAAAAATTCAGCCTAAAAGCACTTCCCGTATAAAAACGGCGTGTTTTTGCCCCATTTTAAGCGTATATTTTAAATAAAGTGTAAATATAATAGACAGCCTTGTAAATTTAAAGGAGAATAACATGACTGAACGCAATAAGTTTGAAGAAATGCTTGAGCGCCTTGTCAATGAAGACAAAGCAGGTGCGGAAGAGCTTTTTCACGAAATCGTGGTAGAAAAATCACGTGACATTTATGAATCACTACTTGAAGATGAAGAAGTTGAAGAAACAACTGACGAAGAAGTAGATGAAGCAACTGATGAAGATCTAGATGAGTCAGATGACGAAGACCTAGACGAAGCAACCGATGAAGAAGTTGACGAATCAGAAGAAGAATTAGACGAAGCAGACGAAGAAGTAGACGAAAGCTTCTTTGATGGTGACGTAGCAGAAGCAGACCCAGTTGATGACATGATGGGTGACATTGAAATGCCAGACATGGGCGATGAGCCAGAAATGGGCGACGAGCCAGAAATGGGCATGGACGACGAAGGTGAAGGCGATGTAGAAGATCGTTTAACAGACATTGAAGACATGCTAGACGAACTAAAAGCAGAATTTGATGCAATGATGGCAGATGGCGACGACGAAGCACCTGCAGATGATGAAATGCCAATGGACATGGATTCAGAAGAAGGTGACGACGACGAAGAAGCTGAAGAAGAAGCAATTGCTTTTGAAGACGAAGAAGTTGAAGAAGCAACTGATGACGAAGTAGAAGAGTCAAAAGCACCAAAATCAGCAGGCGAAGTAATGCGTGAATATGTTGACACAGTGTCACCAAAAATGGGCGATACAGGTACTAACGGTACAAAATCAGCTGTAGCAAGTAAAAATGATATGGGTGGTACATCAGCAAATATCGCAGCAGGATCAAAAGATGAAGCAGGCGGCAAAGCAGCAGCACCAAAAGAGGACGACATGGGTAACGTGAACGTTCCAGGTGGTAAAGCAGCTGACATTAAATCAGCACCAGCAGCTAAAGCAGCCGGCGATGCAGCTAATAAAAAATCAACTATTGGCAGCTAAACTGATTAAGGACTGACTGATGAATTTACTAAATGAACATTTGAGTTTCGACCAGGCTAGGATTGTTGTTGAGTCTGCTAACGATGGTAAAGACCTTTACATGAAAGGTATTTGCATTCAAGGCGGAGTACGCAACGCAAATCAGCGTGTTTATCCCGTTAACGAGATTGGCAGGGCTGTCACCACACTCAACGAACAAATTAGTGGTGGCTACTCAGTGTTAGGTGAAGTAGATCATCCAGACGGACTTAACATTAACTTGGACCGTGTAAGCCATATGATCTCAGAAATGTGGATGGATGGACCAAACGGTTATGGCAAGTTAAAAATCTTGCCTACTCCAATGGGACAACTGGTAAAAACAATGCTCGAAAGCAGCGTTAAACTAGGTGTTTCATCAAGGGGTTCAGGCAATGTAAAAGAAGACGGATCAGGAGAAGTAACTGATTTCGAAATAATCACCGTGGACGTTGTGGCTCAGCCTAGCGCCCCCGGTGCTTATCCAACACCAATATATGAACACCTAATGAATACCAATGGTGGTTTGAAGGCGTTCCATACAGCTAGGGAAGTACAAGGCGACAAAAAGGCACAACAATATATAAAAGAGAGTCTATTAAACATAATAGACAAACTCCAGTGACCAAGGAGAAAAAAATGAATGATGCACTGAAATCACTCTTTGAAAACACTGCTATTTCGGAAGAAGTTCGTACAGAACTTGAAGAGGCTTGGAACGCTAAGGTGAAAGAAAATCGCCTTGCTGTTACTGCTGAACTACGTGAAGAGTTTGCTGGCAAATATGAACATGACAAGCAAACTATGGTAGAAGCAATTGACGCACTAGTTACTGAAAAACTAAGTGAAGAAATTGCAGAATTCCAAGAAGATCGTAAGCAACTTGCTGAGGCAAAAGCTAAATTTGCAGTTGCTCAACGTGAAAATGCAAACTTGTTAAAAGATTTTGTATTAGAATCGTTGAAAAAAGAAGTAACGGAACTACACTCAGATCAAAAAGCTATGGCTGACAAATTTGTTGCTATGGAAGAGTTTGTAGTAGAGTCACTTGCAAAAGAACTTGCAGAGTTTTACGAAGATAAAAAAGATCTTGCTGAAACAAAAGTACGTCTTGTACGTGAAGGCAAAGCTCAACTAGATAAAGTTAAGTCAGACTTTATCAAGAAAAGTGCAACATTGGTATCAGAAACAGTTGCTAAAGGTCTCACAAAAGAGATTACAGCACTAAAAGAAGATATCGATAGCGCACGTAAGAATGACTTTGGTCGCAAAATATTCGAAGCATTTGCTAACGAATACACTCACAGTCTGCTAAATGAAAAATCAGAAACATCTAAACTATTAAAAGTAGTTGATGCTAAGACAAAACAAGTAGCAGAAGCACGTGAAGCAGCGGCGAAAGCAATCAAACTTGCAGAAGCACAAGACAAGAAAATCAAAATGATTAACGAGTCTATTGCTCGCAATGACATTATTAGTGAACTAACTGCTCCTTTAAACAAGGATCAGAAAAGTATTATGATGGACTTACTGGAATCTGTACAAACGAAGAAACTTCGTGAATCGTTTGACAAGTATCTACCGGCAGTAATTGACGGTAAATCTCCAGCAAAGAAGAAGGCAGTATTGGCAGAGGCAAAAGAAGTAACAGGCAACCGTGTAGAAACACAAACAAATGACATGACAGCAGACGCAAAAGACAATTTAGTTGACTTTAAGCGTTTAGCTGGACTATAAATAAGGAGAAACCAATGTCAGAACTATTAGAAAGTCGCTGGCACGATACTAAAACAGCACTTCTTGAAGGCCTACAAGGCACAAAGAAAGCAGTAATGGCTTCAACACTTGAAAATACTCGCAAGTATTTGATGGAGACTGCAACTGCTGGTGCTACATCTGCCGGTAATATCGCAACACTTAACCGTGTTATTCTTCCAGTAATCAGACGTGTGATGCCAACTGTCATCGCAAACGAGATTGTTGGTGTACAACCAATGACTGGTCCAGTTGGCCAGATTCACACACTTCGCGTTCGTTATACAGACACAGCTGATGACGCAACAGCAGGCGAAGAGGCACTAAGCCCATTTAAACTAGCTATCGGTTACTCAGGTGACGAAGCTGGTTCAGATGGAGGTAAAGCAAACTCAACTTCAGCTATGGAAGGTACCGCAGGTAACCGTCTAAGCATCCAGATCTTGAAGCAAACTGTCGAAGCGAAGACACGTAAATTGTCAGCTCGCTGGACATTTGAAGCAGCTCAGGACGCTCAGTCACAGCATGGTATCGACGTAGAAGCAGAAATCATGGCTGCACTAGCACAAGAGATTACTGCTGAAATCGACCAAGAAGTTCTTGAGTCACTATATAGCCTAGCAGGTTCAGCGGAATCAGACGTACAGTTTGACCAAGCTGCTGTTTCAGGTACAGCGACATTTGTTGGTGACGAACATGCTGCTCTAGCAGTTATGATCAACCGTGCATCAAACAAAATCGCACAGCGTACACGCAGAGGCGCAGGTAACTGGGCAGTTGTGTCACCACACACACTAACAGTACTACAATCTGCAACAACTTCAGCGTTTGCACGTACAACAGAAGGCACATTTGAAGCACCAACAAACACAAAAATGGTTGGTACATTGAACAACGCAATGAAAGTATATGTAAACACATATGCATCAGACAGCAAAGATGTACTAATTGGTTACAAAGGTTCTTCAGAATCAGACGCAGCAGCGTTCTACTGCCCATACATCCCACTAATGAGCTCAGGTGTTGTACTAGATCCAACATCATTCGAGCCAGTAGTAAGCTTCATGACACGTTACGGTTATGTTGAGCTAAACAACACAGCATCGTCACTTGGCAATGCTGCTGATTACCTAGCTCGTGTAAGCGTTTCAAACGTATCATTCAGCTAAGGCAAACATTATAAAAAAACAAGATAGGCCCTACGGGGCCTATTTTTTTGATAAGTATATTGTATTGGAGTTGATATGGAACACACTGGCACAATTATAAAGTTTAGTAAAAGAAAAAAGTATGGAACAATACTACCTGACCAATGGAAAACATTACGTCAAGATGTTTACTTTGAAACAATAAATTATGAATTTAACGAAGGTGACAGAGTTGAATACACATATATTGAAAAAAAAGGTAGAAGATATGCAGAAGAAATTACAAAAATAGGTTGACTTTTATTTTGTATATGCTATATTAAGTACATAACGAAGACGACGGTCCAAGTTAGATAGTGCAAGGAAACGCTGCTTAGTAGAGGCAGTAACTTGGCTAGTAGCTGTAGTGGCAGCGCATGAGCATGGAGACATGAAGATGCGTATTTTGGAAATAACTATCCGATGCTAGGCTTCGCTTTATTAGACAGGATCTACAAAGGCGATTGTTGGTAATCCTTAGTCCAACCTATCAATATTATAGAGAAAGGTCTGCAACATAATTGCAGGCCTTTTTTTATGGTCATTATAACCCATTTTTACTAAAAAGATAAATACTTATGTCAAGAGGAGAGCCTCACGATGAGGACTTATGCAGTACCCACTGCGTAGACCTAGAACGTCAACATAAGGAGAAAAACAATGGGACGTCCAGTAAATAAAAGATACTTTGGAGCAACAGGTGGAGCAGCAGCTAATATTCCAATTAGATTCCACGATGGTTCAAATTTAATCGAAGGTTACATTTTATCACAACGTGGTACAAATAAATTTAACTGCTCAAACGATGGTGATACAATTACAAGAATTTGCAGATTAACATCAGATGGTTCAGAACCAAACGCAAATTTAGAATGCCAAATCATAGGTATTGGAGATGGCGGCGGCGCTATTGCAATTAAAAAGTTATTCAACAGAACAGCAGTAGATTATAACGGAAATCGTTATACATGGACAGCTGAGGACGACTCAACCGAATCATTACTACGTTTGACTGCAATCTAAGGAGTTAGATAATGGCTCAAAGAGTTGAAATACTTGATCTCGATTCCTATAAGATTAAGTTAAATGATAACGCCACGTTTACAATCGACACTGGTGCAGATTTAGGAGAAGTAAACATTACAGGTAGCTTGAATGTTACAGGTAATATTACTCAGACCGAAGTTAACGAAGTTGTTGTTAGAGATAGAACAATCACACTAAACGACGGTGAAGTAGGTCCAGGTGTTAGTGAAGCAGATGGCGCACGTCAAGCTGGTTTAATTATCGACAGAGGCGAAGCTTCTGGAGGTTTTAACGCAAGCATACTCTTTGATGAAGAATTAAAAAACATAGTTCCAAGTGATTCAGGATTAGATTTAGCTACATTTCCTGATGTAGATGCAGGCGCATTTATATTTAAAGATTCTCAAAATAAACTTAAAACTTTGTATGCTAGTGGTATAAAAACTAATGGCAACAACGATTTAATATTTTTAGCAGAAGGCACAGGAATAGTTAGTGTTAGAGGTACTGCTGATTATCATCAACAAGTATTTCCATACGTTGCTGGTGAAATACAAAACATAGCTAGTAACCCGGATAAACTTGGAACACCTTATGATTTAGATGCTTTAATTACTGCAAAAACTTTAACTGATTATGTAAGAGATTATCACAAATACAACTATCAAGATAGAATTACATATAATGATTTGACTACAAACACTAGTGTTAGAATTTTTGATCAAGAAATAGAACCATTAGAAGACAGTAGAGCAGTAATTACTGTTGATAGTACAGAAGCGGCTATATTTTATGATGATAGAGTAGAAATAGGAAATATCAGATTAAATGATAACATAATTACCAATCTTGATTTAATCGGCGATGTTATTATTAGAGGTAGCGGCACTGGAGTTGTGCAAGTCGATAGTGTTGCACAACTAACAGAACAAACTGATCCTACTGCTGATCCTAGTGAAGGTGTGTTGCTTTACGGTAAAGCAGAAGGAGACGGCGGCACTGGTGTGTTTTTTAGAAACGCTTTAGGAACGCAAGACGAACTTATAAGCAGAAATAAAGCTCTGCTTTTTAGTATTATATTTTAAGGAAAGAAGATGGCAATAGTAAACTCAACCATAAACGCTACAGATACTACCATATTAACTGTTCCGTCTGGAAAAAAGTATGCTATTACCACTATTCTAGTATGCAATACGGCAGTTGATGATGGATCAGGAATAGGCGATACTAGCTTTGACATGCATGTTGTTGTAGACGGTGATGCAAAAGGTGACGACAATCAAGTGCTAAATGATTTGTCAGTGCCTTCGGCAGAAACATTTACGTTTAATGTCGAAAGACTGGTATTAGAAGAAGGTGATAGGATAATTATGGTAGGTGCTGCACCTACCAATTTAAGTGTTACATTAAGTTATTTGGAAGTTTAAAACATGGAATATTTTAAGGGTCAAAAAATTCACGAAAGAAAGATTAACGATCAGTCGGTAATCCTTAAATCTAATGGTGATGTTGAAATAAACCCACCAAGTGGAAAGTTGGCTATTGACGCTACAGTTACAGTTACAGGAAACATAAGCGGTCCAGAAGTAACTGATGTTCTTTATGTGAATCAAGACGGTAACGATAGTAACGATGGCCGTAGTATGGGCCCTGATGGTGCAAAGCGCACTATAAAAGCAGCAGTAGCAGTTGCCGTACCAGGAACTACAATTATGGTTGCTCCTGGTGACTACTATGAAGATAATCCAATTTCTATGCCCGATTTTGTTACAATATCTGGCACAGGCGAACTGCGTAATACAAGAGTTTTTCCAAATAATCCAACTCAAAATTTCTTTTTAATGGGTAACGGATGTTATCTATATCAAATGACATTTAGAGCTTTGAGAGCTCCAGCGTGGTGTGCAAGTATTAGACCAGGAACATTGTGTACAACTTCGCCATATGTGCAAAACTGTACAAACATGAACGGTCCTTGGTTAAATGATGGTACTGAATTTGTGCCATTTGAAACTGTACAAATTGAAGGTATAGCACCAGGCGCCAGACCAATATTGATCGAAGACAATCCAGCTATTCCTTATGAAAAACAAGTAGACTTAGAAGGTGGCGGCGGCGGTATGCTAGTTGATGGAGATTTATATAATCCTGCATCTTTAGTTAAGTCATTTGTTGCTGACGCATTTACTCAAATTGCTCAAGGCGGACCTGGTTTTGAAATTACAAACTTTGGATATACGCAGATTGTTAGTTGCTTTACAGTTTTCTGCACAACAGGATTCAAAACTACAAGAGGTGGTTATCTAAGTATTTCAAACTCTGTTAGTGACTTTGGCGATTTTGGTTGTGTAGCAGATGGTTATTATCCAACAAGTTATACAAGTGCAAGACCAGTTCAAGATTATTATTCAAGTGTTGCAAGTATTACAGTTACAAGTCCGGGTGTTGGATATGTAAACACTCCTGCTGTTGTAATTGATGCTCCTACTGGAGCAGGTGGTACACAAGCAACAGCAACCGCAGTATTAGATGCAACTACAGGTAACATTGCAGGTGTAACAATAATTGATCAAGGATCAGGATACGAAAGAGTGCCTGCTGTCCAATTTGTAGGAGGTGATCCGCAAATACGTGCAGAAGGAACTATTAACTTATCAACAAATAGTTTGATTAGAATAGGTAGCTTGAGAGATAAACCACAGGTTGGTAGTATTGCACAATTCTTAAACGACAATACATTTTATTACATTACAGAATCAAGACAAATTACACCACCGTTCTTTTACGATGAAGAAGTTTGTAAAAGAGACACAAGATTTATTATTGATGCTGTAATAGGTGATATTGTTTTAGGTACAAATTACCAAAGTATTGCAGCAGGTAGAAGTTATTTACGTGCAAGATCGGGTAAAGTTCTTAATGATCAATTAGAACCTACAATATTTGGTATCAACGTTGCAAGAGACGAAATGATAGCACTTACACAAAACGTAGCAGTGCAAACTCTAATAACTGAAAAATTTGCTATTATAACTAATTTCTTAAGAAACGAAGACAGTAGTGCTGCACCAGATATTGTGTATAATGATTTATCAACTGTTGACATTGGTGTACGTAGAGCAAAAGATAATATTGTAGCAAATAAAGATTTTATTGTTGAAGAAATTACCGAATATATTAGAAATCAGTTTACTGAATTAAGTTACAATGTTCCGCAATTTGAAACAGATGCAAATAACTTGTTAAAAGCCACAGCATATTATTGTGCTTTAGGAAGTAATTACCATGTTGTAAGAGATGCACAAGAGTATGTAGTTAGAGATACACAAAAAAGTCTATACTTAGCAGCATGGCAAGATGTACAAAACAGAGCATTACAACTTACACAAGTACAAGCTGACAATACAATGTTGCAAACAACAAATGAAGCATTTAATACATATATCAATATTTTTGATGATGGCGATAGTGCAGGTATTACTATTGATTATCCTGATCATACCGGAGTTGAAGCAAATAGAAGAGACGCAAAAAATCAAATACAAGCAAACAAAGCATTTTTAGCAGATGAATTTATTGCTTATATGAAAAGCGAACACCCTACACTTACTGATACTTGGACGTCAGTAGATGAAGATAATTTTTATGCAGATTTTGAAAAAATTGTAGATGCTTTAACTTATGATATTTTGTACACAGGTAACAGTGGCGTAGTGCGTGAAGGATTTAGATATTACGCTAGAAGAAAAATAGACGACTATACTGCTATTAATAGAACCCGTATTGCAGATGGCTTTGCACGAATGAGAGCAGTAATTAAATCTGTTGTTAGAGAACAAGTTGTAGTTCAATCACCAGGCGCAACCGAAACGCAAGATTTTAGTAATGCAGCAGCTACAAGTATTGAAGCAGATGCACTAGATTCCTTGTTGTTTAACATTGAAGACATGGTTGCGGAAAATACAACAAGTAGATTGCCTCTTATTTCTTATCCAACATATGATACTGAAACAAGTGTAAAACAAAATGCTGCAAATGATATATTAAACAATAGTACAAGTATAATAAGTGCAACAAATTCATACCTTTTACAAACATTTCCTAATCAAACATTTGATAGAACAAAATGCGAAAGAGATGTTGGTTTAATAATTGATGCTGTTTATAGAGATGCGCAATTAGGCACTAACCACAACAGTTTAACAGCAGGACAAGCATATTATAGAGCAAATACAGCTTACTTTACTGAACAACAAAAACCTGCAACAATTATGGCTTTACGTAAAGCAAAAGAACTTAGTGTAGCAGCGGTAGAGTTAGACAGTTTTATAAAAGATCAAGTAGAAGCTCGTTGGGAAGATGTATTACAAGTAATCGAATATGATGAAATTCCTAGTGAAGGTAGAGTTTTTGAAAGTCCTGGTCCTGCATCACAAGATTTAATTGATGCAGTTGAACAAGTAATTAACAACAGAGAATTTTTAACAAAGGAAGTTACTGCATATATTAATAACGTTTATGATAACGGTAGTGGCACTTTATTTGTTTATGATGACGACAAATGCTCAAGAGACACAGGATTAATAATCGATGCAGTATCAGCTGACGTTGCGTTTGGTACAAATTATAATGCAGTTACAGCAGGTTTATCATATCAAAGAGCAGGAAGCTCTTATGTACAAAGCGATCAATCTACACAAACAGTGGGCGCAATTACATATCTAAAAGGCAGAGCGTCTAACATTATGACTGCTGATGCTACAGCAGTTCTTAGAAGTGATGCTGCTTTTGATGAAATTATAGATATTATTCAAAACGGTGTTGTAAGTACAGATACAGCCGCAGACGCATTAACGTTTCCTATACCAACAGGAGCAGCAGCAACAATTACAGCAGCTAGAGATAGACTGCAAAATAACAGAGACTTTTTAGCTGCTGACGTAGGAGCCTATATTGTAAACAACTATCCAAGTTTAACATTCAATCAAACAAAATGTGAAAGAGATGTTAGATATGTTGTCGATGCATTAACATATGATATTGTTTATGGCGGAAATACAGCAACAAGAAAAGCAGCAAGCGCATATTTTGAAAATGCAGTAACACAAGTTAGTGGACAGCAAGTAGAAACAGCAGCTGGTTTTAACCACTTGCAAAGTTTAATTGAAGATATTTTATTAGGCAACGCAATAACAGCGCAAACTGGAAATGCAGAAACACAAGATACAAGCGGTAGCAATTCAAGTGCAACTGAAGTTAGCGATTTAGAATCATTAGTTCAAATTGTAGAGGATTGTATTGAATATGGAACTGATACTCTTCCAGCAATATCTTCGCCGTCAACTGCATGGGTTGATGCAGGTGTATTAGCTGCTAGACAAGATTTTGTAGATCTAAAGTCTACATTACAAACAGATACTATTAGCTATATTAACACTACATACAATGGATTCTCATATAATCAAGAAAAATGTGAAAGAGATACAAGATATATTATTGATGCATTATGTCATGATTTATTGTATACAGGTAACATTGCAATACTCATTGCAACAAGAGCATATTTCTTAGGATCAACACAATACTTACCAACTGAGCAAGCGGCTATAACTGGTGCTGCATATGCACACTTAGCAGATGTGGTTGCTGATGTTATACAAGGTGTTGCAGTTACTCCGAGTACAGGAAACGGTGAATCTCAGAGTTTAAATGGAAATTATGGTACACTTACAGAAGCAAACTCAGCAGAGAATTTGTTGCAAATTATCGAAGATGCTGTAACGAATCAAACTTTAAGTGGCACACCTGGTGAAATTCAACCTAACTTTAGTTGGTTAAACACAGTTCAACAAAATGCAGCAGCACAACTATTAGCTGCAAAAGCAACTATTCAAGGTCAAGTAACAGACTTTATATTTGATAGTATTGTTGATTTTGATTATAAAGTTGATGTTTGTGAAAGAGATACAAAATACATTATAGATGCAGTAGTCTATGATCTGATGTACGGAGGTAACAAACAAACTAGACGTGCAGGATTAGCATACTACAATAATGCTGTAATTGAAGGTCAAGAATCAATTACTGAATTAACTTATAGATATCTAGGCGACATTCTAAAAGAAATTGCACAAAATAATCCTATTACAAAAAGTCCAGGCAACTCTTTAACGCAAGATGTAAGTATACCAGACGGTACTCTAGCTGCTGGACAAACTGTAGAATTATTAATTGATAGAATAGCTCAATCTATTGAAGAAGGTTATACAACAGGATGGAGTGAAGTAAATCACGATTATTCATTGGGTAATAGTACATACAATATAGAACGTGAAATGATTTTACGTAACACAGAAAATATTGTTGACGAAGCAATAAAACAAATCAACGCAACATACGGTGGTACATATGATATTATTATATCACCAGGTTTGATTACTATCCAAAACGACACACTTGGACAGCTTTACAATGTTAGTACAATTTCAACATCAGGTCACGCATTTGAATATGTTGGCGCAGGTATTACATATAACGCACTTCCGTTCTTTGGCGGATCTCCGATTGCCACGCAAGAAATTATCGAAGTAGGTCAAGGTAAAGTATTTGCAGGTGGTACTGTTGACCAAATTGGTAACTTTAGAGTTGGTAATTTCTTTGCAGTTAACGCACTTACAGGTGCTATTACACTTAACGCTAATGAAATTGACTTACAAGGTTTAACCAGTGTAGGACCATTTATTAGAGATGGTATTCCAGTTGGTGTAGAACTGAAAGAAGTAAGTAACAATCCTAACTTAACAGCAAGTAACGGTTTAGTAGATATTAACACTGCTCCAACACAATCAGCTGTAACAACATACGTTGAAAATAGATATCTTAATAAACTAACAGGCGGTACTGTAACAGGAAACTTGATACTTGATGGTAATTTAGATGTCGACGGTGATGTGTTATCTACAAATGTTGATAGCTTCAACCTCTTAAACACAACAGCAGAAACAATTAACTTTGGTGGTGAAGCAACCGTTATAAATGTAGGTTCTGCAACAGGTTTAGTTACAATTAATCCAGATTTGTTAGTTGAAGGTACGCTTACAGTAAATGGAAATATTACATTTACAGGAGACGTTGAACTAACTATTCCACAAGAAAGTCTACAAGCATACAGTATTAGTGTTGGCACAGAAGACTATGTAAGTATTAATACACGTGAGGGCGAAGAAAAATTTACATTTGGTGAACAACCAAAAGTTGAAATTCAAAATGATAGCGGTAGTACAAGTCCTACTACAGGTGCTCTTGTTGTAGATGGTGGTGTAGGTATTGGTGAAGATTTATATGTTCAATTGAGTTTGAATGTAAACGGAGATACACGTTTAGGTAGTGATAGAGCAGAAGATACAATTGATATAAATGGTATTACAGATATTGATCTTCCGGATGATACTGTTGACGCATTTAGACTACACGAAAACATTGAAGACTATATAAGTATCAACACAACCGACGGCGCTGAAAAAGTAGAAATTGGACAAATAGCTAATTTAGTGTTGTTAAATTCTGACGCTGCTACTGACAATTCTACAGGCGCATTACAAGTAACAGGTGGAATATCTTCACTAGTTAACATACACGCTGGACAAGATGTTGTTGCAGACAGGGATTTAATTGCTGACAGAGATGTAGAAGTAAACGGTACAAATATTATAACTGACGAAACAGGTACATTTAACGTCTTTAATACAAATGCTACTACTATAAACGCATTTGGCGCAGCTACAACAATTAATATGGGTGCTGCTACAGGCACAATGACTATTAATGTAGAAGATGTTATTATTGACAGTACAAGTGCATTACAGATTCCAGTCGGTACAACACTAGAAAGACCTACAGAAGTACAAGGTCAAATTCGTTACAACACAACTGATAGCACATTTGAAGGATATGACGGTACTGCGTGGGGATCATTAGGCGGTGTGAAAGACGTTGATCAAGACACTTATATTAGTCCTGAAGATTCACCAGGTACTGACAACGATCAATTAAAATTCTTTACAAATGACGCTCAACGTTTTATAATTGAAAATGCTGCATCTTCGTTTGATAGTACAGTTTTAACAGTAACACTTAACGCAACTACAACAAGCACAGATTATCAAACAGGAGCATTAGTAGTAGCAGGTGGCGTTGGCATTGCAGAAAACTTGCATGTACAAGGATTTATAAGTGGCAATAATGACGGAAACTTACAGTTAACTGATTTACAAACAGATGCTATTATTATTCCTGCAGATACTATTGAATTACAAAATACAGCAAAAATATTCAATAACGCAGCCGCTGGAGATGCAACAAACATCATTTATCCAATAACACTTGCTCATCATAATGACGGTGGTTCACCTGGAGCAGGTGGTGGTACTGGTCTTAAATTTGAGTTTGAAACAGGAAATAGTAACTTTGAAAACATTGGTGTAATTGATGTTGTTGCTACTGATGTAACAAGCGGACAAGAAGACTTTGACATGGTCTTCCGCACAATGATAAGTGGTGCTGCTGATGTTGAAAAATTACGTTTAAGTGAAACAGTTTCTACATTTACTACTGATGTTGCAATCAATAATGATACACTAAGCACTGATCAAACAACATTTAACTTGTTAAACACAACTGCTACAACTGTTAATTTTGGCGGTGCAGCAACTACAATTGCAATCGGCGCATCGGGCGGCTTAACAACATTTGATCAAAGTGTTACTGTAAATGAAGACTTAACAGTAGATGGAACACTGGTACTAACCAATAACGATCTTGAAGTACAATACGGTGGTACAGGTGTAAGTACATTTACTGAAAATGGTATACTTTATGGTGATACTGCAAATCCAGTACAAGTTACAGATGCAGCTGGTACTAGCGATGCAAGTACAAGTTTCCAATTACTTACTGTAACTAGTGATGTTGATGCAACTCCGGTTTGGACAGATACAATCGACGGTGGTAGCTTTTAATTAAGCTACTACTTTTCTCCTATGATAAATAACTGTACAGCGATTTCTATCGTGTAGTTTTGGGCGTCTATATAGACTTGACCCGTACCTAAATAGGAGGCATGCCGAATGGCAACAACAATTAGACACAAGCGTAGTGCTGTGGCTGGCAAACAGCCAATAGTTTCTCAATTAGAATCAGGTGAATTAGCAATCAATACAGCCGATGGTAAAGTATACCTATTGCGTGATGATAACACTGTTCAAGATATTACCAAAAGAATTTTTGAAGGCGATTCAGAAGTTAAAGTTGATGATTTAGGAGCTGCTGATCAGGCTCAAGTTACTGTAACTGTAAATAACACAGAACGTATGATTATCAATGACACTGATATTAATTTAAAAGATAGAGTTAATATCGAAGATGCAAATACGCTTACATTTAAAGAATTAACAGCATCTGGCGATGACGGTGTTAGTATTAAATCACCAGATACACTAGCAGACGGATATACCTTAACTTTGCCTCCAGTTACAGGTACAATAGGTCAGCTACTCAAAACAGATGGGCAAGGTAATCTAAGTTTTACTGATCCTGATATTTTTGGCGGTAATGTTATATACGTTTCCGAAGAACAAGGCGACGATGCTAACGATGGACAGAGTGCTCCAGTTAAAACAATTAAACGTGCTTGTAAATTAGCATCTGCTATTGTTTATAATGCAGACGGTACACTTTCTGGCACAAGGGTAAACGTAAAAGTTGCTGTTGGCGACTATACAGAAGACAACCCTGTTATTATTCCAGACAATGTTGTTGTAAAAGGCGACGGTTTGCGTGGATGTATTGTGCGTCCTGCGAATGCTAACTTGGACATGTTCCGTGTTCGTAACGCTTGTTACTTTGGTGAATTTACTTTCCGCGACGGTATTGATGCTAACGGAATTCCTGTTATTACTTGGGATTATGCAACAGTGTTTGATGATCCTTTTGCAACTGACGTTACCGACCGTGCAGAATATACAAACCTGCCAGACTCAAGACCAAGAATTTTTACATCTCCATATACACAAAACTGTTCGATTATTTCTTTCTTAGGTGGTAGTGGTGCTAAAATTGATGGTGCATTAGTTGAATCGCCTAACGTTCCTGATTTTCCAATTGAAGCAGAGAATCCAGCTATTGGTGCTGTACCTGAACAAGGTAAATCGATGGTTGCTAACGCATACACCATGCTTTCGTTTGGTGGTACAGGTTGGCGACTACTTAACGATGCTTATGCACAGATCGTTAGCTGTTTCCAAATTTTCCTACTCAACGGTGTTTATACACAATCAGGCGGATATTGCTCAATTACTAACTCTGCAACAAACTTTGGTTTGTATGCGCTACGTTCAAGTGGTTATTCACCTAAAGCATTTGAATTTGACCGTGCTAGTGTTACTGCTACAGGTCAAAGTGAAGGTAAACAAACACTTACAATTGTGGGTATTAATCGTGATACTCCTGTTGAAGAATTTGTTTTACGTTTTAGAGAACCTGGATATAGAACAGCATACGATACATTAATAGCTGAGAAAAATACTATTGCTGATGACACAGTAACTTGGATTCAAGCGCAAATAGCCGCTGCAACTCCTAGTATTTGGGCAGGATTTGATTACAATGTAGAAAAATGTAAACGTGATGTCAATCTTTTACTAAATGCAATAAGACAAGATGCTGTGTTTAACAGTAATTACAGAAGTGTAAGTGCGGGTTTACGCTACTATAATGGTACATTTGATACATTACCAGATCAACGTGATCAACACGTTGAAGCATTTACATATGCTAAAAGTATTACTGATGATTATCTTGGAGATAGTACATTTATAGCTCGTGTAAATGCCCTATGGGACGAAATTATAGATATTGTACAAAACGGCGAAGGTGCTGCTGATGCATACAGTTTCCCAACACCAACAGGCGGATCAAATAATGCTAGTGACGCAGGTTACGCAAATGCAGTACAACAATTAATTGCAAACAAAGCATTTGTCCAAGATGAAGTTACTGCTTGGATAGCTGATCAAGTTTCGGCAGGCACTTCACCATTTGCAACTAATTTTGCTTACAATTCTGCGAAATGTCAAGAAGATATTGGATTGATTATCGACGCCTTGATTTATGACTTAACATATGGCGGAAACTTACAAACATATGACGCTGCATTGGCGTACTTTGTCGGTACAGTAGCACAATATGGTTCTGGTAAAAAAGAAGAAACTATTGCTGCTTATGGCAGACTCAAAACAGTAATTGGCGAAGTTATACTAGAAACTGCTGTTACAACTTCAAGTGGTACAACAGAAGTGCAAGACACAAGTGGCACTGCTGGTTCTTCAGCTGCTGCAACAAAAGCAGAATCTCTAGTGCAAGAAATTATAGATTATATTGATGCAGATGGCGATGCAACAATAAGTGAACTTGAACAAGATTATCCAGATATTTCTTGGACAACACAAAGTTTACAGGATAATTATAACTTACTTGATTACACAACAAGAATTAATATTGCTCAAAATGTAAACGAATACATAGAAGAACAAATTGCACCAGCTATCTGGTACAACTTTACATACGACATTGAAAAATGTCGTAGAGATACAAGACTAATTGTTGAAGCTGTTGCACAAGATACTTGGGATACTGGTAATAGATACACACGTGCCGCAGGCTTGTCTTACTATACCAACAACTTAGCAGATAGTACTAGAAGTCAAATTAGTGGACAAGAACGTCAAACTATTGCTGCTGTTGAAAAAGCAAGTGAGTTAGCAAACACAGCAATAAGTGGACTAACAGGTGTTACACTAGCAATCGAAGACTTTGTAGATTCAAGATTTGAAATTGTAAAAGAAGCAATTAGAGATCCTGGCGATATTCCGTCATACACTGAGGTTAGTTCAGAAGGTGATGTAACAAACTCATATAAACCAGCACCAACTGAGCAAACTTTTGATGCAAGTGCAGATGTTAATGCTGGCACAAGTATCTTTACAATCACAGGACATGGATACACAAATGGACAAAAAGTTATATACGATCCAGACGGAAACACACCAATTGGCGGTTTAGATCCAGAACAAACATACTACATCAAACTAATCGATGAGAATGAATTTACTTTAGCATTTGATGATAGTTTGGAATTCGATGTTGTATTGTTTACCGGCTTTAATAATAGCGGAACGCATAAATTCTTATCAAATATTATAGAGTTTTTTGTAGAAGAAATTTTAAGCAGTCATACAACTTATCAACAGTTAATACTTGAATCAGGGTCTGAAAGTTACGAATTTGTTCCAGGTAGACAGATTACAGGTACAACAGGAGTAAACAATAATGCTGCTATTGTACACAGTTGGACACCTATAGAAAGAAAACTTATTGTTAGTGTAGAACAAGTTACAGTTGGATCAAGCACGTTACGTATTCAATTTGATGCAACTAGTACAATTACCAGCGATCATGCTGGTTCACCTAACACAAGTATTGGTGTAAACGAAGTTAGTGCAGTTAGAGATTTAGGTACTGCTACATTTACCGTTACTGCTACAGACGGTACAAGTAGTCTAACAAACCTAAGTAACTTACCAGAAAAATCAGTATGGTTCCACCGACCATCGGTTGTTAACTCATCTGCACACACTTGGGAATATGCAGGTTCTGGTACAGACTATAATGCACTTCCACAAAACGGTGGTAACACAAGAGAAGAATATGAACAGTTTGAAGAATTACCAGGTCGTTGCTACTCATCAGGTACAAACGAACTTGGTGACTTTAAGGTTGGTGACTTTATTACAGCGTTCAACAGAACTGGTAACATTACATTTAGAAACAAAGTGCAGGTGGACGAACTTGACGCATTGAGACTGAGCTTGTCAGATGTTGCTATTGAAGAAATTTCAACCAGTGTTAACTTGGGTGACGATGAAATCGGCGGTCCTAGTGATGCTAGACTTTCTACACAGTTAGCAGTAAGAAGTTTTATTAGTAACAGGCTAGGTGGCTTTGTTGACAAAACTGTGTCTACTGCGGCTGTTCCGGGTGCTATTGTTCAGTTGAACACAAACGGTCAGTTGAATGCAGACTTGATTCCTGCTACACGTCAGTTTACAAACACAAACACAAATGGTTATCTGTCTAGACTAGAACAAGTAGATAATATTCCAGCAGCTGATCTAAAAGCTGGTGACATTGCTACTGAAAACTATCAGCAAGTTGAACTTACACTTAGTGGTAATATAACAGCCAACGACGGCGATGTGATTACCCAACCAGGAGTTGAGGGAGCTATTGCATATGCAAAAGGTAGTTACGATAATAGTGGTAATATTCTAGTTGCTTCGCAAGGAGAGCGTTGGGATGAAACAGCAGATAGTACTGCTGATCCTTGGGAAGTAAGTGCCGGTACAATTTATATCAACGGTGTTGACTCTGGTTTAACCGTTGATTCAAAAGGAAGTAGTTCCGATATTATTGACAACTTCTTTTTACGTTCAAGTATTTCAAGTCAATACCTTGTGCTTGATCCAGATGACGATTACACATTTACAAGTCAAACTATTACTAACATTGCAAGAAGTAGTAATGTTGCTACAATTACTACTAGTGGTGCTCATAATTTCCAAATAGATAATAATGTTCAAGTTGTTGTCGAAGGAGATACAACATTTACAGTTAATGGTAAAATATTAAGTGTTCCTTCGTCGACTACATTTACAATTGCAAATACAGGTAGCGATGTATCGAGCACAGGAGATAGCGGTACTGCTAGAACTATTGTAACAAGTGCTGATGGTAATGCTCAAGGTGCTGTAAGCGAAGTTCGTTATGGTGTTTTAACAAACGTAGACAATGGTAACATTACCGGCGGTAGTTTGTATACTCCTACAGGCGGAACGTTAGTTTACGAAAATGTTGCACTAACAAATGTATCAGGTTCTGGTTCTGGAGCAACAGCTGATATTACTGTCACAGCAGGACAAGTTACTGACGTTGATATCAAAACAGGTGGTACTGGATACGCTGTTGGAGATACATTATCGACACTTGCAAGTTCAATAGGCGGAACAGGTAGTGGCTTTGAAATTGACGTTTCTTCTATAGAAAAACGTGCATATGTAAATATTCTAGGTGGTGAATTATTTGTCGCTAGTGCAACAAGTATTGACTTTGTTGAAGATAATTCAGCAGTACAAAATGCTAAATTTATTAACTTAGATGACGAAGAATCTAAAAACTTCCTTGCAGGTACAACTGGTGGTGGCGGTGCTGTTGACTATACTACATACAGAATTACCATAGCAAATCACGTGTTTGGCAATGGAGACCCTGTTGTTTATAACACATTAGGAAATGTTGCTATAGGTGGATTAATAAACGGTCAAGTTTATTATACAAAAAGAATTGACAATAGCACTGTAGAGTTGTATGAAGATTTTAGTTTGTTAAATCAAGTAGAATTTTTAACTACTCCTGCAAACAACAACCATAATATTACACGTAGAGTGGTAAACCAAGTTGACAATAGTTTAACAGTATTAGCACATGGTTTGACAACTGGCGATGCTATTAGAATTGAAACATTAAGTGATGGATCTACTGCTAACGAGCTATTCAGTGTTGCCGGAGATCCTATAGCAACTGGTAGTAGATTCTTTGTAGGCAGTGTTACTGATAATAGTTTTACAATACACGAACTTAGATCTGATGCACTAGCAAGTATAAATGGACTAGTAACAAATGCTAAAGATATTGACGGAGCAGGTGTAGGTAGTGCAGAAATTATACCAAACAATGTTCAAGTATCAGCAGTGATAAACACTTCTAGTAGAATAAAAGCAAACTGGAACACACTAGCAGTTACTAATATCGATGCTACAAATATTATTTCAGGTACGATTAGTCCTAGTAGACTTGCAAGTTCTGGTGTTGCCAACACTGATACATTCTTAAGAGGTGATAGTAGCTATCAGACTGTTGTACAAAGTTTGAAAAAAGCAAACACAACTGACAACCCGATTACACTTACAGGTTCTAGTTTAGGCGGAGAATTCTATGGAGATCCTGTAAACATTGGTATTAGCAATGTTGATTATGATCCACTTGGAACTTTCTCAACGTTAGGTGTTGCAAGATTTATACAACAACAATTTGATGTTAACACAAACGGATCAGGCGAAGTGTTTATTAAAGACGGTGTCGTTGATGCTGGTACACTTGATAGTTTAGATAGTGCATATTTCCTCAACCCAGCAAACTTAACCAGTTTAGTTCCGGTAAACAGAGGCGGTACTAACATTAGTACATACGCAGTAGGCGATATACTTTATGCACAATCAGCAGGTAGTTTAAATAGATTAGAAATAGGTAGAAACAATAGTTTCTTAAAATCTAATGGAACAACTCCAGAATGGGGTACAGCACTTGATCTTGCAGAAGGCTTGGACGTTGGAAGTGCAAACTTAACATCTAGCAGCACAGGTCTTGGACAAGTGTACAATACAAATGTTACTTCTCTTGAAATAGGCGGCGCCGCTGAAAATGTTAAAATAGGTGCTTCGAGCACTGGTAGAGATATTAGTGCAAATGTTATTAGTTATGAAGCAGCAACTAGCCAGGATGTTACTGTCAATCTAAACAGTATAGCAAGACAAACAAATGCGGCAAGTGCAAATGGCGAAAATGTAATTCTATTTGCTGATACATCAAACATTTTGTTTGGTATGCTAGTAACAGGTAGCGGAAACATTCCAGCTAATACAACTGTTACAGGTGTTACCGATGCAGGCGAAGTGTTCATAAGCAATGATTTAACTGGTAGTATACTTACAAGTACAAATATTACTTTCACAACTACTCCTTTAACATTAGGTATCCGTGCAGGCGACACTGTAACTATAAACGGCAGCGGCATTACAAATGTTGATGGTACGTGGCCAGTTCTAGGTGCAAGTGAAACTGCAACATCATTTACAGTAAGAGTTGATGCAAACGTTAGTGCAGATCCAGCTATAACACAAAACGGTACAATTGTTAGAGATAATACACTATTGTTGAGAAACAGAAATGTTATACTGGGTAGCGCAGAAGCAAGTGCATCTCCAGTTGATGCTGTAATCAAAGGCGAAAGCGGTATTGGTAATAATATCGCAGGCGGCGATTTAACACTTGCAGGCGGTTTAAGTACCGGTAGTGCAACAGGCGGCAGTGTAATTATTCAAACAGGTGATACTGGTACGGCAGGCGATATTGAGCAAACATATACAACAAGAATGACAATCAACACCGACGGTGATGTAATTATTCCAGGTTATGTAAACTTAACAGGCACAGCAGGATTAAAAGTACCAGTTGGAACATCAGCCCAACGTCCGGGTGAAGCTGGTGTAGCAACAGGTGAAGCACAAGGTCAAATACGTTATAACACAAGTGATAGTACATTTGAAGGCTATGACGGAGCAAACTGGGGTAGCTTAGGCGGTGTTAAAGACGTTGACCAAGATACTAAAATCGAAGCTGAATCCAGTGCAGGAACTGATAACGATCAATTAGATTTCTACACAGCAGGCACTCAGCGTATGCAAATTGGTGCAACAGGTGATCTAGCGTTTGGCGACGGTCTTAACAAATTTAATGTTGCATTTACAACAGGTAACACTGATATTGCAGGTAACTTGGTTGTTACAGGTGATTTAACAGTAAACGGTACTACAACTACAATTGATACAGCAACATTAGCAGTTGAAGACAAAAATATTGAGCTTGGTAATGTAACAACACCAAGCGATGCAACAGCAGACGGAGGCGGTATTACACTAAAAGGTGCTACAGATAAAACTATAAATTGGGTCAATGCAACCGATAGTTGGACAAGTAGTGAAAACTTTGAACTTGCAAGTGGTAAAGCGTATCGTATCAACGGAGCAAGTGTTTTAAGTTCTACAACACTCGGTGGTGCAGTTGTTAACTCAAGTTTAACAGGTGTTGGTACAATTGGCACAGGTGTATGGCAAGGTACTATTATTAGCCCAACTTACGGTGGTACAGGTGTAAACAACGGTACAAAAACTATTACACTAGGCGGTAACTTCACACACAGTGGAGCACACACACTTTCACTTACAACTACAGGTAATACAGCATTAACACTTCCAACAAGTGGTACACTTGCTAATAGAGGAAATCTAAGTCAATTTGCTGCTACTACAAGTGCGCAACTTGCAGGAGTGATAAGCGACGAAACTGGTAGTGGTGCTCTAGTATTTGGTACAAGCCCGACTATTACAACAGGACTTAATGCTGCAAGTGCAACAATGGCACTGTTTGATACCACAGCAACAACAATTAACTTTGGTGGTGCTGCAACAGCAATTGATATTGGTGCTGCAACAGGTACAACAAGTATCAACAATAACTTGGATGTAGATGGTGATGTTAATGTAGATGGCGGCGATATTACTACAAATAGTAGTACATTTAACCTAGTAAATACTACAGCCACAACTGTCAATATTGCCGGCGCTGGTACTGGCATAACTATCGGTGCTGCAACAGGCACAGCAACAATCAGGAATGCTACAACCACACTTAACGGTAATCTAAATGTTAATGGTACAACAATTGACACTGACGAAACTGGTACATTTAACCTAATAAAAGACAATGCAACTACTATTGCATTTGGTCAAGCAGCAACCAGTATTGTTGTTGGCGAAACAACTGGTACAACTAGATTTAGACACAATGTTGACGTTGACGGCAACCTAAATGTTGATGGAACGTTTACAGTACCGGCAATCAACAACACACCGATTGGTAACGTCACTCCAAGCACAGGTGCATTTACAACACTAGCAGCTAACAGTTTTGTAACATTTACTGATGCTACAAATGCTGATAGAACTGAAACATTTGCTGATGACCCAGCAAGTGTAAAACTAACAGGTGGTATACGTGTTGCTAAAGATGTTGTTGCTGACAACTTCTGGGGTGACATTGCTGCAAGCCAAATTACAAGTGGTACATTTGCAAATGCACGTATTAGCAGTGGTAACGTAACACAACACCAAGGTGATATCACTGGTACTGGTGTACTAAACAGTGGTAGTATTAACACTGGATTTGGAAACATCAATATTGGTACAAGTATCTTTACTGGTAGCGGTGCAGGATTAACAAATGTAAATGCTTCTAGTATAACATCAGTCAACAACAGTGTTATTCCAGATGCTGCTATTGCTGCTTCGAGTATTACACAACACCAAGCAAGTATCACAGGAACCGGTGCATTAAATAGCGGTAGCATAACTGACGGCTTTGGTAGCATTAACATTGGTACAAGCACATTTACTGGTAATGGTAGTGGACTAAGCAGTCTAAATGCAAGCAACTTGAGCAGTGGTACAGTAGCAGGTGGTAGACTTGGTGGTAACCAAAGTATGGCAGGTGTTAAAACATTTACCAATACAAGTGCAGCATCAAGTACAACTACTGGTGCAGTTAGAATAAATGGTGGACTTGGTGTACAGGGTGCTATTTACGGCGGTAGCTTTAACGGTACAGGAAGCGCACTTACACAACTTAATGCAAGTAACTTGAGTAGTGGTACAGTGCCTAACGCACGTATTGACGGAACATATGGTAACTTAACAGGTACTGGTGTACTAGATGCAGGTGAAATTACTACAACATTTGGTAACATCAACATTGGTACAAGTACATTTACTGGTAATGGTAGTGGACTTACAAATGTTGATGCAGATTTACTAGATGGTATAAACAGCACTCAATTTGTACGCAGTGATCAAGCTGATACAATGACCGGCCTACTAACAATGAGTCATGCAGGCGACGAAATGATTCGTTTAGCAGATACTAGTGCAACAGGTAATCCATATATCAGTTGGTATCAAGCAGGCACACGTAGAGCTTACATGCAGTTTGTTGACAGTGGTAACAGAGTGCGTATCTACAACGATGTACACGACGACTACATTGACTTGTTAGGTGGTGTAAATGGCTTGAAGCACAATGCAGATGGCACAGAATACACTGTTTGGACCAGCGGTAACGACGGTTCTGGTAGCGGACTAGATGCAGACTTGCTAGATGGAGAAAGCAGTGCATTCTACCGAAATGCAAGTAACCTAAACGCTGGTACATTCCCAGATCTGTTTAGTGCAAGCACACGTTATAACATTGGTTTGATAGACGGTAACGGTTCACAGACACGTGATAAGATCCGTGTTTGGAGCAGCGGCACATACACAATTGGTATGAAATCAGGATACACATATGGCGGTCTAAACGATTATGCTATGAGTTTCCAAATGAGTAATACCAATGATAGAGGCTTCTGGTGGGGTGATTCGTCTCACGCTGATTCTCAAGGTGCTATGGCACTTACCACAGATGGTGAGCTAACTGTTGCAAAAGCAGCTAGAATTGGCTTTGGAGAAGGTGATACTACTAGCCCAGGTACTAACTATATGTTAGAAGTTAACGGTACTTTTGCTGCTGTAAGCAAGAGCTTTGTAATCGATCACCCAACCAAAGATGGCATGAAGTTACGTCACGGTACACTCGAAGGTCCAGAAGATGGTGTATATGTACGTGGCAGACTGAAAGATACAAATGTAATTGAGTTACCTGATTATTGGACTGGTCTTGTACATGAAGATACTATTACTGTTAACTTGACAGCAATAGGTGGTAAACAAGATATTTGGGTTGAAGATATTGTTGACAACACTGTTATTGTTGGCAGCGATGCACCAATCAACTGCTTCTACACTGTGTACGGTGAGCGTAAAGATGTTGACAGATGGGATACGGAGTATGAGGAGTAATAGCCAATGGCAACCACATACGGTAGACAGTTTTGTGCAGGATATTCTGTAATAGGAAGACCGAATCCTCCGGGTCATGTTGACATTGAAGACATAACAACCAGCGGGTGGTACAGTATTAGAACACCCGTTGGTTTTTGTCACACATGGATTGAATGTGACTTCGAATCTAACAGAAACTGGGCACTTGTACTAGCAAACAAAAATAATACAAATGGTATGGAATTATTACGCTGGAATGACGCAATCGAAAAAGTAAACATTAAATCAGGTGAAAAAAATACAGCAGTAACAAATTTTAATACACTTGGTAATTTAAAAGATTACAATGTCTGGGTAGGATTAAACTTTTGGAAATATCTCGGACAACGTGAGTATTTAGATAAAGTTACAGTATATCAGTATGTGAGTAGTAAAAATGATACAAGATTAAGTTCAACTGAAACCCATAACAAACACGCTAAATGGACGTTTACTGATTTTAGCGATATGTACGCTTTTGAAAATGTTTATCAAATATCAGATGATACTGATCTTAACATGTACAACAATCATTTAGCAACATTTGATTCTGATGAAGACGATACTATTGAAAAATTTTACGGATATGCTAAAAATAATCAATATTGTGGAGTGTATGTATCATGAATAAAGTGAGGGATATGTAATGGGCGCACACAATGGAGCAAAAACAATAATAAACGGATTGACTCATTTGTTTGATGCTAGTAGTGTTGACGGCAATCCGTGGAAACACAACAGATCAAACATACTACCTAGTTGGTTAACATGGAGTAGCGGTACAGGAAATACCACCGGTTATAATGCAAACGGTAGTGCAAGTGAACAAAATAGATTTTGGAACAACGGAGCAGAAAATGACGTAGGTAACGCAACTCCGTTTAACCCAAGACAGATTGCTCCTATAGAAAGTGAGTGGATTACTACTCCTGACTCCACTAGTGGCGCTGATGGAGGATGGAATAGTAGTTACTATTCGATTGACAGAAATTACACATATCGTTGGACTGTATGGGTTAAAAGACACACCAGTGCCACAGGTGGAACTTTTTATCTAGGACTAAACCCAGCACCAATTAGAAACGATAATGGTGCAAGTCAAAACAATCCGTATTTTACATATCCTAGCCAGTCAAGTTTAACATTTAACGTTTGGTATCTTGTTGTAGGACATTGTTTTTATGAAGGGTACACTGGCGGCAGACATCCAGACAGCGGATGGTATGAATTAAAATCAAACACTTCACTTAACGGAGACCTTAACTCGAGATTCTTAGAAAAAATACCAGATAAAAGTTATGGTAACTGTGGCGATCAAGATGTAAGATGGGCAAGCAGTACAACCCAAGCACTGCATAGAACATATCATTATTATACAACTAATACATCAAGTGGATTAACTTTTGCATATCCGAGATTAGATAAATGCGATGGTACCGAACCAACAATTGGACAATTGTGTACAAATGCTAAAGTAAGTTTAAAAAACTTAGTCGGTACAGACGGGCATATGGGAGTAAGATCTCACACTGCCGCACAAAATCTTAGTTATGGAGAAGAAAACGGTGTAGAATATATTAGATACAGCGGATCAGATGTAGGTGCCGCAGGGGTAATGTTTTCGCAATTTAATTATAGTAGTCAAGACTATACTGTTGTAGCAATAACTAGATATGCACCAGGAGGAAGTCCAAAAGGAAGAATAGTATCTGCCACTAGTAATAATTGGTTGTTAGGACACTGGAGTGACACGACAGAAAATCATTATGCAGCAGGGTGGGTAAGTAGTGTTGATGCCGGGGGCACTGATACCAATTGGAGAATATATGTAGCCACAGGTAACATAGGTAGTGATCAATACAGTTTTTGGGTAAATGGATCGAAAGTTATTAATAATAGCACAGGAGGAAGTGCAGGACCTAATGGACTAAGTTTATTTCATTACGATCCAGGAAACAGTGAATGGACAAATGGAGATTTAAATTATCTAGCAGTATACAATAGAGTGTTAAATGATGCAGAAATAAAAACTGTATATGCTAGTTTAAAAGGAAGAGTTGGATTGTAATGGCTGCTAATTTAGGAAGACGTACACCAGGAGGTGCTGATGCACTTGTAATGAGTGTTGATGCTGCCAACGATCGTTGCCAAAGTAGAAATTTATATTTGTGTCCAACTTGGGGAGAACCTGGATTAACACAAACCAGCGGTAACATGGGTGTTGACGGAACAGGCAATTTTTTCCGTGTTCCTATTGGAGACATTGTAGGAAATTACAAAGTTACAGGCACAGACATAGTTTACGGATATAACTTAGGTGGTACAGGGTGTCACTATAAAGGTTGGGATGTAAATATAGGAGACGGAAACTATACATTTGCATTTGATTACTATGTAACCGAAGATGCTAATAACTTTCCAACAGTAAACTATCTAGCAAATTTAGAAAGACGTGTAGGAGGCAGTGCTGCTACTAATAGTATAAAAGGAAAGTGGCAAACAATATCGTTTGGTGGTAATAACAGCGGAGTAGGACTTATACGTCCGTTATTATATCCTGGTGCATGTAGTAGCAGTTATCTAGCTAGTAGCGGCACAATATACTATAGAAATCCAAGATTAACAGTTGGAACTAGTTTAGGAGCTAACGATATTGATACAAGTGTAGGCGGAAGAGGCGGAACATATAGTTATAGATTACAAAATGATTTGACTAGAATGTTTGATATGGTTACTGGAAACTTTTTTGGAGCGTCTAGCGATAACGGCAGACCATTAGAACATGCAGATGGCGGCGGAAGTTGGAACTTTCAAGCAGGTACAGATTATTGGGTTATGGCAGGTGCAAATACACAATTAGATAATCAGAATTATACTATAGAAGTTTGGGTAAAGACAGATAACTTGAATCAAAATGGTTTTTGGTTTGAAAAAGGAAACGTTAACACACAATATAGTTTGTTTCAAGAAGGAAATAATATTGTGCATAGAACAAAATTTACCAACGGAACTTTAGATAGTTTGTACACTACCACAGCTACTTATATGAATACAAGTACATGGTACCATGTGGTAGCCACTTATAACGGATCGACAAAAATAACATATATTGATGGTGTACAGGTAAGCAGTAAAAGTGTTAGTGCTACTGTTGCTGTTGACCCTAATGGAGTATGGATTGGTCGTTATGGAGGCGCTGGTAGCTATCAATATGATGGTAAACTTGCAAAGTGTAATATTTATAATAGAGCGTTAACTGCCGACGAAGTAGAAAATCAATATAGATATGACAAAGGGAGATTTGATAAGTAATGGCAATCAAATTTGGAAATCCAAAAGTAGTAACTAATGCTTTGATTTGGGCAGTTGACATAGGTAACAACGGCTCATATCCAGGCAGTGGTACTACAGTTTATGATATTGTAGGTAATCGAAATGCAACGCTGAGTGGAACTATAAATTATACAAGCGACTTTGGCGGCAGATTGGCATTTGCTGGAGGACAAACTAGCTCATATATAACATTTCCTGAATCAGCTTTGCAAAGTTTAACAAATAGCTATGAATGGACTATAGAAACTGTTTTCAGTATTGATAATCAAAGTGGTACAAATTATTTTCATAGTATGGCAAGTTCGGCTAACAACAATGTTCACATCATCCAAAAACAAACTACTTTTTTTGCTTGGAACGAAACTCGCACAGGCGGATCAAATGTTAGTTTTTCACCTGATGAAGTAATGATTTTTACTATACGTCATAGCGGCACTAGTCAGGAATATTATAAAAACGGAAGCTATGTTGGAACATGGACACAGGCTAACGATATAAAAACAACACAAGGATGGATATTAAATCAAGAACAAGACAGTGTTAAAGGCAGTTTTGATGCAAATCAAGCAACTGGTATGAAATTTTATTCTTGTAGTTTGTATGATAGAGCCCTACAGGCAGAAGAAATATCTACAAACTTTTCTGTAAAACGAGAAAGGTATAACTTATAATGGGAATGCATTTTGGCGGAAGACCGCAATTAGACGACACAACCAATTACGCAGCAGGAGAAGATAATTGGGCAACAGAAGACTTTGTTTTTTCAGGAGTAATTGGAGGAACAAGCGGAAATCTTGATGGTAATTTAAATGATATTACTGTTTCACACGATGGTAAACATGTTTGCGTAGTAGATTTCTCAGCTGCTGACCTAACTATTGGACACTATGAAAATACTCCATGGAATTTTTCAACTGCTAATAGAACCGAAAACAATAAAGTATTAAACACTTCTAATGCTTATGTAGATTGGTGCGATAATGGCAATAAATTACATGCTGCTACTTTTAGAACTAACACTACCTTTACAGATTTTGAAAATAGATACAATACACCAAATGGCACTGCAACCAATACTACTGTGTCAAGAACATCTATCGGCGGTGATACCGGTAATGCGTTACTTGCAGGCGATTGGAGTATTGACGGACTTAATTTTTTATTTGCTTGTAACCAAAGTTCGACACAAAATTTATATCAAATAAGATGTGAAAGTCCTTATGATTTTACAAATTCACAACAAATAGCTAATTTCACTGGCGGCACTAACAACACATTTTATCAAGGAGTAGCATGGAGTTATTCGGGAAAATATGTATTTGCTGGATATGCATTTGCTATAAATAATTCCAATTGTGTCAACGTAATAGAGTGTAGTACTCCGTTTGATCTCAGCACTGGCACAAGGGTAGGTAGTTTTAGAATGGGCACTGTTTCTAATGCTTTAAACGGATTAGATTATGCATACGATCCTAGCACAGGTTATCATTATCTTGTATGTTGCACTTATGCAGGTACTTATGTAACTGTTAGAAGATGGAACTAATATAATGGGAATGCGATACGGAAAACCTAGTATAGCAAGTGTATTTGACGATGTAAAGTTTTGGGCAAACTTTCCTCAAGAATATGCACGTAACGGTAATTGGAACAATTTTTATGATGCTGGTCAAGGTTTGAGAATTGATCAAATAAACAGTTTTAGTTCAACAACAAATTTACCAAATCTTGGAACTAACTTTAATTGCCCAAATTTTAATGGTAGTGTTTATTTTAGATGTAGTGAAGCAGCTGGAACAAAAGTTGACATGGCTGGCGGTACTACACTTGTTATGTGGTTAAAAAGTTTTGACATGACAGAACGTGATACAATTTTTGAAAAAAATGGAACAAATAACAACAGCTATAGACAAGAAATTGCTTGTACATGGGAAACTGGTGAAACTATCAGTTGGTACAGTAGACCGGGCAACTATGATTATGGTAGTACTGCAAGTATAGGTACTAATGGAGATTGGAAAATGGTTAGTATAAAAATGACCACTGCAAAAATTAGCGGTACTAATCGTGCAGGATATTACAGTATAGACGGTGCTAATTACGTACAAAATTACACAGCACGAAGCACAGATCCTCCAGCTCAAGCTGGCGAATTACGCATGGGTACTGGATATGCAGGCGCAGTAGAAGGCGGATCAATGAGTCAATGTTTAGTGTGGGATAGAGAACTAACAAATACAGAAATCAACCAAGTATGGGAAAGTACTAGAAGCTGGCACGGCAGATAAATACACATAGATATTAGGAAACGCAAATGGCAAACAGTGATAAAAATATTGTAATTACACCACAAAGAAATGCAGGTGGTTTACCTAGCATTGTGTTCACAGGATTTGATAACGATCCTATAACACAAAACGTACTAGATGACAACAGCCTAAGTTGGGAAAGTTCTGCTGGACAACTGTTCAGTATTACACCTAGTTTAACAGGCACTATCTTCAGTGTTAACGATGTATCAGGTGTTCCAAGCATTGAAGTTGAAGACAACGGTTTGGTTAAATTAGCACCGTTTGGAGGTAACGTTCTTATAGGTAGCACAAGTGACAATGGCGCTGCAAAAATGCAAATCACTGGCAACTTTACTGCCACAGGCGAAGTTACAGCATACTACTCAGACGAACGTTTAAAAACTTTTAAAGGAACTATATCAAATGCACTTGACAAAGTTAAAAGTCTAAACGGATATCTATATACAGAAAACGAAGTTGCAAAAAGTTTAGGATATAATAATGAAGACACTCAAGTAGGAGTGAGTGCCCAAGAAGTTGAAAAAGTTTTGCCAGAAGTTGTTGCACCTTCTCCACGTGATCCTCAGTATCTTACAGTGAAGTATGAAAAACTTGTACCATTGCTTATCGAAGCTATTAAAGAACAACAGCAACAAATAGATGAATTAAAAAATACCATTAATGAGTTAAAAAGCAGTTGACCTGTGGTATATATTATGTTAGTATAACGATAAACTAGGAAATAAGTATGGCATTACCAGCAACAGGCAGCACAATTACAATGAGTCAAGTACGAAACTATTTTGGTAGTAGTACTACTCCTATTTTGTTACGTGCAACGCTTGGAGCATTTATTGGTATATCATCAGGACAGATTTCTCTTAGTGATTCTTTTGGTGGATACTATACACCAGCAACATAATCAGGAGCAATACATGAAAACATTATACGAAGTCTTGAATGTAGACTTAGCACAAGAATTTACCAAAGCTCGTAAACGTGCTGTGCTTGCAACAATTGAACTAGAAGCACAGACAGAGATTGAAGCAAACAAAGCCATTGACGAACTGGACATTCCAGAAGACGACGATCGTTACCATTGGATCCAAATTTTTGGACGTAAAATGGGAGCAGATTTAATCACTATTGGTAAAGTACAACCCGAACACATGTTAGGTGCTAGTGCATTACCAGCAGAAGATTTTAACGAAGCAGTAAAAATCTGCACTGCAACAGCACGTTCAATCAATGATGCAACAGTTGAAGCAGAAAAAGAATTTGCACAAGAATCTATGCCACAAACACTTTAAGTAAATGAAAATTGCTCTTTGCATTCCTGCTAGAGATACTGTGCATACTGTATTTGCACAATCTCTAGCAAACATCACTGCCTACTTAACAAAGCAAAATATAGATTATAGTTTGCATTTTGTTTTAGGTAGCGTAATTTCAAACAGCAGAACACAACTAGTAAACGAAGCACTTGAGGCAAATGCGGACTATATACTTTGGCTTGACAGTGACATGTATATTCCAGTTACAATCTTTAAAAAACTTTATGCACACAAAAAAGATATTATAGCATGTACATATAGCACTAGATACAAACCTTATAGCAACGTTGCATTTATGGACTTTAATAATCCACCTACTAAACTAAATGCAAATAAAGGTTTACATGAAGTATTTGCTGTAGGTATGGGTTGTATGCTTGTAAAAACTGATGTTTATAAAAATTTACCTAAACCTTGGTTTAATCATGCTTACAACGAAGAGCTTGACGACTTCTCAGGAGAAGATATATGGTTTTGTAAATTAGCAGCAGAACATGGATACAAGACATATGTTGATTGTGATACAAGTAATATGTTAGCACACGTTGGAACAAAAGCATTTAAATTAGAGGATATTCAATGAAAGTATTAGATAAGTTTGAACTCTATGGAAGAAATTTACACAATGGTCAAGATTATTTAAAAAATCATTTTCTTAAAAAATATCCAGTTGTATATTCTGAAGAAGAAATTGAAGACTGGCAAGGGTATCAAGATTATGTATGGCTTGTTAATCCTGATGCAAATTTATTAAACGGATTTCCGTGGTACTACAGACCAAAAAAAGATGAAGAACCAGCAATACACGCATTTCCAGAAATATACAAAGACAGTAAAAAAGTTAAAACTTATGAAAGTGTAAGGCTAATTCCAACAGAGCCTGGCAGCTACAAAGTTAAAAAAGGACAATACATATCTAGCATATATGATATCTACCACGGTAGAGAAAAGTTTGATTATTTTTATGTAAACACTCCTGAAGATATTTTAGAAGCACAGAAAAATAGTACAACAGATTTATTTTGGGCAGTTCCTAGTAACGTTGTAATTAGAGACAGTTTTAAGTTTAACTACAAACCAGACTACTGGAGTTTAGATAATATTCATGTGTTTGGAAATGGTAATAGTGAAACATTTGATGGGGTATGTTTAATACCAAAAAATTATAATTTTACAAAAAACGAATTAGATTACAGATTTTATGCAAACAAAAAAGAAGTAAAAATTATAGCAAGTGATCCTATTCCGTATCAAAAATTTACTGTTGACAATTATAATGATTACAAAGAAGCATTACTACATTGCCAAACAGAAATGTTTTGGGCAATTCCTAGTGATGTTGAAGTAGCATCCGATTTTGACTTTAATTATCATGTTCCATATCAAAATAAAGGTATTGTACAAGTATTTTTAAATGGTGAGCATAGAGACGGTATCGTATTATTACCTCGAGACAAAAAAATTAGCGAACGTGAAATTGAACACAGATTTTATGTTACAAAAAACGAATTGGATATTATAGCAAGCTATCCTAAAAGTTTTAAGAAGTGGACAGTAAACAATTACAAAGATTATATGAATGCTTGTAATGATGTAAAAGAAGATATGTTTTGGATGATTTATCCCGATCTTGATATTAATGAAAACTTTAATTTTAATTTTTATATTAGTCATCATGATCAATTTAATAGAAAAATACACCATGTATTTAAAAATCAAAATTATTATGATGGTATAGCATTAATAAGCAAAGATATTAGGATCAGTAGGAAAGAATTTGAATACAGATTTTTTGCACATAAAAAAGAACACGACATTATAGCAAGTAAACCCCAACCTTATGATATTGTTTTTATAAGTTACAACGAACCTAATGCAGATAAAAATTTTGAAAAACTTAAAAAACAATTTCCAGATCGAGCAATACATAGGGTTCACGGCATTGAGGGAATTCACCAAGCTCACAAATATGCAGCTAAGATAGTTGATACTGAAATGTTTTGGGTAGTTGATGGCGATGCTGATATTTTAGAAACTTTTGATTTTGACTATCAAATTGCACACTATGATGTAGATGGTAAAAAAACTGTTCACGTTTGGCGCAGTTTTAATCCAGTAAACAATTTAGTTTATGGTTATGGTGGTGTAAAATTATTGCCTACTAAATTAACACAAAACATGGATGTTACAAAAACAGATATGACTACAAGTATTAGTAATAAATTCAAAGGTATTGAAACTATGAGCAATACCACAGCGTTTAATACAGATCCATTTAATACCTGGAAGAGTGCATTTAGAGAATGCGTTAAATTATCTAGTAAAATTATTGACAGACAAAAAGATGACGAAACTGAATTTAGATTAGATGCATGGTGTACAAGAGGAGAAGACAAACCGTTTGGAAAATATGCCATAGCAGGAGCAATTGCCGGACGTGAATACGGAAGTACAAATGTAGATAATCAAATAGCATTATCTAAAATAAATGATTTTGATTGGTTGCACAATCAGTTTGCTAAATTAAATGAGCAACTTGAATAATAGTTTCTACTTTGGTTTTATTTGTTTTACTACGCAGTGTATTTAATAATCCAGTGTGCAAAGGTTTTGGCCATTTGTTAAAACTACACCAACAATAACCACTGTGTTCAAAATTTAGTGTGGGAATAAATTCGTTTTCAACAACACATAGATATGTATGGAAGTTAAAATGTTCATCATTGCTTACAAAACTTTCTAATGGTATAGTTTTTTTAATTTTTACTGTACCAATTTCTTCATCAATTTCCCTTTGCAAACCTTCCCAAAGTGTTTCGCATCCTTCATTTTTTCCACCAACTAAGCCCCAGCAATTACCATTGGTGCCTTTTTTATTTCTATATAATAGGAGAAATCTCTTGGTGCTTAAACTATAAAATAATGCGCCACTGCAAATAATTTTATTCATAAAAATACTTATTTTAAAGTATTATACTCCAAGTACCTTTTGGATAATAACCATCAATGCTTTCAACCCAATCTTCACCTTGGTAAACATATTGGACTCCGGTATTTAAGTTTGTAGTAAATATAGGAGTTGTGTATTCACTTGCATCATATACAACTTGCCATTTAGAACCAGTCCATTCTACTATGTCGTTCTGGTCAGCAAAAAAGTCTGTGCCATCATTATTTTTCCAAGCGTCTGCTCCGTCATCATTGAAATGTAGTGTATATTTTACAGCATTGTCAGGCGTTACATTTTCATCTAATATTATAGACAACAAGCCACCAATGTTTTGTACACTAGCACTAACACTTTCTCCATCTACTGTAACTTCAATGCTTGTAACTTTATCAGCTAACCACCAACTTTGCTGATAAAAGTATAACTTATCTTCATCTGTCCTATAAAACAAATCTCCCTTTGTAGGAGAGCCAGGAAACGATGTACCGCTTGTAACACCATCTGGTTTTTCTATATCATTAATATAATATTCTATGTAAGTATCAATACGATTTGTTGTTCCAGTTGGTGTATAATTTCTTACCGCTGCATTACCTATAACGTCTAACACCAATATCCTTACTCCACTGGTTTTAATAGTTGTTGGATTAAATGTACGAGGATTTATAATATAATCAACCGTGCCGTATTGTGCAGGATTGCGAGAAGGACCTTCTATCAGAGTATTACTAGGAAGAGTGTCTTCGTCGTAATCAATAAACAATTCTGTTGTATCGCTAGGATTTATTTCAATAGTTCCTCTAACTGGTGTGTCAAAGTAAGTTCTACGTAATTCTATCTGACTAATATTTGGTTCATATTGTGAAGGCAATTCTGCTTCCATTACATCTAACCAATGTGCATCTGGCTTGTATAATAACTTGTTTGTAGCTAATAATGCTAATCCGTTGTTTACATCTATACCATATTGTCTATAAGATGTAACGTGCGGATTGAGCTGTACACCTAATCCTGTTGCTTCTGGAATGTAATCAGGATCTGGAGTAAAACCGTCAAGTTCTAAAGTACCTGTGTCAGAGTTTATTATACCTGTAATAATTTTTGTAATAATACCTAATTTTTTGACTTTAGCAGGTGGAGAAATATAAATTGGAGCAGTAAAACTCATTGTACATATATCAATTTCACTTTCTGTTCCTACAGGTACACTACGTGAACTAAAAGTTATATCCTCCATAAACAACACTGTCAAACTTGTCCAGTCTACATAATTGTCGTTTGTTTGAAACTCTAAACTTGGATTAAAAAGCATTAATATTTGTTCAAGTATTTGTAATTTTTGATCTGTGCTTGTACTCCACAGGTCAACATTTACACTCAACGTAAAAGGATTAGGATGCAACCTTTCTACAGTATATCCTTTTGCTTGTTGTGCAATATAGCTGTTTGTTTCTTCATCAAATTGTTTTTCACGTAAATTTACTTTACTCACAAAACTACTATCACTGGTACGTGTCCTGTCCATTTCTAAACCAGTGATATAAACTGCCATACGAGGAGCACTTGGAATTTTGTTTTCACTATTGTCACGCATAATACTAGCAACTTGTCTTGTAAGGTCACCATAAGTTACCGGAACTTGTCTAAGATCACCATCACCGTCTTTATAACTAAAGTTACTAAAAGCACGTACTATTTGTGTAACATAACGTCTTACTTGACCATCATAAAAATATTGCATCAGTTATCTGCCTTTGCTTTTAGAGCTTTACTTAGTGCTTGTCTTTCTACAACAACTTCTCCACTAATTTCGTTTACTGTGCTATTATTAATAAACGTTCCAAGTTGTGTATTACGTGTATCTGTATTAGAAAGTTCTGCTCTAACATTATCTTCAATTTTAGTCCAACCACTGCCGTTGTACCTAAATAATCTATTTGGCAATAAATCTGTCCTTAAAAAATAATCTCCGTTTTCTGATAAAGGAGGAAAACTACTTCCTACACCAAAAGGTGATCCATTTGGTGGAATACCATCTCCTACTAAATATCCTAAATAACCACTTGCTAATGGAGTTTCATAAATTACATCAGCAGTAATGCCACTTGATACATCTATATTATCAACATCTACACTTACAATACTAACACTAGCATCGTCGTTAACTTGCACAGTATAAAATTGTTGTGTTGCATAACCAGCATATTTGACATCGTCGTTTGCTTGTGCAATTACAGCATCATTAATTTGCATTTCTATTTCGAATGTTGACATAATATCTCTTAGCGTCTTATCGCTATTTTCAGCAGCAGGTAAATCTAAAATATCTTTGTATTCTTGTCCATCGTAAATTTGTTTTACTTTTAATCTGTATAAGTGTGGATACCAAGTTTGTGAGAATCCTTCGCTTGCTCTTGTTACGTCTTCGATCACATAAAATCTTTTAAGTGCTATTTCTAAATCATTAGCAGCATATTCATCGATTAAATGTGGTAATTCAATTACATCGCCTGGCATAAGTTTTCTACCAATAGTTTTTACACTACTGTTTATATGTACTGTTAAAAACAATGTATCGTTGCTGAGGAATAATCCAAATTGACTTAAATCAAAATCGTTATCTTGTACATTGTAGTGACCACGTACTACATAAACATCTCTGTCATATTTTCTGTCTCTGTTTTCTAAAAACAACAAGTCCTGAATGTTTGTAGATTTTACAGAATCGTATTGAGGTTGGTCTGCTGTGGCATCAGCATCTGATGGATTTTTTGGACCTAAATATTTGTGAATTACAAAATCGGTACCACCTACAGTAAACATTTCATAGATAGTGTTATCTAAGAAAGTGTAGTCTTTTGATTTTTGTGGTCTATATAAACTTAGCTTTGGCATACACATATTTATCGATAAATACTTTTGGAGACAAACTATGAGTAATACTACCGCATACCAAGAAATTTATGATTATGTTGAAACCTTTTTAGGCGGAGGCATGATTGATGTTGAACTAGATCCTGCACATTATAAAACTGCTTTAGGCAAAGCATTAAATAGATACCGTCAAAGAACTGAAAATGCAGTAGAAGAAAGTTACATTACAATTGGTTTTGAACAAGACAAAAACGAATATACACTTCCTAACGAAATAATTGAAGTAAGAAAAATTTATAGACGTAGTGTTGGTAGTAGACTAGGTGGTAGTGCAGATGGTGGCAGTTTATTTGAACCATTTAATCTAGCATACACAAACACTTATCTGTTAGCAGGTAGTGGTATTGGTGGTCTTGCAACTTATGATTTCTTTGCTCAACAACAAGAACTTGTTGGTCGTATGTTTGGTAGTTTTATTGAATTTACATGGAATACAAGTACAAAAAAATTAACAATACTTCAGCGTCCAAGAGCAGATGAAGAAGTTTTATTATGGTGCTATAATTATAGGCCCGATTTTGAAATTTTAAAAGATTACAAAGCTAATCAATGGGTAAAAGATTATACACTAGCAAGTTGTAAGTATATGTTAGGCGAAGCACGTAGTAAATTTAGCACAATAGCTGGACCAGGCGGTGGCACTACATTAAATGGTGATACATTAAAAGCAGAAGCTCAAGCAGAAATGGAAAAACTTGACAATGAATTAGCTACTGCACTAGCAGGTGGTACAGGTTACGGTTTTATTATTGGTTGACAATAATTATTTTTTATTGTAAATTAAACTTATGAATAAAAAGAAGCTGTTGGTAATCGGACATGGCAGACACGGCAAAGATACTGTCTGCGAAATACTCAGAGACAAATATGGATATAGTTTTGAAAGTAGCAGTGCGTTCTGCTCTAAACTGTTTATCTACGATTTGTTAAAAAAGAAATATAACTACGAAAGCGAAGAAGAATGTTACGCCGATAGACATAACCACAGAACTGAATGGTATAATGCTATCAGTGATATGAACAAACGTGATGCTGCAACATTAGGCAGAGCTATCTTCAACGAGCATGATATTTATTGTGGACTTAGAAACAAACGTGAATATTTTGCTATGCGTAACACAAATGTTTTTGATTATGCTATTTGGGTTGATCGCAGTGACTACTTGCCAAAAGAATCTATAGATAGTATGACACTAGAACCGTGGATGGCTGACTTTTATTTAGATAATAATGGCACACTCGATGATTTAAAGTTTTGGATAGATCAATTGTACAACGGTCAGTTAAGTACGTAGATAACCGCCCAAAACCACCATTTTCTCCTCAGATCAGCTAAATAATAATAGAAAGTATTATCCATGAGGAGAAAAAACAATGGCACTAACATCACCTGGTGTTCAGGTTAGCGTTATCGACGAGAGTTTCTATACTCCGGCAGAACCTGGTACAACACCTATTATTTTTGTAGCAACAGCTGAAAATAAATTAAACGGCGGCGGCACAGGCGTAGCACCTGGTACGTTAAAAGAAAATGCAGGTAAAGTTTACCTGATGACATCGCAAAGAGATCTTGTAGAAACATTTGGAGATCCAACATTTGTTACTGACGTAAACAATAATGTTGTACAAGGCGGTGAACAAAATGAATACGGATTACAAGCTGCATATAGCTATCTTGGCGTAAGCAACAGAGCATATGTAGTAAGAGCAGATGTAGACTTAAACAGTCTAAATGCTAGTTCAACACCAACAACCGCAAATCCAGAAGACGGAACATGGTGGGTAGATACACAAACAACAGAATGGGGTATTTTTGAATGGGATGGTTCAGCAGCTACAACTGAAACAGGTCAAACTTTTATAGCAAAAACTCCTCGTGTAATTACTGATACAACAGACTTAGTTGGTGGAGATGCAACTGGTATTCCAGGTAGCTGGGTAGGACAAAAAGGCGACTACGCAGTTGTAGCAACAACTAATCTAATTAAAATTTATTACAAAAATGTAGACGATACATGGGTACTAGTTGGAGGCCCTGATTGGAGTGGAAGTATTCCATCAGTTGAAGGTAGTATAGCAATTAGTTCAACAATCGGAAACATTGGAGATACTTTCGTTATTAATGCTAGTGACAGCAGTGCTGAAGCAGTTCAAATTACTTTGACAGGAAATACATTATCATCACTAGTAAATGACATTAACAATGCTGCTATCGGTGGTGTAACAGCAGAAGCAAGAAATAATAAACTTGTATTGTTGAATGATCGTAGTACAAGTGATACAATTCAACTAGTTGACGGCGCAGGACAACCTCTTGCAGCAGCTGGTATCGAAGAAGGATTTTATCTTGCACCAAAAGCTCAAATCAGTAAGCATACGGATGTACCATTATTTAAAACAAATGATAGTGATACTAGACCGAGCGGCAGTGTATGGATTAAAACAACTAATCCAAACTTAGGTGCTGATTGGAGAGTAAAACAATTCAACGGTGATACAGAAATTTGGAACAGAGTTGACTCACCGATTTATGCATCTAATCACAGCGCAATTTACGCACTTGATAGAAGCGGCGGCGGTGCAAATATTCCAGTTGGAACAGTATACATTCAATCTAATGCTACTGAGTCGGTAAATGACAATGCCAACTTTAAAGTATTTGTAAAACGTGCGGGTGGTGCTACTACTATTACTAGTGCAAAAATCACTGCAAGCACATTTGCAAGTGGTCCGTACAACATAACAATGCAAGAAAGTTTGAAATCACAAGAAGCATTAGACAGTGCAAAAACAGTTAGTTTTACTGCAACAGGACAAACTAGCGATGCACAAGAAATGGCAGCAGCAATTAACGCAGCAGGATTTACCAACATTGTTGCAAGTGTAGATTCTCAAAATAGAGTTACAATTACACACACAATTGGCGGTGAAATAAGACTTACAGATACTAGCAACGCTATGACATTTGCAGGATTTACTCCATACAATGCTACAGCAAAAACTGGTACACAAAACTTATATTGGCAGCCGGGTGAAACAGATAGTGATCCTGAAAAACTACTTGTAAGTTTGTGGTCACCATTAGTTTATACTGCAAGCGATGATGCACCAACAGCATTAGCAGAAGATGGGGCACTATGGTACAGCAGCACTATTGATGAAGTTGATATGTTGGTACACAATGGATCAACATGGGTTGGTATTAATCACTCGTCAAGTCCATATTATAATGTAGATAGTGGGCAAGCACCTGATCCAGTAGGTCCAATTGTAAGTGCTACAGAACCAGAAAATGGCGATCGTTCAGATAGCGGCAATTTAGTTACAGGCGATATTTGGGTTAGCACAGCTGATTTAGAAAATTATCCTCAAGTGTACATATACAATGCAACACTAAGTAAATGGGTACTAATTGATAATACAGATCAAACAACAGAAAATGGTATTCTTTTTGCAGATGCACGTTACAACACAAGTGGCGCTAACAGCGACGAAGCAGGCGAAATTGAAGATCTAAACGCAAGCAATTACTTAGATCCAGATGCTCCTGATCCTGCATTGTATCCAAAAGGCATGCTGTTGTGGAACCTACGTAGAAGTGGATTTAATGTAAGACGCTTTGAGCGTAATTATATAAACACAGCAGATGATAATGCTCGCTTTAGCGATGAAGCAATGGAAGCATATTATCCGCATCGTTGGGTAACTGAATCAGGTAACCAAGCAGACGGCAGCGGAACGTTTGGACGCAAAGCACAGCGTAAAGTTGTTGTACAAGCATTACAATCGTTAATGAACAGTAATCAAGATATACGTGATGATGAATCAAGAACATTTAACTTAATTGCTTCTCCAGGTTATCCAGAACTAATTGGTGAGATGATTACATTAAACTTTGACAGAGGCTTGACTGCGTTTGTTGTAGGTGACTCGCCGATGCGTTTAACACCAGACGCTACAAGTTTAGAGAACTGGGCAACTAACCAAAATCTTGCAGTTGAAGATAACGACAATGGACTAGTTACTAGCGATGAATACTTAGGTGTATATTATCCAAGCGGTTACACAAGTGACAATGTAGGAAACAATGTTGTTGTTCCAGCTTCACACATGGTACTACGCACATTTGCACTTAATGACCAAGTTGCTTATCCATGGTTTGCACCAGCAGGTACAAGACGTGGCGGAGTTACAAATGCTTCAAGTGTTGGATATATCAATGCAGAGGATGAATTTGTAAGTATAGCACTAAACGAAGGACAGCGTGATACACTGTATAGAAATAATGTTAACCCAATTACATTCCTAAACGGTGCTGGACTAGTTGTATTTGGTCAAAAAACCCGTGCAAGAAACGCAAGTGCGCTAGACAGAGTGAACGTTGCAAGACTAGTTGTGTACTTACGTAGTCAGCTTAATCAACTTGCAAAACCATATCTATTTGAACCAAACGATAAAATCACACGTGATGAAATCAAACAGCAAGTAGAGAGTTTGATGATTGAACTAGTTGGTCTTAGAGCACTATACGACTTCTTAGTAGTATGCGATGAGACAAATAATACACCGGCTAGAATCGATAGAAACGAGTTGTATGTAGATATAGCTATCGAACCTGTAAAAGCAATTGAATTTATTTACATTCCGTTGCGTATTAAAAACACAGGAGAGATCGCAGGTCTATAAAAAATTGGGGTCAAGGAAACTTGGCCCTAATTAGATAAATACTTGTGTATTAAGGAGAACAGTAGATGGCAATCTCAACATTAACAAAAATTTCGGTTCCGTTAGCAAACGACAACAGTGCAAATAGCCAAGGTTTGCTAATGCCAAAATTACAATATCGTTTTAGAATTACACTAGAAAACTTTGGTGTAAGTGCTGAAACTCAAGAACTTACAAAACAAGTTGTAGAAGCGACTCGCCCTACACTTAGTTTCGATCCAATGACGCTTGACGTATACAACTCACGTGTATACTTAGCAGGTAAACATACTTGGGATACAGTTACAGTTCAATTGAGAGATGACGTTAACGGTAATGTACAAAAATTAGTTGGTGAACAATTACAGAAGCAATTTGATTTCTTTGAACAGTCGAGTGCAGCATCTGGAATTGATTACAAATTCACACAACGTATTGAAATCTTAGACGGCGGCAATGGTGTAAACACTCCAAATGTATTAGAAACTTGGGAACTATACGGTTGTTTCTTAACAAATGTTGATTATGGTACACTAAACTATGCAAATAATGATGCTGTACAAGTTGGATTAACTATCCAATATGATAATGCAATCCAATCACCAGTTGGAACAGGCGTAGGGTCATCAGTTCCTAGAAATACTAGCACGTTAACAACAGGTGGCGGTAGCTAATTAAGATAAGAGATTGTCAACAAGAAAAGGAGCACATGCTCCTTTTTTTTGTGAGATAAATATAGTATGTCCAGTTTTATAGCAAATTATTTTGACAATTTTAGTAATGCGTTAGGAAATCCTAAAGGAAATCTTGGCGACTTTGCACATGCTAGTGCTTTATATATTAGAAACAATTTACGTCTTACACCTAAAGTAAAATTTTTATATCATGTTGTTTTTGATGTAAACAGATCGGCATTATTAGAACTGGGAGTATATGACCAATTACAAAAAAATGAATTTAATTTGCTTGTAGAATCAGCAAGCATGCCTAGCTATACATTTGATACAAACACACTCAATATGTACAATAGGAAAAAAATTATTCAAACAAAAGTAAATTATGATCCAGTTGAATTTGTGTTTCATGATGACAATGCTGGTCTTACAACATTACTTTGGGAAAGTTATTTTAGATGGTACTATCAAGATCCAAATTATGCTTCAACAACTAGTTTTGGACAACCAGATACGAGTGTGCCATTGCCTTACAACAATTCTCCAGTAAATCATTACAAGGGTGAATTTGCTAACACATACAATCACGGATTAGACAGACGCAGAAACTTCAATGTTCCTTTCTTTAATAGTATTACAATAAATCAATTACACAGTACAAATGTAAACAATGTGTATACAAGTGTTACATTGGTTAATCCTATGATAGAACAATTTAGTCACGATAGAGTAGAGCAAAGCGCAAGTGGATTTATGACAAACACAATGAGAATAGGTTATGAATCTGTTGTTTATGGAAGAGGTACAACAGGACAAGATAATCCTGCTGGTTTTGCCAATCCGGCCCATTACGATGTCACACCAAGTCCTTTAACAATACAAGGCGGAGGTGTTGCAAATATTTTTGGCAGAGGTGGTTTAGTTGACGGATTTACAAGTATATTTAGAGATATAGAATCTGGTAGATTTGATTTAGGTACAATTGCAAATATAAAAAATACAATAGAAATAGCCAATACTTTGGATATCAATAATGTATCGGACATAATTAATAGTACAGAAGGACAAGGAATACAAGCGGGAATATTAGATGCACTTATTTTAGGTGCTATTGATGCTACTTTTCCTACTAATAACAATAATGGACAACTAACAAACACATTTACTTCAGGACAAGGATTACAACAATCAAATGTGTCAAGAACAGAAAGATTAAATGCACTACAGAATAATCAAAATTTACTTGACGAAGTTAGCTTCCAAGTTTTTAGATTAGAAGCAGGAACATCAAATTCGGGCAATATTCAAGACATGAAAGATATTTGGAACAGTCTTAGTCCAATAGGAAAACAAGAATACTACCAAAGGACATTAGATTCGGTATGAGCAGCTTAGAAAATATAAACTCAAAAGAAAAAATTCAAGTATTTTTTGATACATACTTTGATAAAAAAATTGAAATAAGTGCAAACAAAGTTGATGCAACAGTAGGTTTTTTTAAAGATAGAGGGTTTGAAGAACAGGCTGCATTAAGTATTAGTGCAATTCTTTTAGAACAATCTATAAAAGACAAAATAGACATTTTTAAAGTTTTAGATACACTCAAAGTATTTGACAAAATTCAATTATCTGGAATAGTGGCAAAAATACTAAACACAAATCGAAGTGCTGTTAGTTTATTAGGTATAAAAAGCGAAATAAAAACAACAACTATAGAAGCTAGAAATGTGGTATACTAATGCCGAGATTTGCACAAGGAAAGTATAATCTCAAAAACCCTGAAAAATACATAGGAGGTAAACACCCTACTTATAGAAGTAGTTGGGAATTTATGTTTATGAGATTTTGTGATACAAATAATAATGTTAGTAAATGGGCAAGCGAATCAATAAAAATACCTTATAGAAATCCATTAAGTGGAAAATTTACTATATATGTTCCTGATTTTTTTATTGTGTATATAGATAAAAACGGTAAAGAAAATGTTGAACTTATAGAAGTAAAACCAGCAAATCAAACCACACTTGAAAAAGCAGGGCGCAGTAGAACTAATCAGCTTCATTATGCAGTTAATCAAGCAAAATGGACAGCAGCAAGAGCATGGTGTAAACAAAAGGGTATAAATTTTAGAATTATAAATGAGGGAGATATTTTTCATCAGGGTAAGCGTAGATGAGTATAAGTTGTTGGTATTTGCAAAACGGTGTGTATATGGACCATACTCATCTTGGATACAGAGTTGCTCCTTGTTGTCAGTACAGTAGTGATGAGATTATCACAGTAGAAAGGCCTGAAGATATTTCTAATCACAGTTTAATCAAAAAAATAAAAACAGATTTTGAAAATGATATTAAGCATAGTGGATGTAAATTATGTTGGAATAATGAAAATATCACGAAAGAATCATATAGAACTAGAATACCAAAAATTAGTCCTAAAGGAAAGTACGAAAATTGGGATATCCGTCCAAGTAATATTTGTAATATAAAATGTGTTATGTGCAGACCTGAATGCAGTAGTAAATGGTACGAAGATATAGATATTTTTTCAAAGTATAGAGGCGGTAAAAACATAATAGAAAAACTACAATCAAAAAAAGAATTTGATTGGGACTACGTAAAAACTCATGCACCTAATAATGCCTATAGTATATATATTGCAGGAGGAGAACCACTGTACGATAAAAAAGTTTTTGATTTTATAAATTATCTATCTAATTTTGATTGGAATCTAAAAAACACTTGGTTGCGATTTAATACAAATGGTATAAGTTACACCGACAAATGGGATACTGTATTGAGTAAATTTGAAAAAGTTTTTTTTATAGTAAGTATGGACGGACTTAACGAAGTAGATGAATACATAAGATTTCCAACTAACTATAATGAAAAATTGAAACAAATGAAAATTTTTAGCAAAAGAGAAAATTATCATTACGGTGTAAATGCAACTATAAGTGCATTAAATTTTCCTAATATTAATAGTCAAATTAAAAAATATTATCGTCGTATAGGATTAAACACATTAACTGATCCTGATTTTTTACATATTAACAGCTTAAAACCTAAAATAATAGAAAAGGTAAAAAAATCAGCAACTAATCCTTATATAATAGACATGGCAAACAACTACAAATATAATGATGAAAATAATAAAAAAATGAAAGCGTATTTACAAGATTTAGATAAAAAGAGAAATACAAATAGTAAATCTGCGTTACCGTGGTGTTGGAAATAATATGCATTGTTGGCATCTTGAGCATGGATTACATTTAGATTTAACTGTGCATGGATATAGAGTAAGTCCATGTTGTCAGTTTAACTCTACAGAATATTTTAATGTTGATCATCCTAGTAAAATACATGATCACAACCTAATTAAAAATCTCAAAAAAGACTTTGAAAATGACATCAAAAATCCCGGATGTAACAGTTGTTGGACACAAGAAAAACTAACAGGACATTCAAAAAGATTAGACGCTCCTGATACAAAATTATGGAAAGATACACAAGTATGGGATCTACGTCCTGGTAACCTATGCAACTTAAAATGTATTATGTGTATGCCGCATTTAAGTACAAAATGGTACGAAGATGTTGATATCTGGACAAAATATAACACTAAATTTGATATAAATCAAATAAAAAATAAACAAAGTTTTGATTGGGATTATGTAAAAGAACATACTGCAAACAAAGCAAGGAAAATATATATTGCTGGTGGCGAACCGTTTTATATGAAAGAAGTATTAGATTTTTTAGAATATCTATCTCAATTTAGTTTCAATTGTAAACATACACAAATTATGGTAAACACAAATGGTATTAGTTACAATGAGAAAATGATAAATTTACTTAAAAAATTCAAAGATATAGTATTAATTGTAAGTATTGATGGATACGCAGAAGTTGACAACCTTATAAGATTTCCTACAAATTTTAAAGAAAAAATAAAATTTTTAAACACAACAAGAAGTTTTGCAGATATTAGGTTAAATGTTACTGTGAGTGCTTTGAACCTTTTTGATATTCCTAATTTACATAATAAAATGTCGAGAAAATTTAATTTACAATACTATAAATTAAATCATCCAGATTTTTTATCTATCAATAGTTTGAAACCAAAAACAATAAAAAAAGCAAAAAAAATATTTGCAAAAAACGAAAATAAATTTGTAAGTGAAATGTTAAAAGAATACAACTATAATACAATGGGAAATAAACTACTGAAAGAATATTTGTTAGATTTAGATGCAAAAAGAAAAACCAACAGCGTCAAAATATTATCCTGGTGTTTTGCCTGATAAATACTAGCATATAATGGAAAAGACTATGACTAAGAAATTAGAAGATATGCTGAATATGTCTGAAAATAAAGATATTGTTCAACCTAAAAAAGAAAAAAAAGAACAAGCTATTATTGAACAGGAAGACACATTTAGAGACATAGAAGAGTTTGATAAAATTGCTAGTGCGTTACCAGCTGTTAAAGGCTTAGGCGAAATGGCCGATAAAGAACTTAATGAAGTTGCTGACAAAGCAATGCAAGCATACGATGACTTAATGGATTTAGGTATGAATGTAGAAAGTCGTTACAGTGGTAGAGTATTTGAAGTTGCAGGTACTATGCTAAAAACAAATCTAGATGCTAAAGTAGCAAAGCTAGATAAAAAATTAAAAATGGTTGAACTACAATTAAAAAAAGAAAAAATGGATAGAGATGGATCAAATAATCCAAGTGATATAGTTAACGGTGACGGATATGTGGTTACAGACCGAAATAGTTTATTACAAAAACTAAAAGGCTTAAACAAAGAATGAAAATAGCAGTTTGCGGATGTAGTTTCAGCACACCTACTTCACGTAAAAATAAACGATACAAAGAATTAAAAAACACACATTTCAGTGAATTATTAGAAAAGCATTATACTGTCATTAATTTTTCAAACAGGGGTGTAAGTAATTATTATATAAGATTACAAGTCGAAGAAGCAATTAAACACAATCCAGATATTGTAATTTTAACACCAACTAACTTTCCTAGATTTGAAATTTCAAAAAAACCTCTTACAAATGATAATAGTTTATACAATCAAATTTGTCACATAGGTGCTGATGTAAACATGCTCAGTACTACGTTTGCAGGATCAATGAAAAATTTAGACATAACTAACATTGAAAAAAAAGCAATTAAACTGTATATGAAACATTTTTACGACGAAGTATGGGAAGCAAAAAAACAAAAGTGGATAATTAGCGATGCACTATCACAATTAAAACATCACAAAATACCATGTGTGTTTTCGCCTTGGTTTATGCACACAAACGAAGAATTACAAAGAGTCAAAAATTTAGAAGTAACCGAATATAGTAAAATTTGGAATAATCTATATGGATGTATTATTCCGTTTTATGAATCTTTAACCTATTATAAAAAAGATTATAAAAATTACCACGATGATCCTGGGTATCATACAACAGTTGAATCGCAAAAAAAGTTCTGTCTTTATCTTGTAGAAAATACTTTTAATAAGATAAATAAGTTATAATAGGATATTGCACATGAAATCTTTACAAGAATATTTAACAGAATCTAAAAAAACTTACCCTTTTAAAGTAGGCGTAGCAGGCGAGTTGCCAGAAGGATTTGACAACAGACTAGAAGTGGTTTTAGAAAAATACGGTGTAATTAATATGACACCAGGTAAGAAAACACCTATACAGGAACGTCCATTAGATTTTCCACAACTTGAAAATATGGAAGTTACATATTACGATGTTGAATTACAGTATCCTACAACAGTACACGTTTTAGAACAGTATTTAGAACAATGCTGCGGTTTAGAAAAAGGCAAGGTAATTGTACGTAATCCAAACGAGCCTCAAGAGTTGTATCAAGAAGAAAAAGACGATGAGGAATATGTTGCAAAACTTACACAGGAAGATATGGGCGGTGACAGCGCACAAGAATCTGTAGGTGGCAATCGTGTAATGGATTTGCTTAAAGAATTAGAAGCAGCCCGTAGCGAAAGAGACATTGATCCAACTTCAGATACTCCAAAAGGAGAAAGTAAAGATATCGGTGACGCTGTTAATACAAAAAGTCCTATAGGAGCATAATATGACAAAACAACTAAATGAAGTAGCACCACTAGTAGCAGCACTTATGGGCGCACTAGTTGGCATGGGATTAGAAAGAAACAAAGCACAAAGAGCAGCACAACAGGCTGTTGATAATGCTGAAAATCCACAACAGGCTCAAGCTGCTCCACCCCAAGGCGATGATTATAATCAAACAATGAGACGTGGTAGTAGAGGCGAAGGTGTTAAACAATTACAACAGAAATTAGGAATGAGTCAAGCAGACGGAATATTTGGTCCAGCTACGGAACGTGCAGTTCGTACATTCCAACAGAGTCAGGGTATACAAGTTGATGGTATTGTTGGCCCAGAAACAAGGGCTAGAATTATGAGATTACAAAGTGATACTGCCGAAAGTGCAGTAAATGAAGACATTACTATTTCAGGTGATGCAGAGGATTTGCTACGTATGATGCAATTAGCAGGTGCTAAAGATGCTAAAGCAGTTGACGTAGATGATATTAATCCTGGACAAACTTGCGGACATAGAAACGGAGATCTTGCTCGCAGTATAGAATTAATGGCAGACGAAGATTGGGACAATTCACCAGAAGAAGAATATTCTACTGCAAAAGACATTGCAACAGCGTCTGGTAATGATTTACACAAAAGTAAAGGTTCACATTATAAAGCAGCTGGTGGAGATAATCCAATGGCACTAGAAGACCAGCTACGTGAAAAATTAGCTGCATCATACGCAGAAAAGAAAAGATAAAAACATCCCCCAGACTTCAATAGCGCCTAAGGGCGCTATTTTTTTGAATAAGTAGTAATATGAATTATGTGGTTAAATCTCCTGGCAGGACAGGCAGCATTTATATAGCTCAATGGATTGCAAAACATCAAGGATGTATTTACATATCAACACACACTCCTAATTTTTATGAAAGATTACATCAAGCAAGTGTAGTTGAAAAATTACCAGTTGTGATTCATGACCATTATGAGTTTGTACCTTTATGGCCACAACAGTGGGTATTGATTTGTAGTGATAGAAAAAACAAATTAAATGGTATTTTGAGTGCTATTATAGCAGAAGAAACAGACAATTGGGGAACTTATGACAAACCTTATCCAGAAAGTATTACTGTTGATTTTGAACGTGTCAAAGAAAAGCACAATGGAAGAAGAAATAAAACACAACATGACGCAATAGTGGCAAATTGTTATCATTGGTACAGAACATTTAGAATGTACCAGGAGGACTTATCACACAATTATTTGGCTTCGAGATTAAAATTTAATGAAATTACTAGTTTGACTAGTAAGTTTACGATGGGAGTTCAGAAAAGTCCATATAACAAAAAAAAATTTATTTCTAACTATCACGAAATTAATAAACAATATCAGAAATGGATCAAGCATAGTGTATAAAAGATTTTTTGCGTTTGGATGTAGCTTTACAAATTATTGGTATCCAACGTGGGCTGATATTATTGCACATGATTTAGATATTGAATTTTACAATTATGCTGCACAAGGTATCGGCAATGTTGCAATGCACACACTAATGTTGGAAGCAGATTTAACACACAAATTTAATCAAGACGATCTTATAATAGTATGTTGGAGTGGCTGGAGTAGAGAAGATAAGTTTTTAGAATTAGGTTGGAGACATGGTAGAGGTAATGTATTAAGTGATGTTTTTTATGATAAAAATTACATCTTAAATCATTGGAGTTATGAAAACGATTTGATAAAAAATTACACTGCTATAATTAGTGCTAATAGAATGTTTAATATTACAACACAGTGTAGTATGACACCGTTTGAAGTTTATGAAGAAAGTGGATATGCTAAGAAAAAAGAAAATGAAGTTTTGAATAATTCTACTGCAAAATATATAAAACAATTGTACGGCAAATATCTTCCTAATATAGGAGGCAGAATTTTTTCGTCTAATGGAAGAATGAAGAATGCATACAAGGTTAATGACCCGCACCCTGATATATTAGGACATTTAAGTATGGTTGAACGTTTGTACAAAGACTTGGATTTAACATTATCTAAAAATACAATAAATGATGTAGAAAAATATCACAGATTATTTGTTAAAAATGTAAGCGACAAATACGATGTTTATAAAGATGTTAAAGAAATTATAAAACAAGATTTTAGGAAAAAACAAAACTTCCGTAGAATAAGTAGATAAGTATTAATATGAGTAAATCATTAGATGGCGTATTAACCAAAAAAGCCAATAAACAAGAAACATATACCGAATCACAGATACAGGATTTATTAAATTGTATGGATCCTGACGAAGGATATTTGTATTTTGCAAAACACTTTGCACACATACAACATCCTGTTAAAGGAAAATTGGTTTTTGATCCATTTGAATATCAATTGCGACTAATGCACAGTTATCATAATTATCGCTTTAACATAAACATGATGCCTAGGCAAACAGGTAAAACCACTTGTGCAAGTATATACTTGGCTTGGTACGCAATGTTTAACAGTGATCAAACAATACTTATTGCTGCACACAAATACACAGGTGCACAAGAGATAATGCAGCGTATACGCTATGTCTATGAACTTTGTCCAGATCACATTAGAGCAGGTGTTACTAGTTATAACAAAGGCAGTATTGAATTTGAAAACGGTAGTAGAATTATTTCACAAACAACAACAGGCACTACTGGACGTGGTTTGAGTATTTCATTATTATACTGTGACGAGTTTGCATTTGTGCAACCTAATATTGCAGAAGAGTTCTGGACTTCAATATCACCTACACTAGCAACAGGTGGTCGTGCTATTATAACAAGCACGCCAAACAGTGACGAGGATACATTTGCCACTATCTGGAAACAAGCAGAAGATAAGTTTGACGAATATGGTAATGAAAGTGATGTAGGTATAAATGGATTTCATGCATATAGAGCAGAATGGCACGAACATCCAGATAGAGACGAAGATTGGAAAGCAGAAGAAATTGGTCGTATTGGTGAAGAAAAATTCCGAAGAGAATACGGTTGTGAATTTTTAATCTTTGATGAAACACTTATAAACAGTTTAAAACTTGCTGCAATGGCAGGCAACGATCCTATAATACAAATGGGTCAAGTTAGATGGTATAAAAAACTAGATAAAAATAAAAGTTATGTAATAGGATTAGATCCTAGCATGGGTACAGGAGGCGACTTTGCAGCTATACAAGTCATAGAATTGCCTACCTATGAACAAGTAGGAGAATGGCAACACAATCTCACAGCAATACCGGGTCAAGTAAGAGTGTTAAAAGACATATGTACTTACATTGCTACAGAAACTAAGAGCGATACCAATATATATTGGAGTGTTGAAAACAATGGAATTGGCGAAGCTGCACTATTAGTTATAAATGATTTTGGTGAAGAAAATATACCAGGATTGTTTATCAGTGAACCTATACGTAAAGGACACGTTAGAAAGTTTCGGAAAGGATTTAACACAACACATAGTTCAAAAACTACTGCATGTGCAAGATTAAAAACAATGATAGAAAATGATAGGTTGTTAGTTCGTAGTAAGCCTTTAGTTACTGAACTAAAAAACTTTATTGCATCAGGAAGTAGTTTCCAAGCAAAACCAGGTAAATCTGATGATTTAATAAGTGCAACACTGTTAACATTAAGAATGATGACAGTGATGAAAGATTGGGATCCTACAGTATACAATACCTTTAGTCAAATAGAGCAAGATGATGATTATGAGATGCCCATGCCTATCTTTATAAGTACTAACTATTGATAAATACTTTGTAATGAAAAACCTAAATAAAATAGCAGAAGAACTTTTTAATCAAATACGTAGTCGCTTTAGTAATGTTACTATTGGCGATGAAAATGCTGAAGTTATTAATGAACCAGAAGCAGCAAGATATTTTGATTTTGTCTATAGCGAGAATGACAATCAAGTCGGCAATGTAAGTGTTAGCTTAGATGAAGAAGAAGGACTTGTTGTTATGTTTGCAAATAACTTTGGCGAAAATGCACAAGATTTTCAAAAAGATGTATGGTATAATTTTTTAAAAGAACTGCGTACATTTGCAAAAAAACGTCTTCTAAATTTTGAGGTTAGAGATATAAACAAATCAAGTTTACAAAAAAGAGATTATAAAACATTAGCTAACAATCGTAGCGGAGAAGTAACTATGGCCGAATCAAAAATGTATGGAACACATAAGACAAGTTTCCAAAAAATTGGTAATGCAAAATTAGCAATAAAACATTCTGGAACTTTAGACGAAAATGAAAATAGAACAAAAAAGATTGGTGCTATTTACATTGAAAATTCTGAAGGCGAAAAATTTAAATATCCTTTCAAACATCTAGCAGGTGCAAGAGCAATGGCTTTACATGTCAGCGAAGGCGGCCATCCTTACGATGACTTTGGTAAACACATTACAAGCCTAAGTGAAGAATTATCTAATCTCCGCAAATTCAAAACTTACATGGGTCGTAGTAGTGTAATGGCAGAAAGTCTTGCTGAACATATGGATACTGTAAACGAACGTATGGTTACTGTCAAGAAAACAGTGCAAAATCTACAAAAACCAAACTTTTACAAAGAAGCATTTGAAAACTTTGTTGCTGAAGAAAGTGTGCAAGTGCCTGATGATGTAGCTGAGAATTGGATTGATCAACTAACTGTAAAACAGTTTAATGAAGAATTAAAAGATGTATTTCCGTACATTTATAAATTAGTAGGTGAATCAACGAAGGCAAAAGAAATAACATTTGAAGATATTTTTTCAGAAGAAGACGAAACTGTAGAAGTTTTACCTGGAGAAAAAGATTTGATTATGTTTGGTAAACGTTTTAATGTTCCAGCAAATAAAATGCAAACTTTCATACAAGATATGATAGAAGTAAACGGACTAGACGATGCATCACTAAGTGGTGTAAAAGAATTAATGGTACCTAGTGCATATATAGGTGGTGATAGCAACATTGGAAGTCGTGAACGTGCTCCTAATGGACAAATAACTGGTAGCACTCGCGGGTTTGATACGGACCATGATTATTTTAATCCCCGTGCAGGACAAATGGATCAACCCGATCATCCGCAAAACAAAGGCTTATCAGATGCAATAGAATATGCAATAGAAACATTAATGGGACAATTTGCATCTCAAATTAACGAAAACGAAGAAGATACAGAAGAAAACTTTTTAAGTCGAATGATTGGAGCCGAAGGTGTAAAACCTAACGACTTTGTTAAAAAAGCAATGCAAATTTCTCAAAGATATGAAAATCTTGCATTCAAAAATAAAATAGCAAGTGATCCAAATCGCCCATTCAATGGAAAACAAGGCGGCACATTCTTGATACAACTCTATATGGAATTAATCAATATGAGCAGAGAAATTCAAAAATTAGGCGGCGGCAACAAAACAATGAAAAACGCTCAACAGCAGATGAGCTTAATTAGGCAAGCGATGGCAGGTTCAGTTGATAATCCTGAAGCAGCAAGACTAATGAAAGCTGCTAGATACGAACCTAAATTCATTATTGATTTTGTAAAGCAAGATATACAATCTATTGGAAATAACGAATCACAAGAAGATACAGAAGAAGGCAATGCCTATGCTAAAGCAGTACGTATGGCAAAGTTTAAAGGCGCTAAGAAAGGCGACGAAATTGATGGTCCAGATGGCGAAAAAATAACAATCGAAAAAGATCAAAAAACACCGCTAGGCGAATTTATTTTAAGTTACTTTGATAGAGAAACTGGCCAGTTTCCAAAAGGCCCAACCGCCGTACTGACTATGGTAGAAAAAGAATATGGAGAACGTTTTGTAAGGCCAGCACAAGAGTTCATAGAACGCATCGACGCAAAGGTCGCAGAAGTAATGGGATATAAGGATACAGATATGGAAGAAAGTAAAATAGGATCAGCTATTGATACTGCAAGAGATTATTGGGGATCAGTAAGAGGAAAAAATCCAGAAGGCAGAAAACCAGGCACAGGTGCAGCACACGGCTATATGTCATACATATATGATTTTGATGATGCAGCGGCAGTAATAAACGCATTAGAAACAAATATGATGAAAGCTGCACGAGGTAGTGATAGTGATAAAGCATCATTTATGAGAAACTATATAGATCAAACTTGGAACTTAGGAGATTATTTGAGAGCTGCAACAAATGATTTTTCTGATCCACGTACACCTGCAAACCTAAAAGCTGAACTAAATAAATTGTTTAAGATTAGAGGCAGATACAAAGGTGCTACTGAAGGTGGTAAGACAATCACAGATGCAACACCAGATGAAGCAGCTAAACCATTGGCACGTATTGAAATGTTAATTGATATGATGAAAGATGCTGGTGGTAAATCTGCTCATCCTGGTACAATGACAGATGATATAGATACAACCGACGTTGACCGTATTAAAAATCTAGCAGGAATGTAAAATGCGTTTTGCCGAGATTCAAGAAAATCAGCAGTTGAACGAATTCTTTCCTGCTTTGATACCAGCATTGGGTATGTTGGTTAAAGGTGGGTTAGCTGCTTGGACAGCATACGAAATATATCAAATATACAAAGAACTTAGAAGTGTGTATAAAGCCTATAAAGATGGTTGGATAGAAATAGATGAGCTTATGCAAAGATTTGGTGAAAAAGCAGTTAGAGCAGTAGCAGAATTCATTGCAATAATGGTAGGCATGAAAGTTGTTATATCAGGAAGCAAAATTGCTTTCAAAGGTGTTAAAAAAGCATTTCCAAATTTATCTTTTGCACAGTTTAAAAAAGCATGGAATGAATACAAAACAAAAAAAGTAGTACCTGCAACATAGTATTATAAATATTACATGAAAACATTATACGTTTTTGGCGATAGTTTTTCCGATCCAAATCATAGTTGGTATGCAGCTGGTGAATATTTTTGGATTAAAGATTTAGAAAAAAAATTTACCATACATAATTTTTCAATTAAAGGATCAAGTCCTTACTATCAGTTACAGCGTTTAATTGATATTATCGATACCACTGATGCTGAAAAATTAAAACAAAGTAATATGATATTTTTTATGTCTCATATAACTAGACCTAATTTTAAATTTTTGGAGCCTAACGATCATTATTTAACATGGCACATTATGAAACCAGATCCTAATTGTGAAAAATCTAAGTTAGCAGAAAAATATTCTAAATACAAAAATTTTTTGCATGAATACAACAACTATGACGGTATTGATTTAAATTCTAAAATAATAATGTGTTATAGTACGATATACACTTTAAGTAAATTTTTTAACAAAACATTACTTTGGCCTTGTTTTAATGACATTCCATATTCTGCTCAAACACATTATGATAGAAATTTTGATTGTGTTATGACTCCACTAATAGAAATATCCAATAATGAAAATTATCCTGATAATAAAAAAAATATGCATTTACATTTAGAAAATCATAAAATAATGGAAAGAGAACTATACAACTGGATGACAAAAAATATAAAAATTAACATCAAAAATTTTATAAGGAATATAAATGACAAAACCTGAATTATGGATATTTGGTGATAGTTATGCTGAGGATAATACTAAAGCCAAAATTAGAAATTCTAAGCATTGGGACGGAGTTTGGAATTGGCCCGAAGAAGTTACTAGAATATTCAATGTTGAAAATATGGGAATATCTGGATGCGGTCCTCAAACACAGTTTAAATATTTTAAAGAAATGATGGATGATAGAGAATTAGAATTTTGTAAAGATGTAAACGTTTTATTTTTTATCAGTAATCCTTATCGATTTGATTTTAAATTTTATGAAACTCCCTTCCATCAAACTTATCCTATACGTTTTTACGGAAATAAAAAAGATATCAACTTAGAAGCAGTCTGGGATTATAGCAAATATGACAAATTTATAAAACAATATTTTAATCATGTTAGAATAGATCCAGTGCAAGAGCAAGAAAAATATGTAAGCTATCTCAAAACACACAGTAAATTTTTTAAAAAAATGTTAGTTTTTAATTGCTTTTATAGCATATCTGATGAACTTGCCCAGTCATTAAATGATGATAAATTTTGTTTAATCAACACGCCGTTAACATCCGTAAACACAGGGCCTAAACACAAATGGGCTGTGAATCATTTGAGTAACAAAAATCACAAAATTATGTACAGTATGATTACTGGATATTTTTTAAAAGATCAACCAGTAAAGTTTGAAAGATTTATAGATGTAGTAGAAAAAAAAGTATAAAAATCAGTTGACAAGATAAATAACATTGTGTAGTATTATAACTGTGCTGCACATTATAGGCACAAGCACATAGGCAACAAATAAGGAGGCATAACTATGGCATCATTAGCAGAAATTAGAGCAAAGCTCAAAGAACAAGAAAATCGTACAAGCGGTGGCAACTCAGGCGGTGGCGATAACAGCATTTACCCATTTTGGAATATGAAAGAAGGCGAGCAAGCAACGCTACGCTTTTTGCCTGATGGCGATGATTCAAACACTTTCTTTTGGAAAGAACGTTTGGTTATTAAACTTCCATTTGCTGGCGTAAAAGGTGATACTGATTCACGTCCAGTACAAGTACAAGTTCCATGTATGGAAATGTATGGTGAATCGTGTCCAATCCTACAAGAGGTACGTGGTTGGTTTAAAGATCCAAGTCTAGAAGATATGGGTCGTAAGTATTGGAAGAAACGTTCTTATATCTTCCAAGGCTTTGTTGTAGATGATCCATTAAAAGAAGATGCGCAGCCAGAGAATCCAATTCGTCGATTTATTATTGGTCCGCAAATCTTCCAACTTATCAAAGCAGCACTTATGGACCCAGATATGGAAGAACTACCAACAGATTATACTGCTGGTGTAGACTTCCGTTTGTCAAAAGGTACAAAAGGTGGTTATGCAGACTACGGCGCAAGTAATTGGGCACGTAGAGAACGTCCACTAAGTGATAGCGAAATGAGTGCTATTAATACAAACGGGTTGTTTAACTTAACTGATTTCCTTCCTAAAAAGCCAGATGAAACTGCACTTAAAGTTCTTACAGAAATGTTTGAAGCAAGTGTAGACGGCGAAGCATATGATCCAGATCGTTGGAGTAATTATTTCCGTCCAGCGGGTATGGCAGCACGTACTGGTGATCCAGTAGCAGCACCAGCACCAACACCTGCTCCACAACCAGCAGCACCAGTACAAGAGACTGTAACTGACACTGGTTGGCAAGATCCAGCACCAGCAGCAACACCAGAGCCAGCATCTGCTCCAGAAGCAGAGCCAGCAGGTGACGCAGGTGGCGCACAAGATATTCTTGCAATGATCAGAGCACGTCAAAATCAATAATAAGAAAGGGCTTCGGCCCTTTCCTTTGCTTTTTAGAATAGGAGATATGTATGGCTACTAAAGCATTCGATCCTTCAAAGTTTCGAAACTCATTAACAAAATCTATTAAAGGTATGAGTGCAGGCTTTAATGATCCACAAGATTGGATCAGTACAGGCAACTATGCACTTAACTATTTACTCAGCGGTGATTTCCGCAAAGGTATTCCACTAGGCAAAGTAAGCGTGTTTGCAGGCGAATCAGGTGCAGGCAAGTCTTACATTGTGTCTGGTAATATTGTAAAGTCAGCACAAGAACAAGGTATTTTTGTTGTACTAATTGACAGTGAAAATGCACTAGATCAAACATGGCTAGAAGCATTAGGCGTTGACTGTGATGACAGTAAACTACTAAAACTTAATATGGCAATGATTGATGACGTTGCTAAAACTATTTCAACATTTATGGATGACTACAAATCAATGAACGAAGAAGATCGTCCTAAAGTATTGTTTGTAGTTGATAGTTTAGGCATGCTTATGTCACCAACTGAAGTTAATCAATTTGAAGCAGGTGATATGAAAGGTGATATGGGTCGTAAGGCTAAAGCACTGAAAGCATTGGTTACTAACTGTGTGAATATGTTTGGTTCATATAACGTAGGCATGTGTGTCACTAACCACACATACGCAAGCCAAGATATGTTTGATCCAGATGATAAGATCTCAGGTGGTAGTGGTTTTGTATATGCTAGTTCTATGGTTGTAGCAATGAAAAAACTAAAACTAAAAGAGGATGCAGATGGTAACAAAACTTCACAAGTACACGGTATTCGTGCAGCGTGTAAAGTTATGAAAACACGTTACGCTAAACCGTTTGAAGCAGTACAAGTGAAAATTCCATACGAAACAGGTATGGATCCATATTCAGGTATGTTTGATTTGCTAGAAGCAAAAGGCTTACTTGAAAAACAAGGTAATCGCTACAAGTATATTAATAGTAACGGCGAAGAAACATTAGAATATCGTAAGAATTGGACAGGTGAACTACTCGAAATGGTCATGACCGATTTACCAGCAAAAGAAGAACAATTGGTAAATATCGCTAACGCAGACGAAGAAGCTGTGATTGATCATAACGAGGAGTTAGCTGCCAATGAATGATGAACAAATTGCCGATGTTTGGAATGTCTTTAAAAATTATCTTGATAAAAAACACATAGAAACAGCAGCAGAGCGGTTTGTTGATCTGCTTGCTGACTATGGCATCGACGATATTACTTTTAAAGAACTGTTAGGTACAGATAAAGACTTAGACAACGCAATACAATATTATCTAGAAGACGATGACGAAATTGATTATGACGACGAATGGGATGAATAATGGGATGGTACAGTAAAGTATCACGTGACATATCGCAAATACCAGCAGCGATACAGTATTTTGAAACTGAGTTAGTACAAGCAAAATCTGAATGCAAACTACACGGCAATGTAGAAAAAGCTGCATCGCAAATGCCAGGTATTGTTGAACATCGTTTTAATCAGCTTCAAGAAATCGAAGCTATACTTGAATATTTAAATATCGAGCTACGTAGATTACGTAGCTCATTTTTTCGTAAGTATCTTGAAAATTATCAACGTGCATTAAGCAGTAGAGATGTAGAAAAATATGTTGACGGTGAAGCCGATGTAGTTGATTACGAAAAGATCATAAATGAATTTGCATTGATGCGTAACAAATGGCTAGGCGTACTTAAAGGACTTGATCAAAAACAATGGCAAATTACTAATGTTGTAAAATTAAGAGTTGCAGGTATGGAGGATGCAACATTATGATAGAATTAACCGAACAACGAGGAAAATATGTATGGCCAATTACAGATACTCGTTGTTACAAATATATGATGACTCATTACGATTTACCTGAAAAAATATGTAAATTTGTAAAAGACAAAAAAGTTTGTATTCAAGCAGGCGGAAATATGGGTGTGTATACAAAAATGTATGCAGCTAAATTCCAACATGTTTATACTTTTGAACCAGAACCTTTAAACTTTTTTTGTTTAAATCAAAATGTTACAGAAACAAATGTCTACAAATATCAAAGTTGCATAGGAAAAGAACGTAAACTTGTTAACTTAAAAATTAAAGAAGCTAATCGTGGAAAAAATCATGTTAACAAAACTGGACATATTCCTACTTTACAAATTGACGATTTAGGTTTAGATGTATGTAGTTTGATACATTTAGATATAGAAGGGTTTGAATTGTTTGCACTACAGGGTGCTTTGCAAACAATTAGAAAATGTAAACCTGTTATAGTTGTTGAATATTTTGAACAAAATGCAGCAAGATATGATTGGACATTAGAACAACTTGAATCTTTTCTGAAGCAACATGGATATAAATTAAAGCATAACATAGAAGAAGAAAGAATATATACTGTAGAATGAAAAAAAGCAGTAGAATAAAAGCACACATAATTAGATTAGAAAACAATGATCATAGTCGTAACATGGCCTATGAATGTAAAATTGCAGCTGAAAAACACGGAATAGAAGCTCATTACTTCAAGGCAGTTGATGGCAAAAATGCAGAGCAGGAATACTTGCGTTCCGGAATACCTAAACCTCCGAAGGCTTTAAAAAAAGGCAGAGCAGGTGTGTTAGGTTGTTTTTTTAGTCATTATTATCTTTGGGATAAATGTGCTAAATTAAATCAACCAATAATTATACTTGAACACGATGGTTATTTTATACGTCCTTTACCTGATGATATATTAAATCAATTTGACGATGTGTTAAAATTAGATAGGTTTGATCCTTACAGTAAAGAATACAACGAAACTGTAAATGGTTCTTTAGACAGAAAATTGCGTGTAATGGATTATAAAAATCCTGCACCAAAAAATGTTTTAAAAATTGGCACAGGTGATCAATATTTTAAAGGTGCATACAGTTATATAATCAAACCACATGCTGCAAAAAGGTTAATACACTGGATTAAAATGAACAGACATGGTAAAGGACATAGACCAGCAGATCAGCAAATAGGCAGTGGTATTAACCGTTTACAGACAACAGAATGCACTGTTGCGAGATTACATCCATTTTATTCATTAGGTGATAATATCAAAACAGAAAGTTTGACAAGAAACTACCATTGATATTTAAAAGTTTCAAAATCTCTTTCAAACATATGATTGATACGTTTTCTTAATTTACTCGATATTACATCTTTATAATTTTTAATTTTATGATTATCTGATTTGTTATATTTTGTCTTAGGCATAGTAACACCACTGAACAAAGGCATAGTATCAATATTTTTAATGTTTTCAAATTTTATTATTTGTACACTATCGTCTATCCATTCAACTTGATTGTTGTAACAACCAAACCATGTTCCTTCCCAGTTATTAGATGCATATCCGTCAAACCAATATTCTATTCCTCGTTGACTAGCAGCAATTTCTTCTTCACTGCCTATTTTTCCGGTTTCAATTTTTCTTTTTCTAAAATTATAATAGCTACAAACTCTATCATATGGATTACGCACTATTGTAAAAACATTATAGTCACTTGTATCTACTAATTGTTTTGCATGATTAATTGTGCTATGATAATTGTCTGTGGTTGTATCATTATTAACAATTTGTTCTGTTTTATATTTTGTTGATAGTGCTGTAATAATACTTCTGCCTGCTGTTTTAGGAATATGTATAAAAATGTAAGGTTTAGGATCTTTGTAAACAAAATAACTCATGAAAGTATTTATTAATTAAACACGTATATAAATATCAGTATGAAAACTGTTTTAGTTACCGGCGGATTTGATCCATTACATTCAGGGCACATAGAGTACTTTAAGGCTGCAAAACAATTAGGTAATAAACTAGTTGTTGGAGTAAACAGCGACGAATGG
>Ga0255774_10000123_pt1 | contig 70946 bp, 53 predicted proteins | sample 101ome_17_FD_179972 | JGI IMG/M metagenome (GOLD analysis project Ga0255774, IMG submission 179972) | Coastal salt marsh microbial communities from the Groves Creek Marsh, Skidaway Island, Georgia - 101407AT metaG (version 2) | ecosystem: Environmental > Aquatic > Marine > Intertidal zone >... | reverse complement strand
CCCCCCTCCCCCAAGTCACCGAACGCATCTTCACGCGCGCGTTCATACGCCTCGCGCATCGTCGCTCCAACCTCACGCGCGCGCGCGCGCATCCACCGCACGGCGTCCCTCCCACGCGATGTCTCGAACGGCTTTCGACCCATCGTCGTCGTCGTCGTCGTCATCGCGCGTCGTCCGCCACCGCTCCACCTCGCGCGACGACGCCCTCGTCCGTCCGTCGTCCGTCCCTCCGTCCGTCGTCCGTCCCACCGTCGCTCGCCCGTCGCCCGCTCGCCCGACGACGACGCTCGCGACGACGACCGTTCGTCGAGTGACGATGAGACGAACGCGCGCGCGATGGACACGCGCACCGCGATCGGACGCGCGGGGTGGATCGTCACCGGCGCACACACCCCCTCATCGACGAGTCGTGATCGGTCGATCGCGGCGTCGCGATACCACGGTCGAGGACGCGAATCGACGATCGTCCGTCGCGCACGCGCACGACGGTACGTGCGTGTGCGCGCCCGTACGGTGTAGTGTACGGTACACGGCGACGCGGCGAGGTCGATCGATCGATTCGATCGATGGGTCGGTCGATTCGATTCGATCGGTCGATCGGTCGATCGAGTCGATCGGTCGATCGGTCGAGTCGAGTCGATCGGACGAGTCGATTCGGTCGTTCCCCTGGTGGAGGAATGAATGGTGTGTGGTGAGGCTTCATGGGGTACTGTATACGAGATGGTGTCCCGTATGAAACCGTACTGCGAGTCCGTCCGTCCGTCCGTCCGTCCTGTCCGTCTCCACGTGACGACCGACGATCGATCGGTCGATGGGCCGCGACTCGCGATTGCGTCCGAGTGGGGTGACGGGGACGGCGGGCGTGGGGACGGCGTGGGGGGGGGGCTCGTGTTGGGTCGTGACCGGTCGTTCGCGAAAGGTCACGCCTCTCGGTCGACACGTCGGAGCGTTCCACGCCGAAGACGATACGGCGATGGCGGTGGTGGCGACGTGGGTGGCGGCGCGGGTGGGGGGTGGGGGGTGGGGCGGTATACTACACCCCGCGCGTCGACGTCGTCGTCGTCGTCTCTCGCGCGCGCACCGTCGAACGCCGTCGTTCGTCGTCAGTTCAAAGCGAACGCACGCGTCGTTCGCCCGTACCGCATCCCTCACCGCTCGAGGATACGCGCGGTGGTCGTTCATCACCGAGTTAATACGTGAATAGTGACGCGACAACGATGGATTCCGGACACACCGCGTTCATCATCGTCTGCATGGCGCTCGTGAACCTCATGACGCCGGGCTTGGCCTTCTTCTACGGTGGGTTAGTGCGCTCGTCCAACGTGCTCACCATCATGATGCAAAACTACGTCTCCATGGGCTTGGTGACGCTCATTTGGATGATTTGGGGATACTCTTTGTGCTTTGGTACGTCTAAGAATGGCGTCATCGGAAGCGCGAGATCGCATTACATGCTCGAAGACACGCTCTCCGACGGTGGAGACATTCCCGAGCTTCTCTTTGCCGGTTTCCAAGGGATGTTCGCCGTCATCGCGCCGTCTCTCATGACTGGCGCGTTCGCCGATCGCGTGCGATTCGTGCCGTACATCATCTTCATCGTCGTTTGGGTGCACCTCGTGTACTTTCCATTCTGCCACTGGGTGTGGGGAGGCGGCTGGATGGCTCGCAACGGCGTCAAGGATTTCGCCGGCGGCATCGTCGTGCACACCACCGCCGGTTTCTCCGCCTTGGCCACCGTCTTCGCTTTGCCCAACCGCCGAAAGCTCGAGGGTGAAGACGTCGACACGAACCCGCACAACATTCCGTTCGTCGCTCTCGGTACCGGTCTCCTTTGGTTCGGCTGGTTCGGCTTCAACGGAGGTTCCGCCCTTCTCGCCAACGGGTCCGCCGTCCTCGCGGCGATGAACTCTGAAATTGCCGCCTCCACCGCGCTCTTCTTCTGGCTCTTGCTCGAGTGGAAGATGGAAGGCAAGCCCACCCTCGTCGGTGCGTGCGTCGGCGCAATCGCTGGTTTGGCCACCATCACTCCCGCCGCCGCCTACGTCAAGCCGTGGGCTGCCCTCGTGATCGGCATTCTCTGCGTGCCGTGGTGCTACGCGTGCATCGAGCTCACGAAGAAGTACAACCTCGACGACGCCCTCGACGTGTGGGCCGTCCACGGCATGGGTGGTCTCTTCGGTACGCTCTGCATCGGTATCTTCGCTAACAAGTCCATGACCTCCATGGGGGGCAGTGCCTTCGAGGCTGGCGGCGAGCTCTTCGGTAAGCAACTTCTCGCCGTCGTCGGCTGCGCCGCGTACTCCTTCGTCGTCGGCTACGTCACCATCAAGGTGCTCGAAAAGTTCATGCGGGTCGTCCCGGGTGAAGACGAAATGAAGATGGGTCTCGACGTCTCCATGCACGGCGCCAAGGCGTACACCGAAGACGGCAGCGTCAGCAAGAAGGGTTCCATCAATGTCTAATAAACGAGCGAGAATACTCTTCTCCGCGCGTGAATTGTCTCCGCACGCCAAACGTTTTGATAGCTCACTAATTTTGCTACGCCTCTGGTGAACTAATTTCATCTGCAATAAATATCATTATTATTATTATTCACCTTGAATTCAGCACCACCATCGCGTCCGCGTCGTCGCTCCAGACGGACGCGCGTCCTCCCGGCGCCGTCCCGACCCTCGAATCAGATTTTCCTCGGGGCGGCGCCCACCGCGCGCGTCACTCCGACGCGAAACTCGCGCGCGTCCGCGTCTCCGCCGCGCACCGAGCGAGTCGACGACGAGGGTGCGTAGACCACCTCTGACGGCGCACCGAGCGAGACGGCGTCGTCGCCATGCGCATCCAAATCAAGGGCGGCGTCTGGAAAAACACCGAGGATGAGATCCTCAAGGCGGCGGTGATGAAGTACGGGAAGAACCAGTGGCCGAGAATCTCGTCCCTGTTGAATCGAAAGTCGGCCAAGCAGTGCAAGGCGCGATGGTACGAGTGGTTGGATCCGAGCATCAAAAAGACGGAGTGGACGCGAGAGGAGGATGAGAAGCTGTTGCACCTGGCGAAACTCATGCCGACGCAGTGGAGAACGATCGCGCCGGTGGTGGGAAGGACGCCGAGTCAGTGTCTGACGAGGTATGAGAAGTTGTTGGACGCGGCATGCGCGAAGGATGACGCGTACGATGCGGCGGATGATCCGAGAAGGTTGAGACCGGGGGAGATTGACCCGAATCCGGAGACGAAGCCGGCGAAACCCGACGCGGTGGACATGGACGAGGATGAGAAGGAGATGCTCGCGGAGGCGCGCGCGAGATTGGCGAACACGAAGGGGAAGAAGGCGAAGAGAAAGGCTCGGGAGAAACAGCTCGAAGAGGCGAGAAGATTGGCGGAATTGCAAAAGAAGAGAGAGCTCAAGGCGGCGGGCATCGCGCACGTGCGTCGAGCGAAACGGGTTCGAGGGGTCGATTACAACGCTGAAATCGCGTTCGAGCGCAAACCGGATGCGGTGATGTACGACACTCGCGAAGAGGACGACGCGTACGCCAAGGCGCAATCGTCCAAGGTGTTTAAGCCCGTCACCGTCGCCGAACTCGAAGGGAAGAAGAGCGCGAAACAGCTCGACGAGGAGATGAAGAAGCGCGAATTGGCCAAGCAAAAGATGCACGAGCGACGCGATATGCCTGGTGCGGTGGAACAGGCGCTCAAGGTGAACGACGCGTCGTTCACGAGGCGATCCAAGCTCATGTTGCCGACGCCGCAAGTGTCCAACCAAGAGTTGGAAGAAATCGCCAAGATGGGCAAAACAGGACTCGGATTACTCGACGACGGAAGCGCGACGCCCGCGTCTGCGCTCTTGGAGTCGTACGCGCCGACGCCCGCAACGTCGTCTGGTATCGCCGCGCGAACACCGCTGCGCACACCGCAAGTCGAAGGAGACGCCATCCTGCGCGAAGCACAGGCGCAAGCGGCTCGCCGCAATCAAAAGTCGACCCTTTTGGGCGGCGGCGACGCGGCGGCGGCGACGATGCCCACCGATTTCGCAGGCGCCACGCCGAGTCGCGCGAAGACTGCGGCGACGCCTTCCCACAGCGGCGTGAGTTCGCAAATGGGAGCGACGCCTTTGCTTCACGGACAAACGCCCATCCGCGACGGCTTGAACATCAACGACCAGTACGCCGCGCACTTTGAAGATTTGAGCGCGCGAGAACGTCGCGCTCAAACCGCGGCGACGGCGTCTTCGTTGAAGAGCGCGTTCATGTCGCTTCCGAAACCTCAGAATGAGTATCAAATCGACCTTCCGGATGCCCCCGCCGAGGACGAACGCATGGAAGACGCCTTCGTGGAGGACGAGGCGGACGTCCGAGCGCGCGAGGCCGCGCAGTTGGCTGAATATCACGCCATGCAGATGCGTAAGCGTTCACAAGCTGTGCAACGCGATCTTCCTCGACCGTCTGAGTTTCAAACTCTCGAACCGCTCACGGACGATGAGGTTTCCAAGCTCGTCAACCAAGAAGCGGCGACGCTCCTCGAGCACGACATCGCCAAGTACGGCAAGAAACCGAAATCTGCAGCCGCGCTCGAAGATTTTGATGAGTCGTACATTGACTCCGCTCGCAAGCTCATCGAGGCTGAGGCTGATGAGATGCTTCGCGAACAACAAACGACGCGCGAAGATTTCACCGAGGTGTTTGCCGAAGCGCTCGCCGACGAGCGCAAGAAGCTGATTTTCGTGCCCAGCTTGAACGCGCAAATATCGGTCGACGATGCGACGAAGGATCAGCGCCTCGAAGCGGCCAAGGCGACGTTCGATCGCGTGCGCGGCGACATGGAGAAGGATGCGAAACGAGCGGCGAAACTAGAACAAAAGTGTTCTCTCCTCACCGCCGGTCTCCAGAAGCGCAACGGCGAGTTGTGCAAGAAATTGAAGAAGACGGTGGAAGAGATCAAAACTCTCGCGACGGAGGCGGCGTCGTACGCGATTTTGCACGTGCAAGAGCAGCGAGCCGCGCCGAATCGAATCGAATATTGGCTCGATTTAGTCCAAACCGCTCGCGCCAGGGAGCAACAACTTCAAAAGAAGTTTGAGGCTCTTTCGCGACAAGTGAACGCGGCTTCTGCGTAAAGGGATTTGTACTTAGCCACGATGTTATGTAAATCTAGTTAGGAATTCATTCGTTATTGAAAGAAGCGTGTTTATTTGACTCGGTAGTATTGTTCTAAAGTCTTGCCGTGAGCCTCGCGCACGGATGCCTCGGACATGATGTCCCACACCGCCACCGTTCCCTTGGAACCGGCGGCGGCGATGAGATACGGCACCGACGGCGAGAAGCCACACGCAAAAATGGCGCCCACTTGCGGTTGATGCTGGGACAAGAGGTTCGGCTTGCCGTCGTTCAAATCCCACAGCTTGATGACCTTGTCGGTGGAACACGTCGTCAACAAACCGGGAGCTCCAGCCGTCATGCTCAGCGCCGTCGTCGCCTTGTCGTGCGCTTGAAGCTTGAACAAACAATCAGACTTGGAACCCATGCGAGTGTCGAAGCACATGACCATACCTTCCTCGTTCGAAACGAGGAATTGCGTGGGCGAACCGGCGTGCCAAATAGCGCACTCCACGTCCGCGCCAACCTTCCAAGTGAGCGACGCCTCTTCGGGCGCGCGAACGTCCACGACCTGCGCCGTCTTATCGTACGAACCTGTCAGCAACACCGTCGGTTCCGCGGGGTTCCATTCGCACGCTTGCACCTTGTCCTTGTGATGGTTGAGCGTGTGCTGCGCCGTCTCCGTCGCAATGTCCCAAATCTTGACAGTCTTATCCGCCGAAGACGACGCGAGGACGTTTCTAAACTCGCGGTTCCAGGATAAACCCATGACGGCATCTTCGTGCGACCCGCCCTTCAGGGGTTTGGATGACTTCTTACCCTTTTTATCTTTTTTACCCGCCGTCTTGATGGCTTCTTCCGAGTATCCGCCGAGCGTCGTCACCGGCTCGACGGCGTCGACGCAATCCAGGTCCCAAATCTCAATCCCCGGGTACATCGTCCCGATCGCCGCGCAGTTCACTTCGTTCGTCCCACTCTTCGGCGCGCAGTTCAACCACGACACGCAGAGAGGAAACGCCGGCAGTAACACGTCGTGGTGCACGTAAAGGTTGGTTTCTTCGCTCCCCGTCACCCCCGCCTCCTCGTACACCCAAACCTCCAAATGCGACACGTCCTCGTCTGTTCTCGCCGCCAAAATCACCAAATCCGTCTCTGCCATCGTCATATCGTCCGGCGCTTCGTCCTCTTCGTCGTCGTCGCTATCCTTGATGGTCATGTACGGATCGTCTTCGTTGCCTTCGTGGTGCGTCAACTTTCCGCTTCCGAACAATCGTCCCTCCGCCGCGCGCTCATCCTCCTCCTCGTCGTCGTACGCGTCCATGTTCAGCTCAGCCAAATCATCCACCACCCCTTTCGCCGCCTTACTCACCGCCAACGCCTTGGCGACCGCTCGAGACGTGGTCGTTTTCGCATCCTCTTCGTCAGCCGCCATTTCGTCCAAATCCTCGAGCTCCTCCTCGTCCGCCGCCACCTCCTCCCAATCGCTCGAGTCTGACTCGTCCTCATCGTCGTCGTACGCGTCCTCGTCCTCGTCGTCCTCATCATCCTCCTCCTCGTCCCCTCGCGCGCGTCCTCGTCGCGCGACGACGCGCGCGCGAGCCGCCAGGTGTTCGAGCTCCTCCTCGGGCACGTCCGCGTACTTGGGCGTCGTCGACGCCGCCCCGACGGGCACCCACGCGAGGGACGAGATCATCGTCCTCCTCCTCCGTCCGTCGTCGTCGTCGTCGTCGCCTCGTCGATCGTTCGCGCGTTCGCGTCGACGTGTGTCCCCGACCACACGCGAGGGCTGGCGGCGGCACAAAAGTGCGCGCGGCGGGGACACCGCCCGCGACGACGCGCGCGGGGGCGATGCCGGACGCGCTGCGCGTCGCCGTGTTACAGACGGATCCCACGCTTGGTTCGCTCGAGGATAATCTCGCGCGGGCGACCGCGCTCGTCGAACGCGCGGTGCGCGAGGCGACCGATGACATCGGGCTGGTGCTCTGTCCAGAGATTGGTTTCGGACGGTACTCGTTAGACGTCTCTGGGGCGCGAGAGGCGGCGCGAGGGGCGGCAAAGATCGTGGCCTGGGCGCGGTGGGTGGCGAGGACGCTCGGGTGTCACGCGTGCGTCGGACACGTGCGAGAGGATGAGACGAGTGGGGAGTTGTTTAACAGTCAAACCACCGTGGACGCGCGCGGCGACGTCGTCGGCGTGTACGATAAGACGCATCTGTACGTCGCGGACGAGGCGTGGGCGACGGAAGGGAGGGGTGGGTTCGAGCGTCGGACGTTGACGCTCAAGGTATTGCGAGGAGACGGTCGAGGCACGCGAGAGAGAGAGGTGACGTGCACGAGCGCGATTTGTATGGATATCAATCCGTACAAATTTGAGAGTCCGTGGGACGCGTACGAGCTCGCGAACGCCGCCGTCGGGAGCGAATTGATTCTGTTCAGCTCGGCGTGGACGAGCGCGCACCCGGAGGATGATTTGGAGACGAAGCGAAAACCGGTTCGTTTCGAAGACGTCGTTTCGTATTGGATCGCGCGCTTGGAACCTTTGATTGGCGCGAGAAATGCCCCTCGGCTCTTGGTTGCTAATCGAGTGGGCGTGGAACATGAAATTCAGTTCACGGGGTGTTCGTGCGCGATCGACCTACGTTATAGACGGCCGAGACTGCTCATGGGCGTTCGCGATCGCGTCGAGTCTTTTTCGTCGTGCTTCGTCGAGCTCGGTCCACGCGTCGAAGACGCCGCCGCCGACGACGACGACTAGAAAGACCGAGTCGTCGAGTCGCCGTCGAGTGAAACGACGAGAAAGACCGCGCCGCACTCGAAGATACAGACGTTAGATAGATAGATAGATTCCTAGCACTCGTATAGAATGAATAACACACGCGTAATGAAAAACGCCCGCCGTCACTTCGCGTTGATCAAACGCATCATCTCAAACAACTTCTTCTCATCCCCACCCGCCTCCTCGATCGCCCGCTCCGTGAGCACGTGTTTAATCCTCGCCATGCTCTTTCGCACCTTCGTCATTCGATGCGGCGCTCGCATCGGCTCCCGATTCGTCTTGGCCAAATGTTTCTCCGTCAACAACATGTTTCGCTCCGCCACCAAGACGTACCACAATTCGTGTAAATCCTCGTACGACTTTACCCGCAGCTCTCTCGCGCTCCACTCGCGTCCGACGAAGGTTTTCTCGTCTCGATTGGCGTCCACGAACGCATCGAGACCGTGCGCGCGCGACGCCGCGGACGTCGACGCGAGCGCGCGCGTGGAGACGGCGCTCGAGACGACGGACGAGGTGGAGCTCGTCTCGAGCGCGGCGCGCGCGAGTCGAGCGGCGACGCGCGTGAGCATGCCGCCGGTGGAGAGACGCGCGACCGGGGAAGGTCGGTCGGACGACGCGCGCGACCGAGCGGGACGCGGGACGCGGGACGCGGGACGGCGACGCGGGGACGTCGTCGTGTGCGGTCGGCGCGTTGACCCTCGCGAGAGGGCTCGCGGGACGCGGGACGCGGGACGCGGGACTCGTCGCGTCGCGTCTATGCGTGTTCGTATCGAATTGAAACGTGTGTGCTGCTATCTATTATTCTTGCTATTCGTCGACAAAGTCGTCGTCGTCAGAGGAGGAGGCGGCGTCAAGACCGAGAATTTGGTACTCGGCGTCGTCGACGGAATCCGGCGGCGCGAGAGACGTGTCGTCGTCGTCCACGGACCGTTCGTCGTCCACGGCGTCCATCGCGGCCTCGTCGGTGGCGATGGGGTCGCCGCCGTTCATCAGGGTCTGGTAGCCGCGCAGGATAGCGCGCTGAATCTTGCGATGGGCGCTCGAGGTGAACCAACCGAGACGCTCGTCGCACGCGGCGGACGAGGCGGAGGTCGCCGCGAGCTCCGTCGCGGCGCGAACGCTCGGAAGAGCAACGTCGCGAAGGAACAACACGGGGTGACGAACGTCGGGAACCGTTCGAAACGCGTGCGTCGCGTCGTGATACTCGGGATCGCAGCGCGAGGATAACGTGAAACGCTCTTTGCGTTTGACGCACTCGGCGTCGCCCTCGCGAAACCAACTCGCGGGTAAACGCACGGTGATCGTCTGGTTGCGCGCGTGCGCCGCGTCGAAGCGCGGATCGACGCCAACTTTGATCCACAATCGTTTGAACGGACCGGACGAAAACTGATAACACGTGGCCGCGTGTAGTTTTCGAGCGACGATGTCGTTCGCCGTCTGTTTCGGCACGCGCGCCAACGCGGCGAGCGGTGGCCACGCGTCTCGCTCCTCCATCAGCGCGCGCATCGCGTGAAGCGCCTCCTCGGACGCGTCTTCCATCTCCATACCGCGAGACGGCACCGCGAGCTCGTGGAAATCCACCTCGCGCGTCGTCGTCGCGCCGCTGTCTCGCTGTTCAAAGTAGTCGTCGACGGGAATGTCGTCTCGCGTGCGCAGCGGCGGTCGAAGAGACATCTCCCCCATCGCCCTGGCGTTCGCCTCCCACTCCTGTCCTAAATCGAAAGGATCGTTCGACGGTCCCTTCATCTCCTTCAAACCATCGATCGCGCCTCGAGAGCGCCCCGAACCGCTCGCGCACGTCTGAAAATCCGCCGCCCCTCTAAACAAAAACACGCGCTTCGCCAAACCCACAGCCTCCACCTCCGTCGTCGTCGACGTCGTCGTCCCGTTCGCGGCGTCCACGTGTCTATACTCGGTCATTTTTAACACGATCGATCGCGTCTCTCGTCGTTCGCCGTACACCACGGACGCGCCTCGGTCGGCGTCGCCGTCGACGGCGCGAAGATTCAACTCCAACCGTCCGTGTCCCGCGCCCGTTTTCATCGACTCGAGATCGCTTCGCGCGCATCCGACGTCGCCCGACGCATCCTCGCGAACGCCATCATTCGATTCGTTCGATCTTTCCCGCGCCGCCCGACGCCGTCGCGCGCCCTCGCGCGGAAAACACGCGCGCGTGATGGCTTCAATTCCACCCAAAGCATCCTCGCACCGCCTCGCATCGTCGACGTATCCCGGAAATCGCACCAGCGCGAGCTTGGTCGCGCGCGGAACGATGACGTCGTCGCGTCGAACCGGTCTCGCGTCCGCGGACATGAGTTCACGACGACTCGAGCGCGCCGTGGTGTCGTCCGAGGATTCGTCCGATATCGGGTCGTCATTCCCGCGCGCGACATGTCGACGCCGACGACGCACGCGAAACCGCGAGACGCGATCGATCCGTACGACCACGTCGCGTTGCGTCGAATGTACGACGACGCCACCGTCTCCGCGGTGATCGCGGCGGGATACGACGAGGACACGCGCACGGTGGATGCGAAGATTTTTTTAGAAATCTGTGCGGTGATCATCGCGTGCGTCGCGCATCTCGCGTTCGCGCGCGGATCGATCGCGCGGAGCGGTGCGCAGTGGGCTTTAGTCGCGATATACGCCGTCTTCGTGGGCGGTGCGCACGGGGTGGCGAAATTCGTGGAGAGGGACGCGTTGGTGCTGACGCGCCGCCGAGGCGTCGACGCCGATGGTCGGGAACCGACGAAGACTTCTATGAACGCGCGGTGTGCGAACGGATTGACGGTGCGCGTGCGCATGGAACGGTTCGATGAGACGTTTAGCCTGCTCGTGAGCGGGAAGGGGGATAAGCGGTGCGAGGCGAGCGACGCGTTGCGGTGCGACGCGAGCGTCGGCGATTTCGTCGACGAGGGCGGGGAATTTTTCGAGGACGAGTACGAGGCGTACGTGTGGCGCGCGTTGGAGGCGTTCGAGCGCGGTAAGGGGAGAGGGAAGGAGGCGGCGGTGCCGATAGAGAAGGTTTGTGATTGATGAATGATTGATGGTTTTAATTGAAACAAATTCGCCAAACGACGCGACGCGTCCATTCGTCTAACGTTAGTGCGCGGGCTCGCGCGCGCGCGCGCCTCGCGGTGTCGGTGAGCGTCCGCGAGGTGAATGACTACGAGATCGACCGCGAGATCGAGATCGAGATCGAGATCGAGATCGACTCGGCGTTCTAGAACGGCTATACTCTCGATCGCGTCCGCCGCGCGGCGAACGACTTCGCGACCGAGACCGGCTTCGGGACCGAGACCGGCTTCGGGACCGTCTCGGCGGGTACCCGCGAGGTCGTCGATCGCGCGTGTCGTACCCTCGAGACCGAGGGTCGTCGTACCGATCGCGTCTCGGCGCGAATCCATACCTCGGCGTGCGTCTAAAGACGCGCACGTACGCGCGCTCGCCGCTCGCATTTTCAAACTCTCTATCGTCGAACATATCCACCGCCCGATCCGCCTCGTTCTCCGCGTCGAAGTGCACCTCGGCGCACCGTCTTCCGCTTCTATCCACGAACGTCTGCGCGTACGTCACGCACCCCGCGCGTCGAAATTCATCCTTGACGTCTCGCCACGTCGTCCCTCTCGGCACGTCCTCCACCTTGACTTGATGGTCGCTCTTCCTCGTCATCCCGCGTCCACCGCCCGCCCCACGCGGCCGTTCATACGGGCGATCGCTCCGCATTCTCCCCGCGTACCGATCGAACTCCTCATCGCGTCCCAATCCCCGACCTCCGTCCCCGCCGTCGCCGCCGTCGCGTCCCCGCTCGCCTCTCGACAATTCCACCCGAAGCCTCCCACCGTCGAAAGAGTACCCATCTCGCCCCCGCGCCGCATCCAGCGCCTCGGACTCGCGCGCGTACGTCACGAACGCGTACGCCGGTGGACGCGCGGGCGTTTTGAGATTCACGCGCTCGATGGAACCGTAGGATGAAAACAAATCTTCGATCTCTCGCGCGCGCACGTCGATGGGTAAGTTTCCGACGTAAATCGTCCTCGACGCCGCGTCTCGCGACGACGCGGGCGAGGACGCGCGTCTCTCGCGTCGTCGAGGCGAGCGCGAGCGCGACGCGGAGCGCGAGCGCGACGTCATCGACGTGTGAATGCGCGTCAGTGAGTGGCGCCGAGTGGGTCGCGAACGAAAGACGCGCGCGCGCCAGTCGACGACGCGACGAGACGCGCGCGAACGGGCGCGATGACGACGATGGTGACGGCGCCGCGCGCGATCGGCGCGGCGGTGACGTCGACCGGCGCGCGCGCGAGGCTTGAGGTTGGGGTGAGACGGACGACGACGACGCCCGTGACGGTGGGGCGGCGGCGAACGAATCTCGCGACGGCGACGGCGGCGACGCGCGGACGACGACGACGGGCGACGCCGGTGTCGCGCGAGGCCGTGGCGCGTCGCCCCGTCGCGGCGGTTCGCGCGACGAGAACGACGGAGACGTCTCGGGCGGACGACGACGACGACGACGTCGCCGCGAGCGCGCGAACCGCGGCGCTGCTCGCCCTCGTCGTCGCCGCGGCGTCCGACGTCGGCGTCGCGCACGCCGGACTGTACGATTCGGTCGGTGTGCCCGCGGACGAGGCGACGCCGTTACAGAATTTGTTTGGGTTCTTCTTCACCGCGTTTTCGTTTTGGTACTTTGCCCGCGCGGTGCAAAAGCGAAGCGGCAAGGCGAGAGAGTTTCGAGTGGCGAATCGATTGCCCGAAGAGCAGCGGAAGAGGATCGATGAGGAGCGATCGCAGAAGACGAAGGAACTCACGGCGATGCAGAGCTTGACCGGTGGTTTGACGGGTCTCGGGATCTCGGCGGTGCTGTACGTGTTCGCGTCCAAGGTGAGCGCGAGCTTCGACGGCAAGGCGTTGCCGGAGAGCGAGACGGTGCGGCAGATATCGATCACCGTGCGAACGATCGTTGAAGGGTTGTCGTATTTAGCCACCTTCGTGTACGCGGCGAACGGCGTGGGATTGATCGCGTTGGCGGGACAAAAAACGTTGGATTACGTCAACGGGAAGGATCTCGTCGACGCCGTCGCGGCGGAACGAGACGCGGCGGACTCGTCCGACGACGCGTAAGAGGAGGAGAAACCGAAAAAAGAGTATTCGTTCGAACGTCGCATCGCATTACACAAGCGCGTCCTACTATTGTATTCGTAGCGCATTCATCATAAAATTCAACTTTTGAGTACTCGCGCGTTCGTTCGTTCACGCCGCCAATGCGTCGTCGAAAAACTGATGCCATTGCTCCGTCGTCCACCCGCTACTCGTGTCGACGAAGAGTCCGTTCACATATGTGCTCGGACTCACGTGCGTGCCCGTCTGTCGACCCAATTTCACGTAAAACTTCAACGCCTGCGTCACGTCGTTGCCTGGATTTTTCTCGCCTCGAGCCAACGCGTCGGCGCTCAACCGCAACGCGCCTCGCACCTCTTCGCGCGCTGTCTCGCTCAATCCGCACGCTACTTGTGCGAGATCGACGTACATGTCGTACATCTCACCCTTGGTCATATTTTCCACGCGCACGTCCGTGAATATATCCCAATGTTCTTCTGAAAACGCCGCCTCGCAAAATTTCACAAAGCCGTCGTCCCCCGCGACGCGTTCCACCGCCAACGACGTCTCGTGCGCCACCGCGCTCTGCGCGTGCCACGGCTGCACCTGATTATACACGACGAGACAGATGTCGTCCTTCTTCGGGTACGAATCGTACGCCCGCCCCACGGCGCCGCGATAAAACTTTCCAGAGAATGGACACGCGAAATCAAGCCACGCGCCGATGACGCACCGCGCGCCCCCTCTGTCGCCGCGCACGACGTGTCCGAGCTCTCTCTTCGGCGTGGGTGGACCCGCCATGACGACGATCGACCGTCGCGCGCGATCGAGGGCGAGCCGACGACGCGAGGCGCCGAGAACGGATGACGACGAGGCGAGCGCGCGCGCCATGGAATGAAAAAGGCGACGACAGTCATCGACGCGACGTTCGACGTCCGACGTCGACGTCGCGTCGTCGACGCGATGACAGACCCGGCGTCCATGGTGGCCGAGGCGCGCGCGCGCGCGATGCGCATCGCGGCGACGCTCGAGACGACGAGAGGGGCTGATTCCGACGCGCAACGACCTCGCGCTCGAAACGACGTCGCGGACCCGCGCGCGATCGATCTGGACGACCGCGCGGCGCGGTGGGCGACGATCGAGGTCGGCGCGCTGCCCGCGCTCGCGCGTCGCGCCAATCTCGGCGCGATGGGTGGGTACCATCCGGTGGATGTCGTCGACGAATCTCGGCCCGGGACGTCGACGCCGACGCCGCCCGACGCGTACCTCGAGCGACGATTCGATCGGTTTTATCGCGACGTTCGAGGATACGACGCGGACGAGCGCGCGAGATTAGTGTTAGAGACCGCGTCCGGACGCGGCGCGGTGGACGGCGGGACGAGCGGGACGACGCGTCGGTCGAGAGTCGCGGAGGCGGCGGCGAGCGGCGGCGGCGCGCCCGCCGGGGGCACCGCGCGCGCGGGATTGGGCAGTCATCGAGACGACGACGACGCGTACGTAAAATTTCGTAGTTCACGCTCCGCCGCGTTTCATCGGTCGTCCGCGCCCGCGAGGTGATGTAATAATACACAGTCAGTCGACGTAACGCTTTTTCACCTCGAGAACCGCCGAGGAGCCCCGAGCGAGGGAACGAGACCTTCACATTCACGCACGCGCGTCTCACTCGTGAGACACAGCGTCGTCGCGCGAACACGCGAACACACGACCGCTTCGCGCGCACGAGCCGCGAAAGTCACGAGTAGACGAGCGTCGACGGCGTCGAACGACTCCTTATCCAAACATGTCCGCGGTATCGACGTCATCGTCCATCGGACGCGGTGTGGCGCGCGAGACGCGCGTGACGCGCGAGCGCGTCGCGCGAGGTGGTGCGCGAAAGTCGTGCGCGCAAGTTGCGCGCGCGCGGGCGCGCGATGAGGAGGCGCCGTGCGTTGGGAAGACGTTGGCGAAGAGCTTGATGGCGATCGCCGCGTCGGCGTGCGTGGCGATGCCGACGTTGGAGGCGTTCGCGTCGCCGATGGCGCCGATGGAGATCGGACAAGTCGCCGGTTTGGAGGCGAACCCGATCACGAACGCCAAGGCGCTGTTGCGTAACGGTTTGCCGATCGATAACAAGCCGATTCGCGCGGTGCAAAAGAAGCTCGAAAACATCAGCGACGACTTGCGCGTTCCGGGAGTCAACTTCCGCGGCGTCGAGTCCAACGTCAACGGTTCGTTGAAGATTGTGCAAAAGGATGGCGCCAAGATCATCGCGTCTCTCGCGCCGAGCAAAAAGGCGGACGGTGAGAAGGCTCTCAAGGAGCTCGAAACCTTGTTGACGGATTTCCAAGTCGTCGTCACGCAAAAGGACAAGCAAGAGGTGCCGTTGCAACAGCAAGAGGCGCTCTCGCTCGTCGGACGCATCGAGGAGGACATGATCGAGGGTTTCCCGTTCGACGTGCCGAAGCAGTACGCGGACAGACCGCTTCTCAAGGGCCGGGCGACGGTGGACATGTTGGTGAAGATTAAGGACAACGCGAACACGGACGGGGGCGTTTTGACGATCGTCTTGGATGGTTACAACGCGCCGGTGACCGCGGGTCAGTTTGCGGATTTGGTCAACTTGGGTTTCTATAACAAGATGCCCATTCAGCGTTCGGATGGCTTCGTCGTGCAAAGCGGCAAGCCGACGAACGGTGACGGCTTCAAGGTGAATGGAGAGGAGCGCACTGTTCCGTTGGAGATCATGGTTCAAGGTGACAAGGTTCCGGAGTACGAATTCACGCTCGAGGATTTGGGACGTTACCGCGATCAGCCCGTGCTTCCGTTCAACGCGTTCGGTACGCTCGCCATGGCTCGTCGCGAGGCGGAACCGAACTCTGCTTCGTCTCAATTCTTCTTCCTTCTTCGCGAATCCGAGCTCACGCCGTCCGGTACCAACATTTTGGACGGTCGCTACTCCATCTTCGGGTACGTCGTTGAGAACCAAGAGCTCCTTCGCGACCTCAAGGTGGACGACGAGATCGTCGCCATGAAGATTGTCGATGGCTCGGAGAACCTCGTCAACGAAACCAAGCCAGCCGTCGATCAAGAACCCATCGAAGAACCCAGCAACTAAATTCTCCGCGCGTTGAAAACTCTCGCGCAATTCATAGCACGCGATACATTTCACTTTTCCAGGCGATTTTCGATGTAATAGAAACCAATCGAAGCGTTCGACGCGTCCCCTGCGCTGTCTCGGCGTATTTTAAACAAAACAGTTGTCCCAACGAGCGCGCGCGCGTGTCTCACACACGCGCGCGAGAGAAAGAGACCGTCCGCATGCCCAGCGCGGACGACGACGTCATCGCGCGCGTCGTCGACGACGCCGTCGAGCGTCGCGACTTTGTCATCTCCGCCGCCGCCGTCTCGCGCGCGCAGTCCGAGCTCTCGTGCGATGACGTCGAGCGCATCCTTTTACGACTCGCCCAGAGCGTCTCCAGGTACGCGCGTCCACCGACGAGTCGATTCCACGTCGGCGCCGCCGCTCTGGGCGCGTCCGGACGCGTCTACCTCGGCGTGAACGTCGAGATTTCCGCCGTGCCCCTCAACCATTCCATTCACGCCGAGCAGTTCGCGCTCGTCACCGCCGGCGCGAACGAGGAACGGAAAATACTCGCCATCGCCACGACGGAGGCGCCGTGTGGACACTGTCGACAATTCATGAATGAATTACGCGAGGCGAAAAACCTTCGGTGCGTGACCGAGTCGTGGAGATGGCCGCTGCGGGAATTATTGCCGCACGCGTTCGGGCCGACGGATTTACTCTCGGCGGACGACGAGGGACGGTTGTTGTTGGAGGATCAAGGAGGCGCGGGCGTGCGATGGGGAGACGAACGCGCCACCGTGGCGCACGGGGATGCATTCATCGGGACGACGAACGCCGCGTCGCCGCGCGCGGTGATGGATGTGCTCGGCGGGGACGAGACGTGGCGCGCGCTCGGGCGAGGCTGTCACGACGCCCTGTCCCGCTCGTACGCGCCGTACAGTCTGTCTCGCGCGGGCATCGCCGTGCGAACGACGTGCGGGGAGGAATTTTTGGGTTGGAGTTTGGAGTGTGCGGCGTATAATCCATCCATGTCGCCGTTACAGGTGGTTATCGCGCGCATGGTGGCGCAAGGGAAAGATTTATCCACCATCGACCGCGCTGTCTTGTCGGAATTTCGAGACGCGCGCGTCAAGTACGACTGCACCGTGCGTCTGACGTTGGCGAAGATTGCGCCGAAGGCGGAACTCGTCGTGTTGAATTATCATTAGATGATGAGAGAGACGACGTAGTGCGCGTCGCGCGAATGTTTTAACAACAAGCTATTCTAGTAGTACGACTGTCCGCCGCGCGGCGCTCACACCGGAAGCGTGACGTTGAAGTCGCCCTGCGCCATCGACAACACGTAGTAGTAGCAGAAATCGGCGAGGATCCCCGTCTGAACGATTTCGCTCGTGACCACCATCAGAGGCCAGATGCCCTTGCCCAGAGCCGTTTGCAAGTACGACTTACCGTCGAAGACTTGCAAGATCCAGTGAGCGCACGACAGAAATCGCGCCACGCCCAGGGCGAAGACGTAATTGGCGGTAAAACGCTCCACTATGCGCGCCTTTTGCATCATCTGCAACTGTGGCAACACACTGATCGCTTCCAGGTACACGCACGTCGCCCACAACACGCGATTCAACCAAAAATGCTTCGTCGTCGGATGCGCGAAAATCGCCAATCCCACGCACGGGCCAACGATGAGCGCTAACGGCGTCGGATCTAACGCCTCGTTATACGTCGTTCGCACGCTCGTCTGCATCATCCTGCACACCCACAGCGTCGCCACTAACGTCAACGCATCCAACAGCGTGTGCAAATCGTACTCCATCACGAACGAACAATACAAACGAATCGACAAAAACGCCGCCGTGAGCTGTTGCGTCTTCAAGCTCAACCCGGCGCAATTCTTATGCCTCAACAGCTTGTACGCCAAGAATCCAATCCCGATAAAGTGTACGAACTCGGCTAGGAGAAACAAGACATCGTGATCCTTCACCAAGAGCTTGATGGCGAGCAGGGACACCGTGAGCGTGGCGACGAGGGCGAGAAGCTTATCCCTCGTGCTCGCGCGGGCCAACAGGGCATCGAGCTTTTTTTGCGCCGCGCTCGGGGCGTTCGAGCGATAGGCGTCCATGGCGCGCGAGGGGCGACGATGGATGCGAACGTCTCGTGTGAGCGTTCGCGACGCCGCGCGCGACCGTGCGGTGACGGGTGGCGAGCGTGAAGTGACGCGAAGATGAAGATGACGACTCTGGTCGGAACTCACCCTCGGGACGCGACGGGACTGGGGACGCGAGAGGGGGGGACTAGGAAGGAAGTAATTACACCCGATCGACGCGACGACGATCGACGAAGGCGACGAGAGGAACGTTGGAGACTCACGGTTTCCAGGTTTTGAGCTCGCCCAGAGAACTAAAGGTGGCGATGAGGTTTCTTCGAGGATGGTGCGCGACGCCGAGCGTGGCGCTCTCGTGGAGGTTGAAGAGGGTGGTTTCGAGTTTTTTCGTCTCGGTGCTGAAACAAAAGAGTTCGTCGCTCTCGCTCGCGGCGTAGATCCATTCGCCGCGAGGGGAGACGGTGGTGGCGACGATGGTGTGCGGGAGCGCGGTTTTGTTGGTCCAGTACGTCTCAACGACGTCGCCGGCGAGCGTGCACACGACGACGGCGTTGGATTTTGAGGTGACGATGATGTGCGCTTCGTTTTTCGGATGAGGGACGGCGGAGAAGACGGCGGGCACGGTACCGGTTTGGTACGCGTCCTCGTCGTCGTCTCTGTTCGGATTCACCGGTGGTGGCGGTTTGAAGGTGTGCTTGCACTCGGACGTCTTGGAGTCCCACACCTTGACGGAACCGTCGCTCGACGCCGAGAGGACGTGCGCCTCGTCCTCCGTGAACGCCACCGAGTTGACGTACGACGCGTGGCCTCGGAATTCTTTCAGTAACTTGCCACTCTTCAGACCGTGCACGCGAACGAGACCGTCGAAGGAACCGCTGAGCACTTGCGAACCATCCTTGCTAAACGCGACGCTCGTGACGCCGCCCTGGTGCGCCTTTTCAAACTTTCTCAGACACGTACCAGTGCTCACGCGCCAAACTTTGAGCTTACCATCCTGAGAGCCAGACGCGAGCATGTCCGAGTCCTGACTGAACGCGAGCGATAACACGGCTTCGTCGTGCATCATCAGCGCGTCCTCGGCTTGGTACTTTAAATCCTTTCTCAATTTTCCGCTGTACGGATCCCACACCTCGATGAAACCGTCCGCGGAGCCGGTGGCGAGCATGCCTCCGCACGTACTGAATTGTGCGCACTCCGGGAACGATTTTTTTGAAAATTTAATCCTCTTGTGAGACGTCGACGGACACTGCTCTTCCTCGTTCTCCTCCACCGGCGCCTGCCCGCGGAACAAATCAAACGCCGCTCCAGGCGGTAACGAGCCCGTGCTCTTCTGCCACTTGAGCGCCTGGCCGATGAGAGCCAAAAGTCTGGACGGCGGCACGACCGTCACCTCTCGCAACAACGCCTCGACAAGCTTTTCTCGTCGTTTCTCTTTCGTCGTCCCGCCGTACGCGTCCTCCGCCGTAAACTGTCTCGCGCTCACGTAATGTTCCAACCGTCCGTACCGACGACTCTGCTCCGTTTTCACCGCACGCATGACGTGTGATTGACGCAAAATCGCCCTCGCCGTGTCCTGTTCCCCGAGTTCGCACATCTCCAGCGTCACGTGTTCGTACACGTCCTCGAGCAGATTCTTTGGTAAACGCAGCGTCGCCAACTGCGGAAGCACCGCGTCCCACCGTCCCTGCAACACGTCGCGCTTGAACACATCGATATTTTCCACCGCGTTCAGCGACGTGTTCGTCTCCGAAGACAGCGCCGCGTGCGTCTCCTCGAGACCGGATTCTTTCGCCCACTGCAAGACGATTTTAATGACATCCGTCGCCTCGACGTCGAGCGTCTCGTCCGCGCCCGCGATCGTCGTCATCGCGCGCGCCTCGCGACGGTATCTTCAACCTCCCGCGCCGGCCCGCGCCTCGGACGCCTCACCGTCCGTCGCCGCGCTCGATTCTGCGGACGCGCCCATCGCCGCCGCCAGCCACGCGAGTCTCGTCACTCACCGCCGCCGGCGCCCGCGCGCGGAAGACGACGCGAGAGACCGTCGCGCGCGAGCGAGAGACACGAGAGAGTACACACCGTCGATATGTCCCGTCCCGAGCTCACCGCGCCCGCGGACGTCTTCTACAACGACACCGAAGCGCGCAAGTACTCGCAGAGCTCGCGCGTGATTGAAATCCAAGAGCGACTCACCGAGCGCGCGGTGGAGCTGTTAAACTTCCCGGACGACGGCGTGCCGAGATTTTTACTCGACGTCGGGTGCGGGAGCGGGCTCTCGGGCGATCGGTTGACGGAGCTAGGACACGTGTGGGTGGGGATGGACCTGTCGCAGAGCATGCTCGAGGTGGCGAAGGAGCGCGAGGTGGACGGGGACGTGTTGCGAAACGATATGGGACACGGCGTGCCGTTTCGACCGGGCGTGTTCGATGGGTGCGTGAGCATCTCCGCCGTGCAGTGGTTGTGTAACGCGGATAACAGCGCGCACATACCGCAGAGAAGATTGAAGACATTTTTCACGCAGTTGTACAAGTGTCTCAAACGCGGCGCCAAGGCGATTTTGCAAATTTATCCGGACGGACCGAGACAAGCGGAGATGATCACGACTGCGGCACTGAGGGTTGGATTCAGCGGTGGTTTGGTGGTCGATTACCCGAACTCGACGCGGGCGAAGAAATATTTTTTAGTGCTCGCCGCGGGTCCGCCCGAGGCGTTGCCGCAAGCCAAGGGCGAGTTCGACGAGGACGACATCGAGCGTCGAGGCATGCGCATGGACGGTAGAAAGAGCGATAAGAGCGCGAAATTTAACAAGTACTCGAAGAAAATCAAGGGCAAGGCTTGGGTTCACAAGAAGAAGGAGCAATACAGAAACCGCGGTATCTCCGTCGCAAACGACTCAAAGTTTACGGGACGCAAACGTAAGGACCGACTCTAGAGTTTCGCTCCATCGCGCGTAGTGTGTAACAATAATCCATACGAATCTCACGTTCACGCGCATCGAACACATCGATTCGAAACGCGCGACGGGTCGACAGTCGACGCGCGCGCGACGCGTCTCTCGCGCTCCTTTTGCGCTCCAGCCCCAGTCACCACCTCGGAGTCTCGCGAGATGCCGTACGCCCAACTCGTCGTCGGCCCGGCGGGCTCGGGAAAGTCGACGTACTGTGCAAACATCCAGCAACACTGCAACTCGATCGGTCGCACCATACACGTCATCAATCTCGACCCGGCGGCGGACGAATTCAAGTACTCGGTCACGAGCGATGTTCGCGACTTGATCAACCTCGACGAGGTCATGGAGGAGGAAGAGCTCGGTCCGAACGGCGCGTTGATGTTTTGCATGGAATATCTCGAGGATAACCTCGACGATTGGCTCGCGGAGGAGTTGGAGGGATACTTGGAGGACGACATGGTCATCTTCGACTGTCCGGGACAGCTCGAGTTGTACTCTCACCACTCGGCGTTTCGCACGTTTACGAAACAGATGACGGATTGGGGGTGGAAGATGACGTGTGTGTACGTGCTTGATTCGCAATTCATCACGGACGGGGCCAAGTACATCGCGGGTTGTCTACAGGCGCAGAGCGCGATGTTACACCTCGAGTTGCCGCACGTCAACGTGTTGAGCAAAGTGGACATGCTGGAGGATAAGTCCGTCATAGAACCGTACCTGACGCCAGATCACAGCGCGTTGGCGGATGAACTGGACGAGCGCATGGATCCCAAGTATCGCAAGCTCAATCGCGCCATCGCGGGCATCATGGAAGATTTCGCGTTGATTTCCTTTGTCCCGTTGGACATCAGCGACGAGGACAGCCTTCAGTTTGTCTTGTACCAAGTCGACAGCGCGATCGGTTACGGCGAAGACGCGGACGTGCGAACAAGTCGAGACGTGGAATACGGTGACCAACCAGATTTGAGCGCGTTAAGCCTCGAATGATTATATTACACGGTGGTTTTCTGTAAAACATAGCTGATAGAAACGGAAAGTCAAAAGTGGAAACAACGAAAGACGTAATAAAGTTTGTAGTATACTGGTGTGTAGTAGAACAGAAAAGTATTGGTGGGACCGAAGTATTGATACGGTGTGACCGTCCCGTAGTGTCGACACGCGCGGAGGAACTTTGTTTATTCGTTGATTGGACCTATCTCGGCGCACAACTCTCGAAACGCGGCGTCTCTGGAGAGATTGGGTTGTAAAAACAGCGCGCGCTCCAACGACGCGCGCACCGTCTCTCTCGTTTCCGTCCTCTTCTTTTCCGGATCGAGCCCGAACATCGCCTCGCTCAGCAGTACGTACCCGCGAAACCACAGCGGCTGCGCCTCCACCGTCCGCTTCGCCGATTCCAACGCCTGGACGAATCGTCCGCTCGATATCTCTATCGTCGCCTTTTTCGCGTACAGCGCCTGCGTCGGTCCATGACCGTCCTCCTTCTCTCTGATCTCTTCCTCACACGCCGCCAACTCGCGTTCCATGTCAGCGGCGGCCTCGCCTCCCCGTTGACCCGCCGCGCATCGCGTCTCCTCCCCGCTCGGTCGTCGTCCTCCCTCGCGACGCTCTCGCTCGCACTCCTCCGCGATGATGCACTCCATCGTCACCGTATTGCTATCATCGCTCGCCGTGGACTCCCCGTCGTCGACGCCCTCCTGAGGCGTTCGCTTCCCCACGCGCGCCGATGAAGATGATGCCGCCGACGGTGCGTCCTTGTCATCCACCGTCACCATCGTCGCGTCCACCGCCGACGACACGCGACGCAGTCTCGACGGCGAACGCACGAACTGTATCGGCGCGCACGCGCGCATGACGATGGACACGCGCGAGCGTCTGACGCGCGCGGACGCGTCGACGATGATTCGTGATTCGTGTCGAGATTGACGATTATGTCCTTCGAAAAGATTCTTCCTCGTGTCGAGTCATGAACGGTCGTTTGGGGGGTACGTTTCCCCGCGAAAAAGTGTGCCACGTATGATATTTTGTTTGCACGAGTCGCGAGATGAAATATTCGCGCGCGGTCACGCGTCCGAGGGCACGGGCGCGCGAGGATCGAGGAGACCGCGGGCGCGGGCGTCGGTCCACAGCGCGGGTGGGATCTTGGCGGCGTCGTCGAGCCACGCGATGCTCTGTGCGACCTCTTCGGGGGATTTAACGCCGACGGCGCACGCGTCGACGACTTCGGGCGTCGACGCGAAGGCGATGGCGACGGCGGGGAGAGGGACGCCGTGTTCGTCGGCGAGTTGTTTCCATCGTTCGGTGCGTTGCTTGACCTCGTCGGGGGCGGGACCGTATTTGTAGTGCGATCCACCGACGAGTAAACCGCTGGCGAAGATGCCGGCGTTGTGCACCTTGACGCCTCGCTCTTGACACTCCAAGAGCACGTCGAGACCGTCTTGGTCGAGCAAGTTCCACGCGCCCGCCATCATGACCGAATCGAATGTACCCGGTGGATTCTCACGAATCATTCGTAGGACGTACTCGGCGTCGTTCATGCCGAGCGAAATCTCCGAGACGCGTCCCGCGTCTCGAAGCGCCGTCAACGCGCGCACGCCGCCCCCCTCCATCGCCGCTTCATATCTCTCCGGCGTCTCCGCGTCGTGAATCCGCAATCCCTCTATCCTTTCGATACCTAATCTCTTCAAACTATCCTCGTGCGACGTCTCGAACCCTTTTGCCGAGTAATCCAACACCGGTAACACGTCCGTCGGCGCCTCGGGAAATATGCACCCCTCGCGTCCCGGCACGTTCCCCCACTCCACCACCGTCTCTCGCTCCTCCTCCGTCACCTCATCGATCGGTTTCATCACGCGTCCAACCTTGGTGTACACTTTCACCGTCGTCCCACCGACCCCGTGCGCGCGCAGAGCCTCTCCCAACCGTCGCTCGCTCAGTCCCAACCCGTAGTGCGGCGCCGTGTCAAACCTCGTGAACCCGGCGTCGAGCGCCGCGCCCACGGTGGCGGTCGCGCGCGCGTCGTCGATCGGTTCGTAGATGCCCGCGAGCGGGGACGCGCCGAGGATCAATCGGTCGACCGAGACGGGGACGGAGGCGTCGCGCGCGCGTAAACGAGGCGACGACGACATGTTGGTGCCGGTGGCGGTGACGCGTCCGAGCGTCGTCGGCGTCGTCGCGCGAGGGAGGTGAATCGCGAGCGCGACGGCGAGCGCGAGCACGATCCACGCGACGCGCGTCGTCGGCGTCGTGTTCGGCACGTTCGACGGCGTCGGCGTCGTGTTCGTCGAGACGCGATGTGACGATGAAAGACACCACCATCGCGCGACGCGCGGTCGCGCGAACGCGCGAACGCGACGTCGGAGAGAGAGAGACGACGAGACGCGATCCGGTTGTCTCGTCGCGTCGCGTCGCGTCGCGTCGTCGCGCGTCGCGGTCGCGCGATGGTTATGCGATGGCGGTTCGTTCGCGCCCCGCCTCCGTCCGACATCGTCGACGTCCAGCCGCGCGACGCGCGCGTCGAGACGACGACGACGACGACGACGACGGTCGACGCGCGCGTCTCGTCGGTCGAGGACGCGCCACCGCCCGAGACGACGACGACGACGACGACGACGACGACAAAGAAGGTGAGGCTTCGAGAGAGAGACGACGACGACGACGACGCGACGAAGACGACGAAGACGACGAAGACGACGAAATCGAAGAAGAAGACCAAGGCTACGACGAAAATGAAACCGAGCGCGCGAGCGGAGGCGATGGCGCTCGCGTTCGAACGCGGTCGTGGGGAGGCGTTGGAGGGCATCGAAACGCTCGATGGGTGGACGGACGCGTCGACGGCGAGCGGGCGGGCGCGACTGCGCGCGGCGACGCGGGACGCGGCGGGCGCGACGTGCGCGGTGGGCGCGCTTCGGAGAGACGTCGTTCGCGCAGATGCGTTGGAGATTTGGTTTGGGTTTTCGAGTAATTTTAGAGGCGTCGCGGACGGGGAGAAGAGAGAGGCGCGCAAGGCGGCGAAAAAGTTTGGTTCAGAGTTTGGTTCGGAGGAATCGGCGACGACGGCGTTGGTGGGCTTTGGCGCGGCGTTTGCGTCCACCGGGGAGGCGTTTTTCGTGCGATGCGATGACGAGTTCGTCGGGGAACTGTTGGACGACGTGTTCGCGACGTGCGTCGTGGCGACGTATCACGCGCAAGACGTCGTGCGGGCGGCGATGGAGGCGGGTGCCAAGAATATCGACGCGTCCACGGCGAACGTTTTGGATTGTAGAATCGACGCGTGGTTGATGAATCCCGATCGCGCGTTCGACGGAGGGATCGATGACGTCGTCGAGGACGCGTCGAAGAGACGGGACGGGACGAGCGATGCGTGGAGCGACGCGCTCGGATGCTTTCAGTTGGATTTAGCGACGTCGCTCGAGCTCTGCGCGAGCGCGGGCGCGAAACTGCGCGCCGGCGCGCCGGCGCGCGCGGTCGAGGCGAAAGTCGCCGTCGCGCTCGGCGTGTTGCAGTATCGCGGCGTCGGGTTCGATCGATCGCGCGCGAGCGCGCAGATTCACGCCGCGAACGCGCGTGTGGCGGAATTAGAGGCAGAGGCGAGACGCATCGTGCGAGGCATCGACAACGTCAATCTCGCGAGCGCGGCGCAAGTCGCCGACGTCCTGTATAATAAATTGAAATTACCAGCGCCGAGCGCGCACGCGATGAAAGGTTCGAAGACGAGTCATCTGACGACGAGCGTGGAGGTTTTACAAGCTCTCGCGACGCAGCATCCGTTCCCGCGCGTCGTGCTCGAGCACCGAGGCGCGCTCAAGGAGAGAGCCATGTGCGAAGGGTACGATAAGGCGGCGGTCGGCGACGACGCCTCTCTCGCGCGCGTACACACGACGTGGAACAACACGAAAACGGCGACTGGACGTCTATCTTCGAGTCATCCGAACATCCAACAGGTGGGACGAGGCTCGATGCGAAACTTATTCGCGCCCCCGCCCGGGAGAACATTCGTCGCCGCCGATTACAGCCAAATCGAGCTTCGAGTCCTGGCGCACTTGAGCGAAGATCAGAGATTGATCTCTCTGTTGCGCAAGGCGAGCGACGCGGGAGGCGACGTGTTCGTGTACATTTGGAACGCCGGGAAAGGATTGCCACTCGACGCACCGGTGAACGCGGAAACCAGAAATCGCGCCAAAACGACGGCGTACGCCATCGTGTACGGACAACAAGCCACCGGTCTCGCCGAGAAATTGGGCATCTCCAAGGGCGAAGCGCAGGGGTACATTGCCGCGTTTCACCGCGCGTTTCCCGACGTGAAGCAGTGGATAGCTTGCGTCTTGTCCCACGCGGAGCGCGCGTCCGCCGTCACACTTCCAATGTCTGGACGACATCGAGCGTTGCCCAAGATTCACTCCCGCGCGTTCAGCGAACGCGCCGAGGCGCAGCGTCAGGCGGTGAACAGCGTCATTCAAGGAAGCGCGGCTGACTTGATGAAGACGGCCATGCTTCGCTTCTGTAGCGCCGCCGGAAAGGGCGCCTTCGCGGACGACGTCGCGCCGGGATCGGTGGACGCCGCGCGGTGCACGCTCGTGGCGCAAATTCACGATGAGCTTTTATTCGAAGTCGACGACGACGCCGTGACGGACGTCGTTCGAGTGGTGAAACGATGCATGGAACACGCCATCGAGCTCTCCGTGCCGACGCCGGTGAAAGTGTCGACGGGAAAATCGTGGGGCGAATTGACGCACGTAGAGTAGTAGAATAGTAGAAACGACGACGACGACGACGATGATGACGACGACATGTATAGTATACACGCTTCTTTTCAGTATTGACATTTTATATTATCTTGAACAATCTCGCCTCGGCGCGCCGATTTTGATCAATCGAAAATTGCGTACCGGCTCGTCGAGTTAACGACGTCCACATCGCGGCCCATCGCCTCTAATTTATCGCTCGTCGTCAATCCCTGCACCCCCGCCAACGCCGCTCGCAGCACGTCGGTCGTGCACGGATCCTCAACGGTACATGCCGGAGCCATCTCGTCGCCGGCCGCGTTCGTCGATAGTCTCGCGGCCATACGTTCCGACTGCGCGCGCGCGTACTCGCGTCTATCCGAGTCGCAATCGAACATGCCACCCGTGCACTTAAACGCCGCCGCCTCGTCGCGTCGTTTCATGTAGTCGCGCGTCTGCGAATCGACGATTTGCATGTCGATGGCGAGCGCCGCGCCCGTCGTCGTCGCGAGCGTCGTCGCGATGACGGTCGCGATGACTGGTGTGGATATCTTTGTCATCGCCAGCGTCGTCTCGGACGCGCGCGGGAGCGCCGATGGACGCGCGCGCGCGCGACGATCGATCGTCGGCGTCGGCGTCGGCACTTTCGTCGCCGCGCGCGTCGTCGTCGTCGCGTGAATCATCGCGCCGAGCGTCGCACTGTGTCGCATCGTCTCGACGGTTACCGACTCGCCGATGCCAGTCTCCGACGCCGCGCGCGTCGTCGACGCGAATCGCGGCACGGCGCGGCGAAGAGATCCGTGCGCGCGGTCTCGCGTCGTCATCCTTCGTTCACGACGCGCGCGCGAGCGGTGGTGCGTCGATCGTTCGTTCGTTTTGAAATTCATCAGTCAACGACAGACGGCACCGACGATTTTGAATCATCATGTCCATCGACGAGGCCGTGCGGTCGTGTAAACGCGCGCTCGAGGACGCGCTCGCGCGACTCGGGAAACACCTCGAGTGCGCGGTGTGCATGTCGTTGCCGAACGAACGGGCGGTGTCGCTGCCGTGTTCGCATTACTTTTGCGAGGCGTGTTGCGAAACGGCAATGAAGAGCGCGGCGAATGGAAAACCTCGATGTCCGACGTGTCGAGCGGGATTCCATCGTCGTCAGGTGCGCGCGGACGAGCGGTTTGTGGCCATCGTTCGTGGGTTTCAAGGAGTGTGCGCGGCGGCTGTGGGAGGCGTGGAGGCGGAGGTGCCGTACGGGTCACAGATACCGAGAGACGTGTTGGAGGCGAACGGGGCGACCAAGGCGCCGAGGAGGACGAGCGCGTCGAGAGTGCGAGAGATTCGAGAGGATATGATGCGTGGGAACGCGGCGTTTTTGAACGCGCTGGGGAAAGAACCGGTGATGTGGGGAGACGACGAAGATGGGAGGAGACGCGCGGAGACCGACGCCGCGGTGAGAGGACGAAAGAGACAAAGGACGGGTGGAGAGGACGAGGATGCCAACCGAGTCGTGAGGCGGCGAACGACGTGGACGGGGCCGGTGATCGATCTCAAGGCACCGATCGTGGGTGAGAAGACGTGCGCGTTTTGTAAGCGAGGTGAGGAGACGGGTGAACCGTTGACGCAATTTGAAGAAGAGGCGCGCGCGCGCGGGAAAAAGAACGGGAAGAAGAGCGCCGCAGTCACCAAGCTTTGTCACGAGACGTGCGCCATGTGGGCGCCGTTAACCGTCTGTAACGGTGACGGAACGTTAACGAACGTGTGCAGCGAGGTACAGCGCGCGAGCAAGTTGAGATGTTTTGTCTGTAAAAAAGCGGGCGCCGCCGCGGGGTGCAGCGAAGACAGGTGCAAAAAATCGTTTCACATCTGGTGCGCGCGTCTCGCGCAGGGCACGACGTTCGACGCCGAAGGATTTTCGTTGACGTGTGCGGCGCACTCGGAAACGATGCCTCCGCCGCAACCGCCGCAACCGCGTCATCGCACGCTCGGTTCGATTGACGACTCGGACGTGTCGTACGAAATCATCGCCGCCGAATCCTCTCGCCGACCCTGCCTCGTCGGTTCTTTTTTGAGTGACGACGAGAAAAAGGCGATCGAAAAGTTTTGCGAACAGTTTGATTGCGCGTTCGAGAGTCAGTTGAGCGAGGAGACGACGCATCTCGTCATGGGAAGCGCCAAGGTGGATGCGAATTTAACGCTCAAGAAAAAGTCAGCCAAGTTTTACGACGCCGTCGTCAAGGGGTGCTGGATCGTCACCGCCAAGTGGATTCGCGCGTCGCTGAAGGAGAAACGCGTCGCGTCCGAGGACGAGTTCGAAGTGTTACGAGACGCGCGCGGGAACGAGGGCGGACCTCGTCGCGGTCGTCTCAACAAGGGTACGAAAATTTTCTCCTCGTGGCACTTTGTCTACTTTGGCAAATTCAGAGACGCCAGCGTGCTCGAGAAGCACACGCAGTTCGCTCGCGTCGACGGCGGCGGCGTCACTCGCGTCGAGACGTCGGGCGAATGCGTACCGTCTATCCCCCTCGATGCGACGGTCGTTCTCGTCGTCGACGAAACGCCGGACAAGGCGGCGTCCAAAGCGCGGTACGTCCGCGAGTACCTTCCGTTCGCGCGCCGCATCTGCGCCGACGCCGTCGTTCCGAGCGAGTACGTCGCCGATTGCGTCAGTCGACGAGAGACGATCGATTTTGGTTCAGCGTCGATCGACGAGCTCACGTTGCGTTTACTCGAAAAAGAGCTCGAAAGCGCCGATCGACACAGCGAACTCGACGTCGTCTCCGTCTCCACCGCCGCCTGAGACGAACGAACAAACAAACAAACGAACGAACGATTGATTCATTGATGTGTACTGTACGAACGAACGATATAATAGACTAGCTAAGAATGATTATTGCGAATTCATCTACGTAAACAAACAGAGTGAAAAAGGCTGTCTAAAAGGCTACACAGGCAGCTGCTGTGCCTTGCCGATTATCGTCGCCGTCGCGTGCTTCACCCCTGGAAGAGACAAAAACGTCCCCACCACCGGCACTCTCTTTAAAAATATCAAAACCGTGGGAAAGAAGGCGCTGAACAGCGCCACGAACCCGTATCCCTCGACTAATAATCCAAAAAACGGCCACCCGTACAACACCAACGCCAATCCAAAGAGAAAACAAAACGCACCGCGCTGATTCCTCGGCCTCACGAAAAACTTCATCGTCTGCTTCGGTCCGATCGTCAGCGTCACCCCAGACAGAAACATCAGATTCCCCATCGCCAGAAGTCCTCGATCGAAGAAAAACACCACCCCGAGCGCCGTGAACCCGCACCCAAAGCTCGTCAAACCGATGCCAATCTCTATCGACCCACACCAACGGATACCGCGCGTCAGTCAGTCAGTCGCGCGTCGCACACGCACCGAGCGATAGTCGACGAAAAGAAGCAGAGTAAGACAGAAGAAGATTCACACCGACGCACGCACTCTTTCTATCGTCCATCGCGTCTCTCTACACCTCGCGCGCGCGCGTGTCGCGGTCGTCCCATTGGTGGGACGCGCGCTCGGTCGGGTCCCGCGATTCACACATGGACCATTGTGGCGCGCGACGTCGGTTGGACGGTGGGCGCGCGTGACGAACGCGACGCGCGTCACTCACCGAACGAACGCGCGGACGAACGAGCGACATGTCGTTGCGAAAGAAATCGGCCGCCAAGAACACGTGGAGAGACGCCGGGGAGAACGTCAAGGAGGCGGCGGTGGAGAAGCTGGAAGACTTGACGGACAAGGTGGAGGATGGATTGAGCTCGATGAGCAAGTACGTCAAGTTTGGGTCGGCGCCGGAGATTTTATTGCGATTGCGAAAGCAATTTCGATTGCAGATTCCGATCTTGCCGGATGTCGTCGTCACGGCGGGTACGGACGTGCCGTTGCAGCGTGAGAACGACGGAGAGGCGTTCGGGAAGGAAATCTTCAACTATAAACCGAATTTGCAGTGGCGCGTGACGGATTCGTGGTTTAACGGAGATATTAATCTCGACACGCGTAATCACACCATATTTTACGAGAAGACGTTCGATTTGGACGTCGTGCAGCTCAAGATGAGCGGAAACTTTGATTACAAGGAGCACGAGCCGTACTTTGGGTTTCAGTTTCTCACCACCAACGGCGTGACGTCTCCGGCGACGATGAACGGTTTCAGCATCAGGAAAAATGTCGAATTGCAAGATAACGACACGTTTTCTCTGAACACCAACTTCGAGGCGAGTTTGATCCTCGGCGCGACAACGGTCGGGCGAGCGGGCGGTAAAAACAGGGGCTCGCTCACGACGTCGCCGGCGACTGTGGACTTCAGCCGCATCGAGCTCGACTTGATGATCAAATAATCATCGAGGAAAACAGCCGCGCAAAAGGAACAAGGTATTACGTGTGGTCATCACGATGTGTCGTCTCATAATATAAATAAATAATAATCGTCAATCTCTGCAATAGTCGCGACCCTCACGGCTCGACGTTTCCGACGGGAAGAAACTTGGTCTTCGCGAATGTCTTGGCTACGGCGTCTCGTTGCGCCTTGTTCAGCGAGTCTGGAAACTGTACTTGGAACGTGATGAAGAGATCACCGAACTTTTTGAATTGATTGTGTTTCGGCAAACCTTCCCCGCGCAGGGTCATCTTATCGAACGGCACGGTGACGCCGTCGCGTTCAATCTTCACCTCGTGTCCGTCGTAGTGTTTGAAAATTTTAGAAAATCCGTTGAGCGCCTCGACGAGCGTAATCTCGTACGTCATGTGCAGATCGCTCGCACCGACGCGCTTGATTCGATTCTTCTCATCGTCTCTCGTCTTGACGACGAACACCAAATCACCGGGATCGCCATCGATCATCGCGTCGCCCTCCTCAAAGAATAAAATTTCGTGTCCCACCGGCGTCCCCGGATCCACCTCGACGTTCAAATCCGCGCGCTCGCGCACCAATTTCACGTTTGGGCAGTCTTCACACGTCTGTTCCGTGTACTGTTGATACATCCCCGGTCCGACTTGTCTCGTCACGAGTTTTTGTCGACAATTACACTTTCTCGTCCCTTTCGCCGCCTTGGTCACCATCTTTTCCCTTCGCACCGCCGCGCGCGCGCCCAGATACGTCTCCTCCACGCTCAGCACCAAATCAACCTTGATCGTCGGCGCTTTCGGCGTCTCCGGCTCCTCGTGTTCCCCGTGTCCACCGAATCCACCGAATCCACCGAATCCACCACCGAAAAACTGCGAAAAGATATCCTGCGCCCCCCCGCCGCCGCCGCCGCCGCTCTGTTCGTGTCGCTTGACGCCATCCTCCCCGTACCGATCGTAAATGGACCGTTTCTCCTTGTCGCTCAGCACCTCGTACGCGGCGGAGAGTTCGGTGAACTTCTTCTTCGCCTGCGCATCGTTCGGGTTTTTATCGGGGTGATACTTTAACGCCAATTTTCGATACGCGCGCTTGATCTGCGATTCGCTCGCCCCTCGGGACACGCCCAGAGCGGCGTAGTAATCCGACGACGCGCGCGCGACGACGACGACGACGGCGGCGATGAGGAGACGGATGAGCGCGGCGCATCGAGGATGGTCGCGCGCGCGTCTCTCCACTCGCGCGCGCGTCATCGTTGACGATCGGCCGTGGGCGAGGCGCGCGATGGCGATCGTGCGAGACGAATGGCGATCGTGTCGTGTTCTCACCCTCGGCGTCGGGGCGCGAGACGCGATTCTTTCGCGCGGAGGCGAGCGTGGACGTGCGTGTCGCGCGTGGGTGATGCGTGGCGCGAGAGACGCGGTGTGACTGATTGATTGACTGACTGACTGACTGACTGACTGACTGACTGGACTACTGTCGCGCGCGCGTCGTCGACGACGACGGCGGCGGCGCGCGGCGGGACGACGCGCGGGCGTCCCTGCGCGAGGCGCGGTGAGGATGCGAGGAGGAGGCGGCGGTGGAGGAGGAGGAGGAGGAGGAGGAGGTGCGAACGTCGACGCCGATCGAAGCGACGGCGTCCGCCGAGTCGGTGCCGAAGGGAAGCGGGTCCGCGCGAAGCACGCGCGAGAGCGGTTTGGCTAATTTTCTGTAGTTGTGCTCGAGGAGGTTGCGGAGCGTTCGGAATTGACGCACCCAATCGTCGGCGTTGGCGGAGACGCGTTTGGCGATGGCGTCGTGTTCTTGAAGCCAACGCACGCGTTGTTGTAAATCGCGCAAGTCCTCGCGCACGGGGATGTAGTGCACCCACGGAACGAGTTGGTCAAAGTACGAATCCTTCATGGACGTCTCGTGGTGTAACAACACGCCGGGCATGGAGAGTTTGGGGATGACACCGCTCCAGGTGGTGCCCCCGCCGCCGCCGATGTCGATTTGATACTTGTACTTGGCGATCGATTCCTCCGTCGCGCGCTCCGTGGCGTCGACGCCGATCGACTCGCGAACGTGTTTTCGGTGCGCGTCCACGTCGACGCCGTGCCAATCGAAAAATCGAGCGTCGATGAGATTGGGCATCAACAGAGACGTCAACACCGCGCGAAGTCTCGGACCGATGCGAGAGCGAATAAGCATGTGACGAATGGTGTCATCTCTGTTCGAACTCCGCGCGATCGTCTCCAAAAACGCATCCGACGTGTTGGCGTAGTTGCGATACACCGGAGACAAAAACGCGTAATCGCTCCCTCTCCAAAATACTTTTTCCTTCAAGGAATCCCACTCGTACTCGCTCGCGTTGTACACCTCGCGCGTCGAAAACAATCCGTGTCCGTACGGTCGACACGCTGCTTGCGACTCGGACGACCCGTCCGGATCACACTTTTGCATGTCGCTAAACTTGACTTTTTGATAGTGCAAAAAGTCACACAACGGTTCGTCGCTCTTCGGCGCCGACACGTTGTACGTCGCAATTGCATCCAAATAACACCCGATCAACGCCACGAGCGGCGCCTGCACCATCGTCGGTAGGATCTTGTCGCTATCTCTCGGCACGCTTCCAAACGCGAAAATCGGCGCCCATCGACTCACCCAACACCTCGCGCCGCGTCTCATGCACAGCGAATCGGGTTTATCGTTCACCTCGAATAAAATCTCAAACGGCTCCTGTCCCGGTTGAATTCTGTGTGGATAATACCTCTTAATTGTCTCCTTCATCGCCGCCTCGGCCAACATCGACCGCGCGCCGGTCCCTGCCCTCGCGTTTTTCACCGCGGGCGTCGTCACCGAGAATCCATCCGCGGCGTTCCAGCGCAACACCCCCAGCGACTCTCGTGTACCGTACTCTCTGATCGTCATCGCCGTGCGCGCCGCGGGCGTGAGATGACCCGCGAGCGCGGATAACGGAACATCCACCGCGTACGACGCGCACAGCACGAAGGCGAACGCGCTCGCGAATCCCAACGCGCGCGACCTCCACACCCGAGACGAGGATGGCTCATGGTTGGGTCGATCGGACGTCGTCGTCGCGTCGAGCGACGGGGTCGACGACGCGCGCTCGGTATCGATGAGCGACGCCCGTTCGTCGTCCTCACCGTGGGTGAAGACGCGCACCATGATGTCCGCGTCGACGCGCGCGCGACTGACGTTGACGGTGGGTGTTCACTCTGGGACTAGGACTGCGAGTCGTATTACAAATCGCGTTATTATTACTCTACGGATGCCGCCGACGACGATTTAGTGGCGTTCACGAGTTTTTGCGTCATCTTCTTCGCCCTGGACGCGATCCGTTCGGCTCTCGCCCGCATGCGGAGCTCGCGCGGGTCGGCGTGCGCGGTTTCAAAGTCGAGCAAAAAGGACGCGTTGAGCGACCGCGCGAGCGGTTTGGCCAACGCGCGATAGTTGTACTTGAGAAGAGACGTCATGCGACGAAATTTCTGTACCCACTCGGTGGCGGCGTCGCTGATTCGTTTGGCGTCCTCTGGATGGCGCTCGCACCACGTGATTTTTTCCTCTACGTCGCGCAAGTCTTCGCGCACGGGGATGTAGTGCACCCACGCCTCGAGCTCGTCAAAGTACGAATCCTTCATGGACGTCTCGTGGTGTAACAACACGCCGGGCATGGAGAGTTTGGGGATGACACCGCTCCAGGTGGTGCCCCCACCGCCGCCGATGTCCAAGTGGTACTTGTATCGACCGATGTCGGGCTCTTCTAAGTGCTCAAAGGCGTCGAATCCGAGCTCAAATCCCAGACTGGCGCGTTTGGGCGACGTCTCGCCCCAGTTGTAAAACTTGGCGTCGATGACGTCCGGACGCACTTGGGACATGAGCACCGCGCGAAGACGAGGTCCGATGTCGTCCGACCGCAGGAGCTCCTCCATCTTGGCCGTCTTGTTCTCGCACGATTCAATCTCCTCCATAAAGTTGAACGCCGACGGTTTGTGCCGAGGATGCGCCTCCGTTAAAAACGGGTAATCGCTCCCTCGCCACACCGCTTTCGGAATCAACGAATCCCACTCGTACTGTCTCTTATCGTCCACGGCGTCCATCGAGAACAGCCCGTGATATCTACACCCGACGCTGTTCGCCGCGTCGCCCTCGCAATCTCTCTTGACGGAGTACTTCTCCGTCGGGTAGTGTAAAAACTCGCACGCGGGCTCCTGCGAGAGTTCCTTCACCCCGCGTCTCGTCGCCAACGCCGCGCCGAAACACTTTCTAAACACACCCAACGTCGCCGGTACAACGGTCGGGAGCACGCCAGGATCGGTCGGTGCGCTCCCAAAGGTATATATCGGCGCCCATCGATCGAAATCGCACATTTTCTTCGCGTACTCGGCGTCGATGCACGGCGTCGTCGGATTATCCGAAACCGAAAACACCACCTCGAACGGCGCCTCCGTCTCCACCACGCGTCGCGGATAATACTTTTCTATCGTCTTCCTGAGCAACCAACTCGCCCCGATCACGCGTCCAGACGTTTTCACCCCGCCGTCCTCGCCCTCATCCTCGCCGAAGACGCGTTCGCGCCGTCCCTTGGAGTTTCTCGCCTCGAACCCACCGCTCGGACTCCACGACAGCACGTGCAGATCCCCCCTGTACTCACGAATCGTCAGATCCACGTCCACTTCCTCCGCGCGCGGTCGTCCCAACACGTCCCCTTCCGCCGACGTCCACGGCGACACGGGCGCGACGCCCGTCGCCTTGGTGAGCGCAAACGTGGCGACGCCCGCGCACGCGGCGGTGACGAGACGACGCGCGAGCCGCGCGCGGCGACGCGAGACGCCGTCATCGAGACGTTCGCCGTCGTCGACGCGACGGACGAGCGGCGCGCGCTCGACGTCCGACGCCATGATGTGAGCTCGCACCTAAGATTTTGGGTGTTCAACTGGCGCGGCGACTGACTGACTGACTGACTACGCGATATTGAAGAATGTAAATAAACAATACAGAGGAGATTACGACGCGTCGGCTTTGCGTTTTTTACCCACCGTCGCGGATGCGTCCTTGTGCGCGGCGTACGCGGTGGCGATCTTGTCGATGCACGCCTTGCTCGCGACGGCGTGGTCGACGACGGGGGCGGGGTAGTCGACGCCGACGACGCATCCGGCTTTTTTTTGTACGTCGAGGGGGGCGAGCCACGGCTCGTAAATGTACTTGGCGGGCATGTTCTTGAGCACGGGGAGGTAGTGTTTGACGTATGCGCCCTCCTTGTCGTACTTTTTGGCGAACGAGTGCGGGCCGTACACTCGAAAGTATTGGTAGAAAAAGGCGGAACACGAGAGCCACATCCAGTTGCCGTTGTTGAGCGCCCAATCGGCGTCGACAAGGTCGCGATCGAAGGTGTCTCTGCCCCACTCCCAGTGCACGAACAGATCGCCACGCGTCAAGAAACACGCCACGGCGTGACGAGCGAGGTGATGGAGCCAGCCCTCGAGACGGAGCTGCGTCATCGCGGCGTCGATCCACGGGAAACCCGTCTGCGCGTTTTCCCACGCGGCGAAGAGTTCGCGATCCTTGTTCCAAGGAATCTGTCTGCAGATCGGGTTACCCTCCATCTTGTCGAAATTCGGCGTGCCCGCAGCGACGAGGTAATAAAATTCTCTCCACATGAGTTGACCCATGAGACTCACCGGAGGTTTCGAGTGTTTCCCGGCGAGCGCCTCGTGCACGGCGACGAGCTCGTGGTAAAACACTCGAGGAGATACGCACCCGAATTTCATGTACGGACTGAGCGCCGTCGTGGACGGTGTCATGAAAACATCCGCGTTCGCTCGACCGGAGGATGAACTCTCGCCTTTGCCTCGCGCCGCGGCGATCTCGAACGGACTCTTCGGTTTCGGTTTACCTTGCGACAAGCCGTGAAAGAGCTCGGTGGGACTCGTGTTCGGTTTTTCAAACTGTCCCACCCACTCCTTGCGCGCCAATTGTGTACGAAGACGACGCAGTCCCTCCGTCTCTCCACCGCGAGCCTGGAATCCTTCGTCGTCGCTCATCGGCTCGTATCCGAGATCCTCCAACGCCGGAATGCCAAAGTCGTCGGCGACCCCCTCCACCAACGTCCGCGTCTCCTCCAAAGTCTTACAGAACGGTTCGGGCATCTTCGCCGGCGCCTCCGTCGCTTCGTTCGGCGCGCCCATTTTATCCACAATCTTCATGAAACCCTGGTACGTCGTCGGCGGATTACCCTTGCACTTTTCCAACATTTCGTCGACGTCGTACAGCGTGTGCCCGCTCGCCGATTCGCACTCAACGCCCGCTCGTTCTAACGCTCCTCGCACCGCCTGGTCGCGCATCTTCGCGTACGGCTCAATGTCGTGCTCCCACGTCACTAAATCAACCTTCCAAGATTTACACGCCCTGGGCAACACCACCCGAGGTTCGCCGTGTAAAACCAACAGCGAGCTCCCGACGTCCCGCAGCGACGCGTCCAAGTCTCGCAACGATTCCAACAGAAACCGCATGCGATTGGCGCCCACACGCGAGGGTTTACAAAACCACGGGTCGAGCACGAACACCGGCTGCGCGCTCTTCGCGCGCGCGATCCCGGCGACGAGGGCGGGGTTATCGTGTAATCTGAGCGCTTTTCGAAACCACACGATGGAGCGCACCGTGGTGCCGCCGGAGACGGACGTCATCGCGCCGACCGGACGTCTTCACCGCGCGCGGGTTCGCTCGACCGCCGGTCGACCGCGAGACGAGCGGTGACGGACGCTCGCGAGGCGCGACGCGGACTGAGGGGGCTGGCGGGGCGAAGAACGAAAAGCGCTCGGCGCGGCGGGGACACAAAGCGCTCGGACGCACACGGGTCGTCGTATGTTTACATGACAGTGTAGTGTACACGGAATGTTCGTCTTTGTGTTTTCAGTGCGACGACGAACGCACCCGCGCGAGTGCGCGTCGTCACAAATCTGACAACGGCGGCGCGTTTTCCTTGGAGTGGTGATGTTCATCGGAACTCACGCTTCGCGGTTCGTCCGAACCGCTCTCGTAGATGACCTCGGCGCGATCGTCGTCCGAACTTATCTCCGTGATCGCGCGGTGCGTGCCGTGAGACGCGAGACTGACGACGTCGAATTCGCTCCCGTCGACGTCGGCGACGCGGTCCGTCGCGTCGGAGCCGAGCGTCGCCGCGAGAGACGCCAACGAGATGGCGTCAAATCGATCGGTAAAATCAGACCCGGCGACGCTCGCGACGTCGTCCCCCTTATCGCTAAACGCCACACCGCGTCCTGGCGGCGTCGAAGACAGATTCGCCATGGCGTCCGACAAATCAGACGCTCTCGCAGCGCGTTCCGCCACCACGCGCTTGGCTTCTTCGATTTGCGCGCGCGCCTCCACGCTCGGATCAAAATCGACGTTCGCGAACGGGTTCGCACCCTCCGGCGCAGGCGGACGATCGCGTCCGAAAAAGTTATCCACGTCGTCGTCATCGTCTTCCTCGTCTTCATCATCGCTATACGTTCCTCCGCCCGCGAGCGCCGCCGCATCTTCGACCTCGTCCTCCGACTCGGACTCCGCGTTCGTCTCTCTCGGCGCGTACTTACTCTCCACCCCGACCGAACTATCGCTCTCATCACCACCACCACCGCCGCCCAAAATCTTCGTCTCTCGACTCCCACTCCTCGACGACGACGTCCCTCCTCGCGTCTCAGCCGCCGCCGCCGCCGCCGCCGCCGCCTGGCGTCTCGGCCTCGCGTTCACGTACGGATCGTACGCCAACCCCTTCAGCGCACACTCCCGCTCGATGAGCACCTCGTCCGATAACACTTTCAACAGCGCTCCACGCACGCGCGCGTCCGACGCATCCTCCCCCGGCGCGTCGTATCCACGCAAACGAATGTGCGCCTCCGCCACCGCGCGCGGGATCGTCGCAAAGATGCGGAGCGATGTCGCGAGCGTCGACGCGTGCGCGGCGGCGGTGCGCGCGTCCACGACGTCGTCGGTGGTGGGTGGGGGTTTGACGCGGCGACGAGGCGTCGTCATGGCGACGCGCGCGTCGCGACAAGACGGCGATTGCGCGATTGATTGATTGAATGACTTTGTTTTTTTCATGCACAATTGTTTGACTGCTTACAGCGCGATTCGACGCCGTCTGATTGAGATGTACGATGACAAAGCGAGAGAAAGAAAACAAAAGAAAGACGGAGGGTGTATCACCTCATCTCATCATCACGCGTACGTGGCGGTGATCTGAGACTTGAACGCGGCGACGATGTTTTGACGCTTGAGCTTGAAGGCGGCGGTGACCATGTCGTTGTCGGGAGTCCACGGCTCGGCGGTGAGCACGTACGTGGTGGGCGTCTCGAAACCGACGAGTTTTCCGGCTCTGCACGCGGCTTTGCACGCGTCGGAGACTTCCTTGACGATGGTGGCGTTCGTGCAGAGTTGGTTGACGTCGCCGGAGATGTTTTTACTCGCGGCGAACTTTTTGAGCGGCGCCTCGTTGACGACGACGACAGCGATGGCGTACGAGTGTTTGGAATCGGCGTACGCCATCGCCATGCCGACGTACGGGCACTGCTTGAGGACGTTTTCAACCTTACTGAGGGCGACGTATTCACCCTGTTGAAGCTTGACCAAATCCTTCTTACGATCGATAATCATGAGTTGACCGTCGGCGGTGAATTGTCCGACGTCTCCGGTGTGAAAGTACCGCACGCCGTCGATGACGCTAAACTCGGACGCGTTCTTCGCCTCGAGCTCGGGGTCGGGCATGTGCGACGCGGTGTAATACCCTTGGCACACCACGGGACCACCGATGAGAATCTCACCTCGAGGGAAACCGATGGTTGGATTCTTTTCGTCTTCGACGCGGTAGCCGCCCTCCTCCCAATCGCGAAGCGCCACGCTCGCCGACGTCAAGACTTGACCGACGGTGGGAGAGTCATCGTCGAACGCCGCGATCGTTCCGCACGATCCAGTCTCGGTCAGCCCGTACCCTTGACGCACGGGGCATCGGAAGCACGTTTGCATGAAGATTTGCGTCTCTCGAGACAACGGCGCCGAACCGGAGATCATGATGCGCACGCGACCGCCGATGAGTTTTTGCACCTTTTTAAAGATGAGCGCGTTGTACAAAAACGGCGCGCCGATGCGACCGGCCTCGAAGTCTCTGCGACCGGCGGCCAAACCGGCATCGATGAGTTTCTTGAGGACGGGTTTGGCGCCCGCGAATTTCGCTTGCACGGCTTGACGCACGCGATCGAGCACCGCCGGCGCGAACACCATAAACGTCGGACGAAGCGTCGGCGCGTCGCCGCGCGTTCCGGGGGCGAGCTTTAAACCGGTGTCGGTCAGCGTCTGCGGAGAGCCGTAGCCGATGGCGGCGCCGAGGGCGAGCATCACGGTCTCGGCCGCCATCTCCATGATGTGCGCGAGAGGGAGATAGGCCAAGTAGACGTCTTTATTGGTGAAATCGCCCGCATCCTTGAGACCGCTCATCGTCGCGCACACGTTGGCGTGACTCAACATGACACCCTTGGGCGCGCCCGTGGTCCCGCTCGTGTACATGAGCACGGCGATGTCGGACGCTTTCGGCGGACGCGCGTCCATGGGTTTGCGCGCGCCGAGCTTGGCGACGTCGTCCAGACTGACTTGAAACAAGGATTTCGGCAATTTATCCAGAGACGCCTGTTCGGGTTCGCCCATGGTCACCACGTGCTTGAGCGACGGACACTCCCCAGCCACTTTCACGAGCGTCTTTAAAAGTTTCCCATCGCACACCACGACCGCGGCTTTCGTCTGATTGATCCCGTGTCGAACGCCATCCTCTCCCAACGTGGCGTAAATCGTCACGACGACCAATCCCATGCGAAAGCACGCCTGCGCGACGAGTTGCCAATCTCGCTTCGTATCCGCGTAGATGATCACCTTATCCTGCGGTTTCAACCCGGCGAGATCGACGAGTCCAGACGCGATCGCACTCGCTCGATCGCTCGCCTCTCGAAAGCTCATCCATCGATACTCCCCCAGGCGCAATTTCTCAACCGCGCGCCCATCCTCCGTAATCTCCCGCGTCGTCTCGATGACTTCCCGCTCCCCCAACGCCGGTCGATTTCGATGCGTCCGCACCGCGTATTCAAACACATCGCACACCGTCTCGCACCCTTCGAACGGGTGTTCACGGAAATCACCAATCGCGCGGTCGGCGCTGTACCACACCGCGGTCGATCCATTCGTGGAATCTCTTCGAATGGAATACGCGCCGCGTCGTTTCGCGTATCGCGGTCGCGCGGTGAGAAGTCTCCATCCGGCGAGACACGCGGCGAGACATCCGATGGACGACGCGCCGTCCATGCGTGCGTGAGAGCGCGCGCGGGGGTCGTCCGTCTGTGACGATCGCGTCATCGCATCTCATTCGCATCATCGGTCGTTGACCGCGACGAGACGACGGGAGGGATGGGACGACGACGACGCGAACGACGACGTGAACGACGACGGGAGACGACGGGCGTCGTTCGTTCGATCGATCGTTCGATCGATCGGGTGGATGCGAATCATCACCGTCGTCGTTCACGTCGTCGCGAAGATGATTGATGAAGATGAAGCTGAAGCTGACGATGAAGACTTTTGACGCGAGACGTCGACGCGCGTCGACGGACGCGAGCGGGAACGTATCGATCGGAAGGCGCGATGGTGACGACCTCGAGCGTGTCGTTGCGCGTGTACGACCTCAGGTGCGACGATGACGCGCGAACGACGACGACGACGGTGACGACGACGTGGAAGGTGTCGAAACTTCTTTCCGGCGGCGGCGGCGCGCGAGACGACGACGACGACGACGACGACGATGACGCGCGAACGACGACGACGATGACGTGGAAGGTGTCGAAACGTGTTTCCGGCGGCGGCGGCGCGCGAGACGACGACGACGACGACGACGATGACGACGACGACGACGACGACGACGACGACGCGACTGACGACTGACGCGCGAACGCGAACGCGAATAAAACGCAGTGGGGGGATGGCGCGCGCGCTGAGCGGTGATTTATTGGGGACGTCGTTGGAGGCGGTGTATCACACAGGGGTGGTTGTCTTTCAAAAAGAGTATTGGTTCGGACACGGGTTGCAGTGCGCGCCGGAATCGACGACGCAGACGCAGTTCGGAGCGCCGTTGCGCGTGGTGGACATGGGAACGACGGAAGTGGACGAGACTATGTTTGAAGAGTTTCTCGCCGAGGCGTCGTCGAGGTTCACGCCGGAGACGTATAATTTATTACGGTGGAACTGTAATAATTTTTCCGACGAGGCGACGCGGTTTCTCGTGGGGCGATCCATTCCGCAAGAGATTTTAGATTTACCGGAGATTTTCATGCGCACGGAAATCGGGAAAGCGCTCGCGCCCATGCTGGGCGCGTTCGAGCATCGCATGCGTCACACGCAGGGCACCGCGGCGGTGCCGACGCCCGCGCCCGTCGAGGCGGCGGCGGCGCCGCCCAAAGCCGCCGGTCTTCCCGCGCTCAAGCCTCGCGCCGCGTCCAAAAAAGCCACGTCGACCGGGTCGCCCGAGTCGCACCTAGCGCCGTCCAGCGCCTCGGCGTCGAGCGAGGACATCACCAAGATGGTACGATCCATCTCCCAAGTCTTTGCCGAACAAAAGCAAAACGGAGAGAGCACGCAACGGGCGACGTCGGCGGCGCTGCACGCCGCCAAAGACGCCCTCCTCGAGTCGTCTCGACGACCCGAACCGTGACGGACGGACGCCACCATCCATCCATCGCTCGTATTTATTATTTATGATCCTTGTCATTCCACACCACCACCATCGGTAGCCACCGTCGCGCACTCCTTCTCGTCGTCCCTGTCCCTCGGAGGCTATTATGAAGGCTGAATGAAAAACATGTCTCCGGGCGGGGCGATCACTGACATTCGCACCGTACGACGCGTCACACTCCGACGCCGCGACGCACGAAAGAGCGCGCGAACGCGATCGGAGAGGAGGCGCGTCGAAGCGAGTGACCATGTCGAGGCGATCGCACTTCACCGTCGACGACGAGGAGGACGTCGCGCGCGATCGTGAGGGCACCTTTGTGGACGAGGAAGATGCAGACGATGATAAGGCGCGCTTGCTCGCGGCGTTGGGACCGGACGCGCCCCCGGAACACGCCGTGGGGGCGTACGAGACGCAAAAGGATGTCGAGATCGGACCGGGCGTGGACGCGGACGAGAGCGATCTGGTGGATGACATTTTCGACACGACGGAGGAGGCGAAGCAAAACGCAAACTCTACCAACGTCTTCTGTCGATGTAATCTGGCGAGCTCCATCCTGTTGATCGCCTCCATGTCGCTGTTGGTGTACACGATGGTGAACCCGGCGACGAGGGACGCGGTGACCAAGTTTGCGCTGTCGTCGCAGACGGAGAGACATCACTTTGACAACGTGAAGAGAAATCCGACGACTGGTCGACCGACGGTGGAATTGATGGAGGGTGAAGACGAGGCGGAAGAGGAAAAGGTGAGAATGGGCGAGTGGTGGCGCTTGGAGTCGCTCAAGGGGAGCGAGTCACCGAGCAAAACGGCGAATCAGTGGGATTTGAGCGGATTGATGATGTACTCTGACGACGACTGCACGACAGAACTCAACGCGCAGTCCTTTGAGATGGCGAGTGAATCCGCGGTGCACCAGTGGGAAAAGCGCGGGGTGAGAGGTTGGGGCTACATGGCTGACAAGGAGGTCTCATTCATTCACGAACCTTTGATTGGAGGTTCGCGCGTCTCGGTGCACTTGCTAGACACGCCGCGGTGCCTAAAGATTGGCACGTGTTTCACTGAGGCCAAGGCGCACAGACGCGCGCTTTTGCAATCGAGCGACGAGGCCGAGGCGTTGGCGGCCGCTCAGGAGGAATCCAGAGCGTGCAGCGACACCCACTTCCCGAGCACGATCGCCTTGTTCCACTACGGCAAGCAGACGGAAAAGTGGGACCGTCTCTTACAATACGAAGGCACCGGCGCGAGCGACAGCGAGGTGACGCACGGTGGGAAAACGTTCAAGACTCGCACTTTCAAGTTTAAAAACGCCGACTTCACGCCCGAGGGCAAAGCGATGTACGGAGGTACTTAGCTCGCAGACGCCGCCCCACGGCGCTCTTCTGAATGAAAACTAGATTCCACACGCACAGGCGCCACTCTCCGACCCCTCGCGCGCCATGTTCGCATCGACGTCCGCGGCGCGTCTCTCGCCCGCGAACGTCTCCTCGCGTTCGCATCGTTCGACACCGTCGTCCGGTCGTCACCTCGCGCGTCGTCTTCGCTCATACACCGGCGGCATGCCCGGACCCACAAAGGGCGGGGACGACGGGGACGACGACGAGGTGCGCACGCTTCGAGCCCGCGTCGCGACGCTCGAGTCCGAGCTCGCCACCGAACGCACCGCGAAGAGCATGCTCGAGAATCAGCTCCGCGCGTGCGTGAACGAGGTGGCGAAGATTCTCGCCGCCAAGAGAGAGCTCGAGTTTCGTCTGCGAGACGTCGAGGAGGGAAGTTGAGCGAGCGAGCGAACGAGCGAGTGTATGTACATCGTAGCGTTGTGTATGACTAAATTTAAATGAAACACCAAGCGTAATGTAATTTTGCCTCGTCCTCGTCTCACAGCCGGTCACGGCTCCGCCGCCGTCGCGCGCGCGCTCGGCAGGGTCCCGCGGCGCGGAGACTCGTACGGGAGAGGGACCCACGACACCGCGACCTCACAATGTCACGCGCGAGCGCACCGAACGTCTCGTGTACCGCGCGCGCGCGAATCGACGCACACGTTCACACACACGCTCGCGTTCGCACCGTTCGACGCGCATCCGTCGTCACGCACGCGGAAAAGATGAAGATTGGCTTTCTGGGCTGTGGCATCATGGGCGTGCCCATGGCGAAGAATTTAATCAACGCCGGGCACGAGGTGACGGTGTGGAATCGCACGAGTGATGCGGCAAAACCGGTCGTCGACGCCGGCGCCGCGCTCGCGGCGACCGCGGCCGAGGCATGCGCGGCATCGGACGTGACCTTTGTCATGGTGAGCACGCCCGAGGCGGCGACGGCGGTGGCGCGCGCGGCCAAGGATGGATTGAGCGCGGGTAAGGGATACGTCGACGTGTCCACGGTGGACGCCGAGACGTCTTCGGCGATCGCGGACATCGTTCGATCGACGGGAGCTGAATTCTTGGAAGCACCGGTGAGCGGATCGAAGAAGCCCGCCGAGGACGGCGCGCTTATCTTTTTGTGCGCGGGGGACGAGACGCTGTATTCGCGATGCCGAGAGCCGCTCGAAACGATGGGTAAGGCGCACTTCTTCCTCGGAGACGTCGGTCAGGGGGCGAAGATGAAGCTCGTGGTGAACATGATCATGGGAAGCATGATGACGGCGTTCGCCGAGGGGTTGACGCTCTCAGAAAAGTGCAACCTCGATCCAGAGACGTTGCTTCAAGTCATCTCTTTGGGCGCCATCGCGTCGCCCATGTTCGCGCTCAAGGGACCAACGATGAACGCCGGTGCGTTCCCTCCCGCGTTTCCGTTGAAGCACCAACAAAAGGACATGCGATTGGCCATCGCCTTGGCGGATCAACTTCGACAAGAGATGCCGGTCGCCGCCGCCGCCAACGAGTTGTACAAGCGCGCCGCTCGAGACGGATGCGACGACGAAGACTTCTCTGCCGTCATCAAGGCTGTGAAGAAGTGAACGAATTGAATCGATGCATGACACTTAACTTTTTTATTGTTTTTAATTACAACGCCGTAGTCAAATCAAATGAATCAATCGAATCACGAAGACGCCTCGGGCGTCGCGGCAAAGCCGACGGATCGCAAAAACGCCTCTCCGCACATCGCGGCGCTTACGTGGAACCCGCTCTCCTTCTCCATCGCGTGCAACGAACTCACCCACACAAACTTTTCCCTCGCCTTGGAGCTCGCAAACGTCATGGACCACGAGATGAGCGTGCTCGCGAACCACGACGCGTTGACGAAGATGATTTTCGTCACGTTTTTCCGCGTCTCTCGCTCCAACCCGTCGTGCATCTCTCGAAGCCACCCGAGGGTGTGACTCGGCACCACCCCCTTCGTTCTATCGTCGTCCCCAAAGTACACCACCACCACGTATTCACCCTCCGCCCCCGCTCGCGTCAACGCCTTGGTGATCAACCGCAGCGCCGCGTCTCTATCCGCGCTCCCCGCCCACCCCGGCACGCGCGTCGCGTTCACCACCAACACCCGTCGTCCATCCCCGTCTCGTCCGTCCTCGTGCACGAGCCCGAACCCGCTTCGCAAATACGCCTCTAAATTCGCCACCTCCTCGTCCGTCACCGTCACCATCGGTCGTTTCGTTCCGTTTTCGTTCGGGAGCTCGGACGCCGACGAGACGACGATCGCGCCCTCGGGGACGGGTCGCATCAACGTCGACGTCGACACCACCGGCGCGGGAACCGGCGTCGAGCTGACGGTCGTCATCGCCCCCATCTCGTCCATCGTCGGAGAAGACGCCGTCTCGTTCACCGTCGTCGTCGTCGCGGATGCGGACGCGGACGCTGCCATCGATGGCGACGACGCGTCGCCACCTGTGTCGTCGTCACCCATCGCGCGCGCGCGCGCGGACGACGCGTCAACGCGCGTCGGGTTCGCGACGGCGTCCATGGCCTCTTTCAGCGCCCGCGCATCCCGGCGTCGCACCTCTTCGGGCGTCATCTGATTCGATTCACACGCGCGCGTCGAGCTCTCTGGACGATTCCGCATCGTCGCGCGCGCGCTTCGTCGTCGTCTCGAATGACGACGCGCGACGCGACGACGACGAGGAGGAGGGTGACGACGACGACGACCGCGTCGTCGTCGTTCGCGACGCGCGACGACGCGACGGAGACGGAGACGACGACGGTGATGGCGTCGGCGCCACCAATCTTTCTCGACGCGCGCGCGCGACGACGACGCGACCACGACGCCCTGGCGCTCGAATTCGCGCTCGGTGAACGCGCGCCCGTCACCGTCGGCGCGGCCGAGCGTCGTCGACGAGGGAAACGCGCGGTTCCGGACGCGCGCGCGTCGAGAGATTCCTGGCGGTTGGGCGCCCAAAACGACGCCGAAGACGAAGACGAAGACGCCGAAGACGAACGAACGCGGGCGTTTTTACGAAGGATGACCACCATACCTCCCGGGTGCACGAAACACGTCCCGAGCGATCTCTCCACCGCGCTCGCGGTGCGAACGAACGCGGCGTCGGCGTCGCGAGAGAGAGAGAGAGATCCGACGCGCGGCGTCGCGCGACTGGACGTCCCGCGCGCGAGCTCAAAGTACGACGCGTTTCGATGACGCGAACGCACGCACGGACGCCGTTTCGCGTCGGCGTCGCGCGCCTGGCTGTGTAATTGTATACTAGGTAGTTGATTGAACGCATCGTCGTCGTCGCGTCACGCACCGACTCGATGGACGACCGACGACCGCGCGCGTCCCGGTCGGCGTCCCGGCCGAGACGAGTGACTGATGAAGTGCAATGATGATGATTGCGCGCGTCGGTCGCGTGTCGTCACTCACCGCCTCGAACGCGCGAACGGGACGGTGACGCGACGCGCGATGATGAATGCGCGCGATGGGTGAGGGACACAGCCGTCGACGATGGACGGGGACGCGTCGACGCTCGCGATGACGACGACGACGTTTAAACGAGCGGTGCGCGAGCCGCGGGGACGACGCGCTCGAACGCGCGCGAGGGCGGCGACGAGACGACGCGAGACGCGCGGGATGGGTGCGTCGTGTGCGCGTGCGATGGTTGGACGCGTACTCGGCGTCGTCGTCGCCGTGATGGCTGTGGGAGGACGAGGGGCGCTCGCGTACACGCACGCGCGCGACGTCGGGCTGTTGGCGACGGCGACGCCGCCGACGACGTCTGCGCTCGGGACGGTGGGCGGTGTGGACGTGTACGGATTGAATTTCGCGCCGGGAACGTCGAGCGCGGCGTCGGTGCCCGGACAGTTGAAGTGCATATTCGGTGGGTCGCCGGGGGAAGGGTACAACGCGACGACGGTGGCGGGGACGACGGCGGTGCGGTGCGATACGCCGAGCGGACGGGAAGGGTTCGTGGCGTTGGGTCTGAGCTCGAACGGTGGCGTGGACGCGATACTGTTTCACGAGCTCGGTATGTCGAGTGTGGTGAATTTCGTGCGCGAGTACAAGGGCACGCTGACGAGATCGTCGCCGCACGTGGCGTCGCAGGGAGACGTGGCGAGGCTGACGGGACGAAACGCGCTTCCGCCGGATGGACGCGTGGACATCGTCGGAAGCGAACGCGTGTGCGAGTGGCGAAGCGCGGAGAGAGGAGGGTTTGAAATATCGTACTCTGGCGTGGGCGTGTACGTGTCGAGCGCGCTCGTGATGTGCGAAGTGCCGAGATTCGCCGCCTCGTCGGCGAGCGTCGAGGAGAGCTCCATGTACACCGTCGGGGACACGCGCGTGGCGCTGTTAGAACGCGTGAATTTAGACGTTTTAAACGTCACCGCGATGGAGACGACGGCTGCGAGTGATGTCGGCGGTAACGCCATCGTCATCACCGTCGTCGGCCCGCTGGGGAGCGCGCACACGGATGACAGCGTGCCGTACGTGCGATTCGGTTCCATCGTCGTCGCCGCCTCGGCGACCAACGCGTACACCATCTCCGTCATCTCGCCTGCGATGAAGCCCGAGAGCTCGAAAGACGTGTGGGTCGCCGCCGTGCCGTCGATGAATTCGGGAAGACGGGAGGACGGCGCGTCGCTGACGTTCGTGACGCAATCGTACCAAGGCGTCCTTTCCAGAGTGGAGAGCGGGACGCAACCCGTGACGTACTCTTGGAGCGCCGACGCGCAGCCGACGTTTCCTTTGACGGTGATATGCGTCACACAGGGCGCGGGGGAGACGGCGACGAGCACCGATAACGTGTGCGTGCACGAGAATCAGCTTCCGGCGGGTTTTGTGACGGTGATGCTGTCGTACGCCGGGCGCGATTTGCCGACGTCGGGGCAATACGATAGCTTCGCCGCGTTAAAGGTGACGGCGACGCCGAAGACGTCCGCCGTCGTTCCCGCTCGCGGACCGGCGGAGGGTGGCGCGGTGACGTGGATTTCTGGAAGTCACCTGCACGAAACCGTTCGTGCCGCCGATTCTTGGGTTCCGCGATGCTCCTTCGGCGTGGACACGAGCGGTTCGGCGCTCGGCGCGTTCGTGTCGTCGGCGCTCATCTCGTGCGAGACCCCGTACGTGGGCACGACCTCGAGCGACGTTCAAGTCATCGTGGCCGGAAGCAGTCTCGCGGCCAAGGCGAGCGGGCCAAAGTACGCGTTCATGGCCAACACGTTGGTGTATCAACATTCCATCTCTCCGCACCTCGGTCCGACGTACGGCGGCACGCGCGTGGTGTTCAAACTCGGAGGGAACGTCGCGGCGACGTCGATGACGTCTTGTAGATTCGGAACGATCGTCGTCAACGGTTGGATGCCGCTCGTGACGACGGATACGAGCGCGGACGCGGGAATCGTGTGCGTCTCTCCGGCCATGCCGGCGGGGACGTACGGTTTGGGATTGGGTACGGTTCGAGGCGCGGTGGGCGACTCGACGACGTCAAAGGTGACGCTCGGCACGATGCCGTACATCGTGTATTCGGAATATTAGCAAAGAGAGAAAGTAGCACTAGTTCGTATGTAGTAATATTATATCCGCGGTTTCATTTCTGTCTACTCTAAGCCAAAGAAAGAAAGCCTCGTCGCCGAACCAATGCTGTGCGCGAACGAGGAAAAGAAAGAAGTGCTCGTCGGTGCGCATCACCGACGGTCAACATTCGTGGAATCCAAAAAGGGGCTTTAAACGGAAAATTGAAAATCTCAGAGATTGACCCAGACATCTGGATGGTCGAGCTCGAAGAAGACTTCGTGGGTCTCAGATTGGAGACTGGTGCAGTCATTTCCGACACCGTTGCAAACCGGAGAACCACCGAAAACGTGCGTGCCCCAGATCGAGGTCGCCGCGCCGAAACGGAAACGAGCTTCACCGAGCGGAGCGCGGACCTCCCAGCGGTCTTTCTCCGGGTAATATTCCTCGACGTAGTGGGAGGCCACGACGTTCTCGTGAGTGCCGTCAGACTTGGTGTACTTGATCTCGCCACCGATCGCGAGAAGGGTGTCACCTTTGACGACGAGTTGAAGATCACCACGAGCATAGTTCATGGGAGCTTTCTCCGTCCACGTGTTGGTGGCCGGGTCGTAGACGTAAAGGTTATTCTTGAAGCCTTCACCGTGATCGAAAGAAGCGCTGTCGTAGCCACCAGCGACGTAAACCTTGCCATTCAAGCCAGCGGCAGCGCAGTCACCGCGAGCCGCCGGGAGATCGGCCATCGTTTGCCAGGTACTGCCGCCACGCGCGAGTTTTTCAACCTTCTTCAAACTCGTCCAGCCCATGTCCCAGCCACCGATCATGTACACGGCGTCGCCGGTGCTCGCCATGCAACCGTCCTTGTGAGCGGTGCTCAAGCTCGGTCCGTTAGACCACGTGTCAGTGGCCAAGTTGTACTTTTCGCTCGAGTTGAACGGGACTGGATCGAAGCCGTTCGCCGAGGTCGCAGCGTCTTCGTAGCCAGAGGCGACGACAATGTCCGTGACGGCGCCGGAAGTCGCGTCCGTAAACACGGCGGCGCCAAAGCGGTGTCTCTTCGTAGACATCGACGCCTTGGTCTCGTCGTACGTTTGTCGCACGGAATCGTAAGACAGCGTGCGATTCAAGACGTTATTATTGGTGTCGACGCCACCGATGATGTAAATCTTCCCGGTTTCGCCCGCCACCGCTTGCAAGTCGCTCACGCCGAGCGCGCCCGGCAGCTCCTTTTGCGCGTGCCAAGACCCAGCGCCCCTGTACAAGCTCGCACCCTCGGCGCTCGCGAGCGCGTCCTTCGTGAGATACGGCGGAACGCGTCCAGAGTTCATGGAATCTCGCAGTTTGCGCGTCTCCGACACGGCGTACGCCGCGAGCACGAATCCGATGAAGGTCATGATGCCCCCGGCGATCATGCCGATGTTCTTCGCGGAATCGCCGACATTACGTCTCGGAAAGCCGAACGAACGGAACTCAGTCTCGGCGGACATGTCGATGATGTTTTCTCTGCCGTCTTCGCGCGTCGGTGTCGACGCTTGCGGTCGCGCGCGCGCGCGTGTGCGGCGCGGATGTGTCGCCGCCACTACAATCCAGTCGAGTCATCAAGTCAGAAGGGACACTTTTTTAAGAAATCACACGCTTTTCAGTAATATCACACATCATCTACGACTACGCGCGCGAGGGGCGGTGCGAGGGGTCAATCATCGAAATCTTCGATGTCGTCTTCCAAATCCTCGAGTTCGTCCAAGGCGTCGAGCGTGAGCGGCGCGTCGGCGGGTCCGGCGGCGGCGGCGGCTCGGTCGACGACGTGCGCCACGCCGGCAGCGAGCACGTTCGGACGCGGTGCGGAAGCCTCGGTCGGGATCGATGACACGCGCGCGGTGAATTGTGAGTCGTCTTCACCAGGTTTGCGCCATCTCATCGGTAAGAAGGGCACGAGGGACGCTCCCATGGGCGTGGCGGCGATGCGTCGAAGCGCCGGGAGCGTTTCGAGCGCGGCCGCTTTCGTCGTACCGCCGACAGAGAAATCACCCGCGTGCGCCGCGGCAACGACGGCGCGAACTTCCTCTTGATTTGATAACGCCGCGCGCTCGACTTTTGACGCCGATGGTCCGCGCATAGGTAAGAATCCTGCCGCCGAGCGCTTCAAGGAGAACAACACGCCTCGCGCGGCGACGGAACCGGCCACGTACTCGCCGAGCATGTTCGGATCGACGACCCCATCGCGATCGTCGACGTCGTTCTCGCGGAAGCCTCGATGACCACCGCCGCGAGACCCAACGAAGCCAGCGCGCGCTAATACGGCGGAGTCGGAAAGGTATCTGATTCCGGCAGCCGCCCAGTCTATGCATCTAGAATCTATAAAATCTGGGAAATTCTCAAAGAGAAAACCAGTCGCCGTCTCGGCACCGATGCCCGAACGTCCGAGAACGTCCTCGGGATCGTATCGCATCGGAGGCCGTCGAAACGAATCGTCCATCGTTTCGAACCCGGCGATGTTCACCAACTCGGTGGTCTCTCGCTTGTTGTACAGAAACTTGCCGAGCGCGTGAAACAAACCTAAACCTTGATCTCTAGAGCTCATGCGAGCGCGCGCGACGGCCTCCTCTGACGGGGCCGCCTTTGGTTCTCCACGTTTACGCTTCGGCGCTTTCGCCTTTTTCGCCCCAATGGATGCTCGCACCTTCGGCTGCCCCAGACACCAAAAATCCAACGCGCACAGAGCGCTCCGCATGTCCCCGTGCGACTCCTGCACTATGGCGTCGATTTGCGACGTGGGAACGTCGTAGCCCTCTGAGTCGCAGACGCGCGTCAGCACCTTTGTCAGCGCCGCCGTCGTGACGGGATTGAAATTTATGCACGTCGCTCCCGCGCGTTCCATCACCTGGCGTACGTCTCTCGCGAAAATCTCGCCTCTACCGCTCGAGCGCGCGTTGCCGCCGCCACCACCGTCTTCGTCTTCGGTGAGCACGACCGCGCACGGTGGCGCGTTCGGTGTCGTCGACAGCTGCCGCATCGCTTCGAGAATGCGCGCGCGACCGTTCTCATCGCTCGTCGGAAAGTCGCGAATCATCAAGACGACGCGCTCGCCACCGAACCCGTTCGCGCCCGCGCTCGTCGTTTTCGAGCTCAAAAACGACAGAGGCGCGTATTTAGTCGCCCTCTCGACGTACGCCACGAAATCATCCACCTTACTCGAGTACTCCACCCCCAAATCACCGTCCACTTTCGCGTGCGAATACTCTCGCCACAGCGTCGGCGTCGGCGCCTGCCACTCCCTCACCGCGTATCCCGCCTCCTCCGCCACGCACCTGATCGCCGTCGCCTTCCCACACCCCGGCGGTCCGCTCGCACAGAGCGCCCGAGACGCTCCACGACCGTCCAACCACGCGCGCAACGCCGCCAACTTCTTTGCCGGCGTCGCGCACTCGCTCGCGTCTCTCGGCGCTCGAAGCCGCGTCGAAGTCGAGCTCGTCGTCGTCGTCGTCGTCGTCGCCCGTCGATCGATCGCCGCCGGAACGTCGTTCTCGTCGTCCTCGATGACGTCTTCGTCGAGGACGTCCTCGACGATGTCCTCCTCCGTCGTCCTCGCGCGCGTCGTCGAAGTCATCTTTTCCTCTCACGCCCGCACGAGTTCAAACGCGTGACGATTCGCGACGAGAACGCGCGACGAAACGACGACGCGCGTCCGAGGCGACGCGTCGAGATCGTTCCCTGACGCTCGCGCGCGCGAATCCGCGCGCGCGTCGCCGTGTGTCGTCCGAAGATGCGTCGGCACCGACATCGACATTGACATTTCGAATTCGCGCGCGGTCGTTACTCGACACCGCGACGCGCGACGACGGCGTCGACGCGCGACGAGAGGGCGCGCGCGATGATTCGAGGCGTCGGCGCGTCCGCCGCGTCCGCGACGCTCGCGAGCGGCGGAGGCGCGGGTGAGGAGGCGCGAAAACTGTGCGCGTGCGAGGGGTGTCGCTCGTGCGCGACGTTTCGCGGGTTCGCGCGCGCGCGCGCGAGCGCGAGCGGCGCGGATGGCGACGGAGGGCAGAACGGAGGCGTCGGACGAGGCGCGAACGACGGTGGATGCGAAAACGAACCGCAGAGGTACACGAACGTGGATTCACGCACGGGGACGGAACGCAGAGGTTTTCGTAAACTGTGTAAACCGTGTCTGCGACGACGAGAGAAGGATCGAGAGGAGGCGAAGAGAGGCCGCGGTGGTGACGGTGATGCGAGCGCGCGGCGAAGGCGATCGGGCGCGGCGACGGAGGCTCGAGACGAAGGCGAGTACGACGGAACCGCCGGGAAGAAGCAAAAGACGACCACCGCTCGCGTCGTGGATAAAGGACGCGCGCACAGGGAATCGATCGTGTTGTTCGGTGACTCTCTCACCGAGCGCGCGTTCGAAGACGGAGGATTCGGCGCGCGTTTGGCGCACGAGTTTCGGCGGTTTGCCGACGTGCGCGGACGAGGATACAGCGGTTACAACACGGAACATGCGCTCTGCGTGCTCAACGAGATATTTCCCATCGATGAGTCGTCCTCTCATTCTTTGACGTCGACGTCCTCCGCGGCGCCGGTGTTGGTGACGGTGTTGTTCGGTTCGAACGATGCGTGTGTGAAGAACTCGTCGGCGGGTCCGGTGCAACACGTCCCCGTGGAGCGATACGAGGATAATCTCCGCACGATTGCGTCGCATCTGCGAAGGATGAAACCGACGCCGAGGATTCTTTTCATCACGCCGCCGCCCGTGGACGACGAGGCGTGGCTGCGGGATTGCTCGATGCGCGCGGCAGACCCGGCGTCTGGTTTCGGCGACTTGCTCAGAGACGATGCGCCCAACAGAACCAACGCGGGCGTCAAACCGTACGTCGAGGCGATGAAGCGCGCCGCGCGCGCCCTCGACGTCCCCGTCGTCGATTTGCACCAATACCTCGAATTCTCCAACGGTCACGTCGACGAAACGCAATTCGTCGACGGGTTACACTTTTCGGAAGCCGGTCAGCGTCAAGTCGCCTCGTGCGTCGTCGACGCCGTCCGCGCCTCCTTCCCGCAGCTCGCCAGACGCGCGAGCGACGCCATCAAGTGCGATTTCCCCGACTGGAAGCACCTCGATCCCGTCAACTTTCCCGCACAAATCACCAATTACCACGCCTCGGTCGCTCGCGTTCCGGACGGCGCCGTCGCCCCGTGAGCGGCTCGAGCGTCCCGCTTGTAAGTAACGCCGGCGAGGAGCCAAAAAGTGCAACGCACGCATTCTACATCCGCGCCCGCGCCACTCCTCGGTCGTCATGCCCAAGCGAAAGCGACGACCGTGGCTGGACGATGCCGTCGTTGATCGAACCAAGGCGCGCGACGGCGCCAAGACGGCGGCGAGAAAGGCGCGCGAACGCGCGTTTCGAGAAAAACATCCCGAACGCTTTTTCGAGGACACTGACGCGGCGGCGGGGACGACGACGGATGCGTCGACGAGCGAGCGTCGAGACGACGAGACGCGAGGAAGAGGAGATGAGAGCGATCGGCGACGACGACGAGGAGGCGCGGACGGGACGACGTCGGGACGAGGCGACCGGGAAGCGTCGTTGGAATCGGTGGAGACGGACCCGAGGCTGTTTCCGACGCACGCGCCGTGTCAGACGCGAGACGACGTGAGTGAGGCGGAATTCGAACGACGGCGGGCGCGCGTGGAGGCTGTGACGAGAGAGATCGGTACGTGTGCGAGACATAAACAGTTGCGACGCGCGTGTCGGTTGTTCGTGCGAATGATCGCGAGTGAGGGATTGGTGCCGAGTCCGTACGCGTACGCGTCGTTGTTGAACGCATACGTGAATACGGGGACGATGGAGGGCGCGGAGGCGTTGATGGAGCGCATGCGAGAGGTTGGGTGCGCGCCGAACGTCGTCGCGTACACGACCATGTTGAAGGGATACATGCTCGTCGCCGATGTGGACGCAGCGTGGCGTTTAATTGACGGTATGACGCATCCGGTGGCGCCGGATAGTCGAGCGGTGAACACGTACATTCGCGTGTGCGTGAGGTGCGGTAATTTGCGCATGGCGAGGCGCGCGTTCGAGCGAATGAGAGAGTGGGATGTGGTTCCCGACGATACCACGCACAAGCTCATGGGTCGACTGCTCGCACAGGGTTTACGGTGTGATGAATTGAAAAAGTTAATCAAGAGCGTGCGCAAGGGCGAGCACGCGCGCTGGACGAATGACCCGAACTCGGGGCCGTGTCTGTTTTGGCGCGCCGGCAAGTGCGAGAGAGGGGTTAATTGCCGCTATTATCACGAACCTTCGATCGCGCAGAGCGACGCGCTGGAGAAGGAGATTGAATCGAACGATACGTTGGCGAGTCTCTACATCAACCACGCGCACGCCTCCGCCGTGTGCGGACAGTTTGAACAGTGCGCCAAGTCGCTCGACAAGGCGGGAGAATGTCTCACCAAAGACGGCGGTGCCGGTGGACTTAGAGATAAAGATGAACGCGCCGAGTTATTCCGTCGAACGAACAGAGACGAATTGAAGCTCGAGATGCAGCGAATCAAGGCGTTCGCCGAACGCGTGCAAAAGCGCGAACAAGAGCCGCCGAATTTGGCGAGTCATCTATCGAAGACGCTTATTTTTAGCTCGCAAATTCTCGAAGTTCCCGCTCGAGGGTCTGAGATGACGAGCGAAGAGGTGGACGCGTTGCGCGCCAATCTGTACGCCGCGCTGAGGGACACGATGGGACTGGTGGACGATTCGGAACGCTCGGTGAAACGGGCTGTTCGAAAGTGTATCGCAGACGACGGCACGATGCGATTCGATCGCATGTTCGGTCGCTCAAAAAAGGATAAACGAGAGGTGAATCTTGAAGTCGCCGCGGGTAACGGTGATTGGGCCGTCGCTCAGGCGAAAGCAGATGACTCGGCGGATTGGATTTCTCTCGAACTGCGTCACGATCGCGTGTACAGCATTTTCTCTCGTGCGGTGTGCTCCGGAGTGTCGAATTTCGCCGCGATGGGAGGCGATGCCGCATACGTGATGCGCCGCAACGTCGCGCCGGAGTCCGTGTCGAACGTGTTCGTAAACTTTCCGGAACCTCCGCATCACAGCGGAGACTCGGCCGCCGACAACTCCCTGGCTTTGCTCAACGCAGAATTCTTTCGAGACATTCACGCGAGTCTGAGAGCCAAGGGAGGGCTCACCATCTTCAGCGATAATCATCGGTACATGAGATCGCTCGCGACCACGCTCGCCGAGCTCGAACTGTTCGAGGCTCGCGAAGACGTCAATTTGTCGTCCAGAGAGCCCGCGGAGAGATACGAAACGGTTTCCGGTGTTCGCCTGTACGAGGGCTTGCCCGGTCCTCTCACCGGTCATCGCGTGTACGAACAGTCGTATTTCGATAGATTTTGGGAGAACGGTCAACACATAGATCGATACTTTATAACGTTAGTCAAGTTGTGATGTAACGCCGGCGCCAAGCGTCACACTTCGTCTCCGCGCGAGGACGTCGATCCGCGCAACCCGCGCGCGCGTCGACATGTCGGAGACGGTGGATTCGAACGAGAGCGCGCGACGTCGTCACTTGCTCGTGTTTGACCTGAACGGTCTCTTCGTGGAGCGCGTGCGCGGCGCGCACTACGCGCCTCGCGCCACCTCGGGGACGGTCCCGGAGCGCTCGCGAGAGGTGGCGGGGACGTCGGCGACGTCGACGAACGCGCGCGAGGGGGATGCGCCGTCGGTATCGTCGAGCTCACCGGTCTCGTCGCGCACTCGAGGCGTGAGTGAGCGAGTAAGGGCGGTGAAACCAGACTTCATCATCAACAAACACTCGTGTTACCTCAGACGACACGCGAGGGAGTTTCTCGAGTGGGCGCACGAGCGATTCGACGTCGGCGTGTGGTCGAGCGCGATGGAACACAACACGTCAGCCATGGTGGAGAATATTTGGGGGGATTTACGCGAGAAATTAGCCTTTGTGCTGTGTCAAGAACACTGCGCGCGGGCGGGGATGATGAAGACGTCGGACGGTCGCGGCACCAAGCCGAGATTTCTAAAAAATCTATCCGTGGTTTGGCAAAAGTTTGAGGCGCGTTTCGACGAGACGAACACGCTGCTCATCGACGATGATTCGTACAAGGTTGTGAAGAATCCACCGAACACGGCGATTCATCCCTCGCCGTTCACGGTGGCAGGTCGCGAGTCCGACAACGGTTTGGGCCCAAACGGCGCGTTGCGCCTCTATTTAGAAAAACTTCACAAGTGCGATTCCGTGCCCGCGTTCGTGAAGATGAATCCGTTCGTCGACACCGCACCGCGCGCGATCGCGGACGACATAGACGCGGTCGGCGCGAGACTCGAGGCGCTCAGCGTGCGGGACGACGCGAAGAAGGAGCCCAAACCGAAGACGCGAGGCGGCAGAGGCGGCAGAGGAGGCGGCGGCAAAAAGCCTCCACCGAAACAACCGTCGAAACCACCGCCACCGCTCGCGACGCCGAAATCACTCCCATCGGCACCGAAACCGTCGTCGAAGAAACCACCTCCGAAGCCCACCGACGCCGATTCGTCGCTCACGAAGAGCGGCGCGTCGTCGCGCTAGCTCGTCCCCGCCGTTGTCCAAACGTCATTCTAGCCCACTAGAGAGTCAGTCGTCGCCAGACCGCGACCATCGATCGCGCGCAACGCGCCGCATGGAGTCGACAGAAGATGCGCCTCGAACGTCGAAACGATTGAAAGCGCGCGCCGATGCGGCGTTGCGCGTCGACGTGCTCGAGGAATGCGCGCCGGAAGCACCGCCGCCGGTGTCGGTGAACGACGCACCGACATCGGCGAACGCGCGCGTCGCCGCGACGGGTGTGCTTCGACCGGCGGTGCGACACGAGAAATTGCTCGTGCTCGATCTCAACGGTCTGTTCATCGATCGACGCACGAAGCGGTACGTTCCGCAAACAAAGGGAAAGGCGAGAGAGGATGAGGAGGCTGCTCGAGAGGCGACGGCGTCGGAGGACGACGAGCCGGACGCCGCTCCCGAGGGCGCGGAGGAGGACACGCGGGAGATGGATCCGAACGAGGTGGTCGAGAACGCCAGGGTTGGGAGTTATTACGTGTACGACAGACCGCACATGCGCGAATTCATCGAGTGGGTGCACGAGAGATTCGAGGTGGGCGTGTGGTCGAGCGCCAATTCGAGAAATACCAAAAATTTGGTCAACTACGTGTGGGGCGCGCACGCGTCCAAGGTGGCGTTTGTCTGGGGACAGGAGAGGTGCACAGATATCGGTAAAGATCCGTCTGGAGAGGGCAGACGGCCTCTTTTCCTGAAAGAGTTGAAGCACGTGTGGTCGATGAAGAAGAGCACCGGGCTCTCGCGCTTCAACGAAACGAACACGCTCTTGATTGACGACTCGCCGTACAAAGCCATTCGAAATCCGAAGAATACCGCGATCCATCCTCGAGGATACACGGTGAAGGAACGCGATACCGACGACATGTTGGGCGAACGCGGAGCGCTTCGTCAGTATCTCGACAGACTCTCGGCGTCGACATCCATTCCGGAATTCGTGGCGTCCAATCCGTGGAACGACGGCGAAATCGACGAGGAGCACTTGGCCCAGGTTGACATCGCGCAGAAGGCGTCGGAAGCCGCGGCGAAGAAAGCGAAAGAGATGCTCATAGCGCTTCGCGATCCTTCTGAAATCGATTTGGACGACATGGGTCTCTGATGAGATGATGCTACCTACCGTATTTAATTTTCTAGCCTAAATTCCTAGCCTAATTTAATGTAGTCAGTTGCGTTAGACTTAACCGCAGTTCCTCTTTCGGGTTAATCGGGGTGACTTTGGCGCACCAAAATCGGAGCATTGTCAAGGCGTTGATCACGAATTCGTACTCTCCACTTCTCATCTCTGTCTGACGCGAGACGTTCGGAAACGAGAACGCCGAGGCGTGCACTACTTTGGACAACTCGCTCTGTTCGTGAATTTTGTACTGCTTTCGGCATTCAAAAATCATTTGATTGAGCGTGCCCGCGTGCGAAATCGCGGACCTCACCGCTTCTGAGTCCTTCCCACAGAGAATATTGGACGCGTGGCCTCTCACGACGTGGCCGCCGGTAACCGCGCCGAGGTCTCTCTCGGCGTCGCTACTCTTCGTCAGGCGAGCAGTCACGCGACCGTGTTTTTGCACGATGGGGAGAAGCGCATTCTTGACGCTCGGTGGAGTCAATGCGAGCGCGGCGTCGCCCGTGAGCCAACAATCCGCCTGTGCGGTGCCATCGTCCAATGTGACTGACGCCTCGACTTCGAAAACGCCTGGTCTCTTCGCGCCGCGCGCTGCCGGTCGACACACGACGCAGCCCGACAGCGCGGCCGGGAGTTTACGTTTCTCTGCGTCGAACGATCCATTCACTTTCACGTGCATGACAGAGCCCGCGTCGCATCCACACGCCGGGCAACACCAACGAACAGTCAACATGGACACCGAGATGACGCGCGCTCGAACGTCAAATGTGCGTCTATTGATCACCAAATTATCGGCATCGTTGCGCGATTCCTCTTCGAATAAAGAAAGAATCGTCCTCCGCGGTGTCGGTATACTCACCGGGGACGGGAGGTACTCGGACGTCGCTCCGCAACGTTCGTGAACTTCAATCGTGGTCACTTCCGGATTGATTTTGACGTAAATGTTCATCGTCGAAGCCGACGACGAGAGGTGTCGCGTGGCGCGATGAACCGTCACCGTGGCTCCAATCCCGAAGCCAGCGGGGAGAGCGAAAGCGGACGTTTTGCAATACACGTCCACGATGTCGTGCGTTTCGACGTCTTGGACTTTGAGTCTCGGCTCCCAACTCGCGCGCGAGTGTGTCTCCTCTTGAAACCATTCCTCCGCGACGACGACGCACGTGAACGACACCATCTCGGGCGCCGGTTGCCACGAGCCTCCTTTCGTCACGTGACGCGAGTACATTTTCCCCCACACAAGGACATCGCGCACGTTTTTTACGTCGAACGCTGACGCGCTCATCGATTGGCGACTCTCATATTCATCTTCGTCTTCGTCCTCGTCCTGCGGCAACGCGAACACGTGAGCCCCGGGGTGTTCGGCGATCATGTATGTCGACGCGTTCAAAGACGAGGCCGTGGGGATGACGGGCACTAGATACGTCGTCTTATCGCGCATGAGACAGAACCATCCATTTTGACGAGTAAAATTCACAGAAATCCGACTGTTCATTCCGTGTTTCGTATTACTCATGACGCCGCGCAGCGTCTTCACGCCGCCGTCCACGTCGTACGCCTGAATACGAACGCTTTGTCCATCGTCCGGGGCGCCCGTGTCCAAGAGCCACGTCGGTGCCCTAAATTGACGAGTAATCTTCGTGAGCGCGAGCCGAGGCGCCATGATCTGTTGTCCGCGCGTCGCCAGCGTCGCCGCCAAGTAGAGCGTTTTCGCGTTCTCTGGCGGCTGATGCGGAGAGTGGAGCACGACGACGTCGTCGACGCTCACCGTCGCGAACACTCGTATGGACGCGTCGTTGTGATTCATCAGACGAGACTTCATCCCAACGTACGGCCCCTCACACATTATCTCGCACTTTTTGAAGAGAACGAGCGTATTCAACAGACTCGGCGATGGGACGCGACCAGAGGCGCCGTCCTCGACGCACACCTCCATCGAACCGGACCCATCGGCGATGCGAGCTCGTCCGAAAGTACACTGCAAGATGCCGATCACGACTTTTGATGTCATCGACTCGTCGTCGTCGCGGAGATCATCCTTCACGCGGACGACGACTTTACCTTCGTTCCGCGTGCTGCCTCGACGGCACGCTTCCGTCGCCGAGTTTTCATCCTTCCACTTGTCGAACACTCCTGCGATGAGCGCATCGATCGTGGGCGCTCGGTGCGAACACAGCGCGTCCCCGCCCAGAGGTGTAGGCGAGAAAAATTCTTTGTACACGTCAGATCTCGATTGGAGATTCGATTCGACGTTGTAGAGCACGCGCAGCAGCGGCGCGGGCGAGTGGTCGGGCTCCTCGCTCCCGTCTCGCTTCTTACCGAGAAGGTATTCCAACGTGGCGACATCTAACAACTTTGAGTCGCTGAAAATGTTAAACTTTTCCTCCAGTTGGAGTCGCCAGTTGGAGACAGCGTCCGCGTACACAAAGTTTGACTGTTCGACGACGTACTTGAGAGATCTCGCGAGTCGACACGCCTTGGTGTTGGTGACGTCGGCGAAGAGCATCGGTTCATCCTCCGCGTTACTCTTGAGTGCGGGACGCTGAACGATTACTTGCGTGCGTAAATCCGCACCGAGCGCTTCCAAGACGCGATCGTCGTGTTCGTCCACGCGACAGACCGGATGCGCGTGCGTGACGACGACCTTTGCGCCCTCGCGCAAACCGGGCACCACCAGTCTTGAACTCGTCAGAGGCACGTGCGTGAACGTCAGCTTCACATCGCGTCCGTCTGCACCGCGAACGGTCGCGTATCCGTGTTTTTCCTGCACGTCGACGACGTATCCCTCGTATCTGGCCATCGTGCTGCGCTCGACGCACGTCGCGCACGCGCACGCGCACGTCGACAGCCGACGCGGTCCGACGTCGAGACACACAATGTAAAACTCAGCCGACGCGGCATACGCGCGCAACTCGTGCGTCGAGTCGCCCTTGAATAAGACAACTTTACGAAGGTTTCGCATCTCAACCCTCGCGCCGACGCACTGCCTCAATACGCACTCCCATCGCGCGAGAAACGCGCCGTTAAAGATGAGCGGTGCCTGCGTCCCGTCGTCGGCGCGCACCGCGCACTGAAAAAACGTCGACTCACCCGTGGATATGATCGGACTCACCGCCTCGACGATCCCCTTTTGACACAATCCCACCTTGCCGTTGAGCCCTCGCGCGTCGTTCGCCACGCCCACCTCCTCTTCGAGAGGTCCGCACGTCAGCGCGCCTTCGCCTTTGTCGTCGTCGTCTTCGTCGTCGACGCGTTCCACCACGCCCGCCTCCACCACCACCGTCCCATCCATTCGCACGACGTCTCGCGCGACGACGAATTCCTTCACCCGCACCCTCTTCCCGACGTCCTGCGGTCTCGCGTCCGCGCTCATCAACGCCGCCGCCTCCCCCGTCGTCTCGTCTCGCACCGCCAGCGTCCGCGTCCCGTCGTCTCGTCGCGTCGTCGTCAACCGTCCCACGAGCTCGACGTCGCGCGTGCTCGACCTCGACGCACCCCACACCCCTCGTCGCATCAACGCCCTCGTCGTCGTCGTCGTCTTCATTCGTTTCGCACCGCGTCCTCTCGCGACGTCGCGCGCGTCACCGTCGTCAACGCATTCACCGTCACCACCCTCCACGTCGCGCCCACCGCCGTCGTCGACGCGAGGCGTCGTCTGCACCGCGCGCGGTCGATCGACGCCAACGTGTCGCGCGACCTCCATCGCCCCCTCGCCTCGCTCGCGCGAACTCTGACGCGTCCTCGTCGACGCGTCGATCGCGTCGCACAAATCGGACCGGTGGGACAGACGGACGGACGATTGTGATTTTTGAAAATGTCATGGGACGCGATGGGACGGGACGCGATGGGACGACGGGAGACGACGACGCGCGCGCTTTAAAGGATCGAGCGATCGAGCGATCGCGTTCATCTCGTCTCGCTCGACTCTTCCCCCCTCCGCGTCCTTCCGTCGCTCCGCATGCTCTGGGTCGATAAACATCGCCCGCGCGCGCTCGATGCGTGCGTCGGGGTGCACGCCGCGCTCGCGGCGCATCTGAAGCGATTGGTGGCGAGCGGTGATTGCCCGCATCTGTTCTTTTACGGACCGAGCGGGAGCGGGAAGAAGACGCTGGCGTTGGGGGTGCTCAGAGAGCTCTACGGACCTGGGGCGGAGAAGGTCAAGTTGGAAAACAAGACGTGGAAGATTCCCCAACAGGAGCGCGCGATCGAGGTGGACCTGGCGATGATGTCGAGCAACCATCACTGCGAGATGAATCCGAGCGATTGTGGGAGTAAAGATCGATACGTGGTACAGGAAGTGATCAAGGAGATGGCGCGGTCGAGACCGATCGACGCGAACGGGTGCGAGGGATACAAGGTGTTGGTGCTCACCGAGGTGGACCAGTTGTCGAGAGAGGCGCAGTACGGATTGAGACGAACCATGGAAAAGTATAGCGCGTCGTGTCGATTGTTTCTCATCGCCGAGAAACCGAGCCGAGTGATGGATGCGTTGCAATCGAGATGTCTTCCCGTGCGAGTGCCGGGGCCGACGTTGGGGGAGATTGAAAATCTCTTGCACGACGTCGCCAAGAAGGAAAAACTAGACTTGCCGCCCGAACTCGCGACGCGCGTCGCCGCGGCGAGCGGACGTAGCATGAGACGGGCGCTGCTTACTTTAGAGACGTGTCGAGTGAGTTCGTATCCTTTTAAACCGACGCAGGCGGTGCAGCTCACGGATTGGGAGGTGTACATTAACCAGATTGGAGCGGAAATTTTAGCCGAACAGTCGCCCGCGCGTCTCTTGCAAGTGCGCGGACGTCTCTACGAACTCATCGTCAACTGTATTCCACCGGAAATCATCATGCAGACGCTCGCCAAGGCGCTCATGCGTCGCGTCGACGTGGAGGTGAAACATCAAGTCGTCTTCTGGGCGGCGCACTTTGACGCGCGCATGGCGCGCGGCTCCAAAGCCATCATGCACCTCGAGGCGTTCGTCGCGCAATTCATGGCGTTGTACAAGTCACACCTCATCAAGGCGTTCGGATAGCGAATATTGTTTGAAATCTGTTTACAACCTTTTTGCGTTCGTATAATGAAGCGAGATCATCACTTCTTTCCCTTCTTCTCACCCTTGGCTTCGCCCTTCTCGGCGTCGCCGAGGAGCGGTTCGGTCTCCGACGGCGCGTCCCCCTTGGACGAGCCGCCGCCCGCGCACACGCCGATGTACACGACGACCAAGGCGATGGCGAGGGCGATGTACGTGCTATAATCGGAAAGATCACACGCGATCTCATTCACGGATTCGGAATCGATGTACACGTGAAACGGCCAGAGACTCGGCGAGTCGCCGACGGTGCCGACCCAGAGGAAGAGGGACGAGCTCGCCGCGACGAGCGCGCCCCCGACGACGGCGTACAAGATGCCAATCTGATTCACGATGTAGCGCGCGAGGAACAACCATCCAAAGAGACCACCGGCGATGGCGACGCCGACGTTCACGCTCTCCGGAAGATTATCGATGAGCATGGACGCCACCGTGCTCAACCCGTATCCGCACGCGACGCCCAGACAGAGACCGAAGAGTTTGAAGACCCCCACGGCGAGCGCGTTGAGCAAGAGCGCGACGACGAGCGCCGCGCCCGCGTCCACGTACATGCTATCCGGGATTTGATACTTATCACCCACGACGGGTAAATCCTCCAACACGTCTCGCACCGCGTCCACGCCCAGCATCCCCAACCACGCGCCGAACACGGCGACGATGACGAAGGAGCACGTCTTGTGATGTCTGCGTCCGAGCAGGGCGAGAAAGAGTCCGAGCGGAAGCGCCCCCATGGCGAGCGTCATGTTGAACGGCTGTTGTTCCCACATGTCTTCCCATCGCATCGCCGCCGTCACCGCCATCGCCTCCGCGCTCGTCGCGCTCGGCGTCGTCGCGCTCGGCGTCGCGCTCGTCGCGGGGGTGTTGGCCTGCCCGATCGTCGCCACCTCGTCGTCGTCGTCCACCGTCGTCCGCATCGTCGTCACCACCGCCTCCGTCGCCGCGCGCCTCGCCGCCGCGTGCGCTCGCCTCGCCATCGTCTCCAACGCCGCGCTTTTACGTCGGTTCATCGCGACGACCGACGCGCGCGCCGCGCACTCGCGACCGACCAAACGCATCGCATCGCATCGCATCGCGTCGGGCGCGTCGGGCGCGTCGCGGGTGTCTGGGGAGGTACACGAAGGGTTATGATTCAAGGATGTGAAGGGACGAGTTGTGAACGGACCATGTAAAGAGGGTACACGCATCGCCGCGCACAGTGCACGTCGTCGTCGTCCAATCTCGCGACAAAAGTCGGTCGTCGCGCGCCCGTCCTCGGTCGTCGTCGCGCGCCGATCGTCGTCCGCGCCGCCGCGTCCGCGCGTGCGTCGACGACGACGACGACGACGACGGTGATGACGGACATGGAGGGCGTGGAGGCGGCGACGGCGGCGACGGCGGCGGTGGAGGCGGCGAGAGCGGTCACGGCGAGGATCGAGGGCGAGCGCGCGGGAGGGCGCGCGGAGAGCGATCGAAGCGGGGCGATGGAGGAGGATGGGAAGGAGGACGATGGACGGCGACGAGGACGGGGTGGACGTCGAGAGCGAGGACGGGTGTCGGTGTTGGATCGATTGGGGAAGACGAATCAACCGACGTCTTCGCGCGGCGGCGGCGGGTCGAGGGACGGGGGGACGTTTAAGCGACGAGGGGAAGATTCCAGGGCGCGACGAGACGGTCGCGATCGTCGATATCGACGTGACGACGTCGTCGACGGCGAGCGCGATCGACGGTTTCGAGGAGGACCGCCGCGAGGACCTCGCGCGCCGAGACGCGACGCGTGCGACGTGGAGAAGCGCGCGGACGGCGTCGTCGTGGCGCGCGCGTTCGGTGCGGAGATCATCCAAATCTCCGCCACGGGTGAGGTGTGCTTGCGTCGCCCCGTGGACGACGCGTCGGGGGCGCCGCGGTGCGACACCGAGGTGTTGAACGCGTTCAACTCGTGTTTGAACAAATTCGGATTCACCGCGAGCGCGTCGCCGGCTGACCAGACGCAGTGGAGTCTGTCCGACGGCAAACGTCTGTCGAGATTCTCCGACGGGATGATCGTTCCCGCGCCCATTCCACCCGGTCCCGGTCGAGGCTTGGCGCTCATGCTCACCGCGCCGGTCGGTGGGGGCGGACGCGGCGGTCGAGGATTCGTCGGACGCGTCGGACGCGGCGGCGGACGAGGACGAGGTTTCGGTCGTGGTTTCGGTGGGTTTTACTATTAACGACGCGCGTGCGTGCGAATACCTTCGCTTTCATACCAATACCAATAATAAGTGGCGTCGCACCGCGCGCGAGGCGAGACGAGGCGAGGCGAGACGAGACGAGACGCGCGACTCGTTCATGTATCCTCGTCTTCTTCGTACTCAAACACCCCCAACGCGTCCATCGCGTCGCGCATCGCTATTTTCGCTAACACAACCTGTATCCTCGACCCCGGATCGAGTCCGATCGCGGTCGCCATCGCTCTCGCGCCTCGCCTCGTCGCCGCGTCCTCCGCCGCGCCGCGTCCGCCCCCGCCCGCGCCGCCCGTCGACCCTCCACCGCGTTTCCCCCCTCCCGCACCGCTCGCGCGCCCGCGCGCGTTCAAGAATTCCTCCAACGCCGTCCACCCCGACGCTCTTCGCCCATCGCTCGCCCCTCCACCGCGCACCGCGTGCGTCCTCGCCCCCGAGCGCGCGGATTCCGCCCCTCGCACCGTCGTCGCCGCCGTCGTCGTCGCCGCTCGCGCCACCGCGCGTCGCGCCATCGCCACCACCGCTCGCGCGTTCGCGGCGTACATCTTCACCGCGCGCGTCCGCGTCCGCGTCTTCGCGACGACGCACCGCACCGCACCGCACCGCACCGGTCGGTCGAGTGGGCTCGGTCGACTCTTTTCGCTCGCCGCGTCGCCCGGTGACGTTCGACGAAAACGAAAACGAAACGACCAAAGCGGCGAGATCGAGGGCGAGGGGTCTGAGAGGGTTTAGACGTGAGCGTATGGGGGGGGGGGTTACCGCGAGTGAGGACCCTTCGTGTATGTTTTTACGTCCCCGTACACAAACACGTCTTTTGATCCTCTTACGACTCCCACGACTACGTAGTGCCGCGACGACCGACGACCGGGGGACGAACACGACGACGACGACGACGACGACGACGACGGGGACGATAACGATGACGATGACGATGACGACGGGGACAGACGGTGACGCGTCGTGACGTGTGTGTGTGGACGCGCAGACGACGACGACGACGACGACGACGATGACGATGACGACGATGAGCGCGACGGTGACGACGACGGTGTGCGGAACGGCGGCGACGCGGACGATCGGGTCGCGGACCTCGGCGCGCGTGGTGGCGGTGGGATGCGGCCGCCGTCGTGACGTCGCGGTGGTGGACGGTGGTCTCGGACGCGGACGCGCGATGGCGCGCGGACGGTGGAGCGGACGAGAGCGAGGAAACGCACGGACGATCGGGGCGGTGGCGAATCCGTTGGCGCTTCCGGAGTACGACGAACCGAGCGAAGAGATGACGGAGGCGAGAGACTCCAAGGAACCCATCAGAGTGAAAATCGGCGACGAGTGGTACGATTGTCGAGGGTGGGCGAAAGCGCACCCGGGCGGTGAGCGATGGTTGTATTTCTTCGACGGTCGCGACGCCACGGACGTCTTCTACGCCTTGCACTCGTACGGCCCGAACGGAAGCGACTTGGCGGTGAAGCGACTTGAAAAGCTTCCCCGCTGCGACCCGCCGAAGGATAAGAGCAGACTTCCGAGTGAAAGCTCCTACGCGGTGAGCATGGCGTTCGGTGAATTGCGCGATAAGCTCGCGGAAGACGGGTTTTTTAAGCGTCAACCCCTCAAGGAGGCGTGGGCTCTCTTCCAAGTCGTCGCCCTGTACGCGAGCGGCACGGCGCTCGCGTACTCGCACCCCGTCGTCGCCACCATTCTCCTCGGCCTCGGCATGGAGCAAGCGGGCTGGTTGGGTCACGATTACGTCCACGGGCGCGGTCCGTGGTGCAGCTTGATGCGTTACATGCCCACGCTCCTGAACGGACACAGCGTTGAGTGGTGGATGCAAAAGCACTCCATGCACCACTCCTTCACCAACGAGGAGCACCTCGACAACGACATCATGATGGAGCCATTCTTCTTCTTGCGCAGCCCGACGGAATCCGGCCGACCGGATCATCCGCTGCGAAAGTTTCAGCACATTTACGGCTACCCGCTCTTGTCCATCATGTTCTGGTTGTGGCGTTGGCACTCCGTGCAGACGGCTTGGAAAAAGAGAGACGTCAAGGAACTCGCCTTCATCGGCGCCAACTATCTCTTCTTGGCGACGATGCTGCCGTGGCAGGTTGCCGTCGGCGCCATCACGCTCAGCGGTTTCCTCGTCGGTTCCCTCGTCAGCGCGACGCACCAAAGCGAAGAAATCATGGAGTTTGGTGAGGATCCGGAGTACGTGGAGGGTCAGTTCCGATCCACCCGCGACGCCGAGTGCGTCTTCGGCGGGTTGGAGACGTGGATCTGGGGCGGCATGGACACGCAGTTGGAGCATCACTTGTTCCCGACCATGCCTCGTTACAACTACCACAAGCTTCGTCCGTTATTGAAGGCTTGGGCCAAGGCGAACGGCATTCAGTACCGCTCTTCGCCGAGCACCACCATCATCTCCGACAACTTCAAGTTGCTCAGGCGAGTGGCGCGCGCCGCGTAATCGGCCCGGGATCCACCAGCGCGCATCTCATATTCTTTCGTTTGTAGACCTTTGGACCGAATTTTATCACCGGTTGTTTATTGTGTTTATTGTTACTCATAGGAACTTGCTTAGCGGTGTAAAGAGCATCTCACCTCTTTTAGTATTTACGACGAGTCTCTCTCTCGCTCTCTGTCTCTCTCTCTCTCGCGTCGTCGGTGCGGAAAAAAGACGCGCGCGAACCATTCGGACGCAGCGCGATTCAGACGCGACGCCGACGCGTGACGCTCGCGACGGGCGATTATGCGATTATTTTATCTCGTGATTACGTGGCATACCATAAAAATGTATCAATCTATTTGCGCGCACGGCACACGAGGAGAGACCAGTCTCTCGGCTAATTGAACGTCACCCCCAAACATCCGTAGTCTAAGTTTTGTCACCCCTATTTCTTCTTCGCGCAGCGCTTAGAAGGCGAGGCGAGTGAAGAACCAGCGAGACTTGCCAGTCTTGAATCGTTCCTCGAGGAGCTTCTTCGCCTCCTTTTGCGCCGCAACCTTCTTGGTGGCGTTCTCCAACGCATCCGGGGTCACGACGTTCTTGAAGTCGACGTCGAGCGTGTATCGAGTCGGCATGAGGTGGGAGTAGTTGATGTTCTTGATGAACGTCTTGCAGCGGGAGCGCTTGGCTTGCTTCTTCTCATCCATCTTCTTCGTCACCTGTGCGTTTGTAAAGAGAAACGACGGTCAGTGATCGATACTCTCCGTCGGGCGCGCGTCTCGCGTCGGCGAGGCGCTTTAGGGCTTCAGGACCTAGAACGATGCATCATCGATCGCGCGTGCGCGCGCCCGCGACGATCCGCGGGCGGCTCCGGCGCGCGCTATCGACTCGAAATAACGCGTCGCATCGATTCGTACCTTGCGCGGGATCGTGGAGAGACCGCACACGAGCGCGTGCCCGTACGGGTGCGCAGAGCTGCCGTCGTCGACATTCTTGACGATGACCGCCTTCTTGCCCGCGTAGCGGCCTTGAAGCACGACGACAACCTTACCGGGCTGCGATGAAGAAACGATCGGGTCAGTACGATTTCTCTCGAGGTCGCGCACCGTCTCTCGCGCCGTCTCTCGCGCCGTCTCTCGCGCCTCCTTCGCGCGCGAGGGTCCAGGGTCTTCGATCCGCGCATCGATCGGTCGCGGTTCTCGTCCGCGTTCGCGACCGACGCCGACGCCGCATCGACGTGACGACGCGGCCGCATCGACGCGCATCGTTTCGTGTCGATATCGTCGCTCGCGCACCTTGAGGAACTTCACCATCGCGACGGGCGTCACAGAGAGAGGTCGAAACGATGCGCCGCGCGCCGTCTTCACCACCCGACCTCCGAGGTCGCGAGGGTCTTCAAAGGGTTGTCCGCGTCCGTCGAGGTCGAGATCGAGATCGAGATCGTGTCGTCTCCTCGTATTCACACACGCGCGTCACCCATCTCGAGTCGACATGGATGCGTCCATTCCATTCGATAAACGGATCGAGGCGTTCAATCGACCGATCACGACCGGTCCACGGCGACACACGCCCTCGACGGCGACACACGCCCTCGACGGTGGAGACGAGACGACGACGACGACGACGACGGGAGAGGACGACGCGACGACTCGTCGCGACGACGCGCGTGTGATGCGAGGGGGTGACGTCGTCGAGGACGAGGACGAGGA
>Ga0255774_10000114_pt1 | contig 75624 bp, 54 predicted proteins | sample 101ome_17_FD_179972 | JGI IMG/M metagenome (GOLD analysis project Ga0255774, IMG submission 179972) | Coastal salt marsh microbial communities from the Groves Creek Marsh, Skidaway Island, Georgia - 101407AT metaG (version 2) | ecosystem: Environmental > Aquatic > Marine > Intertidal zone >... | reverse complement strand
CGTCCCATCTTCTCTTCGTCTCCCATCCGCCGAGCATTCATTCCCTATGAAGCACCCATAGTCTGTGGTGAACACCGCCTCGCCCTCGATCGCATGCATTCCCTATGAAGCACCCATAGTCTGTGGTGAACACCGCCTCGCCCTCGATCGCATGCATTCCCTATGAAGCACCCATAGTCTGTGGAGTTGAGGTGCGGGCGCTGGCCGTTCGGGGACGCCACGCGTCGACGGCGCGCGCGCGCGAGGGCGCGAGGGCGCGGTGATGTCGACGCGGTGTGCGTCCGTGGCGTCGGTCTCGTCGACGATCGGTGGACGCGCGAGGCGGGCGTCCCGACGCGCGCGAGGACGCGCGTCGTCGCGACGGTTGGGCGGTGGTGGGGGCGCGCGCGAGTGCGTCGATGTCGACGGAGGCGTCCGCGCCAGCGCGACGAGGATAGACGACGAGGACGAGTGGACGGACGGTGGTGGTGGTGGTGGTACCGATGGTCGTGACGACGCGCTCGCGTCGACGTCGATGGGCGCGGGGGTGGTGGGGGCGGACGTCTTCGTCGCGGCGACGCCGCTCGACGGATTCGAACGCGCGGCGACGAGCGCGTTGGGCGCGAGGACCGGCGTGTTCGATCGACACTGGATGGTGCTCGTGCGACACGTTGGGGATAAACACGCGGCGGTGTATGATTTTTTACCGAAAAATCCGCGGTCGCCGGTGACGGCGGCGAAATTACTCGCGGGGGGGCGCGTCCCGGGGGAGACGCGCGCGCGTCGATTGGCGGGCGTGCCGAGCGCGCGGTGTTGTTTCGTCGGAAAGACGCGAAGTGGACTCGGTGGGAGGATCGCCATCGAGAGTGCGGTGGTGGATTTTCACTCGAGATGGGATGAGGGCTTGGTGTTGGGCTCGCACGATTGTCGAGATCACGCCTCCGAGTTGGCCAAGTGGTTGACGTGCGAGTACGGCGAAGGCGTCGAGGTGTCGACGACGGCGGACGGCACGTTGACGTGCGAAAAGACGTGCACGCTCGGCGTCGACGATGAAGACGACGATAACGATGACGACGACGACGACGACGACGACGACGACGGTGTCACCGTCGCGCGAAGGACGACGAACGCGTCTAAAAAGAAATCCACCGCGAAGAAGAAGAAGTAGAAAAGCGCGGGCGCGGCGCGATGACCGCTCGAACGTTTCGCGCACAGCCGCCTCAAAGCGGTACCTATCATCGCGCGCGCGCGCGCATTTCACTCGACTCGACGCGTCGTGTCACCGTCGCGCGCGCGTGTTCACCTAGGAACATCTACCCGCCTCGCGCTCGAACGACGGCCGTCGTGAAAAAGAGAAAAAGTACACCTCGAGTCGCCCGCCTCACCTCGCGTCGCCGCGCGTCGATGCGCGCCATCCACCCGAGCGGCGTGCTTCCGCACGGAAACGCTCTCGTCGTCTCCCCCGCGGACGCGCGCGCGCGCGCCGATCGGCGTCGCGAGGGTCTCGGGACGCTCGCCGTCCTCGACGACGCGACGCTTCTCGCGATTTGTGACGCGCTCGCGCGCGACCTCGAGGGCGCGCGCGCGCTCGCGCGTCTCGCGAGAGCGTCCAAGGCGTGTCGAGCGTTCGCGACGCACGAGGACGTGTGGAAAGCGGCGACGCTGACGGTGCACGGAGGACGATTTCGGTGGTGCTCGAGCGGGCGGTGGTTGGACGTCTTCGCGAGGACGACGGCGGCGACGACGCGGCGAGGGACGAAACGCGCGCGCGAGGAGGACGAGGTGGGTGAGGACGAGGCGGTGGTGATACAGACGCCGATATTTAGCGATGCGTTGCATCAGAGGTACATGTGCGCGGCGATGCCGCTGGAGGAGGCGTGGGTGGACGACGCGCCGTCGACGGTGCCAGAGGCGACGGCGGCGCTCACCGTCGAAGAGTTTCGAGAGCGATACGAATCGGTCAATCTTCCCGTCGTCATTCGAGGCGCGGCGAACGCGTGGCCGGCGATGACGACGTGGACGCGCGCACGGTTAGAGCGTGATTTCGGGGAGACGGATTTCGTCGTCGGCGGATACGACGTCGCGCTTCAAGAGTTTTTCGCCATGAGCGACGCGTGTCGAGACGACACGCCGCTCTATCTTTTCGATCCGTCGTTCGGTGAAAAAGCGCCCGCGCTCGCGCGCGAGTACGATGTTCCGACATATTTCGCCGAGGACGATTACTTCAAACACTTGGGCGCGGGACGACCGCATTATCGCTGGCTCATCGTCGGACCCGCGAGGAGCGGTTCGATTTTTCACAAGGATCCAAACGCGACGAGCGCGTGGAACGCCGTCGTCTCCGGTCGTAAGAAGTGGGTCATGTTCCCACCGAGCGTCACTCCACCTGGCGTGCACCCGTCCGAGGACGGCGCCGAGGTCGCCCAACCGCTCTCCATGGTGGAGTGGTTCGCATCCTTTTACGACTTCGCGCGAGACGCCGACGCCGCGTCGCGTCCCCTCGAGTGCGTCTGCGAACCCGGAGACGTCCTCTTCGTCCCCTCGGGGTGGTGGCATATGGCGCTCAACGTCACCGAATGTATAGCCGTGACGCAAAATTTCGTCTCTCGTCACAACGCGCGCAAGGTGTTCGCCTTTCTCGACACAAAGTGCGAAAATCTCGTCTCCGGGACGACGCGCGACAGACGCGGCGGTTTAGCAGACGCCTTCGTCGCCGCCGCGCGCGCGTCCGGCGATGCCCATCTCACCGCCGCGCTCGACGCCCACGAGGCGGACAAGGCGAAAAGATCCATCTCGAGGGACGACCGAGACCCGTTCACCGACGCCGCGAGCGCCAACTTTTCCTTTGGGTTCGCCGTGTAAAGAAAAAAACTGTGGGCACGCTGAAGCGTCGTCACTTCTTCCCTCGCGCGCGCGTCCGACATGTCCGTCCCCGGGCGCGCGACGACGACGAGAGATGTGCGCGCGGTGCGCGCGCGCGTCGACGCGTCGCGCGCGACGGCGACGACGGTGCGCGCGTCAGCGGCGAGACGGGTGACGACGTCATCTTTTGTATCCTCGAGGAGCGTCGCGACGCGCGCGACAGCCGCGGACGCGAGCGAGACGACGGCGAGCGCGAGCGCGCCGCGATGGGATCTTCCTCGACCGCCGCACAGCGCGGGCGCGGCGCCGGAGAACGGGACGTGGTCGCCGACGAACCAGACGATCAAGGACTGGCGGTCGCTGTATAAAAACACGACGCTGCCCGTGAAGAGCGACGGCCGAGGGCGCGCGATCGAGGGCGCGGCGATCGAGGGTAAGATCCCCGAGGCGTTACGAGGGACGTTGTTTCGCAACGGACCGGGTCTGTTGGAAATTTACGGGAAAAAGTTGAATCAGTTTTTCGACGGCGACGGGTTGGTGTACGCCACGACGTTCGACGGGGAGGGTGGCGTCACGTTTCGACACAACTTTGTGGGCACGAAAGGGTTCACCGAGGAGCAAGCGGCGCAGCAGATGTTGTACAAGGGCGCGTTCGCGATCGGAAATCCGAAGGGTGACTCGTTTTACAATCCTTTCGATTTCGACGTGAAGAACGTGGCCAATACCGGCGTGGTCAACTGGGGAGGCGAGACGTACGCGCTGTGGGAGGGCGGCAAGCCGCACAAGATGCGTTCGAACAATTTAGCGACGGTCGGTGAAGTGGACGAAGTGCTCGGCACGAAGCTTCGAGTGCCGCAGATGGCCGCACACTACAGAATCTGGGAAGGCGAGACGGAGGCGGATAAGCGTCTCATCGGCTTTAGCATCGAGAGCCAACCGTCCAAGTTTCCGTGGACTTCAAACTGCGCGGCGTTTTACGAATGGGACGCCGAGGGTAAATCTACGGTCGTGAACAACTTTGACGTTCCCAACGCCACGTTTGCATTTGCTCACGACTGTCTCGTGACGGAAAACTGGTACTTTTTGTTCCAAAATCCAACCAGCCTCAACCCGCAAAAGCTGTTGACTGAGTACATGTTCGCCGAGTGCGCGTTGGCGGAAACCATCTGCATGGTCGACGGTAAGAGCGCCATCCTCCACTGCTTGCCGCGAACCGAAAAGGCGCGCAAGATCGGTCAAAAGGCCATCGAACTCAAGCCGCAATTCTTTTTCCATCACGTCAACGCGTTCGAGCGTGAAAACGGAGACATCGTGCTCGATTCTCTTCCGTGGGTGTTCATGGACTTTTCGATGAACTTAGACTCGGTGAATCCGGCCTTTTTCAACGGAGGCTCAAGAGTCGAGTACACCCGCTTTGTCGTCGATCCGGTGCGCGAGACGTGCAAGCAAACCATCTTGAACAACCGTGTCGGTGAGTTCCCGACCATGAACAATAAGTTCGTCGGACGCAAGTACACGCACGCGTACTCCGCCGGCACCGTGGTGAAAGACGACGTCAAATGGGGGCCGAATCAGTGCTTGGTGAAGCACACGAGCGACCCGGAGAGCGAGTCCCCCGTGAGCGAACAAGTTTGGTACTACGGTGAACGATGCTTCGTGCAGGAGCCCATCTTCGCGGCGAGGCCGGGTGGTGCCGCTGAAGACGACGGGTGGGTACTCCAGGTCGTGAACGACGCGGGCGCGGAGACCTCCAAGTTGCACATTTTTGAGGCGCAAGACATCGCGAAGGGTCCGGTTGCGAGTATTCTCTTTGAGGGCGAACACTTACCGCCGGGACTCCACGGCATGTGGGCTCAAGACGCGCTGTACTAGTCGGTGGTAAATCCATACAGATGCCGTATTATTTAATTCACAATGCAGATAACATAGACTAGACGTCGCTAAACTTATCCGGATTCGGTCGCGGAGCCTCGGGAGGGGGTAACAAGCTGTGATTTACGTCGGGTCCGAGCTGCAAAGCTCGACTCCAGCATTCCTCGGGGAGAATCATCGTACACATCTCGTCCGAGCATCCGCGCAAGCCTTCTTTTGACTCTTGCGACAAGGCGTAACACTCCTTTGTGTGCATGGAATGCTCGATGTCTTCTGGGGAGCGACGCTCCAATATGATGGGCTGAGAGTTGGACGGATTGGCGATTCGCTCGTATTCCGCCACCGTCCAGTGGAACCAGCGCATGAGGAACAGGCGAAGCGTCAACCCGTGCGTGCACAAAATCATGTTCGTATCCTCGGGAAATCTCCCGGCGTCGATGTCGCGAACCATGTGGTCCGAAAACATCGTGATTCGGTCGTACACGTCGGCGCCGCTCTCACCATTCGGAAACCGATAAAAGAATCGTCCAAAACGGTGACGTTCTTGCTTTTCCGCCTGTTTCATCTCGTAATCTTGAAAGTTTCCGAAATCTTGCTCTCGCAACTGCGGCTCCTCTCGCACGCCCAAAATCTTTCTTCCCTCGAACGCCTTGGCGATCCCGATCGCCGTCTCCTTGGATCGACGATACGGAGAGATGTAAAAGAACAGGTTGTAATCGTTTTCATCTCCATCCATCATCTCCCTCAACCGCCTTCCCGTGCTCTCCGCCTGATCGTGTCCTCTCGCCGTCAACGGCACCTGAGAATCCGGCGTTCGCGTGTACGCGCTCTCGTCCACGTTCCCCTCCGATTCCCCGTGTCTCACCAGCACGATCCTCTTCGGCAACCGACGCGTCATCGATCCATAACTATACATCGCTTCTCCCACGAACAGCTGTCCCTCACCGATGATCGAATCCAACTCATCCGCCGAGCGCGCGTCCCGCGAGCTCGCCGCGCGCGTCCTCGTCGCCCGCCGTCCTCGTCTCGACGACCCCTTCGCGTCGCCCCACCCCCCCACGCCCACCACCCGCACGCTCGACCGCGCGATCGCGCGCGTCATCACCGACGGACGTTCACGACACTCCCTCGCGTCCTTCGCGCACCGACCGACCCACCACGGCTCGGTGAGATTCGAATGGAATCCAGAGACGGTCCGGTCCGCCTCGAGAGTCGTCGGGCGATGGGCGTCGACGGCGCGCGTCCCGTCGACGGGCGCGATCGCTCGACGGTCACCGCGGACGCGCGCGTCGGTCGACAACGGACGGAACGCGCGTCGGTCGACGACGGCACGCACCGCGAGATTCGGACCGGGGTGGGGTCTGACGACTCAAGACTCAAGACGACGACGGTTGGGCGTCGGGCGTATCTCGGATGACGAATCCCAAAGTCGCGACGGCACGCGACGACGCGACGACGCGACGACCGCGAGCGCGAGCGCGAGAGGGTGAGCTAGTACGTACACGTCGAGCGATCGAACGACGCGCGATGATGATGACGACGACGACGGCGACGCGCGCGACGACGGTGACGCGATCGGTGACGACGGCACGGAATCCACGTCGGATTGGACGATGCGCGCGCGCGCGGATCCTCGCGCGCGCGCAGGAGCGCGCGGAGACGGTTGAGACGGTGGACGACGTGGCGTTGGACATGGAACCGTGTCTCGTCGGATGGAACGACACGGACGAGAGCGGGGAACCGGTGTATTGCTGCGAAGAACCGGGAGGCGGAACGCGATGCGTGAGCGCCGGGGAAAAAGTGGAATGCGCCGTCGTCGAGGATGAAAACGGCGAGCTCACGGTGGATTGCTCCACCATCAAGAGAAAACACGATTAGTCGATTCGGTCGATCCGCCCAGCCGACCGTCGTCGGCTTCTGTGGCAGTTTTATGTAACAACTGACAACTGTACGGGTATCCGTCAACTCTAATTAAAAACTCCGTTTCCTACTATGCTCTTTCTACTTTTTCGCCTTCTTTTCCGCCTTTTTGATGTCTCGTCTGATCTGGCCGATGACGAGCGGGCGCAACACGAAGACTTGCAAGAGGAACAGTGGCAAGATCCAAATCTTGTGCTTGTTGTTCGGATCGAGCTTCTTACCAGCCTTGTTGTGATCGTACTCGTAGCCCTCCTTGGAGCACGCCATATCCACCAAGGTGCTCACCATCGTCGACAACCAAGGCTGGTCGTTGACAATCTTCTCCCCTTCGCCGTTCGTCTTGCAACGCGAGCCGTTTTCGATGAGCGCGTACGGAAGCTCCAAGTCTTGTCTTCCGAGCGTCGTGCGAATGGCGTTGCGGTATTGCTCGACGCGCGCGTTAACAAACTCCTCGTACGGCTTGCCGTTCGGCGGCGTCGTCTGCGCGTGCGAGAAGCCCAAAATGGTTCGTTCCCAAAGTTCAGCTCCAAAGTTTTCCGCCAACGAGGTGAAAATAGCCTTGTCGGCGTTGTCCACTCTCCACGTGTCCAAGCGATCGGTGAACACAAACGCGTCGACCTTGCGACCGTTCAGAGCGGCGCGAAGCGCCATCAAACCTCTCGAGCTGACGGAATCACCGTCGAGCAAACCCGGCGTGTCTAACACGTTGAGCGTGAACCCGGCCGCCACGCGTCCCGCCAAGAGCGGACGCACCGTCTCGGGCTGAAATGGCGAGCTCGGCGCGACGCGTTCATTCAAAAGCGTGTTCACCGTCGACGACTTCCCGACGCCCTGCTTACCGATGAAAATCACAGTCATTTCATTCACGTTACGCTCGCGAAGCTTCCCGAGCGTCGCCAACAGCGCGCTCTGCGTCGCCACCGGCATCGAGCTCAGCCCGACCCATTCCTTGGGCCCGAGCACCGGCGCCGCTTGCTGTCCCTGCGCCGGCGCCGCACCCGCATCCGTCTCCTCCACGCCTGCGTTCGCGCGCACGACACACACACACATTCGTCAGTCACCACCTCGCCTCCATCTCCGCCACCGCCTCCCCCCGCGCGTCGCGCGCCCCGTCCGTCCCGCGCGAGCAACCCTAAACCTCCCGATCGTCCCCCGAGCGCGCCCGTCTCGCCTCCATCCCTCGCGCGTCTCGCTCGCGCGCGCACCTTCGTCCTCGCTCGACGCGTATTCCTCCTCGCTGTACTCTTCTTCGCTCATGTCTCGCTCGTCTCGCGACGCGCGTCCGAGTGACGCTCGAGCGTTCGAGCGCGCGCGCCCACGACGTGGCCACGGCCAGGCGGTCGAGCGCGCGCGAGCGCTTTTTACTCTAATGACATGAAATGAACGAATGAACGACCGCGTCGCGCGCGTGCACGTCTCTCACGATGATACTACACGCGCGCTAATCACTACCTACGCCTCCTCGAACGGCGTGCCATCGCCGCTCACCCCTCTCGCCACTGGTGCGCGCACTCGCCGCGCGCGCATTTGTAAAACGTGCTCATGGGTTCATCCGCCGACCTGATTTGAATCTGCATGAAATACGCGAGATCGTGCGCGCACTTTGGACACGTCGCCGACGTCTTATCGACGTTTTTCCACGCCTCCTCCCCGCCCAGGACGTCGTCCACCGTCTTCTTGGCGTGTTCGACGCGTTGTTTCACACCGCTCGTCACCTCGTACGCGTACGGACACGACGCGCATCGAAGACGAACGCCGCCGACGACGACGCCCGAGGCGGCGGCGGCGGCGGACGACGTCGAGGCGCGCGAGACGTCGGCGCGACGCGCGGCGGCGGCGGCGTCCTCGCGCTCGAGGGAGAGGAGCGTCCCACACGTGGGACAAAACGTGAGCATGACGGCGCGCGCGCAACAGTGACGAGAAATTTTGCGCGCGCATGATGATGATGATTCGTCGACGCGCGCGGGAGCGTTCGACGCGACGTCGGCGTGAAAGACCGAGACCGAGACCGAGACCGGTGACGACGCCGACGTCGACGGTGGACGGTGGACGCGCGAGAGGACGGACGAGGGGCGTGAACACGGTGGCGGCACGACGCGAACGGTTGGAGTCGAGCGCGCGCGATGCGAGGCGTGCCCCCGTCGCCGTCGTGGTACGGCGCGGGATTAGCGTGCGCGACGGGGGACGGTGATGTGGTCTACGCGTCGGATAAGTGCGTGGTGGCGGTGCGAGGGGCCACGGGGGCGGTGCGAGGGACGGTGGGGACGAAGGCGCGCGTGCACGCGACGTGCGCGGCGGAGGCGTCTACGTCGACGCGAGACGAGGGGGATGAGGGACGAGGATGGGAACGAGTCGTCGTGTGCGCGTGCGCGGATAAGTCGGTGCGGGTGTTGGACGCGCGCGCGATGGTGTTCAGGGGGAAACCGATGATGGGAGGACACGGACACGAGGCGAGCGCGGCGTGCGCGTACGGACGAGGACGGGCGGCGACGGGGTGTCGAGGCGGCGCAGTGGCGGTGTGGCGGTTGTACGCGGACGTCGGGGTGTTGGTGTCGACGCATAAGAGCGTGGATGGACCGATCACGTGCATGGCGGCGAGCGGGGAGACGATCGCGGTGGGTGGGGCGAACGGGACGGTGTGCGCGTTGAATCCTGAGACGGGGACGTCGCATCGCGTGGCGGCGAGCGGGTACGGGGAGATCACGTCGTTGGCGTGGACGAGGATGCGAACAAGCGATGGAGACGTGAAACGCGTGTTGGCGGTGGGGAGTCGGGAGCGGCGAGTGACGCTGTGGTCGTTGGAGGATGGGAAATTGATCAACACGCACGCGTTGATTTTACCAAAGCCGTCTGCGTCGCTGAGCGAGGCGCAGCGAGGTCGAGTTTGGATCGCCGTGTCGTGGGTGAACGCGCGTGATGACGACGTCGACGACGGTGGGGACGGCGTCGCGAGACTCGTAACGTCCGGTCAGGGTGGTGATTTGCTCTTTTGGCAATTTCGTCTCGCGTTCGGCGACGGAGTCAAGGAGATCAGGGACGCGAAGACGTTCGGACCGAGACATGTCGCGCACACGCGCACCATCTTCACGATTTCGACCGGCGCTGATGTGTGTTGGAGCACGAGTTTAGATAGAAAAGTCGCGTGTTGGGATTTGGAGACGAGAGAACAGAGATGGTCGTTCAACGCGCTCGGAGGCTATGTGTACGATTTGGCCACCGACGCGGAGGACCCGTTCGCGGTGGCGATCGCATGCGGCGACGGAACGGTGCACGGCTGGGATTTATCGCCCACGATATCTCAAGAAGTGACGGAGTCGCTGCTCTGGAAGGGTCTACCGAACACGAAAGTGACCGCGATTGCGCGGCGACCTGGGACTGACGTCGTCGCGTTCGGTCTCGAAGACGGTCGAGTGGGATGTTTCGACGCCGCGAGCGGCAAGTTTGCGTGTTATCCGGAATGCCACGGTGCGTCTGTGAAACGCGTGGCGTGGTTCGATATGCGCGATGAAGAAGAAGACGAACCCGCACCGGCTCTCACGAGTCTCGGCGCAGACGGGACGTTGTGGCGATGGATGGAACTCTTTGATCCTGCGACTTGCGATACGAAAAAGTCTGGGATCGCGGACCCAAGAAAGTATGGTAAATATCTCGACATGGGGAAGATGTGTGCCGTCGGTGACTCGGGCTCGGGAGAAACGATCGAAACATTTGATTACTCGCCTAATCGTGGTCGATTGCTATGCGGTTGGTCGAGCGGCGAGATTAGCTCGCACGATTTGAGCGAAGAGACATGGCGATGTCGCGAGCATAGCAAAAGCACGTCTTGCGTGTTGTGGCATCCATCGTGCGATGATACGTCGAGTACATATGCATCGTGGTTCGCGTCAGCGTCGACGAGTGGATCTGTCCTACTGCACGAGGACAGAGGTGTTGTGACATGCGCTCTCCCACGCGCGGCTGTTTACAACTTGGCGTGGTCTCCGCGCAAGGATATGGCAATATTAGCGTGTGCTCTTCACGGATGCGTCAAAGTTTGGCAAATGCAGCAGGTTTCGAGCGAAGTGTGCCCGACGATCCTGGCGGTGTTGCGCGGGCACTCAGGGAAAGTGTTCACCGTCAAATTCGCGATTCATGATGACGAGACCATTCTGAGTGGTGGAGACGACAAAACGTTCCGCGTGTGGAAATACACGGATGAGGAACACGCGCCTCAAGAGGAAGTAAAAGATACCGACGGCGATTCGAAAACAGTCGATCAAGCTCCTGTCGTGAAGACATCACCATCGAAGCAACCATCCTCCAAACCGAAGAAGGGGAAATCGCTAGGCATCGCCGGCGCTTTATTCAAGCCTCTACCTGATGAAAATACGACGGATGGCAAACAACTGGGTCAAGCGTCGACGTTGCGTCTCGCCCGTCGCGTGTATAGAGGTGAAGAACAGCCTTTGACCCGGGAAGAGTTGACGTACGGTCCGAGCGGTGTCGCCTTGTACGATAGTTCTGCGTCGGCCATGGCGTTACTCATGAACGAGGCAGAAGAAGCATTGGGTGACGGATCGAACACCAAAAGCGTCCATCGATCGATTGCTTTGCACATGTACCGAGGAGATTACGCTCAGGCCGCGTCCATCGCATTAAAAGCGAACGAAGCCCCGATACCTCACGAAATCATGTCTCTCTTCATCGGTGGTGGTTATGAAGTTTGGTCAGCAGTTGCCAAGGCGCAGTGCGATCGATTGCTCATCGCGGGTGAGATTCAGCAAGCAGCCATGCTGAGATTATCCTTGCACGATGTACCGGGCGCCATCGCGACCCTCCGACAAGGTGGATTGATACGAGACGCAGCCGCGCTTGCCGCTGCACGACTCCTGCCAACGGATGAGCTCCTTATCGAAACACGCCGCGAGCTTGCCGCTGCCGAAGAAACGCGCGGCGGTATGGAAGCTGCCGCCAAGGCACACCTTTGTATTGGTGCTCCGGCTTCCGCGGTGCGTGCGCTCACTCGAACGACATCGGGTGGTGCCCTCGCTGCGGCGAAACTCGCCCTCGCTTGCAACCTGACGGGACCACAGGAGCGACAAACCGTCGCGCGCGCGGCGATTGAACTCGCGCAAACAGAACATTTACAAGATGCTGTGGATTTGATCAACGAACTCTCCGATCTGTGCGAGCGCGAGCGTTGTTCCGTTGACATTCTTGCGACTTTGTCGGCGGTGGCCGCTGACGAGGACGTCGTCGCAGAACTTACTCGCCATCTCAACTTGATCAAGGCGTCTTAGCGGCACTAGCTATTCGTAGCCTGATAGATTTTTAGTTACAGATGAATTCATTCATTTGTCACGCTCTCACGTCCGATTGCCGTCCGATTGTCGCAGGAAACCTCTCTCGGAAAGCTATTAACTGTCTCACGTTGGCCGTAATCTCCATTCGCGCGCGCGGAGTCGACGCGCGGTCGTCCTCGCACTCGGCTCATCGAGGTGCGCGTGGAGAGGAGGTTTCGACAGTAAGTCGCGCTCGCGCGCTCGCGACCGGCGCCGTCGAGGGTGAGCGAGCCTCCGAGGGCGAGATGACGCTGACCTCGTCGAGAAGCGCTGTCGCGGAGCTTCTCGATCCCGATCTCGTCGCACGGGCGTCGACGAACGACGCGGTGCTTTATCACGCGTTCGTTGATCGACTCGAGTCGTTGTACGCGCGCACAGCGCGCGATGGGACGTGGACGGAGACGGGAGCCGCGGCGAGGTGCCTAAAAGTCATCACCAAGTTCCCCGTCGAAAAGGCAGACGTTGAGCGAACGCTACGGCTTGCGGAGGCGTTCTCGCGCGGATGTATTTCGGTCGACGCCGAGTGCGCGCACGACTGGTGCGTCGGCATGACGACGTTGATCGATCGATTCGACGACGATACGAAGGGCATGACGTTAGACTGGGAACCGATGTTTGCTTGCGTAGAGACGTTTCTGCGGGGGAAAGCGACGGCTTACTCTGGTTTCGGCGCTATCAGCACAATGCGGTCGAGATATGTGAAACTCGTGCGAAAATCTAGACGATTTTTTCGTGATGGCGCGGCGAGAGAGATTTGGATGCGCGTCGCCGCAAAGTGTCAAGCGGTTGAACAGAACTCGTGTTTTGAAGGTTTAGGATTATTACATTTGTTCATGCCGTGCATGAAGATGTCTGAGGGAGGTGAAGATGCTAGGTTTTTCATAGAAATGATACGGGGAGAATGGGGCTCGCTTTCACGCAGCATGGATGTGAATATGTTTTGGGTGATAAGTTGGATGTCAATATTCGCGCAACTGGCAAAGCATGACGTGAACGCAGAAATCGAATGGGAAGGAGTGTGCGGGGACATTTACGCTACCACATTGCGTACGTTGGAACTTCCCATCGGAGGTGTCGAGGGACGTCGCTCATTTGGTCGAAACGTCACTTATAGAGTTGCGCTGACATTTAAGTCACACCTAGAGTCATCGCGACGTGTACGCATCATGGCGAAGCTTTTGATTTACAGGGCCATGCATGACAGCGCAGTCATCGCGAATATTGAGAAGATAATAGATTACATTGAGCACTTTTACCATCCGAGCAGTGGTGGGTCGTACACTACCAACTTGGCACATTTCATGAGGTACATGATCAAATATGTTACAAAGTTTTTGTCGTACGATGACAGAACGGCGCCTCCTGAGGTTGTATCTCGAATGATGGCGGCATTCACGCGTATGACGGACAAGGCAGTTTTTTCGAAGTCCTTTGATCTGAGATTACACGCTTCTATTGGCATCGGGCGCTTGGCGTACATAGATCCAGAACGGACGCTACCGAGTGTCATGTCCCGATTCGAGGAAGCTCTATCACACGAAACAGCCACTCGTCAACTCGTTCCGGCCATGAATTGTCTGACTATTTGCATTCGACAGATGATGTTACTTCCCTTGAACACCGTCTTCCAAGACGCGAGCGAAGCATACGTCAACGTTAATGAATTTCTCGCATCTGCGCTCACCGCTACTTTGCCGGGGATTGACGTCAACGATTCCTCAAAAACCTGTGCAACGCTGAGATTGTTTTGTATGGTGATTACGAACTTGCCGATATTGATAGATGTAGGAGAGCCAGGTGCGATCTCACACGTGCCGTTGGCTTGGTCAGAATGGACCGTACAATTTCTTACGCGATTATTCATCATGTTTGAAAACTTGCAACCGGATACGCATGGCAGCAAGTCTGACGCTGCCGACGCTTTCAAAGGTGGTGCAAGAGGAGCGTCCGGGTTCTTACTCTCATCGTCGTCCATGTACGCACCGCTTCTTCGACTACTTTTCGAGAGGCTCGATCCGACGGTGCGTGTCATGGCGATTAAAAGAGTGGCATCATTCATTCGCGAAAACATGCTCCCCAACGTGTGTGAGGAGGTCGCTATGCTAGTGGTAGCCGCCTTGCAGGCTGATCATGAACTCGTCGTGAAAGACATACTGCGACCGATAATGATTAATCTCGGTCAAGATCTCGTCGAGGACGAACTCTCAACGACGGCTGAGGCGCGGATTTTCTGGAACTCAGGCATCCTGATGAAGTGTGTTCGCGCAAATCGTGAAGCGGCGCTCGCCGTGCTCGATGACTATACAAACATCTCTAGGCGCATGTTTGCTTTAAGTGAAATTACTCACAATTTCGATCTAGCCATTTACGCCGAAGACATGGTCTGTGCACTGGTGAAAGGTTTGTCAGAAGTCACAATTGCAAACGATGCCGCAGAAGGGGTGACGGGAGATTCCATCACCACCTGGACGTCATTGAAATGGACTGTAGACGATAATGGCGGCGTCTGTGGCTCGCAGCATTTAACGCCGGGATTCCAGTGGCGATTTCCGGATGATCATGCCATGAAAGCCCTTCGAGATCTGGTGGAGGAATTCTTGGTGATCCCCGCAAAAGCACTCATCGAGATGCAAACCGAAGACGCCATGGACTGCGATGATACTTCATCGATGAAGGATCGCATCCGCACGAAAGTTTGCATGATATTCGCGACTTTGGATGGCCTTCGCGAAAAAATGTGTGATTTTTCGGATGACGAGACGCAAGTGATGCTTATGGGACATTTTCCTCTTTTTACAGACTTGGAACCTCGAGTATTGGCGGCGAGAGCGCTCGTCGCGGCGATTGAAAAAACGAGTGCCGATGATACCGAAACCTTGGGGTTGATTTGTTCATCCGCTTCAGTCGTAGTGAACCCAGCGGGTAAAACTTACAAGACGAGTAAGCAGATGATATCTGCGTTGAATTCGAACGCGTACTACTTCACGCAGCCTCGAAGAAACGGGACTGAAGCGAGATATCCGAGGTGGTTCATAGCGGCAAAAGTTCTTCGCACTCTAGTGCTAAGAAACAGTATCGGTATGTACTTTTCTGGATCTTCTTCACCTTTTAACGTGGTTGGTCCATCTGGAAATGCAAGTCGCGACGCGCTCGTGGCTCATCTCAACAACCTTGCTCTGAGCAAATACGCCATCGTGCGCAAATCGGCTCTTCGCGTGATCGAATCACTATCTGAAAGATATCCACGAGACGTCGTACCACTGGTGCATAGATCAATACAGACGCTCGCGAAGAGTGAGGAGGATGAAGACGGTTGCATCGCGGCGTGTGAAAGTGTGCAAGCTCACAGCGCACTGTTGGAAGCGCTGAGAAATGAAGAGTTGTTTGTACTTCTTGTCGACGCGATTCTGGGAAGTGAACATCACGGAACTGAAAAGGCACAGAGTGCGATAGGCTCACTCTTTTTGCATTTCTCTCTTCTTTTCACTCGTGGTTTGTTTTGTCCGCGACCGAGATCTAGCATAGTGGCACTCAAGCAACGGCTTCTTGACACGTTGAAATCGAACGCGCGGTTGCATTGGAGCTACGAGATGATGACGAATGCGATGACAGTGTTCTTCTTAGATTCACAGGATGACAGGGAGTTCATATCGAGTGTGAGTGAACACTTTATGAAGAGCGTGCTCGGGGATTTGAAAGTCGTGCGGTTCCCCGCCATGTGCGCGCTCCTGATGATGAGCCGGTATGAAAATTTTGCGTCAAAGTGCGCGCCAGTCTTGAAAGACGTGCTCACCAGCAATCCCGATCTTGCGTGCGAACGCTTGCTCGCTCACTTTTCCATCGCTCATGCATCCGTTGAAAGTGGCGAGACGCACAGGCGAACAAACGGTAAAGCGGACGTTTTGATGCAAGCGGCCGAGTCCCTGTATGGTTTCGCTAATGAAATGTCAGGCTCCGACTGGCCGACATCTCGAGCGAGTGAATTCTTACCCGCCTCTGGAGCGTTCATCGTCGCAGTCGCTCGATTTTGGATGATGCTCACGAAAGTAGCACCGACAGAAATCGCGTCTGGTCTTCGCGGCGTTATCAGCAAATCTTCTGACGTCGGTTACAGGAGCATGCGCTGTGCGATTTCAGAAGCGCTCGCTGGAGCGTTGGCGTCGCGATGCGTCCTCGACGAAGATCGTCAGTGGATGCAAGAGACGTTTTTGAAATACGCTCTGGACGCACCAAGCGAGCAGAGAGAGGAATGGATGAAAGGAATCGCGTATTGCACGGATAGTGGCGACGGCAACAAATCGGACTCACTTTTACAACACCTGAGTTCTGTAGAGATGAGCACCGTCGCTCAGACTGCACGAAGTCTCGAGCTCGCGCGCGTCTGCATCGCACAACTCGGCGAAGGCCAGAGCTTGGATGCGAAGCTGGCATTGGCCGACATTCTTTCCGATCCGAACGCTACGCCACTGGCGCATGATAGTCGAATCGTGCGTGAAGCCGCCGCACAACTCACAGCGACGCTGCTCACTGATTGCAGCCAAAGTCTCCAAGATTCGCGAGCGAAGCTCATTACCCATCTCACGAATGATCTTGAAAGCATGACGAATCGAGCACTCGCGTCTGATCCGGCGCATCCTGATTCAGTGATGACGCCCTCTCGAAACGCGCTCGAAGGTATATTTTACACCTTTTTGGAGCTCGTGCGTCGCGGCGACGTTTCAAAGGCGATACGCAGCATCCCGATCGTCCTCAGAGCCGCCTTGCGCACGGCTGAGACGAAAGACAAGGATTTCTCAATGGTTTCAAAACTCACGGGTGCGTACTTGAAATACCTGTACTTCGAACACGCAGAACTTAAAGTGGTCGTGGACACGCTTCGAGCAACCATGACGGATGAAAATTGGCACACGCGCGCGGCGACGCTTCGCTACGTTCAATCCTTGGTGTATCATCACGCGTTCACCATCGGATCAGAGCTCTTCGCTTCTCTTCGCGAGAGCGTCATCGAGCGTTTGGGCGATAAGCAACTAGAAGTCGCGCAGTTGGCGTCGCACACTCTGATGATCTTCTTTAAAGGCGTCGGCACGAATGACGAGTTCGCCATTCGAGATCGGTTTCTCAAAATCGCGACGATACGCTTATCATCGCATCCAACATCCGACGAGATCATGCGCAAACATGCCGCCGTGCTCGGATTATCCGCGTGCGTGCTTTCAAATCCGCACGAAGTGCCCGAGTGGATGCCCACGGTGATGGAAGTTCTCGGATTTGCGTCTTTGGAGCCATCGCCGATTAAGCAAACCACGCAGCGCACGTTTGCGGAATTCAAAAAGACACATCAAGACACCTGGACGCAGACGCGCGCCGCGTTCACGCACGAACAATGGGAAAACGTCACGCTCGGTTTAGAACTCGCGCCGAGTTACATAATATAGAATACATGAGCTGTCGTAGACGGAATCATCTCCTTTCGACGAACGCGTTCTCCGATGTCGCCGCCGACGACGCGTCTCTCGCCACGCTGGCGGATGACGACCGCAGTAGAGAACGCGCGCCATGAACGACCGAGATCCCGACACGAAAGAAGGATATCCGTACTACCCCGCGCGCGGTTCCTCCCAACCGCAACAGCAGGAATCAGACGCACGCGCGGACGCGCAGCCATCCCACTTCGGAGACTACGGCGAGCGACAACAACCGTCCAGGATTGCGTGCTGTCTCTCGTGCCGAAACTGCTACTTTTACCAGACGGACGAGAATCAGACGCTCTGTCCCGCGTGTTCGAACGATGCGACGCAGTTCGAGTCTCGACAACGATTGATCCTCTGTCCCACGTGGTGCGTTGATTGACTCTGCCAAATTTGTTTCACTGACCTGACGTTAGTCGCGCTATTTTGACGCGTCCGGATGGAGCGTATGCGGCTGCAATCTGCGGTCGTTGTCAATCCGTGCTCACGTTTCCGATGCAAGATCCAGGAAGATCGACGCCATCGCCCGCGGGGTCGAACCCGTATCAGCGTCCTCCGCCCGGGTTCGGGTACAATCAAGGCGCTCAGGCGATGCCCCAACACGTCATCGCCGTCACGTGTCCGACGTGTAAAGTCATCGTGCAAGCGCCGCTCGGCGCGCCCATGTGTAAATGTGGTAATTGTGGTCAATTGATGCGCGTGCCTACATCTATAGTGTGAGATATGCGAGTAAAATGCAAGTAAATGAATGATGTGCAGACGAGTAAATGAATGATGGTTTAAAATCGGCGCCACGCATCGGCGAATATCTGATAATCTGTCTCAGTTAAGCGGACGATATACTTCCGGCGTCTAGATTTCCGATCGACGCCGACTATCAACTCTGTGTGTAAAATTGTCGCTTTTCGACTACAATCGAGTCCTGGCTATGTGATCTCTCAACCTGTACTGTATGATGAATATAAATTTTGCTTCATCGCGCAAATCGGCGCCAAGCGATCGAGCGACTTCACAGCGCACCCGAGGATCATCTCGTCGTTCACGCGGTAGAGACCGGCCATGGGCGATTCATCCTTCTTCTCGTCGCTTCCTCTTTTCCCGCAGCGCTCTCCAGCGTCTCTTTTGCGATTCGAGCCAAGACGCTCGGTCGGAGAACCAGAGCGCCCTGTATCGCATCGCCTCTTGCGCTCTCGAATACTCCGACGCCTCGAGAGGATCTTTCGCGCCAAAGGCGCGATCGCGCGCCGCTCGCAACCCGTTCGCGCGAAGTTCGTGCCCACTCGCGGAAGCCACCGGCGCGAAAGACGACACCGGCGCTTTCTTCTTCTTTTTCTTGCCCGGTGCCGATAATCGAAAAGCAGTCAAAACAGTCTGCATCTGCGCCGCGTATCCTCGAAGTCCCACGCGCGCCGCCTCTCTCGGTTTCATCGTCGGTGGCTCTCGCGCGTGCCCGACGGTCGTCGACGCGGCCTCCGTTTCGAGCCACATCGTCAGTGGATCCATCTCTCGAATGGCGAGTCGCGGTGTGATGTTCAACGCGACGGTTCGAGTCGATTCGCAGCGCGGACACGAAATGAATAATAATGTTTTGTAATTGGACAAGGGAGACGCGACTACGCTTTACGCACCGAGAGCGAGCGTGAGTTCGGCCTCGCACGCGAGCTCGTCGCCGACGAAGCACTGGCCCTTCATCTTGGCGATGCCAAAGCGCTTGTTGAGCTTGGTGAGGACAACCTTCATCACGAGGGTATCGCCCGGAACGACGGGGCGACGGAACTTGACGCCATCGATGCCGGCGAAGAAGAACTCCTTTTGGGTGCCACCGGCGCCTGATCGTGCGAGAAGCGCGCGCGGTCAGTAAACTCGAATTCATCGCACTGGATTCGCGTCGACGCGGTAAATTTTTCAAGCGGCGCGGCGCGTACTCACCTTCCTCACCGGGCTCCAACATGACCAACCCACCGACTTGCGCCATCGCTTCGACCATCAAGACGCCCGGCATGATCGGACGCTGCGGGAAGTGACCCGGGAAGAAGTTGTCGTTGATGGTGACGTTCTTCACGCCGATGGCGTACGACCCAGTCTCGATCTCCACGACGCGGTCCACGAGGAGGAACGGGTATCGGTGCGGGAGCAAGTTCATGACGGCGTTGATGTCCATCGCGGCCGGGAGGTTCTTGCCCATGCCCTTGGCGTCCGAGCCCGGCTCTTCGGCCGCCGCGGCGGCGACGGTGGCCGCGCGCGGAGCCTTCGTGGATTTGACCTGACGCGCGGAAGAGACGCGGCGGTTCGCGACGCACGGAGCGGCGATGGATTGAGCGGCGGCGGCGAACATGTTGCAAAGACGGTGTTTTACTCGTTCAAGAGACAACTCGCGAAAGGCGACTGTCGGGAGTCGTCCTGTGCGGCGTTGGATTGGTCGGAGAGTGGATAGAGTACCGCTGAGTCACTTTTCGTCGACGGCGAGACCGTGCCGCCGGGACGAGGACGAAAAAAGCGTCGACGGCGCGCGAGACGTAGATGAAGCGCATTAAAAGTGAATAAATACTGTGTTCGTCACATGGGCTAATAAATGAAAGGGATCAGGCGGTACTTGACGATGGCGCAGTAGCGTTTCCAATCCTCGCCGTACTTTTGCTCGCACGCTTCGCCGTCGCGGCCGTCTCTGTGCACCAGTAGGATACCAAAGTAGATGACGTAAAAGTACGGGACTAGATGAGAAAAGCCACAGGGGAGACACCAAGCCCACGCCATGATCCAATCACCGAGGTAATTCACGTGGCGGCACACACCCCACCAGCCGCTGACGATGAGCTTCGTGCCTCTCTTCGTCTGCAACGTCTTGAGGTGCCTCACCTTTGGATCGTTCGGATTGGTTCTGAAGAGATTCTTCTGCGAGTTCGAACCTCGGAAGATCCAATACCCGACGCACTGCACCATCAGGATGGCGATGAGATGCGCGTTTGATAGTTGTACCGAGTTCTCGAGAATGTAGCGGCACTGCAAAGAATACGTGAAGGGGACCCAGACCAAGTCTCCAAAAGCGAGCATGAAACCGAAACCATCCGTTGTGATGTCCATCGTCGTCAATATCGCCGGTTCGTTCCACAAGGCATCGATCACGTACGCCCCTTGGAACGCGCACACCAAAATCATCGGCGCCGAAACGGATCCTGATACGGCGTATTGCTTCGCCGCAAAGCCCAAATCTAACAACAACCAACCGATCAATCCAGGAGTGAGCTCACAGAAAACCTTCAGGTCGAACGCGCCCGCTAAAATTCTAGGATTGAGCTCTCGCCCGATGAAAAAGTCGTAAATGGCGTTACCGGTGTCGCCGCCCTTCGCCAGCATCTTGCCTCGTCCAAAGGAACTCGCGTACAGGTACGCCGAAAGCGCGTACGCGAAGACCACCATCGCCGTGAGCATGGACAAAAAGTTGTCGTGCACGGACGCCAAATCCAACCAACCCATCGAGGTACCGAACACCCCGACGACGACGGTCGCCACGAAGACGCGGAAACCGTTCAGCTTGTACATCAACCTCGACCCGTCCGGCAACACGACGCCCTCCTTTTCGATCCCAGGGATCAACACGTGCGCGATGAACGTGAATGCGATCCATCCGAGCGCGGCGATCGCGCCCTCGACCGTCGCGAGGGGCATGTGACGGGGGAATCCTGGAAACGCTCCCCGCTCGCCGCGAACCAGTTTTGAAACTTCCACGCATCCGTCTTCGTTGCACGCGTACACGAGAAAGTAGCACACGATCGGAAGCACTGTTGTGATACCGAGCGCGCCGATTGGACCTCCGAACTCGTAGTGCGGCGCGGGAGCCTTCGAGGTCGCCGTCGCGCGCGCGGAAGCCTTCGACTTTGTCGACGATGTCTTCCGAGGTCCTCTCGTGGAGGCGCGGGAGGACGACCGCGAGGGTGATTTGGCGGTCGAACGCGGCGCGCGCTCGCGCTTGGAGGGCGTTCTACGCGTTGTCGCGGCCATCGCGTCGAGATGAACGCGAGCGCGAACGACGGGCGAACTGTGAGGGCGCGTCTCGAATAAGGAACTTTACTTTACTTTACTTACACCGTCTAGCTACTCATGCGAATCTATGGATGGAATGAAAGAATCATCGGAATCATCATCTGTTGGGACAGTTATTCGACCAGTGGCCGGGCTGACCGCACGTGAAGCACACGTTGCCCTGACCCGGGGCGCCCGCATCGCGGTCGGCGCGATTTCTTCGCCGGCCGGCGACACCTCCGTTTCTACCGTTAGCTCGAGGGGCCGCTTGGCGAATCGGTGAATGATGAGCCGGAGCGCCTTCTTCGGTTTGACATGCTCGCACGAACTGTTTGAATTCGGCCGCGCAAAAGATGCAGCCAATCCATCGTTGCATGTGCTCCTGCCCGACAGGAAGTTGGATGGTAGAAAATCGCATCATCAGCAGGGAGCCCTGACACTGCGGACACATTTCAGGCTCCACGCTGACATTACGAGTACATTTAGGCAACACCATTCTGTGAGGGCAATGCGGGACTCCACATGAGACTATGAACGTCTTCGTGTTCCTGGCGCCAACAGCGGAACGCAAAAAAGATTCATTTTGACATCCCGGACAATGCTCGCGAACGACTCCTATCACATCACCTACGTCGTTTCCGCCGGGGACTCTGACGTCGTTGTTGGCATTTCCATTTTCTCGAGGTGCGCGCTCATCACCGCCTCCTCCGAGCATGTAGGAACCAACAGTATTTGTAAGAGTGTTCTCCTCTGCGGCAATTCTGTCGTATGCCTCCAACATGGTTTGTAAATGTGATCGTAAACCAGCGTTTGGATCCATTCGGTTATGCGCGACAGCATCGACATCGGCTTCCATTTTGGCGCGTTTGGTCGGCAACCACATGTCGGCGACGCCCATTCGATCGTATGCGAGTACAAGAGCCTCGCCGAGCTCTGTTGGCGTCAACCGATTATCTCCGACTTTGCGAGCGTATCCGCGCTCGCCTACTACTTTTTCTATATGCTGCGCCTGGGTGGCATCTGTACCTATCATGTGCGCTTCCATGAGGGAAAGCAAATCCACTTCACTGAGATAGTCTGGTGGTCGAGTGGATCCTTCGTGAAAGTTTAGCGTCGGAACAAATTGCTCGCCGACCACATAGTTAGGTAGCGTACTGCTTCCCCAATTGTCGTAAGTCGGTGCCAATCGCGGACCTTCAGGAGGACCTGGACCATAGATATCTAAATAGTTACGTTCTATGATCGTAACACCTGTTGCTCGAAACAGTTCTCCGCCAACGTTGATGTCGACGTGCGTCTTCCTCGCGACTGCTGGATGCGAGCACGTGGCTAAAAAGTGTCTGAGTACAAACTCGTACACTTTAGGAGCGTTTGGATTCTTGTTACGCATTTGAGCGTACTGCGCCGCTGTAGCGAGTTTCGTCGGATAGATCGGTGGGTGCGCTTTGTCGTCCTTGGAACCGCCCGGAGGTTGGCGGAATTGCCCGTTCATCAATCTTTCCACGTAGAAGCCAAACTCTTGATGCGGTCGCATGTCTCGCAGCGTGCCGTCGTAGTCGAAATCAGCCGGAAATTTATCCGTCTCGGTACGAGGATAAGATATGAAGCCGTCATTGTACAGATCTTCGGCAATTTTCATGATTTGCTCTGGCGAAATGCGCAACACTCTGTTCAGACGCTTCTGCATTTCGATCGTGTTCAGGGGGTGTGGCGGCCAACGCTTGCTTTCTTGACCATCGACTTCAATCACAGTCGCGGAATTGGACCGCACGCACAGTTCGTGCAGAGCCGACGCAAATCCACGATCAAAAAGCCTCCCGCGGCTCCATTCAAACTGCGTGTTGATTCCATCTTTGGAGTGCGCGCACTTGATCGCCCAAAAGTCTTCACTCACGTGCGCGTCGATATCCCACTTCCTCTGAACGATGAAACCAAGCGTTGGAAATTGACAGGGTCCGTATGAAACGATTGATTTCCCTTTATCATCCACCGGCAAACCCACGCCCGCGCGCTGCAATGCCAACGTGTTGAATCGCGTAAACGCTGCTCCCAACCGTAAATCTAACTCCATCCTCATGTCCACTGCTTTTGACTCGTACTCGTTCGGTTGCACTAAATTAGCGAGCGCCCTCTCCGCGTCCGCTCGACTCAAAGCCGAGAAACGCGCGCGGAGCACTTCGATTTGCCGATTCGCCTCGCGACACGCCGACAGCACTTCAAACGCTATATTTTCACCCTCTCTATCGCAATCCAACCACAATATCACCGTATCGCACCCTCTCGCCTCTCTCTTCACGTTGTCCGCCGTTTTCCGCTTGTCCTCCGACACGCGCTTCACCACCCGCGCGTTCAAGAGCAACTCTCTCGGATCGACGCCGTTCCACCGCTTGTGGCTGTCGGCGAATTCAAAATTACTCAGGTGCCCCGTCACCGACGTGAACACCATGCTCACCTGCCGACCGCGGACGACGTAGGGAAATTCCCACACTTTGTTCCAAGGCGTCAAACCATCGCGCGCGCGCGCCTGTCCGTTGGAGAGCACGCGCGAGATCTCTTTGGCCACCGATGGCTTCTCGGCGACGTTCAACACGCGACCGCCGCCGCGTCGATGCATCGAGAGCGACGACGCGCGTCGCGAACTCGCGCTCGTCGACAACTGGCGCTCGTCGTTCGCACGTCACCGTCTCACCGCGCGCGCATGCCGCGCGGGAGAGTGCCGCGAGAGAGCGTGCCGAGCACCCGCCTCACTTCGATTCGCGCGTCGTCGTCGTCGTCGTCGTCGCCGGTCTGCGCCGATCGCGAGACGCGCCGTGCGTCGACGCACCGCGCGTCGACGCGCTCTCGACGCGTCTCGCCGCTCGCCGCTCGCGAACCGACGCGTCCGAGGTCGAGGTCGAACCACCATCGCGCGATGACAACGAACTCGTTGGACGCCGCGAAACACGCCGCCGTCGCGCGCTACGACGCGTGGTCGCGCGCGCTTCTCGGGGATGAGAGTCCGCGAGAGACGTTTGAACGACGGTTTCGATACGAGCGAGCGAGAGATCGCGCGCTCGGGATGGATTGGTGGCGAGAGGAGGATGACATTGAGCCGCAGTCGACGGACGATGCGAGGAGAAGCGTCGCCATGGACGTCGAGAGGTTGCCGAGCGATGATCCGAGGAAAAAGTCGACGCGATGCGTGGGGGCTTTGAAGAGATTACTCGTGACGCACGCGATGGTGACGAGTTCGAGCGGAGGGTATAAGCAGGGGATGCACGAAGTCGCGTCCATGGTGTTGGACGTTCGCGTTTCGGCAGCCGAGTATTCGAGGGCGGGCGCGGTGGAGGATCGCTGGGACGACGATTCGGAGGACCAACGAACGATTTATGGTGAGAGAGTCATCTTGGAGGCGGGGCCGAGAGATTTTAGATTCATTGAACACGATTCTTTCGCGTTATTTCACGCGTTGCTCGGTCACAATCGAAAAGACGGTCGATTCGCCTTGTCGACGTATTACGGGGACGCGTCGAGGCCCGCTTCCCCGATTAATGGAGCGTTTCGTAGAATAGAGGGAGCGCTTCGCGTGATGGATGAAAAATTGGCAAAACGCTTGAGTGACTTAGGAGTCGAGCCGCAGCTGTACTTGTTGAGATGGTTGCGCCTCGGTTACGGCAGAGAGTTTCGGCGACGAGAGGTGTTGACTTTGTGGGACGCGATATTCGATCGTTCCGTCAATTCCGGTGCGAACGCCGATGCTTCGTTGAGTCGTGACATCTACGAAGGCATCGCTGTGAGCGTGTTGATGTCGATGAGGAATGATATATTAGAGATGACGGATTTCGGAGAGGTGATGAGCCGAATACAAACAGTTCCTCGAGGAATCGAGTTGAGTCACATGATCGCGCGCGCGAAGGCGTTCGCAATGAATGGGCTCTTGACGAGTCATGAAGAAGATGGTATGAAGGTGTTCTTTTCGAAGAAGCAATATTCCACACCGCCCTCTTTGAAGAAAAACCGTCTCGTCGTCCCCGGTATTCTGGGCAAGTCGAATTCGCCGCGATGGGACGATACTTCCAGCGTGCATTCCTTGGACAGTTTGAGCGTTGAAATCGCCGGATCGGCGAATCGAACCGACTCCGGCGACGATACGCGTCAACGGAATCGGACGATGGGACGGCCGATCGTCGATAAACCAACGATTTCGCGATCTTCCGCATCGAGTGAGGCGACTCCGCTTCGCGTCCCGCGACCGACGTCTTCTCGAACGCCGACGCGACGCTCGAGTCTATCTAACACCTCTCGAGAAAACAAAGACGAAGACCGAGACCGAGACGACGATCTGGACGACGAAAAGCACGCCTTCATGGGATCGATGTTCTCCACGAACGCCGACTGTCCGCCGCGTCCTCCGCCGAGCCGAAACGCCTCCTCTCCGCCGCCGCGCGCCGCCGCCGCCGCCACCACCACCCGCACGCCCACCACCACCACCATCACCCACGACTTCACCACCGAAACACCCGAGCACATCGCGCGCTCTCGCGCCGACGCTCGCCGCCACCTCCGCGCCGCGCTCCGCGCGCTTGCCCTCGCCGAAGACGACGACTCCGCCGCCTCGGTTCGCGTCGCCCTCTCCCGTCTCGACGGCGCCGCCTCCCCGTCCTAGCGCCTCCATCCATCGATTCGCGTCACCGCGTAATCCCACGCTCTTTCGTTTCCCATTCGAACGCGTCGCGCGTCTCGCCTCGCGCGCGTCTCGCCCCGTCCCGCCCGGGAGGGGAAACATCTCCCAAATATCTCGTCAGCCTCCCCGCTGCCTTTCGGAGCGATTGCGTCGGAACCCACACTCGCCCGCGCGCGACCGACGCGACCGCGCGCGACCGACGCGAGGCGAACGAACGCGCGCCTTCATCAGTTCGCGCGTCGATCGAGGGACGCCCCGCGCGCGCGACGGAAGTGCGAGACGCGCATTCAATCATTTTCGGACGCGGGGCCGACGTTTCGGTGATTCGCGACGAGCATGGCGGACGTCGAGCGTGCGAGCGAGACGACGGTGGCGAACGTGACGGATGACGACGTCAAGCGAGAGGGTCGACGCACGGGATGGGCGTTGGTGGGATTGTCGGCGCTCGTCGCGGCGTTTTGTTTGAGCATGATGGCGTACTTCGCGGCAGAGCTCGCCGACGTCGTCGGCGGGTCGTGCCCGGAGTACGCGCCTCAGACGAACTGTGAAACCATGAAGGAGATGTGGTGTAAAGTCAGTCAGTGTCCGATCGGCACGGGGACGATCTATGATTCGACGAATTACGATTCGATGAATGCGTGCCCGCAAGGGTGCTCTGTGTGCACTGATAACTCGGGCGGCGGTCAGAGTACCGGCGCGGATCCGGTGGACGCTTGGAAAGATCGACTCAGGCGACTGGATGCGTGCGCCGCGAACACGAAGAAAGTAAGAGAGTGTTTGCCGATGACGGACACCGATGGAAGCCTGGCAAACTATCGAGGCCCGAAGGTTGCGCACAGCAATCTCAATATCGCCGGTTCCACTGCTTTCCTTCAAACGGACGCATGGCTCGACGCGTGCGATGCCCAGGCTACGTACGCCGATCGTCGAGAGCGCGGTGGTAGTGCAGTATTGGCGATGCTTTGCTTCGCGCTGGTGTTGTGGATCTTAACCATTCTGTACACGCTTCGCGTGCCCAACTACAAGAAGTATCCACGCAAAACTGACATGAAACCGCTCACCACGTTCAGCGAAAAGAAGGATTTCAACAACCGCTATCATCCAGATTCCGTCTGGATGTGGTATTCATCTTTCATCGCTCTCATCGGTTTCGCCGTGCAGTTGTACTCGTTCTACACGCCGACGACCACGGATATTCGCATCCCAATCGCTCAAGGCGTGTGGATCACGCTCGAAATCGTCTCACGGGGTGTGTTGATGCTCTTGGACAAGTTTACCCTGCTCGAAGCGAGCAGCATCTTCTTCGACATGGGTTTCTCAATCGTCGGTTTCCTTGCTCTGTTGGAACCGTTCTTTGAACCGAAGATCACCACCAAGCTCCCTGAGGTGGACGAATCCGTCACCGATTACGCGTTGGCCATTCGCGTGATTTCCTTTGTCTTTCCGCTCTGTACGTCGACGCTCCAGGTGAGAGATTTATACATCGATAACTATTGGCCCTCGCCCGCGACCGCAAAGGTCATGGCGGAGAAGAAACGCTCTCTCAAGAGAACCATCATCAAGATCGTCTTGCTCGTCGTGCAGCTCGGCGCCGCGATGTCCGTCTACGGCATCATGGGTGATAAAGATCTCTGTCACACGTTCCGCACGTGCGCCCGACCGGCTTCGTGCACGCCCAACATTCCAGTCGGAGTGCCTCTCGACATTGATGCCATCAACGGTAATAAGGGCTTCAGGGCAGAACTAATCTCCAACGACGCCACGTACGGAGGCAAAATGAAGTGGCGCTGGCAAGTCAACGCGCAAACGAAGCTGAGGTTTACGAAAGTTGGTAGTACGCTGTACGCCGACTTGCAATTCACTCCGGACTCGCAAAATGCGGGGGAGAATAACGTGAAGAATCCTGGTGGAGATGTCACGGGTGTTCCGCAGAGCGGCTCGGACGTGCAACCCTCCACCCCTCTCGCTGGCTCGGTGTGCGGTACGCGCTTCGAGGTGCAGTGTCAAGAAGTGAATCCGCGACACGCGTTTGAAGAACTGACAGGTACGTACGAATGGGTCGATTACAACAAGTCTTCGTACAAGTTCGTCGCAAAACACGATTATCAAGCAACGTCTGGCTCTCCGTCGTGTTGGGGCGCTTCGTCAAACTGGGGTCCGGACAACGCGCAATTCTTCGCCGACGCATCCTTCAGAGTCGGCGGGACGACGGTAAACCCGGACATCGGCTACGTCTTCATGGAACAAACCTGCGACGAAAGTAACTCTGCCACCGGAAGGACCAAGTACTGCCTCGTGGAGCCTACGTTTGTCGCCGTGTACCAACCTTACGGGCGAGCCGCCATCAAAAGAGATCCAGCTTGGTCTTGGAACAACGCCCAGCTCACCATGCCCGACACTTGGGCCACGGCGACGCGCACGTTTGAACTCTCCATGAATGAAAACGCCATCACGGCAAGTGGAGGAGCGCCCTCCGCGCCGCCACCAGGCACGCCCGGCGGTGGATGCCCTGTGCAAGGTCAAAAGGATCAGAACGGTTGCTGTCCGCAGTGTCCGGCGGCGACGCCGAGTTGTCCCACCAACTGCAACTGCGTCAACAGTCCCGGTGCCGTCTGTAACACTCCGGGCAATCAGAATCCGGGTAACCCGAATCCGCCCCCATAAGCTGTTGAGCGCCGCCCACGACGTCTCGCTTCAACACTTTTTTAAATCAAGACTTCAATAAATACACACTTTATGAATGATGAAGAATGCAACGCTCGCTCCCTCACACCGAGCCGTCGTCGCGCTGACTCGACTCGACGCGCGACGACTATGTCGCGCGATCGCGCGCGCGTCGACGCCGCGCGCGCCGCCACGGAAACGCGCGAGGACGCCGCGCGCGTCGTCGCCGAGCTCCTCGCCTCGGCGTCCCGCCGCCGGCGAGGCGCGAGCGTCAAGGCGCGCACGCTCGCGCGCGACGTGCGGTGGAAGCGCGCGACGCACGCGGTGACGTGTGAAACCATCAAGAGCGCGCGCGTCATTCGAGCGCTCTTCGCGGACGTCGGCGGCGCGTTGGGAACGCTCGCGACGACGAATTCGAATGGGACAGAGACGCGCAGGAACGACGACGACGACGACGACGCCTGGACGCGTCGTGGAGAGGCGTACGTGCGCGCGTATGAGACGTTATTCGGAAATGGGAAACATTTACACCGTTGGCGAGGCGGGGTGGGGTGCGAGACGGTTCGCGCGAACGAGGAGGCGCTGCGGGACGCGTTGGAGCGGGCGAAGACGAGAGAGGGCGCGGCGACGGCGAGCGCGTTGGTGGCGAAAATGTCGTCGAGATCGACATCGGTGGCGCGATACTCGCGCACGGCGAGGGTGAACACGCTGAAGATGACGGTGGAGGAGGCGATGCGGGCGTTCAGGGAGGATGGGTACGAGTGCGCGATCGATGGGTTGGTGGACACGTTGCTCGTGTTTCCGGCGGGGACGGATTTGCACGCGCACGAGATGGTGACGAAGGGTGCGGTGGTGCTTCAGGGACGCGCGAGTTGTCTGCCGGCGGTGGCGTTAGCGCCCGAGCGTGGATGGGCGTGCGTTGACGGGTGCGCGGCGCCGGGCAATAAGACGACGCAGTTGGCCGCCATGGTGGGACGCGAGGGCGGCGTGCACGCGTTCGACGCCGACGCGAGACGGTTGAAGAGATTGAAGGAGAACGCCGCAAAGACGGGAAGTCAGGGGATCATTCGCGCGAAATGTCAAGACTTTTTAACCGTTGATCCAGAGAACGACGCGTATGCAAGCGTTCGAGCCCTCTTGCTCGATCCGTCGTGCTCGGGCTCGGGCACGGAGGTGAACAGAGGCGACATCATGCTTCGAGACGCGTTGGCGGATGAAGACGACGACTCGGAAGTCGACGCGCACGACGTCGAACGCGTGGAAAAGCTCGCAACGTTTCAAAAGTCTGTGTTGACGCACGCTTTCAAGTTTCCAGAGGTACAGCGAATATCGTACAGCACGTGTAGCGTGCACGTCGAGGAAAACGAGCAAGTCGTGCGAGACGTGCTCGACGCGGCGAAAGAGCGCGGGTTCGGATTGATGCGAGCGCTTCCGAAGTGGCACCGTCGTGGATACGTCATCGATGGATTATCTGAATCGGACGCGCGGTGTTTGATTCGCGCCGATCCCGTGGAGGACGACATGGAGGGATTTTTCGTGGCGATTTTCGAGCGAGACGTGGAGTTGACGCGAAGCAAGGGATTAAATTTGCCTCCGGCGAATCCGAACGCGGCGCTCGCGGACGCGACAAAGACGAAAAAGAAACGTCCGACGATCGACGCCGCGAACGCGCGGCCGGTGTACGCCGCGTCCTCGAAGAAGAAATCAAAGGGCGGAAAGCCCACTCCGTTGTTTAGATAGATGGCTTCGGGCATCTTTTAGCTTTCAAATGCGTAGCTTGTATGACAAAGAATAGAATAGCTGGCGGATAGCTTACGCGTCCTCTTCCCAATTGATCGCCTCCTTGACGTACTTGGCGCCGAGCGCGACGGACGTGAGCGCGATGGGCGCCGCGCCCGCTTGCCACGGCATATCCGCAGAGTACGCGACGCCGCGAGACATCAACGCAGCCGCGAGCGGAATGGAGCACACCGCGAGCAATTCACCGTTCACAATCTTCGTGATGCGCGTCGCGAGCTTTTCCGACATCGGTTCGACGTCTCCCTTCGCCTTGGCCGCCGCGCGCTTGATGATTTGAATGGTAGGGAAGAGACTGCTGCTGCCCATGACTGTGAACAACCACATCTTGACCCAGAAGATGGGCTCGTGGCTGTAAAACTCCCAGCCCTTGCCGTACTCGGTCGCGCGAAGGTATCCGGTATACAACACCAACACGCCGGCGATGCCGTACACGGAATCCGCGATGACCAACCTTTGCTCCTCCTCGTCGCTCATGTTCGCCTTCACCGTCCATCGCTCCGTCGCCAACGCGCCGACGACGAGCACAAGGCCGAGGTAGTGTCCGTACGCCGCCAACGCGCTCGCGATCGGATCCACCGCCGCGTTCGCCGCGCCCGCGTAACACGCGCCCAACACCGCCGGCGCGAGCGCGACCATCTTCTTGGCGTCGACGACGTTCTCAGTCATCTTTTCATCGGCGCCGGCACGGGCGACGACGACGACGCGCGAGAGAGACGCCGTCGAGCGCGAGAGAGACGCCGTCGAGCGTCGAGCGGTGACGCGCGCGCGCGGCGCGAGCGCGGGTCGGGACGTCGCGGTGAGCGTGAGCAGCATCTCTTTGCGTCTGCGAATGACGAACGACGTCACTTTTTATCCGAACGCCATCGCGCGCGTCGTGCGCGTCGTCTCGCGCCGCGCGCGCGCGTCACCGCGCGTCGCGTCTTTATCATCGTCATCGTCGCGTTCACCGAGGAGGAGGCGCGCGTCGCGAGTACCGATGTCGTCCGCGAACAGCGCGCGCTCGGAAAAGTACAATTGTCCCGAGACGACGTACGAGTGCGTCGTCGAGGGCGGTGACGACGCGCGCGCGACGACGGCCGTGATCGTCGTTCCGGGACTCACGGATGGACCCGAATCGCTCGCGTACGCGAACGGTGGTGCGCTCTCGAGGGCGTGCGTCGCGCGAGGGGCGGCGCTCGTTCGGTTTGAGCTCTCGAGCTCGTACGAGCGGTACGGCGAGCGGACGCTCGACGACGACGCTCGTGAGATCGATGCGTGCGTGCGGCACGTGCGAAGAATGTGCCCTATGGTGACAAGCATCGTGTTGGTCGGACACTCGACGGGATGTCAGAGCGCGTGTCATTTCTTGGCGGGGGAGTACGAATCGGCGCGTCGGGTGACGAAAATCGTGTTGCAGGCGGGCGTGTCCGATCGGGATTGGTACGACGCCGAGAACGGTGCAGAGGTGATGCGGTCGTGGGTGGAGCGGGCGATGACGATGGAGCTGGAGGAAATCATGCCGGAGGAGACGCCGGGGACGTATGGCGTTCGCACGAACGCGAGACGGTTCGTCTCGCTCGCCGGCGTCGGCGGCGACGACGATTGGTTCTCTCTCGATATTTTCGACGGCTCTGGACGCGCGCCGTCAAAAATTGACGACAAGTTGCGAGGAGGTAAGTGCGCGCACGTGGACGTTCGTTTGGTGGTGTCGACCGCGGACGAGTACGTGCCGTACGCCCCCGACGTCGCGCGAGCGCACAACGAACGCGTTCGAGAAGCCTTCGCGCGCGTCGCGAAGAGCGCGCGTGTGCACTATATCGACGCAAACCACGATTTGAGCGATATCAAACCCGACGACGTCGAGGGATTCGTCGATTTCATCTTTTCGTGACTTTGAATAGCGCGTGCGTCGTTGTATTAAAAAATGTATTCTACATGGTCATCTCTTCCTCTTCGCCGGCGCTTTGCGCGCACCGGCGGCGGACACTTTCGCGTCCCACAGAGTTTCAGCCTCCTCGTCCAACGCCGCCACGCGTTTGAGCTCCTCCTTGGCGTCTTCGTTCATCTCGATGTGCACGACGTCGCGTCGATTCGTCGCGACGGCGGCGCGCTTTTTCTTCGGAGACTTGCCCCCCTTCGTCTTACCACCGCCCTCGTTCAACCCGACGACGCGCTGCTTGACGAATCTCTTGAAATTCACCCTCCCGCTCCCTCTCGCACTCTTATCGACTCGTCTCTCTCGTCTCACCGCCGGCGTCTCCAACGTCTTCGTCGACGCCTCGCCCAACGTCTCCGCGTACGCGTTCCGTCGTCGTCGACGCGTCATCTCCCCATCCTCCGTCACCATCGTCCTCGCGCCGTCATCATCCGGTTCTGTCTCACTCCCATCATCCTCCGGTTCCGTCTCACTCCCACCGTCCTCCTCTCGCCTGGCGCACGTCACCGTCGTCGGTCCTCTCCCGAGCGTCACCGTCGCTGAAGTCCCCTCGCCATCGTCGCCGCGCACCTCGGTCCACGCCGCCCCGATCTCCACCGCTCGCGCGCGCGTCCCGTGCGTGGACCCGAGATCTCGACACCACAACCCCCCGTCTCGAGACACTCTGAACGCCGCGTGTCTTCGAGAGACGGTGGCGTCGCCCTCGCCCGCGCGAAGCGCGCAATCTTTATGCCTCCCGACGACGACTCCCGGATCGTCGTCGTCGCGCGCCGCCTCGATCACGACCCGCGCGCCCGTCGCCGTCGTTTCCAGCGTCCACACCATGCGCGCACCCCGCGCGTCGGCGTCTGTCGCGCGATGTGTGCGTCGATTTCAAAAAACGAATTCGCCTCGAGACGCGAAGAATCGATCATTCGTCGCGTCGTCCCCGTCCCCCGGTATCGTCGTTCACGATGTGCGCGCCTCGACTGAGCGCCTTGAATAATTCATACGCCGTTTTAAACGCGTTTCCATCGTTCTTCATCGCCATCGACGCCCGATCCATCGATCCGCCCGACGCGTACGCGCGCGCCTCGGCGGCGGATAATCCGTCGTCGTCTTCATCCTCGTCCTCGTCGTCGCGCTCGACGACGCCGAGGGAGGTATCGAGGAGATCGGCGTACGCGGCCTCGCTCTGTTCCTCGGGCGTGAGACCCAATCCCGCGCCCGGGGAGTACGCGGCGGACGCGCTCGCGCGCGCGTGTCGAAGCGCGGCGGTGAGTCGACGCGCGTCGTCGTCGTCGTCGGTCGTCGTCGTCTCGTCCGCGTCCGCGGTCGCGCGCGAGAGTTGCGGTCGGGGTGCGCGCGAGACGACGCGTCGTCGCGCGCGCCATCGCGGCGCCGTCGGCGTCGTCGTCATCGTCATCGTCGTCATTCCGCGGCGACGCACTAATTAATGACGACGCCTCGCGCGACGTCCGGTTCCGACGCCGACGTCGACGACGCCGACGCGATGGAGCTCGCGATGCGTCATCGCACTCGTCGTCGCGCGCGCGCGTCTCGAGGCGCCGTCGCGTCGCCGTCGCCGTCGACGACGTCGGGGCGAATCGCGACCAAAAAGGTGGTCGGCGACCTGTCGACGCTCGCGCGGCGACGCGGGGCGAGCGGGTCGGCGCGCGCGCGGGCGACGCGTCGGTACGGGAGCGATGATGAGGACGAGCGGAATCGCGTCGGTCGCGCGCTGGAGGAGAGCGGGAGGGAGGGGGAGGGGGTGACGGACGCGGGACGGCGACGCGCGTTGGAGGCGCGATGGCGAAAGATGCGGGCGTTGCCGCGAGGGTCGAGATACGCGAAACAACAGTGTGAATTGATCGAAAAGGCGTTGGAGATATTGGAGAGGGGGAAGAGGAATGGGACGAGGAGCGTGGAGGAGGAGGATGAGCTGGCGGGGTTGTTGAAGGCTGTGAAATTGTGACGTCGTCGCGCGCGCGCGCGATTTTTTCTATTTTCGGTTACGACGGGTAACCGCCGTCGACGCCGCCGAACGCGAGTGATACGCACCGATGCTGTAGATTAAAAAATAGTACTAGTACTAGTACTGATATTGTTATCATCATTTCTTTGAGGTGTCGTAGATTCTGCTCGCGTCGCGGAGGATGCGTTTTTTGCGAATGCGAAACGCGATGGAGGTTTTTCTCGTTCCGTCGGCGGCGGCGAGTTCCTCGGCGTCGCGCTCGAGCGTCGTCGGACACGCGTCGAGACGCGCGGTGACGGCGGCGTGCACGGCGTCGGCGGCGCGCCTGTCTGGAGCGCCTCCACCGAGTTTGAATCCGTCGACGCCGTTCGCGGCGGCGAATTCCTCTGGCGTCGCGAGCGCCGCGCGAAGCGCCCAGAGAAGTTTATCCTCGGCGTTTCCGTCGGAGATAAAGTTGCCGTTCCACAGCGCCTCGTCGAGCTCTGGATGCGTGCGCTTGATGGTGGCTAAACGATTTGGATCGGCACCGAGCGCACGTTTCATCGGTTCGTGATTCGCCTGAAGGAATGGTAAGAAACCTTCGAATCGATAGACGTCGGCGACGTTGTCGGCGTCGACGAAACCGTACCGCGTGATCAATTCGTCGTTGTTCAAGACACCGTACGAGATGAAAACCTCCTCACCTCGCTTGTAATCCCTCGGCGCGCGCAACACGAAAGCTCCTCCACTGAATTCAAACTCCGTCTTGAGCATCGTCTTGTGATTGATGGCGTCGATGAGGGGCATGAGCACGTACGCCGTCTTGCTGTCGCGATCGCTGTTGCTCGCGCTGTCAAAGACGGTGAGCGCGAGCACGGCGAACACGGCCAACCAGCGCCCCTCCACACTCGGTGCCGTCATAAAGGTGGCAAAACACATCCCCACCGCGAGCGAACGCGGCAATAACTTAGCCCTGAGCTTGGCGTCGTCCGTCATTCGACCGCTAAACACGCGAGACCTCACGGTGTCCAACGCCCACACGACGTCCTCGTCCGACATCCTCGCCAACGCACCGCCGCTCACCGCGTGCTTTCTCACCAATCTAATCGCCTCTGCGTTTTCATCCCTCTGTTCTCTCGCCATCTTCTCCGCCGGCGGGTACTGCATCGCGCGCACATCCTCCTCTGAATACGACGCCACGAGCGCGTACTCCTTCGGAAGCTGCGCCGCGTACGCCGCGAACTCGCTCTCCTCCCCCAACGCCCGCTCTCTCAGCAACACCAACGCCACTCGAAGCGCCCACTTCTCCTCCCCGATCGCGTCCCACAGTTCATCGCTCGCGAAATCACCGATCGGATTCTCTTGCCCCTCCGTCACGCACAGCGCCGCGCCCCGCGGAAGCGTCACCAACGCATCCTCCGCGCGCACGTCCCTCGTCGCCACGCACCCTCGGTGCGACTCGGCGGCGTCCGCGGCGCCGGTGACGTAGGCAACGTCGAGCGCATCGCCTCGAACGTTGCGGTCTCGAAGCCAGGCGGCGTAGCGATCGGTGCTCGCGGGCGCGGCGCGCGCGATGTGCGTGGGGCGCGCGGGTGCGCGGCGACGTGGGAACGGACACTCGGCGCGCGAGGGCGACGCGCGGGACGCGCGCGAGGAGGCGACACGCGCGATGTGTCGCGTCGTCGTCGTCGTCGTCGTCGTCGTCGCGGGAGACGTGAGCGACGGCATCGCGCGCGGTGACGAGACGCGGTGTGACGAGACGCGTGGATGGGACCGCGGGACTCGGGACGGGCGACGAGCGCCGCGTACATAGTACAGACTTGTCGTACACGTGACAACGACGCGCGAGACGAGTCGTTCGGCGCGGTAGTGCGCCCATCATTTCCAAACCTTGACGCTCATGTCTCGACTGGCGGAGATGAGCATTTTTCCGGACGTCCCGGAGACGGCGGCGAGAGCGACGACGGCGTCTCGATGGCAATCGTGTCGCTCGTGCGAAGCGTTTTGCGCCGACCTCTGTCGCGCGTTCCCGGGCGCTCGCGCCGGGTACTCCTGCTGGATGACGACGCCGCTCACGGATTGTTCAGCGAATTTCGGTCGTGGGCCGGAGATTTTCCCGGAGACGACGCGCGATTTCGTCGCGTCTCCGGGATACCAGACGCGAATGCATGCGTCGGTGCTTCCCGAGACGATGCCGCCGTCGGGAAGGGCGAGCAGCGCGCGCACGCCGGATGGACGCGAGGGCGTGGACAACAATTCGTCCGCGCGTAAGTCTTCGCTAAAATTGCCGTACGCCGTGTTCACCAGCGTCGAAGAGTGGACGTGCGCGCTCTGCGAACGAGGCACGATGCGCAGGCGACCGTTCGCGTCCATGGCGCACGGCGGCGCTCTGGCGGCGGCGTCTAGGGCGGCGTCCTGACCGCGAAGGACCCTCAAAATGCGCCGACAACCTCCATCGGCGATATCCCAGAGCGCGACTTCGTCGTGTCCCGCGCTGCACCACACGAGTGGACGTGCGACGGCTCCCGCGGAGCTTTGTTGAGGCGACATCGGAGAAATCGCCATGGCTTCGATGCCCGCACCTCGAGACGGGTGGTTCCACTCCTGTACGCACGTTTGGAAACGCATGTCGAGTAAATTGATGGACCCACTCGCGGTGCCGATGACGAGCCACGACGCCGAGCCGCTCGTGTCTAACGCGAGCGACGACGCGACGCCGAGCTTCGGATTGAGCGGCATGCGAAACGCGTCTCGCGGCGACCGGTAATCCCAACCGTACACGGCGCCGCCCTGCGTGATATAGCACGCCATGTGTTCGCTCAGGGACGTCACCGCGTTCACAGCACCCTCTGATTTGTTCACGTGACGAATCTCCGCCGCGCCGGTGTACCTATCCGGCACGGTCTTCTCGCCGGGAGTCTTGCCCGCCTCCTTCGTCGTGTACTCGACGCGCCACGCGTGCACCGTTCCGTTATCGCTCCCGCTGACGATGTGAGAGTCGGACGTGCTCGCGATGGATGTAATTTTACCACCTTGAGACGCGTACGTCAAGCGAGACTGGAACGAGACATCCTTCTCTATGCGACGAGAATCCCAAATTTTGCAACTACCGTCTTCGCTTCCAGTCGCGAAGAACACCTCGTCCTTGTCTACGGCGATGGACGTCACCGTGCCTCTGTGTTCTAAGAGATGCGCCACGAGCACTCCTCGAGGCGCCCACGAATCCGATGCACCGCTCGTCGAGGCGTTGGTGTCCATGTCCGGAGGACCGTTCGTTTTAAACCGTCCTGCGCCGAGGTCGAAACGACGCACCGCCGCCGATAACGTATCCACCATGGATGATTCCGCGGCGTCGACGAGTAAGGTGTCCTCTTCGACACCGTCGCGAAGCATGACGGCTTGTGCGTCCTGTGGCGCGATGAGTGGCCTTCTGGCGCCGAAAACAGTCGTCCACGCGTCGTTTACGTCGACAAGATAATCCGAATCCGCGCCCTCGACTATGCTCGGTGGTTCGTTTGACGAGTACGATGGTTTGTCAATGCCAGAATTTTGCACGCTCATGCGCGTTTGACGGGCGTGGGCGAGCAGTTTGATGTACGACGACATCGCCTTGATGCCTGGGAATTCCATCTCCACGTTGTAGGCCGCGATGGCTTTTTCGTCCTCGGTTTGCATGTGCTCCGTGTCGATGGGTCGATCAAGCGGCGCTTGAACAGCGGCGTACACGGCGGCGGTGCGCATCCCAGCAGCCAGCGACACGGCGTTTTCAAACGCAGCTCTCGGCGGCGGTGGGTACAAGCATGTCGCTAAGACATCACTCTCAGTCAAGAAATCTGCAGTCAAGCCGAGGAGCTTTACCCTGTGTTGATCCGACGCGTCCAAGAACGGTTGGACAATGGGAACAAGAAGCGCCAGCGCATCCACGGGACCCAAAGTCTGCGCCGCGGTGGCGAAGTACTCCTGCGCTGAGGTCCTCACTGATGGCGACGGGTGACACAACAAAGGACCAGTGGATTTAGCCATCATCAGAATAGAACGCTTGCCAATGGTAGAGTCGTCGCCTCGTGTGCTCTCTGACGAAGTCGCCGCGAGCTCAGACATGCACCGCAACGCCTGTGCGATGACTGAATCGTGCGTGTCTATGAGACAGCGATCTATGCACGGTATCAAGACGCGTTCACACGACGCCTGGCCGATGAACTTTCCGACGCCGGAGACGTGCTTGAAAAACGAACATCGACGCTGCGGCGATTGTACATTGAGGCACGTAATCATGAGCGGCATGAGAAAGTCATTCGTGCTGTCACGACCGAAGAAACGCGCCAAATCAGAGCTGTTCTTCAAGAGCTCTTCCCACACGGCGTCTTCGACCCCGCTCACTTTTTCATGAAGTATGTTGAACAAAATGTTTTGCACCGCGTCCCTCGTCGATGCCAACTCCTCGTCAAAACTAATCAGATCGCCGCCCTGCCCTGAGTTGGCGACGGCGTATTGTAAAAACACGAGGCTCAGCCGCGCAAACTTTGCTAAAAATCTCGTGAGCGTGACGCGAACGAGTGACTCCGTGTCGCCGGCCGCGTTGCTCAGCATCGGCCAAATGTACTCTGGGAATAAACCAAAGTCGGATTTCGGAAGTTCCTCGACGTTTTCTAAAATGTTCGCCATCGTGCGCAATGCAGCGGCTCTCACGGACGCCGCCTGGTCCTGAAGCATGGACGCACAATAAGGCAGGATCAACTGTAGAGTGCAGTGATCGGTCGCTAAAGTAGCAGTCTTTTGCAACAGTTTCAGCGCGAGCACCCGCGCGCTGGCATTCGTCGCTCCGCGCATTGAAGAACACACGTGCGTCGCGACGAGACTCACGCCGGGACACTTGTGTGTGCCTGATGAGAGCGCCAAACCGACGAGTTCTTCGTCCGAGGCGTTTGGTACACTCGCGCTAAGACCGCTCTCGCTTCTAAGGATGGCAGCCAGCATACCGTCCAACTCGCTCTCCACCGATGCCAATCTACCATTCGCTTCTAAATTGAGAAACTTTGCGCTGAACGCGTGCAAAAGCGCAAAGTACGACGGAAATAGACTCGACTCCTTGTATTCGACCAAGTACTCGTGCGCGCTGCGTCGTTGATTCGGATCCATGGCCACCATGGACGAAATCATCGCGCGCGCCTGCTCATTTTTCACTCTGCTCTTGAGCGTCTCCGTGGGATCGTGCTCGCCGCGTCGATACGACAACGCGTCTGATAAGTCGAACAACGACTTTCCATCCATGTACAGCTCCGCGAGCGTGCACCCGAGCGCAAAAATATCGGCGCTCGGATGCAACTTCGTCGGTGACTCCTCCAACATGTTATCCGTCAAGGCTGTCTTTTCGTTTGAAAACCGTTCTGGAGCGAGACAGCACCTCCGTCGACCATCGCTATCAAAAAAATACGTAAACGCCGCGGGATTATCCGCAGGAATCTCCGCGGGTTTATACGACGCGTAATCACACAAGAAACACCATCCCCATGACGTCACCAACACGTTCTCACACTTAATGTCCCCATGTTCGACGCCTCTCGCGTGCGAGTCTCTCGCCGCGTGCAACAGCTGATACGCAAACCACGCCCGCTCAATGTCGCTCAAAAACGGTCTCGCGCTCAGTCTGTCGAGAAGTGACATGTGACAAAATTGTCGCATCAGGTACACCGCGTTCTCCGTCTCCAACGCGCGCGTGAACGGCCAACAGTGCGGATACTCGGGCTCCGGCGTCGTCAATGCCTCGCAAATCTCGTGCACCGCCTGTTCGTGCGCGCGCAGATCGGGAAACGCCCCCGGTCGCTTCATGTACACCTTGACCAACGCGATACCGTCGTCCCGCCCGCGCGTCACCGCCCGCGCGTCCACCCGCGCATCGTCCACGCGACACACGATGGATTTTAAAAATCGCCCCGTGCCGTGCAGTTGGTCCTTATACACCAGGCTCGGGACGTCGACGGCGAGTATGTCGCTCATCTGCACCTTGGGAGGCGCGGAGTGTTGATTACCCATCGCGTCGAGTTCGAGGTCACGACGCGATGGGCATGAGACGCGGGCGCGTGTGACGATGATGCGATTCGATTGGTTGGTTGGTTGCGAAGGCGGCGTCTTTACAATGAATGAATGAGTTAATGATAGCTACACGTCGATGTTGAGGGAGATATCCAACGCGGAGACGCTGTGCGTGAGAGCACCGCTGGATATGTACGTTACGCCGGTTTGACCGATGTCGTGGACGGTGTCGAGGGTCACGTTGCCGGAGGCTTCGGTGTCGACGCGGCCGGCGACGAGCGCCACCGCTGTCTTCATGTCGTCGATGGACATGTTATCGAGCATCAAGCGCGTGACGCTCTTCGTCACGACGTTCGGGTTGTCAAGGAGATCAATGACGGTTCGCACTTCGTCCATCGTGCGCGCCTCGACCTCGATTTTCACGTCGCTCAAACCGTGCTCGAGGAGATACTTTTCGCACGCCTCCACCGCGTTTGAGATACCGCCCGCGGCGGCGATGTGATTATCCTTGATCATCACCATATCGAACAGACCGATGCGATGATTTTTACCTCCACCGATCAACACCGCCCACTTATCGATCACGCGCAGACCCGGCACCGTCTTGCGAGTCTCCAACATCGTCGCCGGCGCCGCCGCGTCGGCGTACGCCCGCGTCATCGTCGCGATGCCGCTCATACGTTGCATAAAGTTCAACACCACTCGCTCCGCGCGCAGGATGCTCCTCGCGTTGCCGGTGACGCGCATGAAGATTTCACCCTTCTCGATGCGATCGCCGTCGCGTTTCATCCACTCCACCTCGAGCTCCGGGTCCACCGCCGCGAGGACGACGCTGCTCAGATGCTCCCCGGCGAGCGTGCCCGTCGCCTTGGCGAGGAGCGTCGCGGTCGATCGCGTGTCGGCGGGGATAGTGCTCAGCGAGCTGACGTCGCCGACATCGCCAACGTCCTCGTCGAGAGCGGCGCGCACGACGGCGTCGATGGAGTAGGTTGGATGCGGGGGCGGCGCAATCTTCGGGGCGCGCGACGCCTCATCTGCGCATCGCATCGCTCGAGTGACCGCGCAACGAGACGCGGATGGTATTCGTGCGCGACCGGTGATCGAGGCGATTGTCGGCGTCGACTTGGCGGCGCGCATGACGCGCATCCGTGTGAGGCGCGCTATCCTCTGCGCGTCGACTAATTACCTTTCTTACAATGGAGAGAAACAAAGATCCGCGCCGGGCGCGGTGAATGGTAACGTTGCACAGCTCAACGCTCGTCTTTAGGACAGATGCCCATCGTCGTGCACGCGTCCTTCAACTTGTCAGCGAGCGCGTTTAAGAGCACTGGCACGTACGGCTCGACGAGTGCGTCGCACTCGGGCGCCAATTCCGTACCGAGGGCGGTACACAGCGCGTCCACCTCGGAGACGATGAAAGCGATCGTCGTGTTCGATCTCAGCTCGTTCGCTAACAGATTACTCGCCATGACGCAATCCGCACACGTCTCGCCGTCGGCGACGGTTCGAGCGCTCGCCGCCGCAGCGCGCACCATCCGCGTCTCGCTCGCACCCATCGATCGCACCACCGATTCCGCCGCCGAATGCGGAGCCCGCGCGTCATCACACATCTCCAACGCCTGACACGCCTTATCACCGAGTTCGGGGTGATTTTCCAAGTACCTCGTCGCGAATCGCAGTCCCGCCTCGCCCGCAGCGACGCACACGCTCATCTGACTCGTCTCCCCGTGCGTCGCCTCCTCGCACATCTCCGCGATCGCCGCCGCCATCTCGCCCTGAATTTTACCCTGCGAAATCTTCCGCTCCACCGCCTTCATGAAGGTTTGACACGCGTCGCAATCGTCCGTCGTCGAACGCGGGCCCGCGGTGAGCTCGACGTGCCCTCGCGCGGGAAGGACGCTTCGCGCGCGCGCGAGCTCGGGCGCGCACGTGCACGCGCACGCGAGGAGAAGAGTGAAGAGTGTCGTCGCGCGCATGGCTCGGATGAGTCGACGTCGACCAGAGGAGCGCGCGCAGGGCGTCGAGCGAGGGGAAATGTGAGGAATCTGGCATTCGTTCGTTGGCGCTCGGCGCGCGGGCGGGACACCTCGACGCGCGCGCGTCGGCGTCGACGGTCTGGATGGTGGACGAAGACGCGAGAGAGGACGATCGCGAGGACGCGGCGGACGCGAGCTCGAGCGATGATTCGCTCGCGGACGCGCTGGAGGCGGAACTGTTCGCGGAGGTGGGGCAAGAGAAGAAGAGCTCGGTGGACGACGACGCGGAGAAGCGCGAGAGCGCGGGCGCGAGGGGAGGTCCGAGAGTGCTGCGACGAAAGTTGAATCCGTCGAGCGCGAGCGCGGCGGTGAAACCGAGCGAGAAGTGCGCGCACCCGGCGTTTATGTTTGACATTTGCGTGGTGTGCGGCGAACGCAAGGGAGCGGGGAACGACGCGAGCGGACGGTCGGGGACTCGCGGAAGTGAGAGCGAGGGTTTACGCGGGCACTTTACGACATCGATGACGTACATTCACGAGGGACTCACGCTGTCGAACGAAGAGCTCGCAAAGGCTAAGCGAGAGGAGAAGGCGCGCGTGTTGGAAAACGGCAAGTTGACTTTAATTCTGGATTTGGATCACACGCTGCTAAACTCGTCGCAGTTCAAGGAGTTGTCGCAAGAGCAGCACGATTTGTTGCACGAGTGTATCGCTCAAGAGCAGCAGGGGTTGAAAGAAGGGCAGCGTCCTCTGCTCTATTGTTTGCGACACATGGGATTTTTCACAAAGTTGCGACCTCTCGTGTTCGAGTTTTTGGAAGCGGTGTCGAAAATCTGCCAGCCGTACGTGTACACGATGGGCGATAAAGCGTACGCTAAAGAGATGGTCAAATTGATCGATCCCACGGGAAATATTTTTCACGGTCGAGTCATCTCAAACAATGACTCAACGAGTTCGCACGTCAAAGATTTGGACATCGTGCTTGGCGGAGAGACGAGCGCAATCATCGTCGACGATACCGAGCGTGTGTGGCCGCAAAACCAAGGTAATTTGATACGAATTGATCGTTATCACTTTTTCCCGGGAAGTGCCGCGTCGTTCCAACAAAAGGGACAATCTGTGATGGAACGCTCCATGGTGGATGAAGGCGAACTCGGCGCGTCGGGGAGCAGAGCCGTGCTCCTAGACGTTTTGGCCGTCATCGAGAGCGTTCACAGGACCTACTTTAAGACTTCTCGCGAACACGACGACGAACCTGACGTTCGCAAGCTTCTCATCGCGCCGACTCGAACAGATTTACCTCTGTGCGGAGTCAAGTTTATGATGAGCGGCGTCACCGCACTTCAAGATCGAAGACCAGAGCGACATCCTCTTCGCTTACTCGCGAGCACGCTCGGTGCCGAGTTCGCGGCGTCCATAGAGAACGATGGCGACGCGGTCACACACGTCATCGCTCGATCTTCCGGAACAGACAAGGTGAAGTGGGCAAAGAAGACGAATGGGCGCGTTCACTGCGTCTCTCCGTCGTGGCTCGTCGCGTGCGCGAGTGCCAACACTCGCGTCAGCGAAGACCTTTACCCCTTAGAGTAGATAGAATAGATGAGGCCTAGTAGAGAATTTAAAGCAGTAGATTTTTAACCGAGTAGAGCTCAGACGCTCGCTCGCGGACGGCACACCTCAGAACGCCACGCGACGATGGAGCTTCGCGCGCTCGTCGTCGCCTTCCTGACGGGCGTCTCCATCGCGTGCGCGCTTCTCACGCGTGAATACACCGTCGGCGAAGACGTTCTCTCCGCGCTCGCGAGCGATGCGGACGGAATGCGCGCCCGAGCGAGGATCGAGGCGTTGGAGCTCAGGTCCGCGCTCTCCGCCGCGCTCGCGTCGACAAAGCTCTCGTTGGCGCTCTGGTCTCGCGTGTTCGCGCCGGTGACGAACGTCGTTCGCCGCAGGGTGGCGAGAGGGGTCGGCGCGGCCGCGAAAGAGACGACGAGGATCGTGAGAGAGACGGAACCGAGAGTGCTGGTGCAGTGGGCGCTCGCCGTCATCGGCGCGGCGTACGTGTATCACCTGTGTTGGCAGTTTGTGAAACACCTGAAGAGGGCGAGGTATAGAAATAAATTGAGATTTTTCATCATCAGGAAGCGACTTTGGATTATTCGGCGGGTGCGCGCCGTGTTGGAACCGTACGCGAAGGTGTACAGGAGAGTCGCCGCGGGCGGCGCAGAGGTGAGACGCAGATACGGCGTCGTCGTGAGAGAAGTGCGAAGTAAGAGTCGATTAGCGGCCAGTGCGTTGCCACACGTGTTGTTTTTCGCGGTGGCGATTTCCATATTCCGAATCATGCCTCGGTTCGTGAGGAAGATTGTGCGGAAGAGAGAGGTGCTCGCGACGGTGGCGCTCTTGACGCCCATGGTTCAAACGATGCTAGCGATGGAGAGCGATGACATGGCTCGCATCGAAAAGTGGTTGCGATTCTGGGCGTCGTGCGCGCCTTTCATGATGGCGGTCGATTTTCCTCTGATAGCTTATAGCGTGCGTTGGTTTTTCCCTTGGTGGCCAGAGCTTTTGGTCATCTTTACAATTTGGCTTAACTCGCGCCTCACTCGGGGAAGTCACATCATCTTAGAGTCTGCGTCGCCTCTAGTTTCGCGAGCGCTGACGCATTTGAACGAGCCGAGTGGTAAAGCGGGGAGAGCGTCCATGGTCCTGAGACGCTCGGTGCGTCAGGCGTTGCAGATTGGCGTGATTGTCATTCGGTTTCGTTCTCGCCGCGCGTCTGAGGCGCTGCGACTCGTCTTGGACAACATGAGCGTGCCCTTGGTCATGTGCACGGTCTTTTTCTTCACTCCAGGATTGATCACGATTTATGGATGTGACATGGCGGGTTTGGTCGTGCCGTTCGTCTTCACCATTGACGGGTTACTCAAGTATAACCAAATCAAGGCGCAGGCGCAACATCCGAATCGCGCGCAAATTCGAAAAGAGATGGAGAAACGTCAGGAAGATTCTTTGAAGAACTTGTTGACGTATTGGCTCGCACACGCGATGATATGGTCGCTCTGTCAAGAGCTCTCGAAGAGTGCACTCGGTTGGTTTCCACTCTGGCGACACACGCAACTCGCTGGTATTTACTGGTTGCAAGTCTTCGGCGGTTCGCAGTTAATCACGCAGCGGATGCAAGGCATTAAAGAGTCCATCATGGAGGACCACCAGAGGGCGTTGAAAGCCGCCATCTCCGCCGATTTAGAGGCTTCTTCTGACTCCGCAAAGGTTGTTAGCGAGACAGAGGTGAAGAGGGAAACCGATGCGACGGAACGAGAAGCCGACGAGACAGTTGCACCGGCACCACCGCGGCGCAACGACAAGGAGGAGGAGGAGGTTCAACCCGACGACGAAACGACAACTGTCACGAAACCAGACGTGGGACTCACCGCGGATACCGTGCGCAAGCGAAATATCCCCGTCGTAGCCACAGACGAGTGAGTCTCTGCGCGCGCGCACCGCCGCGTTTCTAGCAATCTACCTAGCCACTACAATCGAACTATTTCAGCCGTGAAAACCACTTTTTCGTTCAGCACGGTCACGTTCGTCATCCCCCACGTCTCCGGGTGCCTCGGGTATTCATCTGCAATCTCGTCGACCGCGCGCATGTCCGACACAACGCCGAATACGATGTGCGCCGTCCCCCATTCGTCGTGGTCGCGCGTACCTATGAAAAAATCAGGCCCCTTGCCGATCAAGCACGCGTATCCACGACGCACGACCGGCGGCGTCTTCTCTCGCTCGTGATGCCCCAATCCCTCGAACGTCCCCTGTAAAAGCGCGTACGGCGGACCGGGACCGCCGTACGCGTCCACGTCTCCCCGCGCGGGCACCGCCTCAGCTCTATAAAAATTACACCCGCTCGCCGTCTCGCTCGCGCACGCCCCGCCGACGCGCACCGCGTCCACGATCGAACGCACCATCTCCGGCGCCCAGTCTTCGCGAAGCGTCACGTCGATCGCCCCCGCTCGCGTGCGAAGGCGCAGCGCGACGCCCTCGAGTGCATCAGCCGTCTGCGCCGCTCTCGACGGTGAGGCGCGCTCCGAGTACCCGATGAAGGCGTCTTCGCGACTGATGCGCGCGCGCGACGCGTCCGCGGACGTCACGAGCGCGAGCGCGAGCGCGAGCGACGCGAGGACGCGCATGCCCGCGCGAGAGTAGCGACCGAAGGATGACGCGCGATGTGAAACACTAATCCAAAATGCGCCGCGTCAAACTCGGTCGCGCGGGCGACGACGCGGTGACATGGACGCGTCCGGAGGATTCGGTGAGATTGCGCGCGCGAGTCGTTTCGTGTTCGACGCCGTGCGCGCGCGCGTGGAGGCGAAACGTGCGTCGGACGTCACGACGCTGTCGACGCCGCTCGGAGCCTCGGCGGTTGAGTTCGACGACGTGCGGTACGCCGTGAATACGCTGTCGGGAGACAAGGATGGGGACGCTCTGGAAGTGAGCGTTGGTGCGCCGAAGGGGGCGTGGGACGCGGCGCGCGGACGCGCGGACGTGGAGGCGCTCGTGGCGAGCGCCGGGACAATTTCGGTGAACGAGACGCCGAGCGCGGGGTACGACGTGACCGTGCGCGTGGACGTGAAGGCGCTCGCGGCGATCGATGAGGAGGATAAGAGAACTATGATCGCGCGCAGGGTGGCGATGGTGCGCTGCGCGGCGTATGGGACGAAATTGCGGTCGCATTTGCGATCTCTCTGGGAAACCGGCGGCGTGGAGGGGAGTTTAGACTGGTTCGAGCGCCGCCCGGGAGAGGTGATGTTCATCAAACCGCAATCCGAGCAGGTTACTGTGATTTTCCCCATGCGTTTTTCCAACTCCCATGATGCGGTGATCGCGACGCAGTTCCTGACGCAGTTCGCAGAAGTTCGTCGCGGGCAAAAGGAGCTCTCCACGGCGCCGGCGGTTTCCTACCTGAAGGCAGCGCCGTTGGAGTTGAAGGAATCGCCCGACGGGATGAAACGTGCACTTGACGCGAACGGTGGGTACATCTCTTTCGTGTTATTCAAGCGTCACGTCTCCGCTGATCGTTTGGAGGACACCGTGTGGAATATTATGACGTTTCCCGCCTTCGTGAGTTATCACATCAAGTATTCGAAGGCGTACTGGCATAGTCGCATGCGAAGCAAAGTGGAGTCGTGGTTGAGTATTTTAAAGCGCGCGAAAAAGGTGGATCCGAACGGTAAGAAGATGACGACAGCAAGCGGGCGCACGTTTATTCGCAAGTAGTTTACCAAACTGTGTAATTTATCAAATCACTCTAGAAGAAAGGCGGGAGCAAGATGAAAGCTCGACGGAACTTCGGCTTGCCGTCCTTACCATCGAACAACTTCCTCAATCTCTTGTGCTTGGCGATGGCCCACTGCATCATTTGCGCACCCCCGCAGCACATGAATGTGTAGCCCATCACACTCTGAGTCGCAATATTAAATCCGAGCCATTGGTAAATCTCGGTCGCGTAGTTCGCGCACGTCACGTAGTTGAACAAGAAACCGCTCGGAATCACGTAACCCTTAGCTCCGTCCTTGCGCAAGTTGGCGAGGATAATGTGGCAACGCAAGTTGCTCAGTTGCATGACGGCGCTCAAGGCGAAACCCGCCAACATCTGCGTTCGTCCGACCGGCGTGTACGCCGGGTGGTTGATAAAATAAGACATGAAAGCACCGAACGTCCAGTAGTATCCGCAGTTCCTAATGAGGTTGAAGATGGGCATCGTCGCGTGCGAGAATTTGTGCACGAAGAACGTCTCCAAGATGCGCTTGACGTAGTGCGCGGAGTGAAAGTACATGGCCAACGTTTGCGCCTCGAGAAGCGGTTTGCCGGCGTTCTTGATGCCGAAAATGCCGCCGTAAATTTCTTCTCGCATGAAGTAGAACGGAAGGTACGCCAAGAGCGGGCCGAGGTATTCAAAGAAGAAGACAGCCTTGTAGCTCACCTGCGGACCCAAATCCTTGAACACGATCGTGTCGCCATCTTTGAGACCGTACTCGCTCAAGAGCTTGCCGTCCTCCAACGCCGTACCCTTCGCCGCGCCCTTCGCCGGGACGGTCGTGAAGCGCTGGCGAGACGGGTACAGCTTACGCTTGAGCGCGTGGAAGGATCGTTTGAGGTCGCTCACTTTCGCGTCATTCGGGACGACGATTCCGTTCGCAACGACCGGTCGCCCGCTTCGGGAAACGACATTGAGCTTCATCGTGCGATCTATTGTCCTAGTTCCTCGCGAACGACGACGACGAACGACCGCGCGCGCGGCGTGGTCTGGCGTCTGTCGCGTTTGGATTGTCTCGGTTGGGTTTTGCGCGGTTAGTTTTGCGTCGAACGCGATGTCGCGAGGATGGTTTGTAGAGGGGTGAAAGACTGCATAGACGAGACGTGGGTGAGGTGACACTTTGCTAACGTTACATATGTATGACTTTGCCTCAGATCTTGCACTGCGCGTAGATGAAGGATAAATTCTGAACGCACTCTTGAAAGAGCTCGCCGAGCGCTTCGGTTATGTCAGCTTGGCCCTCCGCCGGATTCTCCATCTGCGGCGCCTCTCCGACCGATCCACGCGCTTTGGTCATGACAAAATCGTTCTCCCCGATTGGGATGATGCGCTTCGTGCCGATGTCCTTGTCTGAATTTGAATTGTACATCGCCTTGAGGCGACGAACGATAAGTTCCTTGAAGGCGTCCGCGACTGGACTGTTCTCCGGCGCGTTCGAACGTTTTGCGAAAATGAATAGCAGCGCCTCCCATATACGGCGCATTTGAGGTTTGCAAATCTTCAACTTTGCCGCAGCCATGTCAGATATTTGTTGCGTGCACGCCAGTGCGCCGCGTCTTGCGTCCTGCGTTTGCGCTCGGGCCGCTTCAACCGCCGCCGCTTGAACTTTCGCCATCAACTCTGGGAGATTCAGGCACGCCTTGACATCGTGCACGTCGCGAAGGCGCTGTAATTGATCGGTTGGGTCTTCTACAGTCAAATCACGCATCGATCGATCGAGTGCGAGCTTTCGAACAGCTTCCAACATCTTCCCACCGAGACCTTGTCGCTGATACGGTGGGAGAACTAAAATCTGGCTCAATCTCGCTCGTTCCGAATCTGGATACGAGTAGAATCGATACACGGTCGTGAATCCTGCCGTTTCCCAACGTCCGTCGGCGTGATGTCTCGTCGCGACGAGCAACGTCCATCGAGGATCGGTATTATCAATTTTACTCGCGGCGTCGATGAAAAACACCGCGTACGCCTCCATCGCGGCGTGCCACTTTCTAGCTTCCTCATTCGTGGCCAACTCGTAGGCCGTTATTCTCGTCGTCACGCCATCGTCGCTGTAACTCTCAGCCACGATCGTCCCACCGCCACACGGTTCCGCCATCTCCGCCTCGGCTTCGAACCTCTTATCATCCGTGTACAGCTCACACAAACCTTCCGAATCGAACCACTCGCGCATCTGATCCTCTACCGGATCCGCCGGATTCATCGCGCTCGAGATTTTATTATCGTACTTAGTCTTCAACAGCGCTCGCAGCGACGTCCGACAGACGAACACGTCCATGCGCAGGCCCGCGTATCCGAAGATGCTCTCATCCTCTCGAAACACCTGATGGGTAAACTCCGCGTCGAACGCCTCCTCTTCGTTCGTCTTGGACGCCTCGAACCCACATCCACGCGACCAGGGATGAAATTTCAACGCATCCACTGCCTCGCACACGTACGACACGGGCACATCCGCTGGTTTTGCCCCACCGTTCGCGAGACCGTTCGCGGCTTCAGATTTCAAATGGCTCGGCGTCGCGCCTCCACCGACGCCGCTCGACGCGCCGAATCCGCTCGGAATCGGCGCGAATCCGATGTCGGCGTTTTCATCGCCGAATCTCGACGCCAGTTTCGCCCGTTTCTTCTCCTGCGCGTCGTCCATGATGCGCGCGCGTCGCGCGCTCGTGTCTGTCGGTGCCGCCCGTCGGATTGGCCGCGACGTCTCCACCCGCGATCGTCACAACGCGCTCGCGCGTCATCGTCGCGCGTCATGGCGGGCGGGAGACGACGAGGGCGAAGTCCCGCGAGCGTCGAACCCGAGGACGCGCCGATGGGGAAGGCGGCGAAGACGGCGTCGACGGGGAAAGCGTTGAAATTAACCCTCAAGAGGCCGAGCGCGACGACGCGCGAGGCTGAGGATCCGGATCGCGACGACGACGCGGGCGAAGAGGAAGAGTTCGACGTGAAGGAGGAGATCGTCGATGAGAGGCCAAAGCTGAAACTGAGCGTGAAGATGAAGATGAAGCACGATCGCGCGCCCAAGGTGAGCTTTCTCAGCGAAGACGCCGAGTTGAACGACTACGGTCCGAGCGAGAGCGACAGCGAGCTCGAAGACGCGTTGTGGGCGGGAGGAGATGGTTTTGGTGACAATGATTTCAGCGATCTGCGGTTGAAACCCGATCACGCGAATCGACCGCTGTGGGTGTGCGACGACGGGAGAATCTTCTTGGAATCGTTTTCGCCCGTGTACAAGGCGGCGTATGATTTCTTGATTTCCGTCGCGGAACCCGTGTGCCGACCGGCCAACATGCACGAATACGTGTTGACACCGCACTCGCTGTACGCGGCGGTGTCGGTGGGATTGGAGACGTCCACGATTTTGTCGGTGTTGGATAGGTTGAGCAAGACGCATCTCAGCGACGAGATTCACGACTTTGTGCACGAATGTACCGAGAACTACGGCAAGGTCAAGCTCGTTTTACAGCGCAACAAATTTTACCTGGAATCGAACGATCCAAAGGTGTTGCAAGAGTTGCTCCAAGATGACGTCATTCGAGCCGCTCGAGTGGCCGGGTCAGCGAACGCGACGTTTCACGTCTCGCACGCTCTCAAGGAGAAGGGTGCTCAGAAGCTTCTCGACATCACGGAGGAAGACGATGCGGCCGTGGGGGGTGTGGACGTACCGGCAGATCAACTGGACGAGAAGTACAAGCAAGATTACCTTCCCGAGTACGATCCCGATAGACAGATGCACAGTTTTGAGATAGAGGCCAGGCAGGTCGAACACGTGAAGCAGAGATGTCTTCCGGGTAATCTCGGCTATCCGACGCTCGAAGAGTACGACTTTAGAAACGATACGAGAAATCCTGATTTGGCGATCGAACTCAAACCCATGACGAGAATTCGTCCGTATCAGGAGAAGTCATTGTCAAAAATGTTCGGCAACGGACGAGCACGCAGCGGCATCATTGTACTTCCGTGCGGTGCGGGCAAGAGTTTAACCGGCATCGCCGCAGCCGCTCGAATTCGGAAATCTTGCTTATGTCTGTGCACTTCGAGTGTGAGCGTTGATCAGTGGTCGGCTCAGTTCAAACTGTGGACCAACTTGACAGACGCCAACATAGTGCGCTTCACCTCGCAGAACAAGGATGAGTTCCCACCGCCTGACGAAGCGTGCGTGTGCGTGACGACGTACAACATGGTCAGTGCTGGAGGAAAGAGAAGCGAAGGGAGTGAACGAATCTTAGAGGCTATCAGATCGCGTGAGTGGGGTTGCATGCTCCTCGACGAGGTACACGTCGTTCCCGCGGCTATGTTTCGCAAGGTGATTGGCATCACCAAGGCTCATTGTAAATTGGGACTCACGGCTACTCTCGTGCGTGAGGATGATAAAGTTGATCACCTCAACTTTTTAATCGGGCCGAAACTGTACGAGGCCAATTGGTTGGATTTACAACGCGATGGACACATCGCAAACGTGCAGTGCGTCGAAGTCTGGTGCCCGATGACGGCGGAATTTTTCCGCAAATACTGCGACGCCAACTACGGCAACAAGAAACAAATTTTGTACTGCATGAATCCAAACAAGTTCATGGCGTGTCAATTTTTGATGCAGTTTCACGAGCAACAGCGAAAGGATAAAGTGATTGTGTTCAGTGATAACATTTTTGCTCTGCGAGAATACGCAACTGCGTTGAGACGTCCACTGATTTACGGCGACACGTCGCACGCTGAGCGCACGCGAGTCTTGCACGCGTTCAAGTACAGTAACGAAATCAACACCATCTTCCTCTCCAAAGTCGGTGATAACTCCATCGACATTCCCGAAGCAAACGTCATCATTCAAATTTCATCGCACGCCGGGAGTCGACGCCAAGAGGCGCAGCGCTTAGGTCGCATTTTGCGACCAAAGGCGGCGCAACTGAGTGGAAAGAAAACGAACGCCGACGAACACAACGCCTTCTTCTACTCGTTGGTTTCTACCGACACCGCGGAGATGTATTACAGCACGAAGAGACAGCAGTTTCTCATTCAGCAGGGCTACGCGTTCAAAGTCGTCACCGATTTGATCGGTCCCCAGGACAAACCGCAGCTGTTGTACTCGACGCAAGAAAAACAACTTGATCTTCTGGCGAAGGTGTTGAGCGCCGGTGAAGCCGAGGCAGGAGAGGAAGTCCTCCCAGAAGATGAAGACGCTATTCAACAGGCTCGCAAACCCGTGGGCGTGGCAAGAAGGACCACAGGTTCCATGGCGCATCTGTCCGGCGCCGACGGTGCCTATCTCGAATTCGACGCCAACCGAGGCGGCGCGAAGAAGAAACCGTCGTTCCAGAAAGCGTCCGGTGCGCCGCGCGCCATCAAACCGAAACATCCAATTTTGCGTGAGCGGGATAGAATGTTGCGCGGGAAGTGAAACTGAAACGCACGGGAAGCGGGATAGAATGTTGTGTGTTGTGTTGTGTGAACCTGTGTACTTGTACTGTATAGTAGACTACGAAATCTTAGCGATAGAGTTACAAATAGACGATCAAAACGTAAAGAAGTGAAGAATGTCCTCGGTGGTCATCTTCAACCAACGCGTGAACTTTTGCGTCGAACTGAGAAATGGCGGTCGGTACACGTACTCCGCTTCCTTTGCCGTCTCCAAGCCGTGAACGGGACCTGAGATTAAATTCATCTCACGAAGACGACCGAAGAAGTGTTTCTTTGCCTCGGCGTGCTTGCATTTGCTCATTCGAGTGGCAATTTGAATAAAGGCGGAGAGCAAAAACCCATTCTTCATGTCGATGACGATTTCAATCTTCGGTGGACGTCCCTTCCAGCGAATCCGATCGCGTTCATCCCACGTTAGTTTCTTGACGTCCGTCCGTGAGTCGGTTTCGGTATCTTCCATCTCCGGTTTGGTATCCTTCAAAAACGCAGGCAGCGCTTCGAGATTGATGCGATGGTTGATCTTATATCGAATGGCCAAAATACCGGCAGACTTGACGCCCGCAAACTGGATGATTCGGTTGAAAAACACACCCAGTACGAACCACCAAAATATGTTGACGGCAAACATGACGCCCGGAGTTTGCAAGTACCAGTCAAAGGCTTTAATAGACCAGTCGATCTCGCTCGCAACGCCGAGATACAAACCGTGAATTCGATCGAGGATCGCGAAAGCGAGAGAACCCGTCAATACGATTTGCATGATTTCTAGAGACGTCGAGGCCCGCTCGTTGGCTCGATAGACTTCTTCCAAATTTCTGGTGTTGTTGGATACGGCTTCGCTCACCTTGAACGTTCGACTCTCCTGGATGACGTCGGCGGCGCTCTTCAACGCGCGCAACTCGCTGCTTGCGCCTTCTAAATTTTTACGAATATCATTGATTCGACGTTTGATGCGCGCTTTCGTCCCCGTGAGCTGGAGAATCTTTGCAGCTCTCTGTACGACTGGATCATCTTCGTTGAGGTTCGTTGGATCTGTAAGAGACTCGAGCAGGTAGCTTTGTACTTCTCGCATGAGAATGATATCGGCGGAGACGGTTGCGATGAGTTGTCGAATTTTCGCAAAGTTGTTTGGATCAGCATCGTGCTCGTCTATCAGGCGATCGATTTCACGCAGCATGTCCACCGTGATAAACGTCCGTCGGTACAACGACTGAATGAACAAGTTTCGAGAAACTACGGAGATATACTGCATCACCAGTGGCTCGAGCTTTTCAGTCTCCTTTGAACACACGATGACGCCGTTGGAACCAATTATGATCAACTCGTCATCACGAGAAAGCTGGAAACCACACTCCACCTCACCGATGATTTGACGAATCTCATTCTCCATATCTTCCAAGTCCAATAGTTCGTGGGCCATGGGCATCTCATCATAACCGTTCCTGTTTATTCTACTGGTGAAGAATACGTTGAACTTTTCACGATTTACCGATTCCCCCAAGAAGACGAGATCCAACAAGGTTCGCTGATGAGACGTCAGTAAGTTATCGATGAGATCACTCGAATCGGTACCGATATCTCTCAGAAGACGCGCGATGTGATCGAGTGACAAGCCGCAGCCATCCATCACTTTCATCATGCCGTCCAAAACCAAGCCGTATGCTACGAACCCGTCTTCACTGACGTGGACGCCAAAGTTTTCAATCTGTACAATACCAGGGGTCACTTCGAAGTTGATTTCGGCTTCAAAGTTGACGTACGCTGTTTCGTCGAAATCCAGCACGTTGACCCGAGTGAGACCGTCTATTTTACCATGGAAGAATGGGTTGTCTGGATTTGTGTCCAACTCGCTCGTCAAGTAACTGCCTGACACGCGCTCAGTCGATCCGAGCTTGTCGTTTAAGCTCTGTAGCTGATTAGTGCCCATAGGCACCCATTCACCAACGACTATTCGCAATTGGTCGAAGCTCAACTGCTCGTCCAATTCGTCTTTGATGGTGCTCAAAGCTTTGGTCAGCGCATCCGTTTTGTCGCTGTTACTCAGGCACCCGCGACCCCACTTCCGCATGTGCCTCGGAATGAAAGGAGAAGAAACGTACGAAACTTCTTCGATTTCGGTGACATCACTTTTTTTTGAATCGCCGTTGGCGTTTCTCAGGTAGAAGCACTCCTTTCTACGACTCCATTTTGCCAGAAACAGGTTACCCGGTGTCAACTCTTCACTATTTGCGTAGACGACTTGCTCGATCGCCGCCCTATCTCTCCGACGCAGATGCGTTTTCAAGTGCTGATAACCTTCTTTCGTCAAGCGATAGGCCGTGGAAGTCGTGTACTTGCTCGAACTCAACTTAAGACTGACCAAAAAGCCTGCCTGAGTCATATCGTCGAGATCGTCGACGCCTTCCTGGGAAATATTCAGCCAGATTCGATTCGATCCAATCGAATCCGCCATCGGGGCGTAATCATAATCCAACGCGCCCGCACGAATGCACTCATATATGATGACGAGCAACTGTTGCCTGCGGACCCACAGCTCCTGACCCACTTTGACGCCTGGAAATGCGCTTCTGTTTGAATCTGAAGTGTACAGGGACACGAGTAACAACAGTCTGATATGATCCGTGCTCACATTCTCTTCGCCGTTATACTGGAACTGCTGCTTGACAGATGCGTGCTGTTGCTTCCGTAACGAACGCATGACGACCATTGGATTGAAATCAGCCTTCATGCCCTCCGAGTTGCTGATTTCGAGAAACGTCTGCGCGATCACCTTCTCCTTCTCTAGTTTCCCTTTCATCGCCCGGGTCAGAGATTCTTGCATCCGCTTATCCAACGCCGTATCTATGTACCGCGTGTAACTATTGTACATCGCCACGAGTACCACCGTGGCCATGTCCATCCTATGTCCCCGCCCCTGCCCGGACTCAATCAAATCTCGCTTCACCAGCGCTCCCGCCAACGCCAACGACGTCTGTAGGTGCACCAATAACCTCTTCCAAAGCTTGCGATAGCGCGTTCGCGAGCTCGTAAGCGTCGCCGCGAACTCCATCTTCAACCCTTCGCTCAGCCCGAGGTACCTTCGCCGCGAACACTCCGCGAAGAGTTCGGGCCCAATGAGCACCGCGTCCTCTGCGGGAAAATTCTTCACCATCCCGATCCGCGGCGGCGGTCGCCACGTCGCTCCACCATCGTGCGCCATCGTTCCTCACCTCGTTCTTCGCGCCCGTCGCTCGCACCGAGCGCGTCACCGAGCGCGCCGACTCGTAACTCGTTCCGTCCCAGAAATCAAACAGTCGAACGAAATCAAATGACCGCCCGAACGAACGTGAATGCCTCGTCACCGCGCGCGTCTCCGCGCTCGCGCCCGGGCTCGAACGACGCGCGCGTCTCTTCGTCGTCGCCTCGCCGCTCGCTGACGCGCGCTCGATCGATCCAGACGACGCCGCGCCGCGCCGCGCGTCCCGCGGCTCGAAATGTCGCGACACGCACCGCCGCGACCCTGCCGCTCGAACGCGACTCTCGCGCGCGATTTCGTAGACGTCGCGCGACGCTTGCGCGCGAACGCGAACGCGAACGCGGCGACGGGGACGCGAGGGACGCGTGGGAGGGGGGTGGTGAAGGCGCCGCGGTGGACGCGCGCGCGCCGCGGGGAGGAGACATGGGCGACGGGCCGAGAAAACTCCCAAAGCTTACGTTCACGCTGAAGCGCCCGGTGGCACCGGTGGGGGACGCGAGCGACAGCGCGAGGTGCGCGAGCGATGGTGGGGCGTTGAAGCGTTCGCGCGAGAGCGAACCGGAGAGCGAGGAAGATAGACGGATACGGGAGTTGAAGAGGAAGATGGCGCGATTGAGTGAGCTGTTGCCGGACGGCGAGGTCGACGCGAGGACCGCGCCCACCTTGTCGGGGGCGCCGCGAGGGTTGCAGCGAGCGGTGGATGGGGGGGGTGGGAAAGTGCCGAGTGGATTAGCGCGAGGCACGGCGCCGAGGGCGGCGATATTCGATCAGATGGGGTACGGCGGCGAGGAGCGAGACGAGACGCCCGCATCGACGAGCGCCAGAGAGGCGGAGGAGGTCGTGCCTGAGCTTCCGAAGGTTGGTGGACAGAATTTAACGATCGATCCTCCCAAGATGAAGAATGAGGGGCCGGTGTCGAAGAAGAAGATTGAGGATGCGTTGAATAAGTTGCAAAAGTTGGACAAAACGCACGTCTTCGCGTACCCAGTCACTGAGGATATCGCCCCGGGTTACTTTTCGGTCATCTCTGAACCCATGGACTTCACCACGATACGCGCCCGCCTGAAAAACAATGAGTACTTGAGCTTTTACCCGTTCTGCGTAGACGTGGAGAAGATGTATCGTAATGCGTTGCTTTACAATCCACCGTCCACCGAGATTCATCAACTCGCGGCAATGATGCTCGAGAGAGCGCGGAGAATGTTGAATAAATTGCGTGGCTTGCCGATCAATTCGGGTTTCATCAAACCAAAGAAAGTGAAGCCACCTTCGGCGACCCCGAAGCGACCTCCATCGACGAAGGTATCCAAGGCTGCGGGCGGGGCGAGTTTTGGTCCCTTGACGACGGATGTCGATATGTTTGCAACTAGCGTCGACGTACCAAGTTTCGCACCGAACGATGTGAACAACTTTTCTTTCGACGATCCTCACACCGAAGAAGATTTCGATCTCGGCTTGGACTCACTTTTGGATGATTCATTCCCCATGTTGGACGTGGAGGGTCATCTTGCTGACACGTTTGACATCGAAGAGGACGTCACGAACGACACCGTCTTCGTGAATAGGCCTCAAGAAATGAAATCCAAGCCGATGATGACCACGAAGCGTCAAAGTTTCAAGGTACCGCAAAGATCGAGGAACTTTGTTCGATTTCCCATGATTTTCATGGGTGCGGAGAGTTATGCTGAACGAATGAAAAACTCCGGGAACATCTTCTTATCGAGCAGTGGCAGTGCGACTTTGGATATGTATTCGGCATCTGTGCGTGCGTTTTTGTCTGGTATCGACAAAGAAGTACAAGAGGAACGCTTATCGGAAAAGTGGAAGCAATCTGCGGCGCCACCGGTTCCACGAATGGTTCCGGTGCCTCGCCCGTCGACGCCGGTACCGACGCAACCTCCGAGAACGGTTGCTGCGTTGCCATCGACGACGAGCCAAAAGTCTCTAGCACCGCCGAATTGGGAGAACACGAGTTTAGCAACCTTGCTTCGAGAGGATCCCAGCAATCCCGCATATCCTCCAAAGGTGAAGGCTGGACTCGCCGGAATGCGAGCCATGCAACGCGCTGGCGAAGTCCTCAGAGGCGCGGACGTGCCGAAAGATGAAAATCCATTGGATAAACTTCCCCCTGGGTTTATACCTCAGGGACGCGACATGAAATTCACCGTCACCGTGCTAGGAAACACGATAGCTCATTCTTTCAGAAAGATTGGCGTCGCAGTCAACTTTGGACAACTGCAACGATAGAGGAACGTCTCGAGTTTCATTGCCCACTTAGTCAAAAGAAATGCCCAACAATGTATTACATTTTACAGAAAGTATTGATTATTTTGCACCAGAATTGCCCCACCGCGATCGCGATGCGCGCGCCGACGAATCGAATCAATCCAAGGCTCGCCCGTCGATGGTCAGTTGACCCATCTCCGCGCGCTCATCCGCCTTCATCGCCGGCACGCCGTCGATCGCGATGCGTCCCGCCGTGACCATCGCTTTCGCTTCGCCCAACGTCTTCGCGTATCCGTGCTTCACGAGCGCGCGATCGATTCGCCGCGCGCCCTCCGATGCGCTGTGGGTCATACAACGGTCGCGAAAGAGAGACATTCCCCACCCGCGCTCGATGCTTCGATCCTTGACGACGACCCACTCGTCGTCGCCGGCGACGTCTTCCCGTTGCGCGGGCTTCACGCTCACCGCCATGACGCCGCGCGCGCTCGACGCGATGAGGCGCGAGATGACGTCGGGACAGATGGTGCCCAGTTGAAGGCGCGGGCGGGACGCCGCCGCAGAGGAAACGAAACGATCCGCAACTTTTTTCGGGTGATTACAAATGCTATGCGTTACGTGAGAAAGTGCACGGTCGTCCGAGCTATTTATTTACTCGCCCACCGTCATGCCGAAACCAAACTTGTGGTTCTTGTTGACGTGGTCGACCTCAGCGGAGAGGATGAGGTTCAAACCGACGTTGAGGCGCTCCTCGAGGTAGGTGGAGACGACTCCGTGGTTATCGATTCGACCGCGAATTCTGCACTGTCTCAGGATGTAGTCATATCCGACGCTGGCCGTGGCGCTACGTTGATTCCAGTTCCACAAGAAATCGGTCGCCAACATCGCCTTTTCACTCACTTTCATGCAGTACGTGAGCGACAACAGGCCCGTCGTCGCAACCTGCCCAGTCGCGACAGTCTTATCGTCCGCGTACCTCGCGGCGAATCCGACGCCAGACTTACCCTGACTACCCAAGTAGAACCCCTCACCACCCAACGCGAGCGTCGGCGTGACGCTCTGCAGGTAGTTGACCCCATAGAACTGCCCGCTTCCGTACTTGACTTGCGCTTGGTAGTCCAAACCCTTGAAGTCGGCGTCGAACATGATCTGCGAGAAACCCGTCTCCTTGGTCGATTGCAGCTTCAACGACAACCAATCGCTCATATCATATTTTAACCTACCGCTCACTCTGCCATCCGTCAAAATTCTCCCCACGAGCATGTAGTTCTGGTCCACCACGTTGGCGCCGAACTCGTACGTCGACGTCGGAATCTTAATAATCTGCCCACCCTGCGCCGGCACCTCCACGTTACCGAGGAAAAAACCGTGACTGAGGAAAAACTTTTGGTTCAACTGTTTGTTGTAATCGAACCTCGCACCCTCGAACAGATCCGCCTTGAGCGACATCATGACCTCTCGCTGCATCTCTTCGTACTTCACCGGGCAGGGCAAGTCATTATAGTTGACGCGCCCAGTCTCCGGCGCGCTCGACTTGGCCGCCTGCGCCGCGGCCTCGGCCGCGGCATCTTCCGCACCGAGAGCCGTGGACGCGGCCGCTGCCTCCATCCTCGACGTCGTCAATCCCATCGTCGGCGTCGTTGTGCGGGGCCGATCGCCGCGGCGAGCCTTAGGTTCGCGCGCGAAAACGGGGTCATTGGCCTAATTTTCCTTGATCTAGATTTCTGTTTTATTATACGATCCATCTGTCCCTCCATTTTAAAATAGGACAAACGGAGCTGTTTCGGTACAGTATTAAGGCATATTCTTTTCCTCTGTCTCTTAGTGAAAAGAACTAAAACAAAAACGACGCCGAGAGCCCGCCCGCGGCGTCTTCGAACGCGGGATGGATGCCGCGCGGGTCGAGCGCACCATCCGCCTCTTCTCGACGCGGAACTAGACGAAGCGCGATGGCTAGACGTCCCGCGAAGTGCTACCGCGTGATCAAGAACAAGCCGTACCCGAAGTCTCGGTACTGCCGCGGTGTTCCGGGTGCGTGTCGAAGCGCGTGGACGAGCGATGTGTGCGACTCGAGCGTGCAAATAACCCTAAAACGATGATCGACGCGGAACGACTGACGAGGGCGACGACGATGGTTTCCGACGGCGCAGATCCGAAGATTCGCATCTACGATGCGGGTATGAAGAAGTATTCGTGCGATGCGTTCCCGGCGTGCGTGCACCTCGTGAGGTACGTGTTGGGACGAGAGCGAAGTGATGCGTTCGCCACGCGCAAACAGACCCTACTCGGACGGGCGCGGGTCGCGTACACCGCGCGGTGACGGCGATGCGCGACCGACGAGACGCGATGAGACGCGAGAAAACTGACATGTGAAATTTTTCGATCGCTCTTTTAACGCGCGCAGTTTCGAGAAGGAACAAATCGGCTCCGAGGCGATGGAGGCTGGGCGCATTGCTGCCAACAAGTACATGGTGACCAAGGCGGGTAAGGAAGGTTTCCACCTTCGCGTGCGCTTGCACCCGTTCCACGTGTTGCGTATCAACAAGATGTTGTCGTGCGCTGGTGCGGATCGCTTGCAAACGGGTATGCGTGGTGCGTACGGTAAGCCGCAAGGTGTCGCTGCGCGGGTGTCCATTGGTCAAATCATGTTGTCCATCCGTACCAAGGACGTGCACGCGGACAAGGCTGTCGAAGCGTTCCGCCGTGCCAAGTTCAAGTTCCCGGGTCGCCAAAAGATTGTTAAGTCTAAGCAGTGGGGTTTCACGAAGTACTCTCGCGAAGACTACATGAAGTGGAAGGACTCTGGTCGCCTTATTTCGGATGGTGTCAACGTCAAGGTTGCCAGCAACCACGGTCCGTTGGCCTCCAAGCCGGCGAGCCAGCTGTTCCTCGACCCGGCGCGCAAGTACAAGGTTTCGTGCTAAGTAGTGAGATCGAGCTTCTAGAAGTTTGTCAAACTAAACGAGTTACAACACTTTTCTCTCCTGCAACTAAGTAAATAAACGAGTCACGCCCCGCTCGCGCCCTGGGCTTCGCCCGAGAGTCTGCAGCCAATGAGCTGGTGGTACGTGTCGCTCGCGCGTACGCGCGCGCCGTCGACGAGACGCAAGAGGACGGCGGAATCGTCGGATTGTACAGCGCCCACGCACTCGAGACGACCACAAAAGACGAACTGTCCGGGTGGTCGCCGCATGAATAAGAGAGCGTTGTCGCCCGACTCACCGTCAGATTCGGCGGAAACCGATCGGCGCAGACATGCGATATCATCGTTGAGCGCGCCCGATGCTCTCCCATCCCATTTCATGTACAACTCCCCATCCTTCTCCCAGAAGGATGTCGGTCCTTTCGTCTGAGGCTTTCCTACTGAAACGAAGACTGAAATCGCGTTCGCCCATCTGTCAATGTTGCGCCCATCGTTTTTCGTGCGAATCGGAACATCTCCGGCGAGTAATTCCACGGCACCTTTGCGGCCGCTGGAGAGAGTGGCGCCGACGCTCTCTAAAGAATTGACGACGTCGGCTGTCGCCTTCTCGATGGGAGTTTCTCTGGCAAACTGACATGGCTTGCCCTGTCCACCCTTCTTCGCCGCTTTTTTCGCAGCTCGCTGAGCCTTCACGCGAACTTTTTTCACCTTTCGTGGAAGACCTCGCAACGGCTCCCCCAACTCCACAACTTTTTGCAAGAGAGCCGGAATTTCTTCCTCCTTGTCGATCATCATCAAGCACTTGTCAAAGATGAGACACAAACTGTACCCATCAGCCGCTGCGTACGCAATCTGGTCCTCAGTCAGCGGTCTCTTCCCCCAATCGCTGCATTGTTGCTTCTTATCTAATATACAGCCAATCACCTGTCGCGTCAACACCGCCAAGCCGCAACGCAACGGCATTTTGTTTGGACTCGCCGCAAACGCCAGCTGCTTCACGTCAATCAAGTTCTTACTCTTCTCTCCCCACACTTTCAGATGCGAATACGACGCTTTCATGCGCTTAATGTCATACTCAAAGCTAAAACCGAGCTTGTACAGATGTTCGCTCCAGAGCACCGCCTGCAAGAGCTCATCCGTGGCGTCGTTGAGCTCTTGACCCGCTCCCCGCGGCGCCGTCGCGAGTAAATCAATCAAAAATACCTCCTCTCGCGTCGCGATCTGCAACAGCGCCACCGGTGAGTTATCTCCAGGTCTCCACTCCCCGTCGAGCCCGACGCACGGGGGCTGTCGAACGCTCGTCGACGCGTCTCTCGCGGCTGAGTCGAGCGCTCGAACCGCCGCGGTCGTGCGCTTCAACCCGTCCACGTCGTCGATCCAGTGCACGCGCTCGTTCGGCACTCTCGGCAGCGGCGCGTACCGCTCCGTTTTTTTATTCACCGGCGTCGTCGGCGCCGCGGGCGCGACCGACGCCGCGCGAACGCACCGTGCGCGAGAGACGAGCGCCCGGCGGCTGCGCGAGACGCGCGCGCTCGACTCTCCCGCGCGAGACGCCGGCGAGACGACGCGCGAGACGCGCGACAGAGAGATGGACGACATCGACGTCGACGCCGTCTGTGACTCGGACGCGGCTCGACGCGCGACGCGCGCGCGAGTGCGGACGGTGAAGATGGACTGGCTCGGCGCGCTTTTTCATGTGCTACAAATCATTACAATACTGTCAATCCCTTTTGCGCTGTTGCTGCTGCGCGCGAAGGTTGGCCCACTTTGGCGCGTTCGTGGCGCCTCTTTTCGCCTTTGTCGTCTCGGCTTGACGCTTAAAGTCACCCTTGGGCGCGTTCGCGGGAGTCTCCATGCTCGGCGCGGTTTTGTACATTTCCATCAATTTACGCTTGACGTCGTCGTCCTTGACGCCGACTCGACTAATCTTTTTGGACGTGTTCCATCTCGCCGCGATGGCCATCTCCTCTAAAATTTCCTTCTCACCCTGACTCGCCTTGCGCATCTCTTCGCAAAAGACTTTGGCGGAGATGACGAACGCGCCGTTGCCGCGCACGATGGAGCTCAGCGCGCCGTCCGACGTTGCCACGTACACCACGCGTTTCGCCTCCCCAGACTTTCTCGAAGCCTCCATCTCCTCGCTCACGCGCGCCTCAATCCAAGAGTCCGCGTCGTTCTTCACGCTGTATACGGTCTGGAACCCATCCACCTCGACGTCGCCCTCAATTTCGTCTTCGACTTTATCGACGCTTCGATCGGCGTCCCACACCAACGACACCGCGTATCCGCTAAAACTCTTAAAATCCATCACCTCCTTCGTCAGCGCCACCCTCGCCGCGTCCATGTCCCCTCGCTGAAACGCCTCGTTCGCCTCTTTCACCCCATTCTCCTCTAATCCGCACACATTGTACCCATCCACGAATACCAACGGCGGCGCCCCGCGTCCCGAAAACCGTTCGAGCTCGCCTCGCAACCTCTCCTCCTTCTTCTTCTCCATCCTCCGTCTCGCCAATTCCGCCTCGTACGCGCGATCGCGCGGCTCTTCCTCTTTCCTTCGCACGCCCTCGATCGGTTTCGCGCCACGTCCGCTCGTCCCCGCACCTCCCGGCGTCCCGTCCGCCTTGTTCGAGCTCAGCGACCGAAAACGCTCCACGAGCTTAATCTGCGTCGACACGCTCATCCCGTTCGTCCGTTTCGTGATTCTCGGCGCCGACGACGACGACGACGATTCATTCGCCCCGTCCCCACCGCGCGCTCGATCGCCGTCTCCACCCCGACGCTTGCGCGCGCCCGCGACGACGACGACGGTGCGCGTCGTCACCCATCGACGTCGCGGTCGCGCGCGCCCCGACCCGTCGCGCGCTCGAGACGCGGACGACGACGCGATCGAACGCATGCCGCTCGATCGCGCGTCACGACCGATCGCGCGATCGCGCGCGAGAGAGAGACGGCGTCGCGCGATGACGACGCCCGATTGTGATGGCCCGGTCGACGTCGAGCGTCGAGCCGCCAGAGCGAGTCGACGCGTCGAGTCGACATGGCGGGCGATGGCGCGCGCGAGGCGACCGAGCGACCGAGCCTGACGCTCGGGGCGATCGCGAAGAGTCTCGCCGCGGGTGGCATCGCGGGAGGAGTGTGCGTGCGACGACGCGAGGAGGGGAAGATTCGACGACGCGGAAAGACCCGCCGGGCGTGGATGGGTGGCGGCGATGGTCGCGGTCGTGGTGCGGACGAGGCGCGGGGAGACGGGGGGGGTGAGGGAGGTGATGACTGACGATGTGTGCGCCGATCGGGCGGTCTCGCGCGCAGGTCGAGGACGGCGGTGGCGCCGTTGGAGCGGTTGAAGATTTTACAACAGGTGCGCGCGGGGACGACGACGACGACGACGACGACGACGCGCGAGAGTCGATTCCGGGCGTCGCGATGCGTGAGACGTCGTCGACGACGACGACGCGGTGTGTTTGATTCGAGCGACAGACTGACGAAACCGCCGCCGTTCGCGCGCGCAGGTATCCACGTCGGGGGCGTACGGAGGACTGGTGTCGGGTTTGTCGCACATGTGGAAGACGGAGGGGGTGAAAGGTTTATTCAAAGGGAACGGCGCCAATTGCGTTCGAATCGTCCCCAACAGCGCGGTCAAGTTCTTTTGTTACGAACACATGGCGCATGGTCTGTTGGAAGTGAGACGCGCGTTCGATGAGAACGCGGAGATGGACGTGCTCACGCGTCTGGGCGGCGGCGCCGGCGCGGGCATCGTCGCCATGTCGGCGACGTACCCTTTGGACATGATTCGTGGACGTTTGACGGTGCAAACGTCCGGTGGGGGGGCTAATTATCGAGGTATTTATCACGCGTTCACCGTGATCGCGCAAAAGGAGGGATTAGGGGCATTTTACAAAGGGTGGACGCCCTCCGTCATCGGCGTCATTCCCTACGTCGGCTTAAATTTTGCCATTTACGAGACGCTCAAGGATCAAGCGGTGAAACTTCAGGGCTTGAATTCACCCTCCGATCTCAGCGTATTTTCTGGTTTAGTGTGCGGGGGCATCGCCGGCGCCGTCGGTCAGACGGTGGCGTACCCTTTCGACGTCTGTCGTCGTCGTCTCCAAGTCTCCGGCTGGGTCCAAGCCGGCGCCGCCTCCGGTCCCGTGTACTCCGGCATGTTTGACTGTTTCCGCCGAACCGTCGCCGAGGAGGGCGTCTCCGCCCTCTTCCACGGTTTAAGCGCCAATTACGTCAAAATCATGCCCAGCATCGCCATCGCCTTCGTCGTATACGACCAACTCAAGATTCTCCTCAAGCCCGAGGTGAAGATCTCCGCCGGCTGACGCGACGCGTCGCCGCGCTTCCCGCGCGCCGTCGCGTCCATCCATCCATCCATCCCTCGTTCGTTCGTTCGTTCGTTCGTTCGTTCGTGTAAACCCCCGTTCGACACTCTAGGCTTTCACCGCGTCCCCTGGTCCCTCCGCCCCCCCTCGCGTCCCGTCCCCGCGTCCCGCCTTTTCGCCGCCGAAAAAGTAATCTCCGACTGGGGACGATCGTCGATCATCGATCGATGGATCGATGCGACGACACTTTCGCGCGCGAACGCATCGACGCCGACCATGTCCAACCCCGTGTGCTACTTCGACGTCGAGATCGGTGGTCAACCCGCCGGCCGCATCGAGATGACGGTGCGTCGTCGACGGATCGATCGGCGTCGAAAGATCGTCGAAGGATCGTCATCTCGATTCCATTCCATTCCATTCGATGATGGGGTGTGATTCGCGGACGCGCTTTGAGAGATGACTGACGATACGATGACGATGGTGTTTTCTCTCGATCATAGCTTCGCGCGGATGTCGTGCCCAAGACGGCTGGTGCGTGACGCGGCGCGATTGGACGACGATCGACCCGATCGATGATTGACTCGACTCGACGACGCGACTGGATGACTGGATGACTGGATGACTGACTGCGCATCTGATTATCGACGATAGAAAACTTCCGCGCGCTGTGCACGGGTGAAAAGGGTTTCGGATACCAAGGGTCGAGCTTCCACCGCGTCATCCCGGGTTTCATGTGCCAAGGGGGCGATTTCACCAACCACAACGGCACGGGGGGCAAATCCATCTACGGCAACAAGTTTGAGGATGAAAACTTTCAACTCAAGCACACTGGTCCGGGGATTTTGTCCATGGCGAACGCTGGTCCGGGCACGAACGGGTCGCAGTTCTTCCTGTGCACGTCGACGACGGCGTGGTTGGACGGGAAGCACGTCGTCTTCGGCGCCGTGAGCAAGGGCATGGACGTCGTCAAGGCGATCGAAGCCGTCGGTTCGCAATCCGGTGCGACGTCTCGCACGGTGACGATCGCCAAGTCCGGTCAACTCTAAGCGAGCGCGATGCGTGTTTTTTCCGTAAAAAAGAGCGATGATGGATGCGCGAATCGACGATGACGACGACGACGACGCGTTTCGTACGTCGGCGTCGTCTCTCCGCTCCGCCGCTCCTCCGCCCGTCCGACGTACGTTTTTTAATACTACAACGTTTTGTTTTGTCTATCCACCCTCCCGACGGACGGATGCGAACGCGTCCGAACGCGCGCGCGCCGCGCCTATCGATTCGATTCCGTTCCCGCCGCTCGCGCGCGCGTCTCGCCGCGTCTCTTCTCCGCCGTCTGCCACGCGCGTAAACCGACGAGCGACGCCAGGTTCACGATCTGCGCCGCGACGATCGGTCCCGGAATCTCCGCCGGCGCGATCGCGCCCGGAAAATCGATTCCCACGATGATCTCCGCGCTCGCCACGCACGTCACGGCGACGTCGCCGACGAACGAACCCATCGCGAGTCCCGCCGCCGCCGCCGGTCCGCCGACGGCCCACAGCGCCGTCAACGCGCGCGCGCCCGGGGACAGCTCGCCCAGCGACGACGCGTCGAAGGCGCCGGCGATCGGACCGACGCCGAAGAGATCTGGGACGTGGAGGAACCCACCGGCGAGGAAGAGCGGGGCGAGGACGGCGCGGTAGCGACGGAGACCGTCCTCGGCGTCGGCGGGAAGGATGGATGAGGATGTCGACGCGCGCGCGTCGTCGTCGTCGTGCGCGTCGTCGTCGGTGGCGCGCGTGAGGGCGACGCGTCGCGCGTCGACGCGACGGAGACGATGGACGCGGTGGTCTCGAACGAGGCGCGCGGACGCGGGTGAGGACGCGGCGCGCATGGAGCGACGGTGTGTGACGGATGGTGCGTCATCGGAGGAATGAGCCCTCGCGCGAGGCGCCGCCGCGTCGACGCGCGTATCATTCTCTTCAATGGTGCGTGACGTTAAAGTAACGCGAGCGTATGTGCTAGTATGAATAATGATTATCTTACGTCGTTAACGAATCCACGGCGAGGCCAATCCGAAGGGATCGAGCGCATCCATGACTTGTTTGTTGAGCGCGCGGCCGAGCACGACTTGCGCCTCATCCGGTCGAATCGGAATCACGGGATGACCGGCGCCGCCTGAGACGCCGCCGGACGGAGTCACGACGCCTCGACGAAGGAGCGAGTTACCAGCCTCTAATCCGCAGACGTACGCGCGCTCTTGACACAGACCCTTGGCGCCGTGTTCTCGATCGCCCATGCGGACCCAGTCGCCCGCGCAGACGATGTTTTTGATGTTTTCGCTTTCGAGCGGAGGACGCTTGGGATAGCTTCCCGGGGAGAACCAGCTCACCGCGCCGGGATATCGTCGAACTTCGAAATCCAACGCCTTGACCCCGGCGAATCCCGGTACGGCGGCGGGGAGGAGCTCCTCGGTTAATAATTTGACGACGTCCTCGTCGCTCATGCAGGCGACGGCGGTGCCGTTGTAAAAGTCCGCGGCGATGACGCTTCCTTTGGGCTCTTCGCCTCCCCAAAGCTCCACTTCGGAATCTTTTTGCAACTGATCGAGCATGAAAAACGTACCGCCGGCGCCGCGAAGGCCGCTGAATCGACTGAACACGTTGGCCGGATGAGCGACGTCGACGTACTGGTCAAACCAGATTCTCGTCGCCACGACATCGATGGCGCCGAGAGACGCCGCCGCGCTGAATTCGGGCGCTACGCGAGCCAACACAGATGAATTGGACACGACACTCCTCATGCCCTTGGCGCCGAGCGCGAAGACGACGGCGTCCACGTCTTCGATGACTCCCTTTTCCCCAGTTTTCTTGGCGAAGTGCACCGCCGTCGCGCGTCGCGTCGACTCGTCCACGTCCACTCGACTGGCGAACGTACCTCCCATCACCTTTAATCCATGATCTCGCTGCAAATTTTCGCACAACGGCGCCACGATGACCTCGGAGATGCTCTTCGTCTTGATCCAACGCACGTCGAACGAGTCTTGATGCGCCAACGCGTAGTAATACAATAATTCCATGACCACCGCCGCCGACAATTCCTCCGGCGGCTTAAACAATCCCACGAGCAGCGTCGGTCGAATGAAATCATCCACCAATCGCTTGCTCAGTCCCATGCGTATGAACAATTCGTGCGCTGTGAGTCTATCGTACGCCTCGAATGTCTTTTCGTCTCGATTCAAGTCGAGCATCGCGTACAATAAACCAACCATCGACGCTCGATCCGTCAACGGCAGGCGCTTAAAGTTATCAAAAGTCGCAAAGATTTGTCCCAATGGACTCGGCAACGCCATCGAGTCCCCGAACACCGGCGCCGTGGCCTCTAATCCATCGGGAGACCAAAACGATGACGGCGTGTACTCGGTGAACGCGTCTTTCTCCTCGACGCCCAGCTCTCGCACGAGACTCGTGATGTTCGGGTAATCCTTCCAGAATCCGCGCGTACCGGCTTCAAACGGTTTTCCACTCGCCGTCACCGTCGGCGTCGCCCCCGTTGGATCGTCCTGGGCGTCGATGAGCGTGACGTCGCAGCCAGCCTCGCAGAGCGTCTTCGCGGCGCCGAGACCGCCCCAACCGGCGCCGACGACGACGACTTTCGACGCGGTAGCGCACGCACGAACGATTCGACGCGCGTTCTGAGCGCGCCGCGCGCTCGGACGCGTCGACGCGGACGTCGACGCGGGTTGAGAGGACGCGGCGCGAGTCATCGTGTGACGTGGGCAAATCGAGCGCGCCGAGCTCGAGACGCGTTGGTCGCTACGTTTGACCTCAATACTACAACATTTCTAGCGTTTCGCGCGCCGACGCGCGTGAAATGACGAACTCGATGATACATTCGACGTTACATACTCTTCTGAAGCTCCTTTTGCTGCGCGATGATGTCCTTGAGCGACGCAACGAGTTTATGTCTCTTGGATCGCTGCCGCTCAATCTCCGCCTCCACCACCGCCCTGCGCTCCTGTCTCTTCTTCTCGTTCTCCTTGAGCGCCACCGCGCGCTCCTCTCGTTCCTCCCTGATCGCCTTCTCGATGTCTTTCGCCTCCTCCTCCAGTTCCTCCCGGAGTTGCGCGACTCTTCGCTTGGCGCGCTCGGCGTCCGCTCTCGCCTCTCGCGTCTCCTCCGCGATCTCTCTGTGTCTCGACGCCAACCTCGCCGCCGCCGCCCGCGCCTTGGTTCCTCGCAGTTCGTGTTTGATCGCCTTGATCTCTCGCGCGATGGTCGTCTTACTCACGACGCGCGCGCGATCCGCGGCGTCGATCTCAGCCAATCGTCGCTTGAGCAGCGCCGTCTTGAATCCTTCGAGCGACATTGTCGCCGTCGGCGGTTCGTGCGTCACCGTCGCGCGATGCGGACGCAAAAAGTCGGGTTCCTCGCGAGCCGGCATGGCGGCGATGGAGGCGCGGAGCTCCTCCGCCGTGAGTTCGCGCTCCATGACGATGAATGGAATGCGCGCCCTAGAGTGAGGCTCGGGACGCGTCGACGCGCGCGACTCGATTGATTATTACTAGGTGGTGTGACTGAACTACTGCGTGACTGAACGAACAATCACGCGGAAAAGGAGACGAAATCGGCGAAACTGCGCTCGCGCATCTCCGGACATCCGGTGGGGGCGATGAGACCGCGCTCCAACGCGGAGGCTTTGAGGTCTCTGGTGTAGGCGACGGGAAATTTGTAGCCGAGACCGTCGTGAAATTGGTGGTACACCTCGGCGGGGAAGAACGGAAGGCGATCGCTGTCGTAGATCCACACCGTGTTGATGATGTCGGTCTCGGAAGGTTTCGGTTTCATGTTGTTACCGGTACCGGGGACGAGTTTCATGCCGTTGACGTTGGCGGCTTGAATCGCCGGGAAGAGGGGCGAATCGACGCCGCCGGGGAGCGCGACGCAGTTTCTGTACCCGGGACCGGCGTCCTGAGGATCGACGCGCTGCATGCCCAGACCTGGAATCTTTTGGAAACTCGCGAAATAGGCATCCGCGAGCACTCTGAGTTCTTTCTCGTCCGCCGCGTCCACGGCGACGACTTCGCAGTGGCCCAGACGCTCGTACACCGTCTCCGACGGTCCGTAATAATAGCACACCGGAGAATCCTCCGGTCGAACGCTCGCGCCGCCCGCGTAGCCGACGACGGAGGTGATGGTATCGTCCGTGCGGCCGAGGGAGAGCTCGGCCTCGTAAAACGTGTGCTGACGTCCCCAGAAACATCCGTTGCCAAAGTAAATCGGGCGCGCGCGTCCCGCCGCGGCGCCGCCAGCCACCGGCGGAGCGAGGGACAGCGCCGCGCGCGCGTCCGCGGGCGTGTAGCTCGCGAGCACTCCCGCAGCGATCGATGCGAGCACGCGTCGGCGCTGGACGCCGCGCGCGGCGGCGTGGGAGCGCGCGGCGACGCCCGCACGCTCGTCGGCACGAGTGTGCACGTCATCATCTTCTCGCGGCGACGGCGTCGCGCGCGCGACGCTCGGAACGCTCGCGCGGCGGCGAGACGTCGAGCGACGAGCGTTTTTGTCGATCGAGGCGCGCGCGTTGGGACGCGCGGTGACGACGCGCGTGGACAGCATCGATACCGACGGTTCGCGCGGATAGCGGGACAGACTGTGAGGCGCTCTTCGTCCGCGCGGGTCTGAACGCTCGAACGAGGACGCCAGACGCGGCGACGACCGCGCGCGGGCGATGGAACGATCGTTGAATGTCTTGATTATTGCACGCGCGACGCGCGGCGATCGAACGTCGTTTATGCAGCGACGTCGATGAATTGGACGTCTTCGCGGAGACGGCGTCAATACTTGCGAAAGTTGAGCGACTCGCGTTCGGGAAGCATAGCCTTGCCGTACGCCTCCAAAAATTTTCGCTTCGCCTCGCTCGCGGATAAACCTTTGAGTTTATTCCAAAACTCCCATCGCTCTCGATCGTCGTACGCGATGCCTCCGTGCGACGCCCACATCGGTTTCTCTCCCTGCACGTCGCCCTTCTCCGCCTGCTGCTTCGCCGCGTGCAGCGCGTACCAATCATCCGGTCGACACACCGCCCCACCGGGCTTCGGAAGCATCCTCCACTTGTGCACGTGTTCTTTATCCCAATTCTTTGCCAATTTCTCGTACTCCTCCATCGCCGGCACCTCCCACGTCACCTCCTCGTCGCGCACCACCGAGCGCTCCTCGACGAACACCGGCCCGCCCACCCTCGGCGTCTCGAGCGCGTTCCTCGCGAAGACGCGCTTAAAGTTGGACAACGAGTTGACGGAAAACATTCGAAAAAATCCATTCACGTCCGCGCGCCGCTCGACGCGCGCGTCCGATCTCGCGTCCCCGCGCACGAACCCGAGCGCGATGGCTGTCTCCGCGACGTCTCGTATCGACGCGTGACGAATCGGGTCCAGGCCCGCGCCCGAACGCGCGAAATCGATCGTCATCGCGGACGCGGTCGGGTGAGCGCGTGCGCGGGAGCGTCGTGCGGTTTGTTGTGCGTCGACTCGTGCGCACGCGCGCGTCGGTGTGCGGTCGCGCGCGTCGGAAACGCCTCGAAACGTCGACTTCGCGCCTCGAGATGATTCGTTCGGGTGACATCCATCCATCCACCGGTCCGACACTCGGTGACGTCTCGCGCGCGACGTCGACGTCGATTCGATGATGGACGCGGATCGAGCGGTGGATGATCCGCGCGAGGCGTCGTTCGACGACGCGCGCGAGGCGTCGTTCGACGACGACGACTTTGATGATGACTTGGCGGGGATGACGATCGTCTTCACCAACGGTCACGAATCTCTCTCGCCCGTGGTCGGCGCGCACGCGGTGAAGGACGACGCGCGCGCGCGTTCGGACGAGGATTCGATGATGACGCGTGACTCGGACGCGGACGAGGACGATCGGGGCGTGCGGGCGTTGTCGGACAGTGAAAGTGATGATTCAGATGTGGACGACGCCGACGTCGTCGGACCGAGACGCGCGTGGTCGGCGTACGACGCGGAAGCGGCGGCGAGAGTGCGGGGGGATGGAGCGATGCGGGAGGTGGAGGCGCGCGAGCGGGAGCGAGAGGCGGCGAGGGCGGAGGCGGCGGCGAGATTGAATGCGAGGGGTCGACCGAAGCGCGGGGTGGTGTTAAAGGCGCAGGAGGCGAGGCAAGAGGCGGAGAAATCGAAAAAGACGACGCCGACGAAGACGACGACCGCTGTAGAGGAGGAGGACGAGGAGGAGGAAGATTCGGTGGATGTGAATGAGGCGGAGGAGCAGTGTGAAGGGGAGGAGACTGCGTTGTCTCTGAGGATGAGCGCCGCGGCTGAGACGGTGCAAGCCACAACCTCAGAAATCGGCGCAAAGGGGAAGGGGAATAGGAATATTAAGCGTCGAAAGGTGGATGCCTCGACAAAGGATGACACCGGAAGCGTCGAGAGCGTGCGCGTGCTGCTTAGTTCGGGATATAGCGATAGGCAAAGGAAGGATTTGACGAAGAAAATCCAAAAGCTCGGCGGAACGGTCGTCGAATCCATCGCGGATTTCACCGTATTCGTCACCGAACCACCGTTGAAGCGGACCAAGAACGTGATGGCGAGTGTACTCAGAGGGTGTCCCATCGCCAAGACGTGTTGGGTGGAGAAATCAAGCAAGAGGGGCAACTTTTATCCGCCGCGAAACAAACCGTTCATCCTTCGAGACAAAAAGTTTGAAACTGAGCACGGTTACGACCCCGTCTCCACGCGCGAACGCAATCCGTTCGCCGGAAAGACGTATTTTTTCGACACCGTTCCGAGAGGTTCGGATCCCACGATGACCCCAAAAGGAGTTCGAACCGTCATCGAAGAGCTCTTGTCCGTCGCTGGAGCCTCTCTCGCGCGCTCCGGCGCCGACTTTGTCATTCGTCTTCGCGAGGGCGCCACGCCGCGCGACGACGAAACTCGAGCGGGCTACATCCCGTGGTACACCCCATCCGAGATTCTCGCCGCGTGCGTCAACGGATCGCTTCCCCGCGCGCCTTAGATGGACGTCGCGTTCGCGTAGAAAACATCATACAGAGACCTCAAAAAGACCCGGCAACTGTAGCGCGCGCGCTGATTGATTCCCCAACTCGCGCGAGGCGTCGTCCGAGCCCGTCTTTCCGAAGCACGCGACGCACCGACGAACATGAGCGCGGAAGAAGAGAAACCCCCGAAGCTCGAGGTGCGCTGAAACCTCTCGTCGGCGACCGCGCGCGCGAGGAAGGGGCGTCGAGCGGGACGAGTGTGGAGGAAATAGGGTTTGTATTGGGACGCGCATTCGAGCTATTGGCGCGCTCGGGAGCGCGATGCGACGCGATCGAGACGCGTGTGCGCGAAGAAACTGACTCGTGACGATTATTTACATCGCGTCGCACAGGACGTCGAGTCCGAAGAGGAGGAAGATGACCACGGTACGTGTGAAATGCTCGCGGTTGTGCGCTGCCCAAACCTCGTGGCGATCGCTCGAAGGGTCGTGAGGATCACCTCGCCGTTCGCGATTGCCCGCGCATTGGACGCGCGAGAGGCGTTCGACACGAAGAATAGACACTGACGGATGTTTTGTATCGATTTTTTGCGCGTTTTCAGCGGACGACGGCCACATTAGCAAGGCCGAGAAGAAGGCTCGTAAGACTATGCAAAAGTTGGGCTTGGACCAACTCGACGATGTCCAACGTGTCACTTTCCGCAAGAGCAAGCAAGCGATGTTCGTGATCAACGCTCCGGATGTGTTCCACGCTCCGGGTTCTGACTCGTACGTCATCTTCGGTGAAGCCAAGATGGAGGATTTGGCTGCCCAAGCTGCGCAGCTGAAGAACGCCTTCAAGGCTGAAGCCGCCTCTGCGGAAGCCACGGAAGCGCCGAAGGCGACCGTTGAGGAAGTCGAAGAGGAAGGTGACGTCGACGAGACTGGGATCGAAGCGAAGGACATCGAGCTTGTCATGACGCAAGCCAACGTGTCCCGAGCCAAGGCTGTTGCTGCCTTGAAGAAGAACCCTGGCGACATCGTTTCGGCGATCATGGATCTTACCATGTAGTTTTGGCGGGTGAAAAAGAGAGCGATGAAGGGAGATGACGCGCGAATAAGTAAACATACTCACTCGTGTAATGCGCTAACTTCGTTAGTTCGTTTGACTACAACGATTTCAAATCTTTGCGCTCGCTCTCGCGACTCGCGCGCGGCTCAACCTCGCGCGCCCGCATCTCACTTTCTCGACGTCGCACCGCTCGTGAGAACGCTCACTTCTTCTTCCCCTTGGCGTTCTTACCCCCCTTACCCTTGGCCGCCTGTTCGTGAAACGCGTGTGTCGTCGTCAGTCCTCCGGGTGGTCTCGCGCTCGCTTTATCCATCCACTCACTCTCCGCCCGGTCTTTTCCACCGCGCGGACGCGCGCCCCGTTCGCCCCCGTTCGATCGCGTGACCGCGCTCCGGCTCCATGGATCACCCCACCACGTCCTCGATCGCGTCTCGTCGTCGCGCACGCACCGCCTCGGCCGCCTCCTTCGCCTCCCGCGCCCGTCGCCACTTCCCCAGCGCGCTGTCCGCATCCGCGCCCGACTTCACGGCGACGACCGCGCCGCCGACAAAGGTGGCGCTGGCGACGACGAACGCCGCGTTCAAAGTACAAAACGGCATGGTGTCTGTCGGTCTCGCGTCGCTGCTCCCGTCGCTCGCGCGCGGTGGTGTCCGGCGGACGCTTCGATGGCGCGGGTGACGACGCACTCCCGTGCAATTTATTTCTATTTGATCGTTCAATGTGTATTCGTA
>Ga0255774_10000113_pt1 | contig 75915 bp, 37 predicted proteins | sample 101ome_17_FD_179972 | JGI IMG/M metagenome (GOLD analysis project Ga0255774, IMG submission 179972) | Coastal salt marsh microbial communities from the Groves Creek Marsh, Skidaway Island, Georgia - 101407AT metaG (version 2) | ecosystem: Environmental > Aquatic > Marine > Intertidal zone >... | reverse complement strand
AAAGACACGAACACACGATGAGTATTATAACACTCCTGTTCGAAAGAGCGCGGGTTCAAATCCCGTCCTCGTCAATGATTTTTTATATTTCCATTAAAGTATGTGTCAAATGTCCGACCATGTGGAGAGAGGGCAGAATATGCGCGAGGTACCGAGATCGAAACTTGGCGGCTCCATTTTTTTTTGTGACGCTTGAATTATATATTACATCTCTCACCCCGAGTCCGGCGCGTACGGCAAGTGTTACGCATTTAGGACACAACTGTAGTACATCTCACGCCGGCTATCAATCGCGCCGGCTATCGATCCATCAATCTATGTTTCTATCGCGCGTTATTTTTATCCGTCGACACGACGACGAGACGACACGCGAAACGCCGCCGCCCTCGACCGTCACGGCACCGCCGCGAGCGCGCCCTGACGAACGAGTTCGCACAGGTACTCGCGTAAAGCGCGTTCGAGCGTCGGCGTGCGAACCGCGTCGGCGTCGTCAAAGGCGACGTCGACGACGTCGTCGACGCGCGTCGCCTCGCCGTCCGCCGCCTCCAACGCGTCCAACGCGGCGTCGACGAGTCCGACGACCTCCTCCTCGCGAACGACGACGCACCCGTCGCCGTCAACCCCTTCACCGTCGTCGACGCCGAACACGCGCGCGTGACACCCGTCGCGCCGGTTTCGAAACGGATGGTACACGCGATACGGGTCGTCGTGCAAGACGCACACGCCGCCTCGCATCTGAATCGCCACGCGCGTTCGCGCGCCCGCGCGTAACTCGTCCGCGGCGACGTCGCCCGTGCACGCGGTGCTCGAACGCTCCAAAAATGTTTCCGGCGGTGGGAGGCGCTGCATCGTGAACCTCGCGCGCAGCGATTCCATGGCGTGCGCGAGAAACGGCGCGAACGCGTCCTCGTCGAGCGCGCGCGACGCAAACGCGCGAGACACGGCGACGTTGGCGTCGACGTACGCCTCGGACGATCGGTCGCGAGGTAAATTTTTCCTCGCTCTCGGCGTCTCCCGAACGAACGCGGCGAGCGCGTTCGTCACGGCAATCTCGAGCGCGTCGGCGGGCGCGTTGGATTGGTTCGACGACACCGTGGCGTGCACGCTGTGCGTCGTCGTCGAACACTCCGCCTGGTGCACGAACCCGCGAGGAAGGTAGAGCACGTCGCCCTCGCGCAAGACGTCGTCGAACACGACGCGCAGCGTCGCCACCTCGTCCTGCGTGAAATTTCTCGACGACGTCCTCGGACGCGCGTCGTCGGGAAACGGTTCGTACACCCTCCATCGCTTCTCCCCTTCCAATTGCACCACGAACGCGTCGATGTCGTCGTGATGCGGTGCGAACCCTTGCGACTCTTTCGGCGTCACGTACACGTTACACCCGCACGCGCAATCGAAATAATTTTCCAACGCCGCCAAAATCTTCCACGTCTCGTCGTGTCGCGACTGCGGGTGCAACAACCGCAGCGAACACTTCTCCTCTCGAAACCTCCGCGCGCACACCTCGGCGTCCGCGATCTCGGCGACATCTCCATCGTCGTCATCTCCATCATCATCCCCGTTCGAATTGTGCGTTCGTCGCACACCGCCCGCGTACGACGTCACGTCCACGTCGACGCCGTACCTCGCCTCGCCCTCCCCGAGCGTCGCCGTCGTCGCCTCGAGCGTGAACCACCGCCTCCCTCGCCTCGCCCTCGCCTCGTTCCCTCGCGCGCACACCACCCGCGCGCCCAAACACTCGCGCTCGAACGTCTCCAACGACACCGGTGCGAGAAGCATCGCCAACACCGTCGCCCCGTCCCCGCTCGCCACCGCCTCGTCCCACGCCTCGTCGTCGTCATCGTCGTCATCATCGTTCGGTTCCTCTCGACGCGACGCGACCACCGTCTCGGAGACGCGCGCGTCGTCGTCGTCGTCGTCGTCGCCATCACCCTCCTCGACGTCCTCGTCCTCGCGCGCGCGCTTCCGGTCGTCCCGCACCGTCATTCGCTCACCGTCGAGTCGGCGCGGAGTGTGGGAAAAATGGGAAAAATGGGAAAAATGGGAAAAAGCGCACGTCGAGTCGAGGTCTTTGACGAGTCAATGACTCGTCGGGAGTCCCTCCACCGCGTGCGCGCGTCCACGTGGACGTCGCCGTGGACGACCTGACCGCTCGACGCGTCGTCGGTCGTCGACGCGACCGAGGGGTGGCGGCGCGCGACGACGCGACGTCGCGGGTGGTTTTAGAGTCGTCCACGCCGCGGTCGCTCGGTCGCGGGCGCTTGATGTGGTCGACGTGTTGTCGATCGACGTCGACGACGGCGCCGAACGCGAGGCGCGGTGACGATGAGGAGGAGGACGACGACCGACCGACCGACGCGCGCGAAAGACGCGAGGCGGTGACGACGAGCGGTGACGCGATGGAAAATATATCGTCGTCGGTATCGACGTCGTCGACGTCGGCGCGCGCGATGACGCGCTCGGACAGCGCGCGAGAAGATCGCGGGGTCGTGGGTCGGTCGTTATCGCGCGCGTCGAGCGCGCGTCGGTCGACGCGCGAGGGCGAGGATACGGCGCCGAAGAAGAAGAGCGTGTCGTTCGCGACGACGATCGCGACGACGATCGAGCTCGCGGGCGGCGCGCGCGAATCGTCGGGGACGGGGATGCGGACGCCGACGCGGGGCCGACGCCGACGCGAACGAGGCGGTTGGCGCGAGGCGGCGGCGCGAGAGACGACGGCGAGGGAGGTTCGGTCGGGGACGCGACCGGCGTGGGCGTCCAAGGCGCCGCCGATACTGAGTCGAGACATATTTCCGGGCGCGGGTGGGGTGGGTGGGTGGGTGAACGAGTGAGCGCGGAGAGGGAGTCTTTCGAGCGCGCGCGCGCTTTTTTGTTGTAACTAACTACGAGTGTTTCATCTCTATCGTCCGCGGCGGCGCCGCCGCGGCGCCCGCCTGTGCCACTACCGTCTAGGGTGCGGGATCGATGGATCGTCGCGGATCGTCCGTCCGTCACGACGACGACGATGCATCTCGAGCGCGCGCCGCTCTCTCGCGAATATCTCTCGCGTCGGCGTCTCTCGCGTCCTCCTCGAGCGCGCGCCAGTGCGGCGACTGACTCGCCCTGAGCCATAAGAAATCGTCCACCTCGCGCCAGAGTCCGTTCTCGACGTCTAATCCGTGTTTCCGAAGGAGCGCGTCGTCCGCCGCCGCGTGGGCGTCCTCGAGCGCGACGCGAGGCGCGAAGGCGACTTCTCGCGAATCCTCGACGACGGGTCTCGACGCGACGCGCGCGTGAAAACGCGTCCGTCTCGCACCGTGCGCGCGAAGTTGACGCGCAGCGACGCAAAAGACACTATCGACGATATTCTCCACGTGCGCGCTTCCAGACACCGCGAGCGCGTACACGCGACACCGCGTCAAATCGTACGCGCGAAGCGCGCGACACGCGCCGAAAACGAAGACGTCGCAATCCGTCAATCGTTCGAGCGCGTAATCGTCCTCCTCCGTCGCGTCCGTCGCCACGATCGTCTCGTTCGAGCGATCCCTGATCCCCGGCCCATCGTTCGATAACGTCGTCGTCTCCGTCGTCGTCGTCTCCGCGTCCACCTCCGCCTTCGCCTCGGCCTTTTTCGCCTCCGCGTCGCCGCCGTCCCTCGTCCTCCTCCCTCTCGACGCGAACCGAAACTTCTCCCTCGGTCGCACGCGCGCCTTACACCGTTCAAACATCTCACCCAACGCCCGCATCTCCTCCCGCATCACCCTCGATTCATACGCCGACGCGCGCGCGCTCGCCGCCGCCGCGTCCCGGTGCAACGCGCACACCCTCGCGTGCGTCTCTCGCAACGCCCCCATCATCCACGTCTCGTCTCTCTCCGCCGACGCCGACGACACCGACGACGCCTCCATCATCAACGCGCGCAACGCCTTCTCGCACGTCGCGCGCGCGGCATCGAATCGCGCGCGCGCGACGACGGGGTCGTCCCCGTCCGCGGTGATGCCTCGACGGTCGGATTCTCGCGCGAGACGACGCGTCGCCGCCTCGCGTCGACGCGCGTCGTCGTTCGCGCGAAGACGCGCGAGGACGTCGTCGGCATCGCCGTCGTCGGCACCGGGTGACGTCGACGACGCGACGTTGACGTCGGGCATGCGAACGCACAGTGACGACGACGCGTCATCGCGACCGCGTCGTGTTGACCGACTGACGGTTGGGACGCGAGACGAGCGCGAGACTCGCGGGTATGTATATTTACTGTCTGGCCGACGCGCGGCGAACGGCGGTGCGAAGACGATCGAACCACGCGCTGGCGCGGCGAATCTCGCGTTCGATGGCGCGGAGCCGGTGGGCGAGGACGTCGACGTCGTCGGAGGCGTCGTCGGAGGCGTCGAGGGCGAGGCGGCGGGCGGCGACGCGGCGGCGGGCGAGCCGCGCGCGTAAATCGTCGATGTCTTCGACGGAGACGATGGAGGCGGCGCGGTGGAGACCGTCGGTGGCGTGGTGGAGACACTCGTCGAGGTGGGCGCGGGCGTCGGTGACGTCGCCGCGGAGGGCGCGGGCGTCGCGCGCGGTCGACGAGGCGGGGGCGGGCGGGCGGGCGCCGTCGCGAGACGCGCGGAGGAAGGCATCGCCGCGCGCGGACGCCTCGCGACGGTCGAGCTCGGATTTTGCCTTGGCGACGTACGCGAGCTGTGCGTCGAGGAGGTTCATCTTTGAGTCGCGCTCGTCGTTAAGGGTGTCCGAGGAGGCGTGCGCGGCGGACGCCGCCTCGCGGCGGCGCGCGCGGAGCTCGTCGCCCTCATCTCGAGCCGCGCGAACGGCCGAGGCGACGACGGCGGAGACGCGCTTTATGGCAGCGGCGCTCTCTTTTTCGTGCGTTTCGCACGCGTCGTTGATCGCGCGCGCCGCCTCGGCGGTCGCGAGCGCCGCATCGAGGTGTGACCGAGCGACGCTTCGAATGCGCTCCGCCTCGGCGCGAATCGTCGCCGCCTCGCGCGCGTCGTCCTCGCCGCGTTCGTCGCAGAGACTGTCCCTCGCGGCGACGGCGCGCAACTTGTCGTTAATCTCATCCCGAAGCGCCATCATTCGACTCGTGTCGCTCTCCAATCGCTCGAGCTCATCCGCGAGCGCGAACTCGCGCTTGGCGAGTTCGTTTTCTCTGGCGTCCAAGAGCGCGTTGGCTCGAAGCAATGCCGCCGTCTTTGTCTCGAGAAGTTCCTCCGCGCGCGCGCGCTCTTCGCGGTGCGCGTCATCCTCTCGATCGTCGCCGTCGTCGTGGTGGTCTTTTCCCGCTTCCGGCGCGAATGGGTCGACGTCGAACCGTCGACTCGCCTCTTCCTCGCGCCGACGGCGCTCGACGTCGGCGTTGGCCAACGCCGCGTTCGCCGTCGCTTTCGCGCGTTCCAACTCCATCTTCAAGTCGACGATCTCGCGCTCGAGCTCGGCGGCGAGCAAGTTTGGCGCTAATTCGTGAAGCTTTTGCTCCAACTTGGCGTTCTCCTCGTTCAGAATCACCTCCGCCTCGGCCGCCGCGCTCAACTGTCGCGCCGCCGCTTCCTCGCGGCGCTCTAATTGCGCCTCCTTCTCGTCGAGCTCGCGTTCGCGCGCGCGCGTCTCCTCGAGTTCCGTCTTTGCGGTCTCGATGAGCGCCATCTGAGCCTCGAAATCGGTTCGTTTGGATCGGAACTCTTCAATCTGTGGCTTCCACTCGGCGATCTCCGCCTCGCGCGATTCGGCCTCGCGGCGTCTGGCGTCTAATTCTGCCTCGAGCGTGGAGAGATCCCGAGCGCGCGTCTCATTCTCTCGCGCCATTCGATCGAGAAACTCTTCGTGTTCGCGAAGTTCGCGTTGTTTATGCTCGTGCGCCTCCTCGCGTTCGCGCATCTCCGTCGCGTCTCGATCAAACGCCTTGACGTTGTCCTCGAGTCGCGCCGCCGTTTCCTCAATCATCTTCTCCTGGCGCTCCAAATCCCCTCGCATCGTCTCCACTTCGTCCCACGCGACGGCGATCGCCTCACACTCCTTCGCCGCGATCTCCGCCGCGTCCGCCGTCTCGCGTTCCCGGTCGTCCAAATCGGCGCGGACGCTATCCATGAGTTTGAGCTGTCGCCCCTTTTCGGCGGCGTACGCGTTTGCCTCGTCGCGCAAGGACTCCACCTCCTTCTTCAACGAGTCCACCTCGCGCTGTGCGCTCGCCCTGGACTCGATGGCGCGCGTCAGATCGTTTTGCGTCTGTCGAAGGTTGGATCTCGCGCGCTGTTCGTCGTTTTCAATCTCCGCCAGTCGTCTGGTGACGTCGGATTCGCGCTTCTCCGCGGCGTCGGCGCGCTCCATCGCCCGTCGCACCCGAGCCTCCTCGTCTGCCGCGCGCTCTTTGAGCGAATCCACTCGTCCCTCGACGACGCGCAATTCGTGCTCTCGAGTGGTGACGCTCTCTTCTCGCCGTAACACCTCCACCTCTCGCTCGGTGAGCTCTTCGACGATTTCGCTCCGTCGTCGTTCCAACGTCTCCATCTCTCGACGCACCGCGTCGCTCTCTCGATCCATCTGCACCAACGCCTCCGTCAATTGATCATCCCTGGAATCTATCTCCTCCCTCGCGCGACGCATCGCGCGCTCTCGTTCGTCTAATCGCTCCTCTCGCCGTCTCGTCGCCTCGGCTCTCGTCTCCGCCGCCTCCACCGCGCGTTCGCGTTCCATCAACGCCATCTCCCGATCTCGAGCGTCGCGCTCGCGCTCCTGCAATTCAATCATCTGCTCTCGCGCGCGCTCCACCGCCAACGCGTCCCCGGCGCTTGCCTCGGCGCGCGCCTCGTCCCGTTCCCGTTCGAGTCGTCTCGCGCGCTCGGCGGTCGCCGCCGCCTCCGTCTCCAACTCCTTGACGTATCGTCGCATCGCCGCCAACTCTCTCGCCACCGCCTGCCGCTCGAGTTTAATAGCGTGCGAATCTTCCGCAACACCGTCCACCGTCGTCGCCAGCGACGCGACGCTCGCGCGAGGGACGTCGAGCAATCCATTCGCTATTGCATCCCATCGCGCTCGATCCGACGCGCCCGCGTCGACACCGACGCGCGCGGGCGGCGTTCGCGGCGCCTCGGGGGGTGGTTCGGGCGTGCGCATCGCCCACCGCGCGGACGACGCGGTTCAGCGGGACGGACGGCGTGTGAGGTGAACGGGCAAGGTGGGCGTTAAAAAACAAAATTGCTGCTACTGTACACCGTCTCTCCCGGGAGACGAGTGCCGATGTGATCACTAGAGGGGACGCTCGCGCGTCGACGCGCGAGTCGCGCGCGCGTGCATTCCCACCCGGCGTCTCGAGCGGAGATCACGCTCGACGACGTCACGGTGACGCGCGCGCTTTTTTCGTCGGCGACTCGGACGACGACGCCTCGCGGCGTCCGTCGTCGAGTCTTCGAAGCGCGCGTTCAAACCCCGAATTCGGCGCCGCCGTCGGACGCGCGGCGCGTATGGTCGCTATCGCCTCGTCGTACGACATTCCGAGCTCGCGCATCATGTACATGGCGCAGATGGTGGCGCTTCGACTCTTTCCCCGAAAGCAGTGCACCAACACCCCGCCGCCGTCGGCTCGCGCGAGCGCGTCGCGAATGAAGTCGAAACAGAAATCAAAGTGCGCGCCGATATCAGCGTCCGGCGCGTCTCGCACCGCGCACGTCGCGTGCGTGAAATCATCGGGGTAAAACCCACCTCGCGGCAATCCCTCGCACACGGTCAACACGTGCGTGATGCCGAGAGCGCGCAACCCGTCGCGGTTTTTCGCCGCGCCGACGCTTCCCAGAAACACCCCTTTCGTTACCTCCACCGCCTCAGAATCGTGTTTCACCGCGCGCGCGGTGGCAAGCGCGGTGAACAACGCCTTCACCTGCGCCTTGCGCGTCGCTCGATCCGAGCCCGTCGTCTCCGCGCTCCCCCACCCGTCCATCGCGCCGCTCAACACCTCGGTACCTCGGCAGCGATTCACGAGCGCCTCCACGGCGACGTACGCCGCCCGCGCCGGTTCCACGTCCGCGAGCATGCACGCCGACGACGCGTTCGCGTTCCTTGGCGCCCGCGCCACCGCCGTCTGCGCGTCACACCGACGTCCGCGTCGAGATGTGCCGCGTCGACTCTCCGGGTGTTACGTCCGCGGACCGACGTCGATAATCCCGATGCGTTCGACGGCCGATCACCTCGCGCGCGCGCGCGTCCCGCGACGTTTCGCGACGCGAACGACTGGAAAAGAATTTGCCGCGCGCGATCGCGGCGCGCGAGGACGCGCGCGAGCGTCGCGCGGGCGCGCGGCGCGACGATCGTCGATCGACGCGTTCGCGCGAAACGAAGAGACGTTTTTGACGAGGAGACGAAGAGACCGCCGGCGGCATGGGGGCGTGCGCGTCGCGCGCGAACGCGACGCGCGCGGACGGTGACGCCCGTGAAGGCGATGAGACGACGGTCGTCGACGCGATGCGCGCGTGTGATCCGATGGAACTGGGGAAACGCGAGTCGGCGGCGACGACGCGACGGGTGAAGAGGAAACCGTCGCGCGAGCTTCATCCCACGATTACGCGCGCGTTAAAGTCGGAGAGCGAGACGGTGCGACGGTCGGCGCAGTTTTTGATCGATCAGGAGCGATTAGACGCCGAGTCAGAGAAGACGTTCGAGCGGTTGCGGGATCTTCCGGCGCAGTTGGCGGCGGTGCGTGGGGATGAAGAGTGGCGAGGGAAGACGAAGCGGGACGTGCCCAAGGGCGTCGTCGCCGTGTCTCGAGCGTTCGGTGCGGCGATTCTGGAACAGGATGTCGAATGGGCGACGCGCGATGAGATAAAATCGTTGTTCGCACCGACGGTGGATTATCTCAACGTGCACGGTGAATTCTTCCAGGGACGAGAGGCGGTGTTAAACTCGTTAAACGAGAGCGTGCGTCGAATGTCCTCGAGGTTACGAACGTCGTCCACCCGCGGCGACGCGAGGACGCTCGGATACGTCAAAATGGACGTTCAGGGACCGAAGTACAAGGGACGCGGCGCGGGAATTCGCGAGTGGAGCGAGTGGCAGATCGAGTACACGTTCAAAATTCTTTTACTCAAGATTAAGATTCGAGAGATGTATCTCGTCGACGACGAAACCGATTTGATTCGTCACATTTGTCGACTGCGCGTGTACTGACGAGCGATCGGTCTCGTGAGGCGCTTCGCGGCAACTCAACGAATGCGTCGATCTCGTATAAACAATTCCGCTACGGTAAATACGTACAATTGAATAACAGAAGAACAGGGAGCCCTCTCCTTACTTTTTTTACGCCGCATTCGCGCCCGCGCTCATCTCCTTCGCCTTGCGCTCCTTGATGACATTTGCGAGGAAGAATTCACCAGCCTTGTAAGACGAACGAACCATGGCGCCGCTCGCGACGTATAAGAAACCCATGCTCTCGGCAATTTCCTGGTAGCGCTTAAACGCCTCGGGGGTGATGTACTCGACCACGGCGAGGTGCTTCTTGGTCGGTCGCATGTATTGACCGAACGTGACGACGTCGACATCTGCCTCGCGAAGCAATCTGAGCGCATTGATGACTTGTTCTTGCGTCTCCCCGAGTCCGAGCATGAGAGACGTCTTGGTGATTTTCGCCCCCGACTTTTTCGCGTGCTTCAACACCTCGATGGATTGATCCCAATTCGCTCTTCGATCGCGAACGTCTCGCTGGAGCTCCGGCACCGTCTCCACGTTGTGCGCAAACACGTCCAATCCAGAGCTTGCCACGAGCTCCACCAAATGTTTCTCGCCTCTGAAATCCGGCGTCAACGCCTCCACCAAGACGTCGCACGACGCCTTGAGCCGCTGCACCGTCTCCCTAAAGTGACCCGCTCCTTGATCCTCGACGTCGTCTCGATCGACGCTCGTCAACACCACGTAATCCAATCCCCAAGCCGCGATCGCCTTGCTCACGTTTTTCGGTTCATCCTTATCCAACGGCGGCGGCGCCCTCGACGTCTTCACCGCGCAAAACCGGCAACCCCTCGTGCACGTATCCCCCATGATCATGATCGTCGCCGTCGCCGTTCGCCCCTCTCCGCCCCCCCAACACTCGCCTAAATTCGGACATTTCGCCTCCTCGCACACCGTCGCCAGCTTGAGCTCACGGAGTTTCGATTTAATCTCCGTGTACCGCTCGCCCCCCGGCACCTCGCGCTTTAACCACGCCGGCTTTCTCGTCGTCTTATCCTTCAAACTCGTCGGCGCCGGCACGCTGTACGTCGCGCCCGAGCGCACGAAATCATCGAACCCCGGCCCTTGGGCCAACGCGCGTCGGAGTTCATCCACCGATGACGACGCGCGCGTCGTCTCCGTCGTCGTCGATGACGCCCCCTCCATCGTCTCCACCGTCACCGAATCGGTCGACGCCGCGTCCGCGAAGGCGCGTCGCGCGAGTCTCGCGAACGCGACGCGTCGGTCGAGCGCCCCTCTCGCGCCTCGCGCGATCGCGCGCGCCGACATGGTCCCCGCGCGTCGACGAGTGACTCCTCGAATAAACACAGCGACACTGAAGTCCACAGCAGGGACTCATTCTCGAGTCACGACCCTTCAAGAACGTTCTCACCGCGTCCTCCGTCGGCGCGTCGTCGCCCGCACACGTCGTCGTCGTCGTCGTCGACGCGCGCTCGCCACCATGGGAGGAGGAAACGCGCAAAAGTCCGCCACCGCGCGTAAAAAAGCCTTGGAAAAGGCGCAAAAAGCCGCCGCCGGGTCGCAGTTGAAGTCCAACGCCGCAGCCATGTCGACGATTTGTCAAGTGTGTCGCGCGAGTTTCATGTGCACGCTCGCGCCGAGCAAACTCAAGGAACACAGCGATAATAAACACCCGAAACAAACGTTCGAGCAGTGTTTTCCGGGGGTGACGCTGTGATCGTCGCCGACGGGACGGGTCTAGTCGCGTCGTCGGGAAAGAGGTCGTCGAGCGGGGCCGACGCCGACGACGCGATCTCTCTAGCAATAAATTCATTCGGTATCGCGCGTGTAATACGACGAGGGAGACGCGTACACGTTGATTGAATGATGATTTTTTGTTTTCGCTACGATTATATGTATATTCCTCCTCCCAAAACGACGTCTCTACACGTCCACGTATCGCCCGTTGGAGATTTGGTACTCGAGCTTCGGGTCGCCGATGGAGCCGGCGACTTTGTTTCTCACCTTTTGCACGTTGATGGTGACCTCACGAAGCGACCCGAGCTTTTCGTCGCGGTTGCGGTGGACGACGATGCCGTTGTCGCACTTGTTGATGAAGTGCGCGGAACCGGAGATGTCGTACAGACCGGGACACTCGCCCTTCCAGTTGTGCAACTGCCGAGGGTGGGCGACGAACCAGACGTGCACGTCGTAGTGCTGAGCGAAACGTTTGATTCGCGTGAGCATTTGGGAGACGTATTCCGTCTCCGTCTGTCCGGTCGGGCGCTTGTGATCGAGCTCATTGTATGGATCGATGAGTAAGCCTCGAATGCCGTGGCGTAAGACGGCTGCGCGCGCTAATCCTAAAATCCAATCCACGCTCGGAAGCTCGTCGTCCTCGTGGCGAATGAGCACGAAGTGATCGTTGAGCCACTTCATGCCCGTGCGCATCGTGTCCGGATTCATGCGCGGCGCCTTGGAATATTTACCTTCGAACCAAGGTTCACCGACGTACTTTTCGACCAACTTTCGCGCGTGTTCGTGCACCTTGTTCTCGAGCGAGCACAACGCGAAGGACCATCCGTGTTGCACCGCCAGGTTGCACATGAGCGCGTCCACCCACTCGGATTTACCGCTGTTCGGCACCCCGGTCACGACAGTGAGCTCACCCGGGACGATGCGATAGTGGTCATCGATGTTTCTCCACCCCGTGGAGACACCTCGAAGTTCGTTTGCGGTGGACATGTTGAAGTACGCCTCGATTTCTGGCGCGAATTCGGAAAATCGAAACAACCCTCGAAGCGGAAAGCCTTCCGCAGTGGTGAGACACTCGCGCACGGTGTCCATGCCCTCTTTTTGCAACGCCTCATTCGCGTCTTTACATCCCTCCGGCCAACTCACCTTCCAGCATCGCTCTTTGCCGAGACGACGCGCGAGCTCCTCGGATAACGCCTGACCGGGTCCGTCGGAATCGGCGGCGATGACAAAGCGAGAGATGGAATCGAGCTGCGCGCGACAATTCCACAGGTACTCGTACTTCTTATCCTCCTCGGGCGCGGGCGTCGGACCATCGCGCACTTTCCCCGGCGCACCGTCGGGAACGGATACGACGTTTTTAAACCCAGCTTCCTCCAAGGCGAGTTTATCCATCTCGCCCTCGACGAGAATCACCTCCTCCTCTCCGACGACGTCGTCCAATCCGTACAAGATTTTCTCCGCACCCTTGACTTGCCAAAACGTTTTATCCGGACCGCGGTACTTGATGTTGATCAATTCACCGTCGCGCATGTACGGAAAGCACAGCGCATCGACGTAGCCGCCCGACGCGGGCGAGTACACGTGCTGCACGGCGAGTCCGTTGCGTTCGGCGGTTTCCAACGAAATCCCGCGCGCCTTGAGCGTCTCCGCCCACTTGGCCGCCGCCGGCGTCATCTCCCCCGGGCCGATGCGCTGTAACTCCTCGGGCGCGGGAAGTTTCGGTTTTGCGACTCGTCTGTTGGAGACGGCGCTGTCCGTGCCTCGAGATGCGCGAGTGCGACCGTCCGCGTTCGTCCCTCCCGACCACTCGCAGTTGGCGCGATGGCAACACCACTGCGCGCTCTTCCCGTCGTCCTCCACGTGCACCGCGAGAGAGCGCTCGCCCGATGACCCACCATTACACGTCGGACAGATGATTCGATGCTGTCCGGGGGTGTAACTCTGAAGTACGATGCCGTGATCCATCAACGCGTCTCGCAGGCCAGGCGGTCCCGTGCTCGCCTTGGCGGCGTACTCGCCCTCCGCATCTGGTTTCGATCGACGCACCACCGGCGCCGGCGTGCTGAAATATTGTCCGGGATTACTCGAGGCGGCGTCGACCGGTTCCTGTCGACGCTGTTGTTGTTGCGGCGGTGGCGGCGGCGCGCCATTTCCTTGTCTCGCCTGCTGCGGCTGTTGTCGCTGCTGCTGCTGCGGAGGCGGCGCATTCGGACGTCCTCTCTGTTGCGGCGGCGCCATCGGCGTACCTCGCGGCGGCGGTTTTGCCCCTGCGTTCGGCGAACCCTGACCTTGCAACCACTGCACGCTCGCCCCCGCCGGTCGTCTCTGTTCGCCGCCGGTGTCGGCGTCGGCGTCGGCGGCGTTTCGCTGAAAATTCCCTCTCGGATCCGTCCCACCTCGTCCGCCTTCCGGCCACCCGCTCGACGCCGTCTTCACCGATCTCGCACCGAAAATCGCACCGCCGTCAACCGCGACGCGTCCGCGCCCGCGCATCGCGCGCAGCGCCCACCGACTCGCCATGACGGATTCGGGACAATCTTTCGACGATTCAAACGCACCCGCGCGCGCTCGTCCACCACGCGCGCTCGTCCTCGGCGCGACCGCGAGCGCGTGTGGTGTTCGCGCGCCAAAGCTTGTGCGCATGCGTCGACGACGCGACGGACGACGCGACGCCGTGTGTCGCGCGGGTGCGTTTGATTGATTTTTTCGATGTCATTTTGGCGCCAAACGCCTTCGCGTCATGTCCCGCGCGATCGACGTTACCTCGCGCGCGAGCGCGAGCGCGAACGCGCGCGTGAAACAGTCCTCGCGCGTGTGCGCGGCGAGCGCGACGGCGCGCGTGCGTCGCCGCGCCGCGCTCCGCACGACGCTGGTGGGACTCGGCCTCGTCGGAATCTCTTCGCCGTCGTCGTCCCGCGCGGAGGGACAGCCGATCGATTGGTTGCTCAAGACGACGTTCGACGAGGACGTCGATCTCGTGGAGATCATCAAAGCGTCGGCGAGCGGAGACGACGCCGCGGGGTCGGCGGCGTGGTTGGACGAACGCGCGACGGCGTCGGCGGAGGCCAAGGCGAAGAAGCGCGAGGAGGCGACGGAGGAACCCGAGGAGGAGCGTGAACCGGTAGACGTCGCGGCGACGGCGACGAAATTTGGAAAATTGGGCGCGATTTTGGTGTTCGCGGACGTGGTGACGGCGGCTATCATGGGGAAGAGCGTGCTCGGGGTGGCGAAATCCATGGAGCGCGAGTTGGAGATGGGAGAGGACGGCGAAGTTCGCGAGGTGAAGAAGACGGAGGCGCCCGCCGAAGGTGGAGATTGGAAGGAAATCATGGCGGATAAGCTCATGAAGAAGCTCAAGGAGAAGAACGCCGCGACTTCGGAGGATGGGGAGGTTGAGGACGGGGACGCGTCGACGTGAGCTCCGCGCGACGAGCGACGCAGGCAGGGCTCTTGTTGTAATGAACGAGGCACCGAATTAAATTATCTTGCGTCTAGCTACGTGTCGTGTTGTACAATCCGAAATTCTCGTCTATCTCGATCGTCCGCGGCCGCCGCCGCCGCCACGACCTCGCTGTCTATTCGCGCGGTCGTTGGGGCGTTTGTTGGACGAACCGCCGCCGACGTTTTCAAACGAAAAGCCGGGCGACATCAGGTTCTTATCCATGTCCGGAACTAACGCTTCGCGCGTGACTACTTGTACGCCCTCGTGCGTCCAGACGCGAAACGACGCGTTTCCATCGCACGCGACGCCGATCCAGCACAAACCCGCGATAGAGATGTCGCGCGTCGACGCCTTCCAATCCTCTCCGTACACGTTGACGACGCGCGAGCCCCATTTACCGAACTGTTGCATGCGAAGTTCACCGACCGGAGGCATCATTTTCGTACCACCGTGCTTCTCGAGGAACGTGTCCGCGCCCTTGGATGATCGCGCGTAGTGCGTGGGCACTTTGTTGGACGCCCACACGGTGAGGTAGAGCGTGCGCTGCGGAGACTCCAAGAGGTCGATGCGAGCCATACCGCCGATGTGAATCGTTCCTCCGACCTCGATGCGATACGTTCGTGGCGTCACGCGCTTGTTCGGTAAGACAATCTTCATCTCTTCACCGTTTAAGCGAGATGAAAGCTGAAATGGTTGCAACAGTCCCGGCGTGTCGTACACATCCGAACCGTTGGGCAAGAGCGACGGAAGTTTCACCATGCCTAGCGTCGTCCCGGGCAGCGGACTCGCGATCGGGCCACCGTCCTCCTCGCCGGGACCACCGTAGCGCTTGCTCAGACGATTGATGAGAGAACTCTTTCCGGCGTTTTGCGCGCCGACGACGTACACCTCTTTGCCCCTATCAAGCAACTTTTCGAGTTGATCGGCCAAAATTTGCACACCCATGCCCGCCTTGGCGCTGACCAGGTGCACGCCCGCGCACCGCGACAGACCGAAATCCTTCGCGCGACGTCGAACGAAGGACGTCAGACGCGTACGCGTGCACTGTACAGGCATCAAATCAACCTTGTTTGCCACCAGGAGCACGTCGACGACGCCCTCCTCCGAATATGGCTCGATGACATCGATGGCGTCCACTGGGAACGACCCGTCGAAATCAAGCAGATCAACCATGAGCAACACCACGGCGCTCCCTTTCGTCGTCAGTCGTTCGAATCGATCGCCGATGACGCGAGAGAAATCAAACGCCGGCAACAAAATCTCCGCCGCCTCGTTCTTCACCCGTCCACTCGTCCTCAACGCGAAGCACCGAGCGCACACCACCGCCGGCGGACCCGTCTTCTTCTTCGCGCGTCTCTTGGTCGCCTCGTCTTCTTCGTCTTCTTCGTCGGCGAATAACGAATTCAACGCGTCCAACCGCGCCTCCGCCTCCTCCGCGCTCAGCGCGCTCACGTTCTCTTCGTCCGCGAGCTCAAACCCGGGCGGCACGTACGTCTCATCGATATCCTCGTCATCGAAATCGTCGTCATCCTCACTGAATTCAAACGATTCGTCGTCGAAACCTTCGAACGCCTCCTCCTCGTCCGCGCCCTGCTCGTCCTCGCGCGCGCTCGCCGCCTCCAAAACCTTTTTAGGCATCACGAAAAACCCCGGCGCGTTCTTATCCTCGCTCTGCAATCCCACCCCGCATCCCGGACACACGCTTGCCACCCCCACCCGCGCCAGCGCCTCCTCCCTCGCCTCCTCCCTCGCCCTCCCGACGACGCCTCGCCGCGCCGTCGTCGACACCCTCGGGCCCGCCCACGCCCCACCGCTCGTCGAGCCCCGCGTGCGCGTGCGCGCCCGCCCCGCGACGCCTGTCGATCGCGTCGTCGTCGTCGTCGTCATCGTCGTCGTCGTCGCACCCGCGCGCGTCGCGCACGCGCGCACGACCGCGCGCATGGCGTGCCGCATTCTCCCGTTCCCATTTGCTGCGCGCTCTTCGCCGTTTTCGCGGGAACGTCAACAGACGATCGAATCGCGTTGACGTTCGACCCGCGCGAGGGACGTCGGCGCCGGGGCGATCGAGCGTCGCGCCGAGAAAAATACGATGGGTCGCGTCCGCGCGCGCGGGTCGAACGTCGACGCGCGGTGGGGCACGGGACGCGCGCGCGATGGGTGCCGATGAAAGATGTTAAGTGACGTCGTCGTCATTGGTCCGCGCGCATGCTTGGCGCGACGACGGTGACGAGCGCGCGAGCAACGGCGCGTGGATTGGCGCGCGCGCGTGGACGCGGACGAGCGGTGACGACGCGGCGGAGCGCGGCGGACGGAGGCGCGACGCGACGGGAGGTGATGATCGGGAGCGCAGCCGCGGTGGGGGCGTTGGGCGCGGTGGAGGCGGCGATGCACGCGCAGACGAACGGAGCGACGGCGATCGATGGAGGGAAGGACGCGAAGACGCTTTTGGCGGAGTTGGAGGCGCTGCGACCGGGGACGAGGTTGGCGAACGGGGCATTTGAGGTGGTGTCGACGAGACGGGTGATGCCGTACGACGTCGTGGCGGTGGAGTTGGAACACGTCAAGACGGGGGCGAAGCATCTGCACGTGGGCGCGGATGATTCCAACGCTGGGTTTAACGTCGCGTTTCGCACGACGCCGAGAGATTCTACGGGCGTGGCGCACGTGTTGGAACACACGGTTTTGTGCGGGAGCGAAAAGTTTCCGGTGCGGGATCCGTTCTTTAACATGTTGCGACGATCGCTCAGCACCTTCATGAACGCGATGACGGCGAGCGATTTCACGTGCTATCCGTTTTCGACGATGAATCGCACGGATTACAAAAACTTGCTCGATGTGTACTTGGATGCAGCGTTTTTCCCGAAGATTGCCGCCATGGACTTTTCGCAAGAGGGACATCGATTCGAGTTCTCCAAGATGGACGATCCGACGAGTAATTTGATTTACAAGGGCATTGTGTTCAACGAGATGAAGGGCGCGATGGGTTCGCAGAGCGCTCGCTACAGTAGAGCGCTCGGTGAACACTTGTTTCCCACGAGCACGTACCACTGGAACAGCGGCGGCGATCCCGTCAACATTCCGGATCTCACGTACGATCAGTTGAAGGCGTTCCACGCGTTGCACTACCACCCGTCGAACGCCAAATTTTACACTTACGGCGATTTACCGCTCGAGGACACCCTGCAACAGATTGAAGATTCCGCGCTCAGTCGTTTTGACCGCTTGGACGTGAGCAAGCTCGTCGTCGAGGACGAACAACGCTTTGCGACGCCAAAGCGAGTGGACGTGACCGTGCCGGCGGATGCCGTCGTCGCGGACAAGGAGAAGCAATCGATCGTTTCCCTCGCGTGGCTCATGGTGAACCAAATCGACGATCCCATCTCTTTGGATAACTTTGCCCTCAGCGTCGCGAGCGATTTGTTGACGAGCGGTCCGCAATCGTACTTTTACGAGGCGCTCCTCGAGCCGAGACTTGGCAGCGCGTTCGCCCCGGGTACCGGATACGGCGGTTCCAGACGCGAGACGTCTTATTCCGTCGGCGTCAAGGACGTCGCCGAGAAGGATTTGGCCAAGGTCGAAAAGATCATCATGGACGTGCTCGAACGCATCTCTCGCGAAGGTTTCCCTCGCGAGCGCGTCGAGGCGGTGATGCACCAAATCGAACTCGACGACGCGGTCGTCACGACACAGTTTGGTTTATACACTGGGTTCGGCGCCTTCTCCACGTGGGTGCACGACGGCGACGCGTTGCGCTCGTTGCGAACGCCCGAGCTCGCCGCCAAGCTCAACGCCGCGCTTGACGCCGATCCGCAGTATTGGCAAAAGCTTATCAAGAAGTGGTTCTTGGATAACAAGCACCGCCTCACGATCACGGCGCGAGCGGACACCGATTACGACAAGAAGCTCGATGACGCGGAGAAAAAGAAGCTCAAGAGCATCGAAACGACGTTGACGGAGGAGCAAAAGGCGAAGATTGTCGCCGACGCGCTCGTTCTCAAGGAGAACCAAGACAAAAAGGAAGACGTATCCGTCCTCCCCACCCTCGTCGTCTCGGAAGCGGTGCCGAAGGAAATCAAGCACTGGGGCTCGAAGAGCATGAAAATTGCCGGTAACATCCCGCTTCAGTACGACGAACAACCGACGAACGGAGTCGTCTACTTCAGCACGCACTTTGACATGGACGGCCTTCCGCAACGACTCGTGCCGTACGTCGACATGTTCGCGGATTTCATCGACCAAATCGGTACAGATAAGATGAAGTTCAAGGAATTGGCCGAGGAAATCAAGCTTCGCACCGGTGGTTTCAAGGTTGACACCGTCGTTCGACCGTCTGTGGATGGGAAGACGACGCCGCAGGTCTCGCTTTCGATTAGCGGCCACGCGCTCGAGCGCAACGTGGACGCGATGTTCGACATTCTCAGCGACTTGCAAACGGCCAAGTGGAGAGGCGAAGAGGAGCGCGTCAAGTTGCTCCTCTCTCGTCGCTCGGCCGCGCTCGGTGCTTCTGTCGGACAACAGGGTATGCAATACGCTAGAAGTCTCGCCGGGGCGCAAATCAACGCGACGACGAAATTGTCCAACGATACGAGCGGTTTGCCGCACGTCGGGCTCGTCTCGCGCCTGTCCAAAGAAGAAGCGATCGATGAGTTGGAAACCGCTCTCAGCGAAATTGCCGCCTTCGTTCTTCGCCCGGAGCGCGTGCAAAGATGCCGCATCGCGTGCCAAAAGGAGAGTTTCGAAGCGACGGAGCGTCGATTCGCCAAGTTCTTGTCGGAAATCAAACCCGCTACCGAGAGCCCAGTCGAGGCGGACACCGTGGAGACGGAGTTAAAGTCGTTCAAGCCGACGCTGTCTAAAGTATTCGTTTCCGTTCCGGGTCAAACGAACTATTGCGCCGCCGCGCTTCCGGCTCTGCCGTACACGCACCCCGACGCTCCGGCACTCTTCTTGCTCGCGCAAGCGCTGAGCGCGGGGTACCTCCATCGCGAGATTCGCGAAAAGGGCGGCGCGTACGGCGGAGGCTGCGCCTCCGACCCGATGTCCTCGCTCTTCTCCTTCTACTCGTACAGAGATCCGAACACGACCGAGACTCTCGAGACGTTTACCAAATCCATCGAGTGGGCGACGCAGAGCGGTAACATCACCAAAAAGGAACTCGAAGAGGCGCAGCTTCGAGCCTTCAAGCAACTCGACGCTCCGCTCGCGCCGAGCGCGCGCGGCAACTCCGGTTTCGTCTCCGGCGTCTCCGAAGCCGAGCGTCAAAAGTTCCGCGACGGATTGCTCTCGTGCTCGCCCGCGGATTTGGCCTCCGCCGCCGAAAAGTATCTCGCCGGCGTCGCGCCCGCCATCGCTATCGTCGGTTCCGCCGAGAAGGCGCCGCTCGGTGACGCCGAGTGGATCAACCTCGACGCACAGGGTAACCCGCGCGCGTCCTAGACGTTCGCAACGCGAGATCACGCGTCGTTCGAGTTGTAATCTTTATTCGCCCACCACATTTTCCTCCTCGCCGGTTCACGACTCAACGAGCCCCATCCTTCGTCTCCCGGAGAGAATTTACCCAAACGACGCGCCGACTCACCGCTCGCCTCAAACGCGCGCCGCGGGCGTGCGCACGGGCGCAGACCTCACGCGCGACTACAGGCGCACTCCTCGCGTCCTCGAGCGCGCCGACGCGCCCCGTTCACCCGCGCGCGACGGAACGCGCGAGCGCTCCCGCGGCTGATCGTCGCCAACGGCCTCGCGCATCATCGACTCGATCGCACCCTCGCGCGCGAGAGAGACGTGTCGCGCGATCGGGAAAAACGCGCGAACGCACGCGACGTGAGTTCCTCGCGTAAGATGAGCATGTCGGACAAGAAGATGCGGCGATCGCGCACGTTGATGGATAAAATGCGTGGCAGGCGGTCCGAGCCAGAGGCGCGTCGGCTCGTCGTCGGCGCCGACGCGCCGAACGACACGAAGGATCTGCCGATAGCGTATCGGTTCAAGAGTAACTCGATCAGCACGGGTAAGTATAACGCGGCGACGTTTATCCCAAAGGGTCTGTATGAACAATTTCGACGAGTGGCGAATCTGTACTTTTTGTCGGTGGCGATCATCTCGCTCTTCGAAACGGTTTCTCCAATCAAGCCGTACACGACGTGGACGCCGTTAACGTTGGTGATCGGGGTGTCGCTGTGTAAGGAAGCGATAGAGGATTATAAGAGACACGTGCAGGATCGCGAGCAGAACACGTCGGCGGCAGAGAGATTTAATGGGACGACGTTTGAAAAGTGCGAGTGGCGAGACTTGCAAGTCGGCAACGTGGTTCGCGTGGTGAGGGATGAGTTTTTCCCGTGCGATATCATCATGTTGGATTCGTCGAGCGATGAGAACACGTGTTACGTGGAGACGAAGAATCTGGACGGTGAGACCAACCTGAAGACGAAGCGTTCCGTCGAGGTCAAGGACGTCGCCTTTGATCGCGAAGGCTTGTCCAAGTTGTGCGCGGGACAGGCGTACATCGAGTGCGAACACCCCAACAACTCGCTCTACACGTATTCAGGCAACTTGGGAGTCGGAGCGCCGTTGGTGAAAGAACCCAAAAAGATTTCGCTGAACCCATCCAACGTGTTGCTTCGGGGTTCGAGTCTTCGTAACACGGAGTGGGTCGTCGGCATTGCCATCTACACCGGTCACGACTCCAAAGTGATGATGAATGCGACGGAGACGCCGTCGAAGCGCTCGCACTTGGAGAAGCAAATGGATGGGGTTGTCATCACCATGCTCATTGCGCTCTTCCTCATGAGCACGGCGTCAGGAATTTACTGTTCTCAGTGGATCTCGAACAATTCGCACAATCACTGGTACTTGGAGGTTGACTTGCAAGACATCACGTTCAACCCGGACAACAAGGTTATGGTCGGCGTCGTGTCTTTCTTCACGTCTTACGTCTTGTACGGCTACCTCATTCCCATCTCATTGTACGTGTCGTTGGAGATCGTCAAGGTGTTTCAAGGGTTCGTATTTTTGAATAAAGACCGCGCCATGTATCACCACGAGACGGACACTCCGGCGCTCGCCAGAACCACGAATCTCAACGAAGAACTCGGCATGGTGCACACCGTGTTGAGCGATAAGACGGGGACGTTGACATGCAACTCGATGGAGTTTTTCAAGTGTTCCATCGGTGGAGTGAGCTACGGTGAAGGCGTGACGGAGATTGAACGCGCCATTTTGCAACGCGCCGGCAAGCCGTTGCCGCCAAAGACGGATGGCGCGATCGAACCCTCTTTCAACTTCCGAGATAAACGAATCGAAAACGGTGCGTGGAGTAAGCGCTCCGACGCCAACCTGTGCCTCGGATTTTTCCGAGTGCTGGCGATTTGTCAGTCGGTCATTCCCGAAGGAAATCCCGTGCCGGATGAAATCGTCTACCAAGCCGAGAGCCCAGACGAACTCGCTTTTGTCGTGGCGGCGAAACGTTTTGGATTCTTTTTCAAGAAGCGCACCGCCTCGACAGTTACGATCGAAGAGGAGACGTTCATCGACGGCCGCCTTGGAAAGAAGGACGTCGTTTACACCGTGTTGAACATGTTGGAGTTTTCTTCGGCACGTAAACGCATGAGCGTCATCGTCAAGAGCAAGGACGACGGAAGAATCATACTCTTCACGAAGGGTGCCGATAATGTTATTTATGAACGCCTGTCGGCAGTCGGTAACGACTTCAAGAACGCCACGCAGGAACACATGGACGAGTGGGCAAAGTGCGGTTTGCGCACGCTGTGCCTCGCCCGCCGCGAGGTGAGCACAGATGAGTACAACAAGTGGAACAAAAAGTTTGAGAAGGCGAGTCAAGCAATCGAGAATCGCGAAGACAAGTTGGCGGAGGTGTACGAACTCATCGAACACGATCTGACACTTTTAGGCGCGACCGCGATCGAGGACAAGCTCCAAGTCGGCGTGCCGAGAACCATCGAGCAATTGATGAAGGCGAACATCGCAGTGTGGGTGCTCACCGGCGACAAGCAAGACACCGCCATCAACATCGGTCAAGCGTGCTCGCTCATCACGCCTCAGATGAAGCTTCGGGTCATCAATGTCGAAGACTTGGTTAAGCAGGAAAATAACGGTGAAATCGATAGCGCAACCTTCAGGACTCTGGCGATGGCTTCGGTGAAACAACAAATCGAAGCCGGCCTCGTCGACGCGCAAGCCGCAGAGCAACTAGACGCAGAGGTTGGTATGGTCATCGATGGTCGGTCTTTGACTCTCGCGCTCGATAAGGAGCTCGCCGGGAGTTTCCTATCGCTCGGAACCAAGTGTAGCGCGGTCATCTGCTGTCGTGTGTCTCCTCTGCAAAAGGCTCTCGTGACTTCGCTCGTGAAGGATTCCGGGCGCATCACGTTGGCCATCGGCGACGGCGCGAATGATGTCGGGATGATCCAGGCTGCGCATATCGGTGTTGGCATCAGTGGAGCCGAAGGTATGCAAGCGGTGATGGCGTCTGACTTTGCCTTTGCGCAGTTCCGATTCCTCGAGCGCCTCATCCTCCTGCACGGTCGCTACAACTACAAGCGAATCGCTCGCATGGTGACGTACTTCTTTTTCAAGAACATTGCGTTCGGTTTGACCATCTTCATTTACAACTTGCTCACAAACGCGAGTGGCCAGACGGTGTACAATGATTGGTTGATGTCTTCCTTCAACATCTTCTTCACCAACTTCCCGGTTCTCGCGTTGGGCATCCTCGACCAAGACGTGCGCCCCAAGAGCGCTCTCGAAGTTCCCGCACTGTACAAGGAAACGCAATCGAACACGCAATTCACGACTCGAAGGCGTTTGGCGTGGTTTGCCTACGGTATCTATGTCTCGATCATCACTTTCTTCGGTGTCTTCTACGGCGTGCATCGCGGTGAGGCTGATACCAAGGAGGGCCAACCCTTTGGATTGTGGGAGATCGGTACTACGTTGTATACCGCAATTTTATTCGCGCTCAATATTCAGCTCGGGTTGATGTGCAACTTCTGGACGTGGTTCCATCACGTCGTGATTTGGGGCTCGCTTCTTCTCTGGTTCTTACTCAACATAGCTCTGAGTGAAACCGAGGTGTACTATTCGACGTACAGCTACAAGACGTTCCTACCGATAACGTCGCAGCATTTGAAATTCTGGGCTGGTTTCTGGCCGATCGCTCTGATGTCTATTTTGCCGTACATCGCCGGAGTGACCATCAGACGTTTCATCGCGCCCTCGTTGGCCGAAGCGGTGCAAGATAGAGACGCGCGTAGAAGAATGGCGAGAGATTACCAATCGGAGAGCGAAGGCTCGCGCGCGCAACCAAAGGTTGAGGTTGAATTTTCGTCTCCGCGACGCATGGGTACTTTACACGGCGTCGTCGTTGAAAGTTTAGGCATCGCGCCCGTACACGCGGAGGAGATCAAAGCGCCCAAGCATAGACGCAAGCTCTCGTTTGCCGACGTATGGGGACCGGAACAACAGTTTGAAGTGCCCTCCAGCCGCCCGAAAGAAGGCAGACATTCGCGTCATAACAGTAGTGAGTCGCTTTCGATGCCCCAACCGCCGACCGAACGCGAACCGTTAGAGGCAGTTTCCGAACATTAGCTGTAATTACATCAACTTATTCACGCATAACGACTGGTGTGTCGAACATTTGTATTAGAAACGCGTCGGGATTCAAATAAAAGCCGCCGGGAGCGAGCTTCAGATCCTCCGTCGTGCACTGATACGAGAATATTTCCCCATCGTTGTCGATTCTCGGGCAGAGATACTTGTGAAACTGTGCGCCGATAAGATAAATGGTCACTTTGTGCGCCATCATGATCGTGATCCACATGAACACGACGAATTTGTAGCTTATTCGAAACCAGCCGCGTCGACTGACAAAGTTTCCTCGCGGAAACACATCACCGTGGCGTATTCCGTGGAATCGTTGTTGCACGTACATGATGAAAAATGAAAGAACAACCTCAATCGCAATCAAATTTATCGCCTGCAAGCCGTACGCTCGCAAATCTACGATGTTTTCGTTTCCGACGCTCGCCATTCTGAAGACGTACAAATATAGAGATATCACGATGACGGCGCATATTTCTGCAAAAGACGATACGATGGAGTTCAGGGCGACTATGTCGTGTTGTTTACGAGATATGAGCATGGCCTCCGCCGACTGCTTCCCCAAGAACAATTTCACGAGATGGACGTCGCGATCCTTTTGTACCACGTTTATCATAAGTTCGTGCAAAGAAAGAACCGCCTGCACGTTGGCCATGTTTTTCACAGCACCGCCAGCGGAGAGGAGAAACATGATGTATCTCGAAAAGAAGGCTTGTTGGAGCGTGAACGAAACAAAGTAAGGCAACTGGAGACACGGACCAGGAGATGGATTCAATCGAGCGTAGTGACGTTCGATGGCGCGCACGAATTCCCAAAACAAGGGATCCAAAATAAAACGCACTCCCAATTTCAGCGTTGCGCTGACGTTTGGATCGGCGGCGATGATGATGAAAATTTCAACCACGGCTTTACCGATGATGGCCATCAGAACGACGTACGTGTAAATCCAGCTCAACCCCTTTGTGGACCAAAATTCTTTGGAAGTCGCGCCGCAGTAAAAAAGTACGCCGAAACACGACATGCACACGAGCTGCGAATACTGCGAATGATATCCCAATATGCACAACATGACGAAATAGACGATGTAATAGCCCGCAAAGGATTGCAGGGCGAGCTTTGTTCGCCATTTACGATGTTTCGATGCGTGCCACGCGCTGAGTTGATGGAAAATCACCTCGCCAAAGTACGCCAACGTTGATATGCGCACAAACAACACTGAAAAATCACCCATCTTCCACGGACGATATCCTTTACCGTGTTCGCGTCCGAACGTGCATCGCAAAAACGATCGAACGACCTCCTCGCGGCCCAATGTATTTCTAAACTCTACGCTAAGGGTCTCGGTGCACTTGCGCCACGTAGAGGTGGATATAAATGTGAAATATCCCGTGAGGACGACGAGACCGGCAGCGACGCACGCTTGGATCGTAAACCAATCCCATAACACTTCTCTCAGTCGCGGCGCGGTCGAATCCGCTCCCGCGACGTCCGGAGGCTTTTTTCCGAGCGCGACGGTCAACTCGGTTGACCCGCTCGCCGGAGCCGAATCCTCTCGAAACTCATCGACGACTCCGAACGATTGTTCGCGCGCATCGCTCATCGACGATCGAGTTGTCTTTTATCGTCACGTCGTCCGCGCGTCGCTCACCACCGGCGTCAGCGCGGACGACTGCGGTCCAGTCACCCCGCGTCCAGTCACCCCGCGCGCGAGCGTCAGTCATCCGGCGCTCGCAAAGACGTTAAAAAAATGATACACTTCGTCCTCGTCCATCACCCCGACCACCGTTCGACACGTCTCGCACTTCACCTCCCTGTACCGCTCCTTGCCCTGCGTCTTCGCGCCTTCGACCCCCTCCACCCTGACGTCGTCGCTCGGTCGCCACGCGCTCGTCTCGTCCACCTCGACGTTTCTCGCGAACACCGCTCTGTACTGCTCGAACCGCTCGTGTCGCTGACACAGCGCGCACACGAGCGCGAAACATCCCGGACAGCTCAGCATCGCGTCCGTCTTGGCCGCGCTCGGTCCGCCCACCGCGCGCACGAGCGCCGCCTCGTCTCGGGCATCGGCATCAGCGTCAAAGAAATCCCGCGCTTCCCGCGCGCCTACGTTCCCGCGAAGGCCCTGGTGCGAGGCGTCCGACGACGACGACTCGTACGACTTGTCGTCCTTGACGCGGTCGTCCGCCTCTGCCTCCTCCTCGCCGTCCATCGCGCGTCGCCGCGCGTTCGAGCGCTAACCGTCACCGAATGACGAAAAAGCGACAAAGCGCTTTGCCCTCACACGTCGCGTCTCGTGCGCGCGACGTTCGGCGCAGTGACCGGCGCATGGGCACGCGCGCGTCCTCGCTCGTCGTCCTCGCGCGCGCGTCTCGACCCTCGCGCGCGCAACACGCGTCGGGACTCACCGGTTCGCGCCCGCGCGCCACACACATGTCGACAGCCGCGCGCGAGGACGCCGCGCGCGAGGACGCCGCGCTCGACGCCGCGCTCGACGACGCGCACGGCGGACACGCGTGTCGTTCGCTCGTCGTCACCGTCGACCGCGACGGCGTGCGACGAGAGATTCGCGCGGGGAGGGACTTTAACCGGTCGAGGTGGGACCCGGTGGAACAAAACGCCTTTCTCGACGACAGGGCGTGGCACGCGGTGGATGCGTTTTACGCCGCGTTGACGACGGGCGCGACGTGTCTGCGAGACATTCGCGCGGTGGGTGATGCGTGCGAGGGATTGCGACCGGCGGGCGTGGAGGTGACGTCGGCGTCGGCGTCGACGTCGCGGAAGACGCGCGAGGGCCGCACGACGTTTCGCGCGAGGTTGGCGTATCACGGACCGTCGTTCGCCGGATTCGCGTGGAACGCGTCGTGTGACGGTGCGTATGATGGGGATACGTTTGTGCCGGGGGAGGTGTCGGTGACGGCGGCGTTGCAGACGGCGTTGAGACCGGTGTTGGATAAGCGGCGGTCGGCGCCGAGCGCGGGACGAACGGATCGCGGCGTGAGCGCGGCGGCGAGTTGCGTGTCGTTTTGGACGAAATTAGACGTGAACGTCGAAGATGTCGAGAAAGCCGTGAATGAGAGTCCGCCCGGTCGCGCGCGCGCGTGGCGAATGTCGGAGACGAGCGTTGTGGACGACTCGTTTCACGCCACGTTTGCGGCTGAGGCGAGGAGATACGTCTACATCATTCCCAAGCGGCAAACGTTGGCGGAGACGCGAACACCGATCGCCGAAGTGGACGCTGAGATCGTGAACAGGATACTCGCACCGCTCGTCGGGAAAGCCGTGGACATGCACGCGTTCGCTCGAGGCACGCCGCCGGGATCGAGCTCGGACGTGACGTTTCGCGTCGCTCGCGCGTTCGAGGCTGAGCTCCCGCGAGTGCCCGAACTCGACGGTGCGAGCGCCACCGCCGGTTCCACGCTCGACGGCATTCGTCGAAGTCGAAGCGTCGCGAGCGGCGGCACACTGCCGACGACCGAAGATGCGGACGATCGCCGCGTCGTCGTCATCGAACTCGTCGCCGATCGATTTCTCCGCAAACTCGTTCGATGCCTGTGCGCCACCGCCGTCCGCGAGGCGGCGTCGCACGCCGGCGAGGAGTTTGATGACGTGTTGCTCCATCTCGCAGAAGGGCGCGATCGACGCGCAGCGGCGCCACCCGCGCCCGCGTTGGGGCTCGTGTTCGCCGGCGTCGAGTACCACGAGTGACGCGGAAGACGAATAGACTCGGGGAGACGCGGCATTGATCGACGCGCGTCTCGACGAACCGTCATGCGCGACACCGACGCGAACGAAGACGCGCGCGACTACGTCCGTCGTTTCTCTAAGGAGGAGGCCCGCGCGATCGAGACGGCGCGCGACGACGAGAAGCACGTCAAAGTCGTCGCTCCAGACGAGGACGAGACGACGATGGCGCGCGTCGAGGACGTGCGCGTCGCGGTCGAGAGCGCGGTGGAGACGTTCAGTACGCGCTTGCGAAACGTCAAGGAGGCGGTGAGCGCGGACGCGAGTCGGGCGACGGCCATGGCGCGCGAGGCGAGACGTGAGTTGAGAGACTTGGCGTCGATGTTGGATGAACAGATTACGGAATTCTCGGCGCGAATCACGCGTGTGGAGAAGGTTGTGGACGCGTTCAGGTCGCGAGTCGACGCGCGAGGCGATGCCGGCGTCGACGGATCGATCGTGTGGGACAGCGCGACGAAGACGCGCGCAAACGAAGAGACGCGCACGGCAGTTTTGGAGAAATCGGCGCCCGAGGAATGTTCGACGACGCGGCGCGTCGAATCGCGCGCGTGGACGTGCGCGCGATCGGCATGCTCGCTCGTGTCTTCTGTCCTTGTCGCGACGGTGCGCGTGTTTTGGCTGTTCGTCGTCGTGTCGCTGTCGTTGTTTTTGATGACGGGCGCCGCGTCGATGCAACGATCGGCGAGTGCGAGGGATCTCGAGCGCGAGATTTCCGATCGATGGACCATGTACACGCACGAAATATTAGCGTCTATGAACTGAAACGTCGGTTTGAGACGGTGTAACTAAATTGAATTGATGGGAGGACTCGCCCGCGGGCGAGCGCGCTCGCTTGCAATGATACAACAACAAATCGATACCGTAATCGACGCGACGTAAACTATTTTTATCTCACCAGCACCCACCTAGTTGACGAAGACGTTCGATCGCCTCCATCGCGTTTTTCGGGTTCTCGCGCTCCTTTTGTTCCTTCTTTTGCTTCTTATCCGCCGCGCCCTTGGCGTCCTCCTCAGCCTTTTTCTTTCTCCGACGTTTCTTCGATGAGAACGGATTCGCGGGCGCGTCCATCGCGCCGAGCCCGAGTCCTCCAGCCATCGTCGGTTTTACCGTGTGCTCGTATTTTCGAGCCTTTGTCTGCGGCACCTGCGAACTCTTCGCCACCCTGACGACGTCTTGATCCGACGTCGTCGCGACGTCGGCTCTGTCCACACAAACGCCTAAATCTGAAAATATATCCGCGTCGCCCACGTCCATCGGCGTCGCCACCTTCTCGCCAACGTCCTCGTTAACGAGCGCGCCTCGCCATCGCACGTCCAACACCTCGTCCGTCTTCACCTTGTCGTCTCCCAACGCCACTGCTCGCGCGCTTCCATCCTCCGACGTCGTCACGCGCAGCTCCGCCGGCGGCAACCCGTCCGCGTTTTCGCCCGCGCCCTTCGCCGAACCAAACCTCCCCGGCGGCGGTAACGACTCTCGAACGCGCGCGACGACGTTATACGCCTTGACGAACTCCTCTATCGCCCGCGAGCTCTCGCACCGCACGCGACTCGCACACGCCGTCGCCGTCGCGCTCAGAGGCATGAAATAGCCGCGCGCGAGCTGTCCCGCGAACGCCTCCACGCACGCCTCGCTCGCCCCTCGCAGTTCGTCCAAGAGCGCGCACGACGCGTACAGCGCCCGCATGCACTCGTCCGCGCTCGCTCGCGCCGGCATGACGAGCGCATCACCGCCGTACGCCACTCGTCCCGCCCGCGCGCACGCGTCGGCGTCCGCCGCCAACGCCGCGAGCTTGGCGCGCGCGTTCACCGCGTCGTAATCCCTCGAGCGTTTGCACGCGCGCGTCAGCGCGACGTGATGTTTCGACGATCGATGCTGCGCGTGCGATTTCCGTCGCAGGGCGTCGAGGACGGCGCGCTCACGCGAGAGCACGGCGCATTCGACGGCGGCGCTCGCGGCGGTGAGCGCGGGGGCGAGGGCGGCGATGTCGTCGACGACGCGCGGTGGGAGGTCGGACGACCGCACGGTGGACGGCGCGTGGGTCGCGCGCGTCGCGTCTCGACGCATGGCGATCCGAGCGCGCGCGAGTGACGACGCGCCGTCTGTGGCGCCGCGACGAGCTCCCGAGCCAAGAGCGGAGAGACGGTTGAAAACTAAAATTGTTCGATGCAATAACAAAGGCTCTGTCGTGTCTAAAGACCCTCGATCGGGACTTGAAGGAATTTCGCGAGCTCTGCCGCGCGTTGCTCCACCTCAGCCAGCGTCAACGGTTGTCCGATGCGCGTCAACGGAATGTCGCGCTTCCCCTTGCACCGCACGTACACCACGCGTCTCGGGTTCGCCCCTTCGCTGATTTCCACGCGCACCGCCTGTACGTCCGCAAGATCGCTCACCAAGTTCACGCGACGGTTCTTACCCGGGAATCCATATCGGAAGATGCGCATGATGCCCTCATCCTTGTTAAACTCGTTGTACCCCGCGCCGACGTCCCAAGAAATCGTCAACCACAGGTACGTCGCCAACATCGCCCCCGCGACGCCGTAAAACGACATCACGAGTCCTTGCGGGAAGAACTTGATGTCACTCGCGTCCAAGAAGAAGACCAAGTTGTGATGCAGGTACGCCGACAGACCGGTGATGAGGAAACCCGTGCTCCCGGTGGTGACGACGCCCGCCCAAAAATAATTCGAGAACCGCTTCGCCCCGACGACCGGATCGATCATCACGCTGTCCGTGCTCACGCGCTGCGTCGCACCGTCGGCGTTGGAATCATCACCGGAGTTGTTGAAGAAGGCGTTCACCGTCGTGCGCGCGCGCTGCGGGCGCGTGAAGGCACCGCGGGCGGCGAGCTGGATCTTCGGGCGCGTCGCGGCGGCGCCGCGCGCGGGCGTGCGCGCGGACGTCGCGCGAGTCGCGGACGCGCGGGGTGCGACCGTGAACGTCGCGCGCATCGTGGACGCGAGCATGTCGTGCGTCGCGTGCGGTACTGACGCCGAAGCGGGCGATGACGATGGGGAGGTAATCTTTTTTTCATCACTGGATAAGGGCGGCGGCGAGACGCGCGGCGGCGGCGAGACGTGGAGGCGCGACGACGCGTGGTGGTGAAGAATCGAGCGCGATGCGGTGTCGAGGCGATGAGACACGAACGCGGTGACGATGTTGAGACGCGAGACTGATGGAAGACCTATTCGTGATACAACATGCCGACGCGAGCGTCGCGACGAGCGCCGAAGGCGTCTAGGATTTTCCCGTGCGGAGAAGAAATCTCGGCACCATGCGTCGCGGTGGAGGCTTGGGGGGCTCTTCGGAGGCCTCCGTTGCGTCTGATGATGGTGCATTTTCCTTGGCGGGCGGGGATTCGGTGGCTTTCGCGAGCATGGAGGAGGAGGGCATCGGCGGAGGGCCCGTAGGCGCCGCCGCGGGCTTCTTCGTGCGAGGCTTTCTCGGGGCGGCGCCCTCGGGAAGCTTGGGTGGGATTCCCGGAGGTACGGGCGGCTGTTTGGCCGCGCCCTTGAGCATATTTTGCTCCAATTCCTTGATGCTCATTGGTTTCTTCTTCGCGTCGGCCGATTTCTTCGCGTCGGTTGGTTTGCCGGCGGGTTTCGGCGGCGACATCATCTTCAGCATCTGCGCCTCGAGCTCGGCGACGCTCAGAGCGCTCTTCTGTTTCGCAGCCTTCGCTTCGTCGGCGTTCTTTTTCGCGTCGTTGAGCATGGAGAGCATGCGAGTGTTGCTCGGAAGCGCCGTCGGGGGCAACGAACCCGCTCCGGTGGCGTCCGCAGCGGCAGCCTTCGCCTTTCCGCGGCCGGCGCCCTTGGCGCTCGCGAATCCCTTCGATCCCTTCTCTGGAAGCTTAGGCTCGGGCACGATCTCGCGCTCAATCTTAGGAGCGCGCTCGCTCCACTGCGTCGGCGCGCTCATGTCTCCCTTGGCATCCTTGACGACCACCTTTGGCGCGGCGCTGCCGAGGTTCGGCATCGCCGGAGGGTGCGACAAGTTGATCAACTGCGCGACCGGAAGCATCGCCCCTCGCTTGTTCGAGATCATGCCGTGCAAATCGTTACCTCCTACAAAATCGTCGTCGAATAAAACTTCGACGGACTCGGCGTGTGCGTCTTGCGTGTGCGCGTCCATGTACGAGTGCACCGCCACGACGGCGCCGCGAGATCCAAAAGACGGTTGTCCGCTGTCGCCCACCATGACGACGCGATCGCCCAATTCGAAGTCACCGCCCGCGTATAAATCGACGACAGCACCATCGGTTACCGGCTTCATGAGCAAAAGCGGCGAAACGCCCTCGAGTTCGACAATCTTCGGTTGCTTTGAACCGCCCGCGGTGGTGCTGACGAGCGTTCGGATGGCGTCCTCCGTTGCGACTTGGGAAGACGCCGGAACGAGTGGACGACGCGCGATCGGATGCGCCTTCAACCACGCCTTGACGCTTTTCAGAGCTGATAATCGACCAGCTTCGGGCATGTCCACCAAGACGTCTTCCAAGTTGATACCGTCGCGCATGTCGTCGACGGAATCGACGGCGGCGAACACCCAGTGGTGCGCGCGCTTGTACTCTTGTAAGACGCGCAGTGCCTCTTGGCTGTACTCCCACCCGGGCTTGTCCCCTTGCATCGGTCGGCAGAATCCGGACACGCAGAGCATCTTAGCGTTGTGTTTGAGGTTCAAACCAACGTCGACTCTGTCGTGGCGAGACGCTTTCGCGTTTTCTTGCACCCACACGGCGCCCGTGATGCAACCGATCACCTTCGGATTTATACCGAGCTTTCGAGCCAACTCACCGCTGCTCATGTATCTCTGGCCGACGCCGTTCAAGATGCGTCTCGAAACGCCCGTGTCGAGCGGCACGGGGTGGAGCGACACCGCCAAGTTGTTGGTAGAGACGTCGGTGACGACGGCGATCGCGCCGAAGTGCGATCGACCGAGGAACAACGCGACGTCGCCTTCCACGAAATCGCCCGCGCCTTCGCCCGCTTCGAGAGCTGGGCGCTCCTCCATTCGCGCGGACGGGGCGTTGTGTCTCGCGATGACGAGTTGAATCGGCACCGTCATCTCAGTCTTTGAAAAGCGCTTTTGGAGAGATCCGTCGGGGTGCCGCACGAGGCCTTCGCACGCGCGACAGTGCAGCGCGATGTTGGATCGTCCCGCGCTCACGCCGTACTTTTCCAAATACTCTCGAGTCACCTTTTGTAATTCGGCGCCCCAGTCCGCAGATCCGTGAGGTTTACTGGCAAATTCGTTCGGTTTTCCGGGCATGGCGACGAGACGCTCCTTGGCGTCTGAGACGCCGACTACCAGCGCCTCTTGCAGGTACGGCCACTTGATTTGCACGCGTCTGTTCACCAAGTGCGCCGCAATATCCTTGGCGTTCTTGCCCGCTAATCCACCCACCAACTCCTCGTCCATGCCGTCGATCTGAATGATGAGGGATTCCTTCTTCGACGCGTTTCCGAAAACCTTGACGCCGGCGGTTTTCAAAGCGCCGGATACCGGAAGAGTGCGAATCGTCGGGAATCCGCTCGGACTCTCGAGACCGAGCGTGGTGCCCGGATAGATGGAGTCTTCACCACCGAAGCACTTCATGTCGTCCGGAAATTCACCGGGCGGTAACTTCATCGTCATTCGACTCTTCGCCGGGAACAAACCGGCGAACGATTTCGGAAGCGTGCTCGCAACGTCGCCCGCGCCCGAGGGAGCGTGCGTGAAGTAAATCAAGTTACCCGGCACGTTTCGCGCGATCTCGCCTTGAGTGAGTTGTGACGCCTCCACGGACGCCACCGCAGCCTTGAGGCGACCTGCGTCCAAGAAGGGTAACAGCACGACGCCCTCCCAATCGTTGCGCTTGCCTTCAAAATCCACCGGAACGTCCTCGGGGAAAAACTCGGCGAGCGGCGATTGCGGATCCTCCATGAAGTGACGGAAAGGTTCGGGCAGAAGCTTAGAGCTCGACGGTGGTTGCACCGCCATGAGCTGTTCGAACGGTCTAAACGGTTCGCCGTAATCAAACTCGGACGTTAATCCGCCCATACCGTCGCACAAGTCGCTCGCCATCGGCGCGTAGTGGTACGGGTAATACCACGTCCAGGACGCGACGCCTCGGTAGTAGTATCTCAGGACCCAGTTCAAACCGTCAAAGTACGCCTGTCGAATCTCCTTCAAAGGCGCGGCTTCGCCAATCTTCAAACCGAGCTTTTCGCGGTAGTACGTGTCCTTCCACGCCTGCAGGCCCTCCTCGCCGCCTTCCAAGATTAACGCCCGCTTGGCGGCATTCATCATCGTTGGATCCGTCGAAACTTGCGGCGCACCGTCCGCATCGCTCATCTCAGCCAAGTCTTTATCGAACTTTTCGTCCACCGTGAGATCCGAGACGGAGGCGTTGTTGCGTCCTTTTCTTCTCGCCTTCTTTTCCTCCTCCTTTTCGACGTCCATCGCGCGATCTTCGAGAACTTGGCGTTCGAACGTCGCCATGATGCTCATGATTTTCTCTAAACGTTCGGGATTAAAGGTTCCACCGCCCTCGTCGCCCGTGATGTATCCTCCGAGCATCGGCAGCGTATCGTGATACACCTTGAAGAGCGTGTTCAACGCGCCCTCGGCGATGTTGAGCGTCGGCAACGCCGGCAAGAAATCGTTACCAACGAGCATGCACAACAAGATGAAGTCGTCGATGACGCGCTCCAAATTGTACCCGAAAGGTAAATTCTTTTCCCGGAACTCCAAGTCCAAATACTCGCGCAACAACCCGATGTGAAGCAAGATGAAACCGTCATCTGTGGGATTGGACAAAATTTCTCGGCTCGGTTGTCCGCGTTCTCCGCCACCAAACTTGACAACCTCGCGCAACAAGCAGAAGTGCGGCTCGTGCGTGACGAGGGCGAGCATGATAAGATCAGCGTCGAGACCGTACAGGCAGTGCGTCTGATTCGGTTCAAAATCCGGTTGCGTTCGCGCCCATCGAATGTGCTCCATGATTTTATGCTCGCCCTCGCCTCGGACTTCGTGACCGGACAAGATCACAGTCACCTTGGCCCAAAGCGGATCCTCAGTTTGCTTCTTTCTCACGTAAAACTTCAAATGTTCCGTCAATCGCGCCATGAACTCGGTGCCCGGCGTGATGCAGTTGGAATCGAACGGTTCGCCCTCCGGCTCTGGTTCGCCTCTCCGCCTCGCCTCTTCGCGTTCCTTCGCCGCCTCCGCCGCGCTTCGAAAACGTCGACTCCGCTGTTGGTTCATCTTCGCTCGCGGCGCGACCCCATCGATCGCCATGTACAGCATCTTATTCGGTCGCGTCATGCGAAACAGGTGATCCAAATACGCGAAAACCTTGGACATCATCTCATCCTCTGACATTCGCGTGTTCACGTCCGTCCCAGCGCCGTGCGAGCAGTTGTGAATGACGCCGTTCATGTCCAGGTACAAATTATCGATCCCGGGGATTTGGTTCCCCGCGATCTCCTGTTGCAGCAGCGGGTACCGCTCGGCGAGCCATCGGAAAAACTTTGGAACTCCCATCGGTGATTACGCGCGATTCACGACTCTCTCGCGCGCGATGCGACGGTGAAGAGAGCTCGACGAGCGCGCGACGGCGTCGGCGCGAGAGCGAACTCTTTCGTATGCGATACGCTCGCTCGATGAGCGAGGTTTTGTCCACGCCACGCGCGGTGTTTTGCCGATCTTGGCGTAATCCGCGTCACCGGCGACTCGAAAACCGTGGGCGAAGCGCGACGAAAAGAATCGGGCGATCGAGACGCGTTCGAGCGAGGTGATGTTCGAGAGAATGGACAAAAAGCGCGAGTGGATGCTTTGTGTGACGTTACACGCTTAAACGGCAGCCGTCGTGACCTTGGAGCTGGTCCTGAGGTAATCTAAAACTTCATCGGCTTGGTCGATGCCAAACTCGACGCAGCGGCCGAGGGCGACGCCGGCGGTGTAGTTACCGCCGAGGAACAAGCCGTCCTTCTCGCCGCAGTTGTCCATCTTGAGGGCATTTTCAGCCTCGGCGAGGACGTCTAAGTGGCCGAGGTTGAATTGCGGAATGGCCTTTTCCCAAACCTTGACGCCGACCACCTTCGGGAGCGGCGTGCCGGGCTTGAGGATGGTCTTCAACGCGTCGGCGTGCACTTGTTCGACGAGCTGTTCCTCGGACAATGTCTTGATGGCGACGTCTCTAGCGCCACCGATGTAGTTCAAGATCATGAACTCATCGTCCGGTTGGCGCTTGTCATCCTTGAACAGAGACGACGAGTAAATCGTACCGAGCGTGCGAATGCCTTGCGAGCGCGGGTGCAACTGGCCGAAACCGGTGAGACCACCCTCCGGAAGCGCAGACGTACCGTCCAAGCGGAAGGAATCCTTCTTGTACGACACAGTCACGGACGCGACCGGCGGGTAATAAAACTTGTTGAGCGCGTCAGCCGCCGCCGGAGACATGCCCTTGACGATATCCGCCGTGACGTACGCCGGTGCGGTGAGCAATAAGCACTTGGTCGTCACCGTCTGTTGACCCTCCGGCGTCTCGTACACGCACTCATAGCCACCCTCGGAGGCCTTGGACACGGAGACGAGCTTCCAGTTGCACTTGACGACGTCGTCGCCGAGTTGCTTCGCCAAGCCCTCCGGGAACGTCTTCAAACCACCGCGGAAAGAACCTACCGTCTGGCCCTTCACCTCGGGCAAACGTGGATCGCGCGGCTTTTTGTTTTGAGCCGCCTCCTTTTGCGCCATGATGGCCCCGGCGACGAGAGATCCACCGAGCGGCTCGAGTCGCTGAACGCGACCTGTCGCCGCCACCGACGACAGCGCTGCGGGATCACCCGCGTACACCCCCGAGCAAAACGGCTCGATCAACCGTTCGAACGCCTCCGTTCCCAAGTTTCTGCTCACAAACTCCTTGACGCTCTCCTCCTTATTCTCCGGGGCGGGCGGTCGAATCCCGATGGCGCCCAAACCGGCGCGAATCTTCCCCGGCCACGTCAAAAAGTCCCCGAGCACCGCGCTCTCGATGCTGTGCGGCAAGATGCGAAGCTTGCCGTCCCACAACACGTACCGGTTACTCGCGGGATCCGCTAACAAGATATCATCGCGCATGCCCGCATCGCACGCGAGCGTCAAGATTGCATCCCCGGGCTGATAGGAATTCGGTCCCTCCTCCCACACGTACGTCCCATCGCTCTTACTCTGAATGTTACCCCCGACGCGATCTCTCGCCTCCGTCACGAGCACCGACGTCTCCGGCGCCGTCTTCTTCTTGAGCGTGTACGCGGTGGAGAGTCCCGAGACGCCCGCACCGACGACGACGACGTCCACCTCGCGCGCCCCCGCGCTCGCCCGCGTCGTCATCCTTCGCGCCGTTCGCGCGCGTCCACGTCGACCACCGTCGGTCGCGCGCGACGTCGGCGCCGCGACGCATCTCGCGCGCGCGTTCGCGCGCATCGCGACTCGTTCGATCTCGAGCGCGCGTCCGTCGCGCGTCGACTCGTGCCGTCGATCTTCTTATCCAACTTCTATTTCCCTCGAGGCCTGGGATCGGGCGTGGATCGTGGGAGAGGGGGTACACGTTGAGTCACGACCCGTCGCCGAGGAATGTCCCTCCCGAATCCATAGAGAGACCGGTCGAGCGACGACGACGACGACGCGCGCGCCGTCTTTCGGATGCGATTTTGCGTCTTTTCGGTCACGCTCGGTGCGTTCGAAGACGATCGATCGACTTTTCGGTGCGTCGTGATGATTATTGAATTCACGATGAACCGTCACCGACGAAAACGATGGATGAGGAGGTAAACCGTCGCGCGCGATTCGGGAACGGGATGGAGACCGCGGCGCGGATGCGCGCGGGCGGGCGCGCGCGCGGGCGCGCCGAAGAGTACGTCGAAGTCTGCGCACCGTTCGAGGCGGCGATGACGGTGGTGTACGTACTCGCGGGACGCGTCGACGAGGCGTGGTTCGATCGGTCGAGGCGTTGGATGCGGACGACGGCGTGCGTCGCGATCGCGGCGTTGGCACACGGCGTGTACTGGACGATTGGTGTGCTCGTGACGTCGTGGATGTTTCATCTCGTCGCGGCGTGGACGCGAGGGACGACGTGGAGCGCGGGGAGAAGGACGGCTGTGTGTGTGGCGTCGGCGTCGGCGGCGCTCGCCGCGGGAGAGCGTTTGGAGTTGGCGGGCGTCGGCGGCGCGCGAGGAATCATGGGATCATCGGGATTCATGTCTCGCACGACGTTCAACGCGCATCGAGCGTTCCGATACGATGCGCTGCGTCTGATGTCGTACGCGATAGATTGCGCGTTGGGCCAAGGCGAAATGTGCTTCGCGCGCTGCGTGCGGTACGTCTTCTATCCTTGTCTTCGCCAGTGCGGACCGTTTCTACTTTACAGAGACTTTGAGACGAAACGGTGCGATGAAGATTCGCGACGAACGTCGTACGCGGCGATGGAGATGATGGATTCGCTCGCGTGGTATGCGTTTCTCCATTTCGCGCGCCGAACGCTTTCGACGCCGGTCAACGGAGGACTCGCCGGAAAAATCACGCACGCGTGGACGCACACGACCGCCGTCTGGGCCGGTCCCACGCTCGTGTTTAATTTTCACCACGCGCTCGCCGTGTTTGAGGGTCAAGTCGTCGCGCGCGATGTCTTTGAATTTTGGACATCCTCCGCGACGAGCTTTACATCCTTCTGGCGACGCTTCCACGTGAGCCTGCACGACATGTTCGTAACGTACATCCACCGACCGCTCGGGTCAAACTTGCTCTCCATGTTCGTCGTCATGAGCTTTTCTTTACTCTTCCACGGTCTCTCCGCCTCGCATTGGGTCGCCTTCTTCACCGTCAACACGGCCGGCGTCTGCGCCGAGCGCGTCGTCAAATCACATCTCTCCAGACGCACCTGGCGGACGCCGTGGACGACGGCGCTCTACCAAACCTGCCTCTTCGCGCTCTTTCTCGCGTGCACGAGTCCCATCGACGTTTACGACTGGTCTTTCACGCTGGCAAATTTCAGTCTCTTTGCGACGGCGCGCCTCGTCCAGCGTCGCCGCGTCACTCGCCGCCGCCGCGCGTGATGCGCGCGTCGTTCGCGCGCGCGGTGGAAGCGCGCGCGCGACGCCGCGCGCGTGTCCCCTCGACGTCGTGTCCCCTCGACACGAGGCGCGCGACGCCCACGCGCGCGGTCGAGCGGCGAACCGTCGCCGATGACGTTGACGTCCCGGCGCCTCCCTCGTGCAAAAGATGTAAAGACACCGGCGCGCGCGAGTGTCGCGACTGTAAGGGACGCGGGTACCTCCCGCCCGGTGGCTACCACTCGAAGAACGTCGTCGACGCGAAGACCGCAGTGGGGAGTCGGTGGACGGCGCATCGGCGGACGAGAGGGTGGAGACACTTTGAGTGCGTCGCTTTTTCGCCGAAGGCCAAGACGGTGACGCTCCGAGCGACGTGCGATACGTCGGTGACGGTGGACGTGCCGATCGCGTTCTTGAAGGATAGGATGGAGTGGAGCGCGGGTTGGAAACAGAGAGAGGATTTGGATTGGATCGGGGATTTCGATCAGCCGGGCGGCGCGGTGGCGCGTCCGAAGGGCGGCGCGGGTTGTTCCAAGTGTCGAGGACTCGGAACGGTGCCGTGCGACGCCGAGGGGTGCGAGTTCGGCGTCGTGAGGATTGAAAAGCAACGCGCGGTGATCGAAAAGACTGAAAAGATATTTAAGCGTCAACTCGAGAGTCTTCGAGACGTCGAGGGCGACGCCGCGAAGGAACGGCGAACCGTGTTGAAGAAACAACTCAAGACGAAGAGTCAGATGAAAAAGGAACGCGCCAAGGCGGAGAGCGAGCGTAAAAAGAATGAAAAGATGTCGTCGAGTGACGTCGGCGGATGGAGCGACTTTAGGAATTCGCAGCGAGATGAGATATTAGAGGCGTGGCTCGCGGGAGCCACCGACCGCCGTGGCGAGCCCGATAATCAGCAGTGAGCGCGCGCGCGGCGGCGAAAGCGAGAATTTCAGACGTGTACAATAGCATTGTTACCGCGGTATCGGTTGTACCTCGAACGCGCGCGCGCCCCGCCTCGCCTCAGATCGCGCTTTACCGCCTTGACGCGCGGCGCCGGCGGCGCGCGAAAAGCAACAGCACCACTTAACCGCCGACGCCACTCCACGGCGCCGAAGCGCGCGCGTCGAGACGCACGTGCGCGATGGCGACCACACCGTGCGCGCGCGCCGCGCCCCCCGCGCGCGCCCGCACCGCTCGAGCGCCCCAGCGCGCGCGTCGCGGACGCACGATGAATGTTTTCGAACACCGCACGCGCGCCACCCCTGCGCGCCGCGAGGACGCGTCGACGTCCGCGGCGTCCTCGTTCGACGACGACGAGCTTGCGTACGATCACGATCGCCCGACGTCGACGTCACTCGCGAGCGCGCGAGGCGCCGGGACGTCGGGGTCTTTTTGGCGGGACGGGGACGCCAGACAGGTGGAGGCGCTCCGCGAGCGCGTGGTGGAGAAAGTGCGCGCGTGGGACTCTCACATGCAGAGTCTCAGCCAGGACGAACTGCGAGCGAAGACGGACGAGTTTCGCGCGCGATTGCGCGCGGGAGAGACGCTGGATGACATCTTGGTCGAGGCTTTCGCGGTCGTGCGAGAGGCGTCGACGCGCGAGTTGGGCCTGCGACACTTCGACGTGCAATTGATCGGTGGGGCGCTGTTGCACGAAGGGTGGGTGGCGGAGATGCGCACGGGAGAAGGTAAGACGCTCGTGGCGACGTTACCGGCGTATTTGAACGCGTTGGAGGGGAAGGGCGTGCACGTGGTGACCGTGAATGATTACTTGGCGGCTCGAGACGCGACAGAGATGGGAAGAATTTATCGCTATCTCGGTCTCACCGTGGGTACCATTCAGAGCGACATGGATTCGGAAGATAGAAAACGAGCGTACGCGTGTGACATCACGTACGTCACGAACACGGAGATTGGTTTCGATTACCTGCGCGATAACATGGCTACGGACGCCGAAGAATTGGTCGTGCTCACGCGTCCGTTCAACTTTGCCATCGTGGACGAAGTCGACAGCGTTTTGATCGACGAGGGACGGAATCCATTACTGATCACGGGTACTGGATCAGTGAACGACAGCGATAGATACGTCACGGCTTCCAAAGTGGCTGAAAACTTGATAGAGGGTCGCGATTACAAGGTGGTGTTGAAGGAGAAAACGGCAGAGTTGACGGATGAGGGCATGTATCGCGCCGAGTCCATGCTCGGCGTCTCAGATTTGTGGGACGCTCGAAATCCTTGGGGAAAATACATCTTACTCGCGGTCAAGGCGAAATCTCTGTTCCTGAAGGATATCGATTACATTGTGCGCGACGAGAAAGTCATCATCGTCGATCCGTCGACGGGACGCATACAGATGAACAGACGATGGAACGACAATTTGCATCAAGCGGTTGAAGCCAAGGAAGGCGTGGAGATTAATGGTGAAAACGCAATCATCGCGTCCATTTCGTATCAGTGTCTGTTCAAATTGTACAAGAAATTGAGCGGGATGACCGGTACTGCGGCGACTGAATCCGAAGAGTTTTTCACGACGTACGGTCTCGGCGTTGCGTGCGTTCCCACGAACAAGCCGAACCTGCGTCACGACTCACCGACCGCGTTGTTTTTGCGATCGATGCCGCGTTGGGAAGCGGTCGCGGATTTGATTCTCAGTTGTCACATGGACGGTCGTCCCGTGCTCGTCGGCACGACATCGGTTGAAAATTCCGAGCTTTTGAGCGCGATTCTCGACGAGTACCTGTGGGAGACCCCGGATGGACGGGCGATCAAGGGCATTCCGCACGAACTCCTCAACGCGCGTCCGCAGTACGCTGCGAGAGAGGCTGAAATCGTCGCGCAGGCGGGCAGGCGATACGCAGTGACGATAGCGACAAACATGGCTGGCCGTGGCACCGACATCTTGCTCGGCGGTAGTGCGGAGGGTTTAGCGCGTCGCGCGCTCAAAGAAAAGTTGTGGCCGGTGTTGGGTCTCGGAGAACTGGAAGATGCCGCGCTTCTCATGCACGTGGAGCTCTCTCCACTCTCTGAGCAAACGCTGAATCAAGCGACGATGGTGGCGCAGGCGGCGGTGCACGTCGCCGGCGCGATGGAATTAGAACAAGCCGACGAATTCATCGGCGAGGCGTTGGCGAAAGCCGAGGAGTGTCTGCGCCGAAACACTCCCATCGATGATCCGGCGGAGGATCGTCCGCTCGTCAAGATAATTCACTCGGCGGCGTATGCGGTGTTGGGCGATTGCCAGCGTCAATGCGCCGCTGAGCGCGAGCAGGTGCGTCGGGTCGGAGGTCTTCAGGTGATCGGCACGTCGATTCACGACAGTCGTCGCGTCGACAACCAGCTTCGAGGACGTGCGGGGCGGCAAGGTGATCCTGGAAGCACGACGTTTTGCGTGTCCGCCGAAGACGAATTGTTGCAGACGTATTGCCCCGGGTGGGGAAGCGACAAATTGTGGATGTTCGCCGGGGTTGACGAGAACGCGCCAATCTTCTCAGACATGGTCGACAATCAGCTTCGGGCCGTGCAAAAGCAAATCGAAGATTACTTGGCCTCTCATCGACAGTCGACATTTGAGTCCGATCGCGTCCTCGACGGTCAGCGTGAAGCCGTGTACAAACTCCGCCGACAAATCCTCTTGAGCAGCCAAGCGACGCTCCGTAAGCGTTTGTTCAAGTATTTCGCTCGCGCCGTCGACGAAGCGTGCGAGCGCGCCGGGGTGGCCGGTCGCGTGAATCCCAAAAAGTGGAACTACGAACAACTCATGCGCGAGTTACGATGCGTCTTTGTCGGTCGAAAGGATCACGCGTTGTCGCTGAAAGGATTACCGATGGGAGACCAGCCGCACTATCTTGCCGGCGTGAATCCAGAGGATATTCGCGACGCAATCGTGAATGGCACACCGTTACCGGCGCCGCGCGAGTTGCCACCCCTGAAAGCACCGGCGGCCGTTGTAAAGGCGGCGGTGAGCGGCGTGGACGTCGTGTACGCCAAAGGCGAAGACGTCGGCCCGACGGTGAGCGACATCGAACCAGAGGCTTCGTCCGAAGCGTTACAGGAACGATTGGCGAATCGACTGATGCCACCGGATCACCGAACCGAGTCTTCGGACTACGTCAAGCGTTGGGGCAAGGGTTGGCACGCCCAAAAGGCTCGAAACCTGCGATCTTATCTTACAGAGAGTGCGGTGCAAATGTACTTGGACAGGTTCGCGAGATTGGCCTCGCAAGATTACGAACGAACGGAACTCGAAGCCGTCGAACGATTATGGGCGCTTCGCGCGGTCGATGATCTCTGGCAAAACCATCTCGTGCAGATGGAGGTCTTGCGCACGAGCGTGCAAGTGCGAAGCTTCGGTCTCTTGGATCCGAGAGACGAGTTCCGCATCGACGGCGCGCGCGCATTCGTCTCTCTGGTTGAAACGCTTCGTGAAGACATCGTGAAAAACATCTTCTTCTTCGTGGGTGCGAGCGCAGAACCAATCGCAGATTTTGAGTCTCTCGGCGAGGAGGGAGCCTCGCAAACGCAGACGGAAGTGTAGGTAGGCAAGCTTTGGTTGTAATGCAATTGCAATTGTCAGTCTGCCGAGTCGCTCGAACTCGACGAGCTCGAATCGTAATCACGTCTCGAACTCTTTCTATGTTTTCTATGTTTTTTGCTATCCTTCGAGCGGTGTTTTTTGCTCTTCTTCTCCTTTTTGGACCGTTTTCTCTTCGACTTGGACGATTCACGCTCGCGCTCTGACGACGCGCGCGGTTTTGCCATCACCGCCGACGACCACATGGGTCTCTCCACCGGCGGCGGCGGTGGCGCCGCCGGCGGTGGGGGCGCCATCTTCGCCGCGAGCGCGGCTTTGATCGCGCCAACGTCCGCTTCGGTCTCGTTTTCTTCCTCTTCGGCGTCCAAGTCGTCGTCGGAGTCTTCGAAAATCGCCTTGAACAGTCCCATGGGCTTTTCGACGAACTTCGGCGGCGGCGGCGGAGGGGGCACCTCCACCATCGCCGCCTCTCGCGTCGGAGGCGGCGGCGGTACCTCTCTCGTCGTCGTCGAACGTAGAGGCGGAGGCACATCGACGCACGATGTCTCGGGCGGTGGCGGCACGTCGAGGTACTTGGGTGCATTCTCCCGCGCCTTGGCGCTCGTGGCGTTGAGCGTGATGGCGTCCGAGCGAAACTTGTACGCGGCCGTGTCCGGTCGCGCGCGATTGGCGTATGGATCGGCGATCCCGAAACGTTTGCACAGTAATGGTTCCGGCGCCCACTCTATCGTGTTTCTTGACGCGATGATTGGCATGTGCGACGCCTCGGACGGTTGGTTTCTTTCCAGTTCCTTGGGCGGAACGATAGTCTTCGGCGCCGTCTTATCCAATGTGTGCAAACCAACTTTTTCAACTTTCGCAGCCTCCACGACGCCTCCGGACGTGAAAGTCTTGCTCAAAAGATTTTGGATGCGTGCTCGATCGTCGCTCGCGATGCCCTCTATGCTCAACTTTTGTCTGGGCGCCATCGCCGCGTCGCTCGACGTCGTCGCCGCCGCGACGTGTGACGTCGGGAGCGGTTTTTCACCCAACATACGCGCGCGCTCCTCCATGCCTAAAGGTCGCGATCGACGATCAGGCGGTGCGGCCGAATCCGCGGCGTGCTCCAACTTGGCTTGCGCGACGCGCCATTTGTAATACCCAGAATCGCGACCGCCGAAGAGAAAGGAAAACTTTTCATCCTCCTCGCCCTGACGCGCTCTCGCCATGTCTTCAAACTGTGTCCCGTGTTTCGCCACGAACGTCGCGAGCGTGTCGATCACCTTCCTTCGCTCCGCGTCTCTCGGCGGCGGCGCCTCGGGCGGAAGCGCGGGTTTCGCCGCCGCCATCGACTCGAACGTCGTCATCGCCGCGACGATGCGCACGCCTCGAGGTTGAAAGTCTCGAGGCACGACTGGCGGTTCAAACCACTTCGGCGGCGCGATCGTGTCGTTCGAGACTCGAAATCCACGCACGAGACATCCATCCACCGTCGACGCGCCGAGCGCGAGCACCGATCCCGACGCGCGCCGTCTTCCGCCGTCGCGCGCAAAATCGTCCTCCTCCTCAGCCAACTCGAACGCGTACTCGTTCAGTTTCGGTTCATCCTCCGTGTACAGACACTCGTCCTCCTCTTCGAACGCGCCGACGCCGAACGCCTCCCCTCGCGCCCGTCCGCGCGTCAAACCGGTGTTTTCGCGTTCCTTTGCGAGTCGATTCCGTCCCGCGGCAGCTCGAAACTCCTCGGCGCCTGCGAAGGCGTCGTACCCGACGCCTCGTCGATCATTCTTCGGATCGATCACGTACGCCGGCGCCTCCACGCCGCTCGCCGAATCCACGCATACGAATCCATCCGCGCCCACGGCGCGTCCGCTCCTCATCTCGCGCCCGCGTCGCCATCCCATGCGTCTCAACAGACGCGTCCCGACGCCCGACTCTGTCGGCGCCACCAAATCCGCCACCGCGTCCGACCTCCCCAACGCCGCGCTCGTCCCCGCCCCCCCGTCCGCGCGCGTGCGATTCCACGCCAACTCCCGGTGCGCCTCTCGCGCGCCCTCCCCGAACGTATCGTACGCCGCGCTCGCGCGCAGCGTCGTCGCCTCGTACTCGGCACGTTCGTCGTCATCCATGAAATCAACCACCGACTGCGCGCGGGCCTCCTTCCCGCGCGCGTCGGCGCGCGTCGTCGCGAACGATCGCGGCGTGAATCCCTCTACGCTTCCGACGGTGTTGAAGTGTCCCGCGGAGAAGCCGCCGGTGAAGGCGCCGTGAAACCGTCGACGTCCCCTGTCATCGGTCGCGACGAGCGCGTCTCGCCGCGCCGATGCGCTCGCGCGCGCCGTCGTCGGCGTGCCTCGACGATGGTACGAGACGTCATCGACCTGATTCGCCGTCGCGCCGTCGCGCGACGGGAGCGGTGCGCGCGCCATGTCGGCGCGCGTCGCGCACTCCCGCATTTCATTGCGCGGCGCGCCATCATCGTCGACGCGGAAAGTCGCGCGTCGCGCACGATGACGCGACGGGATGCGGACAACGCCGACAGTGCATCTCGCGCGCGTCGCGACGCCCTCGACTGCGCATCGACGCTTCGCGCGCGCGTCGCGGGGATGGAACTCTGCGCCGCCGCCGCCTCGGCGCTGGACCGATGCGAAACCACCGCGCGGGATCATCGCGCGAGCGTCGATGCCGTCGCGGAGGCGTGCGCAGACGTCGTCTTGGATTTCGGTCGTCATCGCGTCGTCGCCGCGGCGTGCCTGAGACGCGCGATGGTGGCGGCGACGGTGAAGATTTGTGAAAAGTGCTCGCGAGGCGAACGCGACGTCGAGACGACGACGCGCGCGCTCGGGGACGTGTGTGAACTGTTGCCGCACTGCGCGTCGGCGTGCGAAGAATTCTTGTGTTCGTCGGCGGTGGACGAGCCGGTGCGACGAATGGTGACGAGGACCGCGACGATGGAGGCGGAAGAGGCGTCGGCGTGCGCGCGTGCGTTGGAGACGCTCTGGCGAAGGTGTCCGTCGACGCGGCGGAGCTTTGATTGGTCGTCGAGCGTCGCGTGGTTGCGTTCGGAATCCGATGAAGTGCGATATAACGCGTGCGCGCTCGTCGGGTTGGCGATGGGTCTGACGACGCGCGCGGTTCGGGAGATGCGAGCGGCGACGACGAGGGACGCCGGCGCGTTTCACAAGTACGGAGCGCGGAGAGAGGCGAGGACGTTGACGTTCGTCAACGAGCGCGGCGCGTTTTGGTTGAGTCCCGGACGAAAGGATATCGCAGTGGAGGATGTGGATTTGTCGAACGGTGATCACGCGCCGCCGGCGGATGGATACGTGCGAATCGGAGGCGTCGAAGTGCGCAGGAGGCGCGCGTCGGCGGCGAGCGCGAGCGGGCGCGGTCGAAAACCGATGGTGTACACGGAGAGCGCGCGACGCAATCTCGGTGCGGTGGCGTTGGCGCTGTGTCAAAATAGACCGGTGTTATTGGAGGGTCCGGCGGGGTGCGGGAAGTCGGCGGTGCTCGAAGAGGTGGCGCACGTGACGGGGAACGGCGATTTCGTGACGCTGCACCTGGACGCGCAGACGGATTCAAAATCTCTCCTAGGCGCGTACGTCTGCGGCGCGGCGCCGGGAGAATTTAAATGGCAGCCAGGTGCGTTGACGCAGGCGGTGACGAAGGGCGTGTGGGTGCTCATCGAGGATATAGATCTCGCCCCGTTTGAGGTGCTCTCGGCGCTCGTGCCGCTCTTGGAGACGCGCAAGTTGTATGTCCCGGGTCGAGGCGAGAGTATTCAGGCGGCGCCTGGATTCCAGCTCTTCGGTTCCGTGACGACGGACGCTGGACGGTCGAGTTCGTCCAGCGCCGATCCTCTCTCGGGACTTTGGACGCGCGTCGTCGTCGAACCGCCTCGCGGGGACGAGGCGACGGCTATCCTGTGCGGGTTGTATCCCAAACTAGCCGAGCTCACGCAACCCATGCTCGCGACCGTGCGTCAGGTACAGCACATGTGTGGACAAGGTGGCGCCGCCTCGGGCGAAGCCGCGGGTCTCGGAGTGTTGACGGAACAAGATTACGCCATTCAAGAAGCCATGAGCGGTTCGACGGATCCCGAACGTGCCGTGTCGGGACTCGAGGCTCAAGCCAACGACGCCAATCACACGTTATCGCGCGTGCACGCGGGGCGTCCGTTCACTCTGCGAGATTTACTTAGATGGGCGCGGCGCATCGTCGCGCTTCGCACGCACGAAGTCGCGCTTTTGCGTCCGAACAAGGCGCCTCCGCCACAGCTTCGCGCGGCGGCGTACGACGAAGCCGCCGACGTTCTCGCGGGCATGTTACCCGCGGGTCCCGGTCGTCGGCGCGTGCTCAAGATGATTGCTGCCATTTGGGGGCTTCCATCCGAAGAGACCGCGGACGCGACGGATCGATTACACAAGCCGACGATTCAAGAGGGACATCAATCGGTCACCATCGGCCGGTGCGTGCTTCCCGTCGGCGACAAGAACGTGAGAGGCGCCAAGTGGTCCAGAACTGGGCACGCGACGCGACTGTTAGAGCGCGCGGCGGCGGCGGTACAGCTCACCGAACCCGTGTTGCTGGTGGGCGAGACTGGTACGGGGAAGACGGCACTCATTCAAGAGCTCGCGAGACTCGTCGGCGCTCCGCTCACCGTTGTCAACTTGAGCAACCAGTCAGAGTCGGCGGACTTCCTCGGTGGGTTCAAACCGGTGAGCGCGCGCCATCTGTGTCTGCCGCTGCTTCCAAAGTTCCACAATGCGTTCAATAAGACATTTCCGTCCGCGGCGAACGCAGAGTTTCTTACTCGCATTGCCCGCTACGCGGAGAAGCGCAAATGGGCGCATCTGCTGCACGCTTTTAGAGCCGGCGTCGAGCGGGTGGCGAAACTCGCTGCGGAGGCTGCCGATGCCGAGACGAAGAGTCGACAGTCGGACACGAAGAAGGGAAATAAACGTAGAAAGACGACGAGTGCGCTTCCGGCTGATCTCGTCGCCGAATGGCGCGAGTTTGAGCGCGATTTGAGCACTGTCGAACACTCTACGAATGCCAGTAAAAACGGAGGACCCGTGTTTGCTTTCGTCGAAGGAGCACTCGTCACCGCACTTCGCGAGGGACACTGGATTCTGTTGGATGAAATTAATCTGGCGCCGGCGGAGACACTCGAGCGAATCGGAGGTATTTTAGAGAGCGAAACTGGCAGCATCGTGTTGAGCGAGCGCGGCGACGGCGAGCCGATCCCTCGCCATCCACGATTTAGACTCTTCGGTGCGATGAACCCTGCGACCGACGTCGGAAAGCGCGATCTTCCCACAGCGTTGAAGCATAGATTTGTCGAGATTTACGCCGGAGAAACGGAGGGTAGAGACGATCTCGCGATGATCGTGCACACGTATCTGAACGGAGTGCCAGGCGTGCAAGTTGACGACATCGTCGATTTCTACATAGCCGCTCGTCAGGCCGCTCACACGACGCTTTTGGATAGCGCTGATCAAAAGCCTCAGTACTCATTGCGTACGTTATCCCGCGCGTGCGAGTACGTGCGCGCGGCGACTAGCATCTATGGTTTACAGCGAGCTCTCTTTGACGGTTTCGCCATGTCGTTCTTGACGCTACTGAAAACGGAAAGCGGCGAAGTCCTCGAAAAGCTCATGATCAAGCATCTTCTTCGTGGAACCCCAATAAAGGTACGTACTCGTTCGCGTAAGTCGACTCCCGCTCCACTTCCGTCTCGCACGCTCTCAAAATTCAATTTCCATGGAATTTGTGAGCTTCGGCGTTCGACGCCACAGACGGTACATTGATGAAAAACAATACCTATTCCATCACTGATTTGCTGATGTGTTGGAAGACGTTTTTCTACATTCACGCGTGTTTGCGCTCGCTTCAGACACTGACCTCTATGCGCGTTCGATTGCAGGCGATGAAAAATCCACCGAATCCTCCAGCCGGAGACACGCACGTGCTGTTGGAGCATTTTTGGGTCGAGGCTGGTGACTTGCCGCGAATGGATCCCGAATCGGGAAAATATGTGGTGACGGAAACCGTCAAAGGACACTTGTCCAATCTCGCGCGCGCGGTGTTGTTACGTCGACACCCAATTCTCCTTCAAGGTCCCACGTCGAGCGGTAAGACGTCGCTCGTGGAGTACCTAGCGCAGAGAACGGGACATCGATTCATGCGCATCAACAACCACGAACACACCGATCTGCAGGAGTATCTCGGTACATACGTGACTGATGAGACAGGTACATACTTTATTCTCGGTCGCTCGTCTCGCTTCGCACCGGCCACTAGTTCGTTAGCCGTCTTCCAGTTTTCTGTGGGAATGGGGGCTCGGAAAGTGGCCGAACATCAACGTGGACAACACGCGTGTTGGCGTCGCCGAACGCCAGCGTAGAACCTGGTACTCAGGACGCGGACAGCGTGGGGCCCGAAATCTCTCAATATCGTCGCGGTGCCTGCGTTTCCAGATTTTTCTTCTGACGTCGTTTGTTTCATTCCTCCACAGGCCAACTTGTTTTCCAAGAGGGCGCTCTCGTCCAAGCTGTTCGTAAGGGTTATTGGGTCGTGCTCGATGAGCTCAACTTAGCGCCCACGGACGTTCTCGAAGCGCTCAATAGGTTGTTGGATGATAATCGGGAACTCTTCGTGCCGGAACTTCAAGAGACCATTCGACCGCACCCGCACTTCATGTTGTTTGCGACGCAAAACCCACCTGGCGCGGTGTACGGTGGCAGAAAGGTGCTCAGTAAAGCCTTTAGGAATCGTTTCATGGAGCTTCACATCGGTGATATTCCAGATGATGAGCTCAAGACTATTCTGAACACGCGGTGTGAGATTGCTCCGTCTTACTGCGTGAAACTCGTCGAAGTGATGAGAGAGTTACAGAGAAGACGTCAAGGTTCGCGCGCGTTCGCCGGTAAAGATGGTTACATCACCGCGAGAGATCTTTTCAGATGGGCGAATCGTCAAAGCAATGGTTACGAAGAACTCGCCGCGGATGGCTTCAGAGTTCTCGGTGAGCGTCTTCGCAGCGACGCGGAGAGGCAGTCCATTCGAGAAGTCCTCGAGAAGTGTTTGAAGGTTCCGCCTCTCGTTGAAAGCACGCTCTACGCCTCCGCGCAGGAGGGTGTACTCGAAAAGAGCCTCGTCGACGCGGCCGCACAAGCTGAAAAGATGGGTGGTTTGGAAGCGGCGGACGCCGCGGCTTTAGCGCAAACCATCGCGTGGACGCCCGCCATGAGACGTTTGTTTGCTCTCGTCGAGGGGTGCATGAATCACAAGGAGCCCGCTCTACTCGTCGGTGAAACCGGGTGCGGGAAGACGTCTGTGTGTCAGCTACTCGCACTTTTGCGCGGTCAAAAGCTTCGAATCCTAAACTGCCATCAACACACTGAGACGAGCGATTTCATCGGCGGATTCCGACCAACGCGAACCGCCGAGCGTCAGGAAATGATGGAGGCTGGAAAGACAGCCGCGCCTTTCGCGTGGGAGGACGGGCCGCTCATCAAGGCTATGCGTGATGGCGACATATTACTCGTGGATGAGCTTTCGCTCGCGGAGGATTCCGTCCTCGAGCGATTAAACTCCGTGCTCGAGCCGGGCCGCTCCATCACGCTGCCCGAAAAAGGCGGCGCCGAAGTGGAAGAGCTGACAGCGCATCCAAACTTTTTGATTCTGGCCACGATGAACCCGGGTGGCGATTTCGGTAAGAAGGAACTGTCGCCGGCGCTGCGCAACCGCTTCACCGAGGTGTGGATCGGCAGCGTGGGTAAAGCTAGCGAGATGGAGAACATCGTCGCGAAGAGAATGTCTGAGGGCGATCTCGCGGTTTTCGCGCAACACTTGGCAGAGTTCTGGGAATTCTACCACGAAAACGCGGGAAGCTCGACAGCGCGAGCCGCTCTTGCGGTGCGTGATCTGATCGGGTGGGCCAACTTTATGCGAGAAATGGTGGACTCCTCCCGCCGCGTCGCGCTGCGACCCTCCGAGGCGTACGCGCACGGCGCGTATCTGACGCTCTTGGATGGACTCGGTTTGGGTCTCGGCATGCCGGAGGAGGCGGCGAGACAGATCAAGTTGAAGTGTTTGGAATTTTTGCGCGAACAAATGAATGAAACGGTGCGTATGGTCGAAGCGACGCGTCGCGACGCGGCGGTTCACCGGGGGTGCGATGATGCTTTGTTGTACCTGGTAAGTTTCCGAGCTCCGGCACTGAGAGACAACATCTCACAACCCTGAGTACCCCCGAGGAACCAATCGCTCTCAGCAATTTTGACATCTCGCGCGCGCGATGCATACTGACCACGACTCTTTTCCCGTGCAGGAACGCTCCACGCTCGCATTCGCCGCGGCTCCTGAGGGTAACGACGGGGCGACGTTTGAAATCGACGACGACGGATACTTTGGCGTCGAGCCGTTCAAGATTCCGTGTGGAAATCACGACATCTCGCGGGGTGGGTTTGCTCTTTCGGCGCCGTCGACGAAGACAAATGCAGCGAGAATCATGCGGGCGATGCAACTCAGCAAACCTATTCTTCTGGAAGGGAGTCCGGGCGTCGGGAAGACGTCTATCATCTCGGCCCTCGCCGCGGCGTCGGGTCATAAACTCGTGCGTCTTAATCTGAGCGAACAGACGGATATGATGGATTTGCTTGGTGCAGATTTACCCGCCGCAGGCGGCGCCGCGGGTGAGTTCGTGTGGTCCGACGGCGCTTTTTTAGCCGCGCTCAAGGCGGGCGACTGGGTGCTCTTGGACGAATTAAATCTCGCGCCGCAACCCGTGCTCGAAGGTCTCAACGCGGTGTTGGACCACCGGGCCGAGGTTTTCGTGCCCGAGCTCGGGCAAACGTTCAGATGTCCACCGACGTTCCGCGTGTTTGCTGCGCAGAATCCCGTACAAGAGGGAGGCGGACGAAAGGGATTGCCAAAATCGTTTCTCAATCGTTTCACGCGCGTCCACGTGGAACCCATGTGCTCGGGTGATTTGCATCACATCTCCAGAGCGTTACATCCGGGCATTCCGGATGAGAGCGTCTCCGCGATGGTTCGATTCAACGCATCGCTTGCGCACGCGGCGAGCGCGCCCGGAAGCACATTCGCGCGCGCAGGTTCGCCCTGGGAATTCAACTTGAGAGACATTTTGCGCTGGTGCGATCTCGCCGAGAGATCCACCACGCTCTCTCCCGCCGTCGCGGTCGAACGTCTGTTCGGCACGCTCTTCTTACAACGTCTGCGAACGTACGAAGATCGCGCGCACTGCGGAGAGTTGTTCGAGGACGCGTTTGGATACGCGCCGCATCCTGCGGTCGAACGACGCGTCTTCGTCAGCGGGAAAGAGTTGTGCATCGGAGACGCGCGCATCGCGTGCGGCGACACCAAAATGTTCGATGCCGCTGACTCGCAATACTCGTTGATCCCAGGGCAATTTGACGCTCTGGAAGCGGTCGCACACTGCGTGCAGAGAGGGTGGATGTCCATCCTCGTCGGCGCGTCGGCGAGCGGCAAGACGACAATCGTGCAAATGCTCGCCGCGTTGTCCGGCAATCGTCTCAGACAAGCCGCGCTCACCGCGGCGACGGACACCAGCGAACTGCTTGGTTCGTTCGAACAGCGCGATCCGAGTCGAGATCGGGCAAAGGTCGAGGAGGACATTTTCTCCGCGCTTCAGAAGCGATGCAGCGTGGGGTCGACGTGGACCGACGTGGACGCCGTCGAACGCGTATGGACGCTCTGGGAGCGATACACTCGCGTGATACGCACGTCTGTCGACATGTCCGGCGGAGACTCGTACGCGGCGCTCATGGACGTGTTAAAAGCGCTCAACGACATCGACGGCGGCGCGCGTTCCATCGCGTTGAAAGAGAGCGTCGAGAGTGTCGGTCAATCGGCCTGGGCGCCCGGACCGTCTCCCGACGCCGGTAAATTTGAATGGGTCGACGGCGTGCTCTTGAACGCCGTCATCAACGGCGAGTGGGTGCTGCTGGAGAATGCGAATTTGTGTTCACCCACCGTGCTCGATCGATTGAACCCGCTCCTCGAACCCGAAGGTTTCCTCTTGGTGAACGAGTGCGGCTTGATCAACGGCGAACCTCGCGTCGTCAAGGCGCATCCAAACTTTCGACTCTTCTTGGCGATCGATCCTCGTCACGGGGAAGTATCGAGAGCGATGCGAAATAGAGGCGTTGAAGTCTTCTTACTCCCGTCGCGAGACGTCGTCGAGGACGCGCCGGACGCGACGTTACCAGATCCTCTGCTCACGCCGCCGGCGACGCCGACGGCGGATGACGACGCGTCCAAGGTGCTCGAATCCGTCGGCGTTCCCGGAGGTTTCATTCGAAACATCATGATCGACGCGCACGCGGGTTTGGTGAAATCGGCATCGAGACCGGGTGCACGCGGCGCGTCGGCGCGTCAAGCGGCGGAGTGGGCTACGTTGGCGACGGAGTTGTTATGTCGAGGACACGACGCGCAGGCAGCGATGCTCGCGAGTTGGAGTCAGGTGTACATGCGAGGTGAAGCGAACGCGGACCTTCGTCAAGCGGCGTTCGATGCGTTTGAAAACGCGTGTTCGCGCGCTTTCGCGTCGTTGCGTCGAATCGCCGCCGGCGAACACGACGGAACGGACGCGCACGCGAGATCAGTCATGTTTCAGCCCATGTGTTGGCCGAACGCGAGCGTGACGAACGATTCTCTTAACTATAACGCGTACGACGACGAGAGTCGACACCGTTCGCAGACGGCGTTGTTTGAGGGCATCGTCGCCCAGGTGATGGGTCAGATCGCGCGCGACGCCGCCGTTCGAGACGCGTCGCCTCTCGTCGCAGGCGCGTTGCCGGTCGCCGCCGCCATGCGACGCGTCGGGTTCGACGCCGCCGTCGTGCGTGCGTTCGAGGACGAGGAACTCCGCGTCTCGAGCCTCGTATCGGCCCTTCACGCGAGTGCGCACAGCCTCATCGACGGCGCGCTGATGAACGACGACGCGCGACACGTGGTCGGAATCGTCACGAGGCTCTCGGCGTTTGTCGAATTGGGCGCCGTCGAATCCGTCCCCGCGGTGCGCGACGAAGTCGCGGGCGTCGTGCGCGCGCTCGCATTGGTTCAAGAACACCCGTACGGCACGTCTCCTCGCGCCGATGACTCGGCGTTGAGAGCGCTCGTCGCGAAGGGTGTCGCGCACAAGACGAAGACGGAAATTCACGCGAGACGCAGCGCGAACGCTGTCAGCGTCGGCGCCGCCTCGTGTCTGCAACTCTCCGTGTGGAGAGGCTCGGACAGCGCCGAACGCGCGCGCGCTATCCCAGTGCACCCGTGCGTAGACGTCGCCGGCGTGCTCTTGGGCACGTGCGCCGCGTTCGAGGATGCGTACTTGCGTCTTCTCTGCGCCGCGATGGAGCCGTTGTCGTCGTACGCGACCGTCACCGAATTTCAAAACTGGCGCCTTCGGTTAGAGGACCTTTTGAAAACAACCAGCGGCGCGGCGCTCAAGATGGACCCAACAACGGGTCTCGTCGCGTCCGCCGACGTCTTGGAATCCATCGCCGTGGTGTGGACCAAGGTGCGCGAGGCGCTGGCGAGCCTTCTCGCCGACGAATCCCTCGACACGGATTCTATCAAGCTCGCCGTCGAACAATTGCGACACGCCGGCGCGCTCATGGACTCGGCGTTGGAGATTCCAGACGGGAAGCCGATAGATCCTCTCCTCTGGAAATACGCCGGTCGACCGTCGTTGCCGAAGACGCGACACTTGTTCGAGTCGGAGACCAACGTGCGAGACATTTGCGACGCATTACGGATTCGATCGACGTTTTCATCCGATCTCGTTCGCGCGTTGACGAAAAAACGATTCGGAGGTGAGAACTCTGCGAACGATGCCACCTTCGCGGCGGCGTGCGCCGCGCTCGGCGCGGGCGTGGAGTTACGATCCGCCGCGCTGGAAGGTTTATGTTTCTTCGCGTGGACTCACGTCGACTCAAACGACGTAGCGTCCGTCGACGCACAGATGGAGCGCGAGGCTGAAGAAATCCCTCGTTTACTCGGAAAGAAATGTGAAGACCGAGCGAAATCGTCTGGCGTGCGCGTGGACGTCTCCGTGGAGTCGATGGAGGACGCCGAAGCGACGCTTCGCGAATTGCGACACATTTCCGACTTGCCCGCGAATGAGCTTCTCAAATCTATCGATGCGGGCGAACCGTGGCGACTGGGCGCGATTGGCGACGTCTCCGTCCCCGCGTACCCCACGCTCGTGTTCCCGGCGTGGTCGATGAAATGGGAGACCGTCTCGCGCTTGAACGCGGCGTTGCTTCCCATCGCCGAACTGTGGTCCGTCGCGTCTCAATCCAAGCTCTTGAGTCGATTGACGTCTCGATTAATGTTCGAACGACGCGGTCCGGCGATGGACGCGAGCGAGGCTGCGCTCGCCGCGCAGGACATTACGTTCGGTATCGTCGCTTCTCCGCGCTCTCCGGCTGATTTCGCGGCGCATCGCCAGTTACTCTGGCTGTACGGCGACGCGCAAGACGTCGACATCCTCGAACCTTCTCGAGGCGCGGGCGAACATCTGCACGACATGTGGGTGCGATGGCACGCGTCTCAGTGGAACAACGCCATGGACGGCGTCCCGACGTCACTGTTACCGAAGACTAAGAGAGACTCGACCGTCGAGAGTCCGGTTCCTGCGCTCTGGACCTCGGCGAGTGGTCCCGTGCGATTCGAGCGCGCGACGGCGACGGTGTTCGCCGCCGCCATCGCGCACGACACCGACGTCGGATGCGCCGAGCGCGTCCCCCGCATGGCGCAGCTTCGCATGGCCTCGCGCCTACTGCGCTTTGAACGCGACGATCCTGTGCGGGCGTCGCGAGAAGATTGGCTCTCGCTCGCGAGTCTCTTCGCGCAAGTGCTCCTCTGTCACAAGACGTTGCTCGACGACGACGCGTCCCGCGCGAACGGATTACTCGACGCCGTCGACGTGCTCATCGAGCTCGTGCGCGAACCGTCGTCGATGAAAGCGAAGAGCGCGATGACCAAGCTCGGCGCCGCGTGTGCGTCGCTGTGCGAGGCGTACCCGCCGCTCGAGGCGTCGCGCGCGGCGGCGCTCGAACCGCTCGCGCGCGCCGTGTGCGAGGGCGCGTCGCACCGAGACGTCCTCAAGGCGGCGAGTCTCTCGGGAGAATCCGCCGCCCGCGATCGAGGACGACGGGGCACCGCGTGGGCGCTCTTGGGCGTGCTCAGACTCAATTTGTTACTTCCGGCTGGAGTCTCTGATCCCGCGGTGATTGTTCGCGTCGAGTGTTGGCATTTGGACGCGACACTCTCGCGCGAAGTCGAACCGCTCGCGGGAGTCTTGACGTGGCAACAACGCACGCCGTCCGCGCCGGCGATCGACGAGGACAGCGTGCGAGCGTGCGAGCGACGACGCGTGGAAATTGTTGAGAAACGGGAGACGCTTCGCGCCCTCTCGCTCCCGCGACCGACGCCGTCTCGATGGGACGCGCTTCGCCGCGACGTCTCGCAATTCCGCGACGGTCTCGCCTCAGCGCATCGATTGCTCTCTATACTTGACCGGTGTTCGGCGTTAGACTTCGATGAGAGCGCCGTCATGGAGGCGGAGACGTGGCTCGGATCGAGCGAGCAGTGGATATCGCGTCTGGACGAAGAGTACGCCGAGTATCGCGACATGACGCAGCCGCTCCAGCTCGCCGTGTACGAGATCCGTCGAGGTCTCGCCCTCGCCGCCGACGCCGCGCGCGCGCGGGCCAAGACGAAGAGCGAACTCGTCACCGCAGCGGTGGCGCTGTTCTCGTTCCCGACCGTCGTGAGTTCATCGTTCGAGGGATCGGCGGCGCTCGCGCTCAGCGAGGATCGCGTCCTTCGAGCATTGAGCGTGGCGGAAAACGTGGCGACGGCGCACCTCGCGTTCAATCCGAAATCTGGTGATTTGGAGGTAGGCGCGCTTCGCGTCGCGCTCACGAGCGCGTTCTCGGAGGCGAGACGGGACGGCGCGCTGAGCGCGAAGAGTTGGAAACGTTTGCGAAAGTGTTTCGCAGCGTTTGCGGCGCTTTACGAGAGTTGTCGCGAAGAGGACGCCGAAGCGGAACGATTGGCGACTGAGGTGTTTAAACAGGCGACGAAAGGACCGAGTTCGTACGAAGCCGCGGAAGGAAATGATGAAGAGACCGAGGAACGCGCGTATCGCATCGCGTTTAAGGATTTCGCTTCCGAGTACGCCGACTTTAAAGACGCGCCGGACGCGCCGCTCTCGCTCGAACACGATTGCGTCGAGGAGAATCAAAAGGAAGAGGATGAGGAGGACGACGACGCGGACGTCACCCGAGCGGCGCGCATGGCGGGCATTCTCGAGGGTGAACTCGCCGAGGAGCTGGTCAACGTGCACTACGCGGCGTTGGCGACGCTTCGTGGGGCGCCGTCGCGCGCTTTCGCCGACGAGTCGACGAGCGCGCAAGAGAAAATCGTACAATCGACGAGGCTAGAAAAGTATGGGAAATACGTGCGTCACCTGACGACGGAAGAGTCTCTCCGAGCGTCTGAATTTGCGCGCGCGTACGACGTGGGCGTCTCCGTGCTCAAGGCGAGTCAACTCTCGCTGCCGGTGTCCGTCGATTACGCCTCGCGTCTGGGACATTCCCTTCGCGTGGCTCTCGAACACTCCGCCGTCTCGAAATCAGCGCTCTCCGTGGAGACGCTCTCTTCGTCTTCGCGCGACGACGCGGAATCCGCGACGCAGACATCGAAGCGCACGCGCGCTGAATTGGACGAAGACGCCGCTGCGGACGCGCTCGACGCCGAGCTCACCGTTGGCGGATGTCCTGGAGAGATGGCGCTCCTCGTTCCGCCCGTGGCGGCGATTCGACGTCGATTGACGACGCTCCTCGAGGAGTGGCCCGAACACCCGCTGTTGACGCAATTGACGCAAATATGCGATCGCATGCTCGCCTTACCGCTGTTGGGACCGGTGAAATCTGGGTTGACGGGCATCGAGCTTCTTCTCGCCAGGGCGCAGATTTGGGAAGAGTCGGCGGCGGCGCATACATCGTTGCGCAACGAATTGAGCGAGTGCGCAAAACTGGCTCTGCGATGGCGCGCGCGAGAGGTTCGTACGTGGCCGCGTTTGCTCGCGCGATGTAGCGAACGACACGCGTCGAGAGCCAAGCGCACGTGGTTCGCGTTGCGTCGTTTATTGAGCTCGATGAAATCGCGTGCCTTGGTCGGCGCCGACGCTGAGGTGGGCGACCAACTCGACGACAAACTCGACATGGAAAAGATTCGAAACGTCACGATGGCGTTGGAGGAGTACCTCCAAGGATCAACCATCGGTGAATTCGACGCCAGACTCGAGCTCGTGTGGTGCTTTTACGCCGAGATGGACGTGGAGATGCGCGCGTGCATTGCGCGAGGCGACGTCGCGTCGAAACGAGACGCCGCGCTCCGCGCCATCTTGTACAACGTGTGGAGATACTACGCGCAGTTCCAGCCCGTCGTCGAGGCGCACGTCGAGTCCATACGAAAACCATGCGAGACGAAACTTCGCGATCACGCCAAGCTGGCCAAGTGGGAGGACCGAGGGTACCACGCGATGAAGGTGCAGGGCGAGGCGAATCAACGCTCGCTGCACAAATTCGTGCGCGCGTTTGACACTGGACTGAACGGGTTGGCGCTGCCTATTCTCGAGTCCGCGGCGTCGCGAACCGGGTTCAAGGAGATGACGACAGACGGCGGCGTCGGAACGGCGGCGCCGACGTCGACGAAAGAAGAGCTCGAGGTGGCGCGCGCGGTGCGCGAAGCCGAGGCGGATGTCGCGCGCGAGGCGGAGCTCGATCTCTTAAAGTCAAGACGCGCGTCCTGGCGCGAGTCGTGTGACGAGGCGACGTCGCGAACGAAATCTGCGACCGAGCGTGCGTCGATCATCGCGGGAACGCTGCGCGAAGAATTTATCCGCGCGGGCGTCGACGCCGACGAGACATCGTATGCGGCGCGTCTTCCCGCGCTCGTCGAACGCGCGGGCGCCATCTTAGACCGAGCGCTCAACGAGGAGGAAGGACACGACGTTCGAACGGCGGGCGCGGAGTCGCTCGATGATTTCGCAACCACCATCGCGCGCCGCGCGAGCGCGCTTCGCGAGGATAAAGTGGCGAAGAAAGCCATCAAGAAGAAGGCGCTTCAGGATTTACTGAAGGCGTTGCCGGCGATGGGCGTCAAACACTCTCGGGCCGCGGTCCCGGTGGAATACCGCGAGGCGACGTCGTGGTTCACTGAACAACCAATGGAACGTCCTCGAGACGTCGATCGACTCGGTCCGAACGCGTCCGACGCCTTGGCGTCGGCGGACGCGTATTACTACCGCTCGATGGCGCGCGTGCAGCGACTCTGGCGCGTGCGAAGCGAACACAACCCAGACTTGACGAGTCGCGAGGTTGAGATCGCCACGCGCTCGTGTGAGCACTTGTTGCACATTATTCGATGTCAACGCGCGACGATCACCGCCGCGGTGACGGCGGAGACGGAACTCGAGCTCGCGCGCGACGCGCTCGGAGCGATGACGCGCGCGAGTGACGCCATCCCCGCGCAGCGATTCACCGAGCTTTGGTTGATCGAACAACGTCATCTCATAGATCGGTTCGACGCCGCGCGCGTAGATGTCGCGTTGTTGAACAAGACGGTGTCGGCGGCGGAGCCACTCGCCGAGGTGAAGACGATGACCTCTGTCGTCGTCGACGCGTTGGCGTCGTGTAAGGAGGCGGCGCGTCTCGCGCGCGAACGTCTCGACCCGTTCATCGCGTCGACGTTGGAGCGCGCGGACGTGCGCGTCGGGAACGAGAGGGACTCCGAAGAGCCGTGGCGTTTGAACGTCATCGCGTCCGAGGACGCATCGCGAGCGATTCGTGAAAATTTCGACGCCTTGACGAAAATCGCCATCGTCTTGTCGGAGGCACAGCGGCGCGTCGAAAAGCGCGCCGCCGACGCCACCGTCGCCATGTGCGGCGCCAACGTCGTGCCCGGATGGGACTTCCTTCGTTCGATTGTCGACGACGACGTCGCGCGATACGCGAAAGATTTCAACGCCGGCGTCTCGCCCGTCGAGGACGCTCGAGTCAAAACCGACGCCGCGACGGTCGACTCAGTGACGACGCGTCTCGAATCCCTTCGACGCGGCATCGAAGACGTCGTGCGCTCGGCGTTACTCTGGGTGCAAGGCGTCAACGCCGCGTCGAAACCCATCACCGTCAAGCGCGAGATCGTTCCCGAGGGTGAAGACGAGGAGGAGGAGGTGGACGGCACGATGCTCACATACGAAGCCGCGAGCGGCGGCGCCGTCGCGCCCGACCGTCTCGACCGCATCGCCCACGCTGCGCGAGACGTCGTGCGCGAGGTCAAAGCCATCATCGACGACTCGCACGCTCTCGGCGACGTCGCCGTCGCGCGTTTCGTCGCCGCGCGCGTCGGAGAGATTGCGCCGTTGCTCGGCGTGCTCTCGGCGGCGACGCGTGTCGTCCTCGGAGAATACGTCGCCTTTCACAAGTCGTCGTGTAAGCTCGAGTCCGTGCTCACCGCGTTATTCCTCGGTCTCTGCGCCGAAGGATTCTGCGCGCCTCCTGAGGAGGTGGACGGCGAGGGCGGCGGTGGCATGATGGATGATCAATCCGGCACCGGCATGGGCGCGGGCGAGGGTAAAAAAGACGTCGCCGACGAAATTGAAAACGAGGATCAAATTCTCGGCATGGAGGACTTGGAGAAACAAGACGAGGACGAAAAGAAGGATAAGAATAACACCGGCGACGAGGACGACGACGGTGGGATCGAGATGCAAAACGACTTCGAAGGAACGATGGAGGACGTCGACGCCGGCGGAGAGGACGACGACGATCAAGACGACGCCAAGGAGGACATGGAGAAGGAGATGGGCGACGACGGCGACGACGGCGACGTCATCGACGAGCGTATGTGGAACGACGAAGACGACGACGCGAACGAGGATGAGAAGAACCAAGCGCCGGAGAAGTACGAAAAGGGATCGAGCGTGAAACAAGACGACGCGCAAGAGACAGAGACGCGCGCCAAGGATGAAGACGACGCCGATGACGCGCCGCCAAAGGATCCGGAGGGCGACGACGCCGACGCGCGAGACGACGCCGAGGATAAAGACGATCGAAAGAACGATCCATCGGCGGCGAACGATGACGACGACGATGGAAAACTCAACGATGAAGAGATTGAAGAGAATCACGGGTTTGATCCTTCAAAACCGGAACCAGAGGAATTGGAATTGGACGACGACGTCGCGATGGACGAGGACGAGGACGACGGCGACGAGGCGAACGAGGACGAGTCCATGCGCGACGAAGACGCGGAGGGGGCCGAGGGCGAGGCGCCCGAGGACGCACCCGCCGAGGATGCGAATGAAAACGCCGCCGAGGGCGAGACGAAGGATGATGGCGACGGCGGTCTCACCGAAGACGTCATGGATGTCGACGAAGAAGACAAAAACGGCGAAGAAAACGACGACGAACTCGCCACGGATAACCTCAACGATGACGCCGCCGTAGGAGACGACGCGATGAACGAGAATGGTGACCAAGGCGGTCCGCAGGGTCAGGGAAGCGGCAGCGGCGGCGATCATGACGTCGACGACGCGCAGGGACAAGGCGGCGAAGCCGGCGCGAGCGCGCGCGGATCCGAAGGTTTAGGTGAGGAAGACACCAAGCAAAAACCGAACGCCGACGTCGACGGGGATGAAGAAGCGGCGAACGACGCAAGTCAGCTTCCACCGCCGCAATCGTCGGCGGACGCCGCGAGCGCGGGCGCCGACGGCGAGGGGACGGGCGGCGGTGCGAGCGGCGGCGAAGGAACCGTCGCGCCCTCGGCGGGAGGTGGCGCCGGCGACTACGACGCGAGACCGCCGCCACCGCAGCGTCAACAAGATGCGAATCCGCACCGGTCGCTCGGCGACGCGCTGAAGAATTGGAGAGAGCGACTCAACGTCGTCGGCGACGCGGCGGAGGAGACGAACGCCGAGGAGGGCGGCGGCGCCGATGCGGGGGCAGAAGGAAACGAGTACGAGTTTGAGCGCAACGCGGACGACGGTGCGACCGGCGATGAGAATGCGGACGGTGAGGGTGGTATGCAGACGCTCGCGAACGCGACCGAGGAACAGGCACTCCGACACAATATGAATGACCGGCCGGACGACGACGATGATGGAGGCGAAGACGTCGAGCGCGCGGAGATGCGCGAAGACGACCGCGCCGCGTTACCCGAGGATGGCGACGAAGGACCGGGCGACGAAGACGTCGCGGATGACGAGGACGACGTCGCCGCGTCTTCCAAGCAGCGCAAGAAACAATCGTCGGGTCCGAAGAAGGAATCCGCCCCCACCCCCGCCGACGCGCGCGCCGCCGCGCTCGAGGGTGAAGACGCCGTCGAGGACGAAGAGATGGACGACGAACTCGTCGCCGGCGGTGAGGGCGAGACGGGAGAGGAATCTACCATCGCGCTGCAGCTCGAAAATACCTCGCTCGGGTCGTCGAACGACGTCAAACGCGAACTCACTGCGGAAGATGTCGAGCGCGCTCGCGCCGAGGCGGAACGCAGTCTCACCGAGTGGCGAGAGAAATCGTCCGCGGGCGACGAGGCCAAGGCGCAAGACTTGTGGCGAAAGCTCGAACAACTCACGACGGCGCTATCCGCAGAACTCGCCGAAAAGTTACGTTTGATTCTCGAACCGACGCTCGCGAGTCGTCTCCAGGGCGATTACAAAACCGGAAAGCGGCTGAACATGCGAAAGATTATTCCTTACATTGCGAGCGATTTCCGCAAGGATAAAATCTGGCTCCGTCGATCGAGACCGTCGTCTCGCAAGTATCAGGTCATGCTGGCGATCGACGACTCGCGCTCGATGGCGGAGAACCACTGTGGGCACATCGCGCTCGAGTCCATGGTGCTCTTGGCGCGCGCTATGGCGCGTTTGGAGGTTGGCGAAATCGGCGTCGTCGGTTTCGGCGCCGGCGCGAACGCCGTGCGCACGCTCCACCCGCTCGGAGCTCCTTTCACCGATCAAGAGGGACCGTCGCTCGTGAGCAAGCTGTCGTTCGCCGAGGATAACACGCTCGCCGATCGTCCGATGGTGCAGCTTCTCGAGACGATGGCGGCGCGTCTCAACGTCGCGCGAGAACAAATTCGTGGCGGCGGCACCAAGCTTCAACAGCTCGTCCTCATCATCGCCGATGGTCGTTTCCACGAGAAGGAAGCGCTTCGACGATGCATGCGCGAGATGGGCGCTCAGCGAGGTCTTCTCGTCGCCTTCATCGTGCTCGACAATCCGAAGAACTCTTTGCTCAACATGCAGAGCGTATCGTTCACCAACGGCAAACCGGTGATGAAGAAATATCTCGACTCGTTCCCGTTCCCGTTCTACGTCCTCGTGCAGGATGTGTCGCAACTTCCCGCCACCATCAGCGATTTGTTGCGACAATGGTTCGAGATGGCGGCGAGTCACGATTAGAATTAATGAATGGATGTTTCGCGTCTTTACGGATAACATTTTTTTTACGAATAGGATACTGTACGGTAGCACTGTAATTTCAAAACTAGATAGTACACACGACGATTCGACGTTTTTCACATCATGCTGCAGTTCGATGTATCATCACCCTCGCGCGTCGTCGGTTCGGGCGAGTCGTACCCGTCGTTTTCATCCTCCGATCCGTCGTCGTCGTCGTACTCCGCCTCGTACGGAGACGACGCTCGAAGCGGTTGCGGCGACAAGTGCTGCGCGTGCGCCGGCACTTGCCCGCTCGCCCGAAGTTCATTCAACACGTGTTTCGCCATCGGCGACAACCTCAAGTATTCGTTCACTCTCGTCGTCGGCTGCGGCGACATCGACGCGCGTCGCGTCGGCTTCTCCGCCAAATACTGCGGCGACGGCGGTCCTCGTCCTAACGACGGCGACGGCGGTTTCCTCGGCGTCCCGATCGACGTGATCGACCGCCACTTATCCTTCAAGTCCACATTCGATCGCATCGACAGCGTCGACGCGTACTTCCGATCTCGTTTAATCACCGCCCAGCTCCCGACGCCGTGCTCCGTCACGCCAGCCCTGAGCGCGCGCGTCTCCGCGTCGCTCCACACCCTGTACAATTTTCGACTCTTTTTCCTATTCTGCGCCACCACACGACACGACACGACGCGCGCACGTCTTCGTCAGTCACCGTCTCATCGCACGTCGCGCGCACACGCGCACGCGCGCGTTCAACCGTCACACCCTTCCCCGATTCCCCCAATTCCCCCAATTCCCCAAACGCGTCCCCTACCCCTACACCTCGCCCACGACCGACGATCGATGCGCGCGCGCACCAGCGTCTTCACCGTCCCCGGAACGGTGGCCATGTCCACCAATCCATCGCGGGTCGTGTTCATGCCCGCCTTGACCGTTTTCTTCGCCATCGCGCGTCGGTCCGTCCGTCCGTCGTCGGGAATTGCCGACGCGCCACCAATCGCGCATTCGCCCGCGTGCACATGTACGCGCACATACGGGATTTTGACTGAGTGGGGTTTCAGTGACCGTTCATGACTGAAGGGAACTGCATATGGGTAAACAGTGTGATTGAGGTTTACACGTCTAGTCTCTCCTAGTACTAACGCGCTGCTCGTTCCCCTCCCTTTCTTGTAACTAGAAGAAACGCTGAACTCCGTGGCGGCATCGCGCTGCACGCCGCGTCGAAAATCTAGCAACCTCTCCGCCGGGATCACTGCGTGCAGCCAATCACTCTTACTCGCGCTTTTCGCGCGAGGCCACTGAACATCACGTTGCCAAACGATATCTCGATGTGAGAACGATCCCGCGGGCGGCGTCGATACGAAAAACTTCGGCGGATCGCGCTTGGAAGCTCGCACCTTGAAAGCTCGCATGCTCCTGGCGTACTTGGTTTTGTTCGCTCGCGGGCCTTGGCCACTGTCAGAGCGAGCATTGTCCACGTAAAATGTCAGCCAGAACCCGTGACTACGCGTCACGCACAGCACGGAGTCCTTTCCGACGGTTGGAAACGAAAACACCGTCTCGTACTCGTCGACGGGGACGATTCCGAGCGCGTCGTCACCGACCCGGGAGGGCACCGTCATCCCTTCCCCGGCATCTTCCGGCCGCACGCATCACGTCGCGGCCGGGTTCGACGAGTCGTCGCGCGGGGAGCCGACGTCTGCGGCGACGACGACTCGGGGAGCTCGGCGTCTCGGCACAGTCCCTGTCGGTGGTCGGTTATGACTGGTCAACCGAGTTATTGAGTCATGAACGGTCACTGAAACCCTACTCTGTATGCTCTGAACGAGTTCAACTCCCGCGTGCGTGTGGAGTCCCTCCATCCGCCGGTCGTGACCGGTGACACACGAGACACGGGACGGAACACCCCGGGACGGCGATTTCGGGAAGGATGCGTGCGTTGGGATACGAAGGATGCGAATGGGTGTCGTCGTGCGCGTCGTCGTCGTCGTCGTGAGTGTTCGTCGCCGTCGTCGTGCGGTCGTGTTCGTCGGTGCGGTGATTTGATCGTCGTCGAGACGTGGGATGATGACGACGACGATGACGACGACGCGGACGACGCGCGCGGGCGATCGGGTGATGGCGATGCGAATGCGCGAATCCATTCGTGGGCGACGCGTGGTCGTCGTCGCGTCTGGAGGGCGCGCGGTGACGCGCGCGCGCGCGGAGGTACGTGTGGTGAGGATGCGCGATGCGATGCGATGCGATGCGAATGGGTGGGAGACGACGCGGGAGCGGCGAGGCGACGTTTCGTTTCAATTGGTTTCGATTCGATTCGAGCGCGGTCTCCGCGCGAACGCGAGCGGGACGATGACCCGAGCGGGACGCGCGCGAGCGGTGTATGTATATGTGTAAACTCAAACGACGCGCGCGAGACTGACGGGAACGCGTTGTTGTTTGTTCGATTCGCAGACGAAGGCGTTGTTCAACTTGAAGCCGTCGGCGGATGAACCGAAGAAGCTCGAGGTGCGAAGATACATGGACGCCGGTAAAGGGACCAAAGTGGTCAAGCGTAAGGCGCCGCCGAAGCCGTTGATCAAGTCCAAGCCGAGAGCGAAGAAGGTGGTGGCGCCGAAGCCGGTGAAGGCGAAGACCCAGGTGAAGAAGGTGGTCGCGAAGAAGCCGGCGGCGAAGCCGTTGTTCGCGAAGAAGCCGGCGGCGAAGCCGTTGTTCGCGAAGAAGCCGGCGGCGAAGAAACCGATCGTCGCCAAGAAGAAGCCGATCGTCGCCAAGAAGAAGCCGACCGTTCGCCCGAAGCCGATGATGTCTCTGAAGCCCAAGCCGGCGAAACGCGCGCCGGCGAAACGCGTGCCGGCGAGACGCGCGAGAAAAGCTTCCATCAGCACTGGCATGTCGTTGCAGGAAACTGCGAATCTCGGATATTACGCCATCATCGCGGGTGGGTTCTTGCTCTCCGCGGCCATTCTTCCGGGCATCGCCGACGTCGCTTTGGAGGCGATCGGTATCGCGTACACCCTGTACTTTACGTACAACTATTGCCTCTTCGAGGAGAGCCGCGACGAGTTCAAGAGCACTCTCGTCAAGATTGAGGATACCACCGGTCTCGACATCCCGGCCTTCTTCGACATCATCATCGGTGCCGCGACGAGCGTGACGGACAAGATAAACGTCAAACAGAGCGAACCGAAGGCGTACCCGAAGAAGGACGTCGTCATCGAGGCGAAAAAGGAGACTGAGTCGACCAAGGAAGCGGCGACGGAAGAAGAAGAAGACAAGCCTGAAGCGTTCTGATGTGACCTCTTTTTGTTTTGTTTGGCTAGCTAAATCTTCGCTTGTATTGAAAGCCGCAGCGTAATACAGTTTGATTGCTCGTTTTTTTCTATTGAGGCATTCGTTCTTGAATTGCAATGCATGCTATTATGTGTGAATTCAGTTCGCGACGGTGGCCGGGAACGAGGCCTTGAGAGCAGCGATGCGATCGTCGAGACTAACGATTTTATCCGAAGATCCGGCAGCCTTGTCGAGGAGGGTGAGCACCTCGCCGACATCCGGGCCTTGCATGCGACCGGTGAGCGCGATGCGGAAAGGCATAAACAATCGCTTACCCTTTCGGTCAAGTTCCTTACCGGTAGCATTGATGATCTTCTTCACCGTGCCTTCCTTGACGGCGGCGGCGAGCTCGCCGCTCTCGTGCGCCTTGATGATGGCTTCGACGATGGGCTCAAAGTCGTCCTCGAGCACCTTCTTCATCGCGTCGTCAGCCATGTTTTCCTTCAGCGGGTAGGCGAACATGGCCTCAACTTGCGGCACGGCGTCCTCGACGAGTTCGATGGAATCCTTGATCAAAGGAATGATCGCTTGTACCGTCGCACCGGTGGATTCCTTCAACACACCCGAAGCCGCGAGCGCCTCGCCGACGAGCGATTCGACGTCGGAATCCGGAAGCAAGCGAAGGTGCTGACCATTCATCCAGTTGAGCTTCACCTTATCGAACACCGCCGGAGACTTGTTGATGCGCTCGACACTGAAGAGGTTTTCGAGTTCCTCCTTTTCGTAAATTTCTTGCTCCGTGCCGTCGTTCCAGCCCAACAGAGAAAGGTAGTTGACCATCGTCTTGCTGAGGTAGCCCTCCTCCTTGAACTGACCGACGGACGTCGCGCCGTGGCGCTTGGAGAGCTTGGAGCGATCCGGCGCGAGAATGAGGGACATGTGCGCAAACTTCGGAAGAGGGAAACCGAGCGCGTTGTACACGAGCGCCTGGCGAAGCGTGTTCGGCAAGTGCTCCTCGGCGCGAAGCACGTGGGTGATTCCCATGGTGGCGTCGTCGACGGCGACGCAAAAGTTGTACACCGGCATGCCGTTGGAGCGCAAGACGACGAAATCACCGAGCGTATCGGTGTCCCATCCAACCTTGCCTCGCACCATGTCGTCGATTTCGATGCGTTCGCCCTCCGGCACGCGGAAGCGGTACGTAAACGGGACACCCTTATCCATCATTTCCTTCACCTCTTCCTCGCTTGCCGTCGCCCACTTCCCCGCGTACTTGGGCGGAAGTTTCTTCGCCTCTTGTTCAGCCTTCATCGTCTCCAATTCCTCGTCCGTGCAAAAGCACGGGTACACGTGTCCGCTCGCCACGAGCTTCTCCGCCAGCGCCTTGTAAATCTCCCCGCGCTCGCTCTGCCTGTACGGTCCGCACGCCCCGCCGACGTCCGGCCCCTCGTCCCAATCCAATCCGAGCCATTTCAAATCCGCGATCATGCTCTCCTCGCTCTCTCGCGTCGATCGCGCCTGATCCGTATCCTCCACCCGAAGCACGAATTTCCCACCCATCTTTTTCGCGTAGAGATAATTAAACAACGCCGTCCTCGCGCCGCCCACGTGCAACGACCCCGTGGGCGACGGTGCGAATCGCACCCGCACCGTTCCATCGCTCACCGGCGGCGTCACGTTCAACGCTCGCGCCACCACGCGCCCCGCACGCGTCGCGTCGCTTCCAGAAAACCTCATCATCGTCATCGTCCCCGGTCGCCCCATCGTCGCCGTCTTCGCCGTCGATCGACGTCGTCCCTCGAGCGTGCTTCGCGTCAAGCGCGACGTGAGCGCGCGCGCCGCCATCTGCGCCGTCTGCATCGCGACCTTCGCGTCCGACTCTGCCGCCAATCACGCATCAATCATTCAATCGCGCGCGCTTTATCCAAAAAACAAAGAAAATGTCCTTCGCGCTCTGGATGAGTCGGCGACGGATCGAGTCGAATCGCGACGACACTCGGCGGTGGACGACCGTCGCGCGACCGCGACGCGGTCGATGTTGATGTCGACGTCGTCGACGTCCCGCGCGATGGTCGCGGTATCGACGCGACGGACGGGACGCGTCGTCGGTGGATGGGGACGCCGACGCGCGACTCGAGTCCCGTGCGCCGCGAGCGGGTCGACGGTGGACGAGGACGTCGAGGAGACGACGCGCGTGGACGACGAGACGGTGGGGAGCGCGTCGTTCGAGCGCGCGCGCGCGGAGTCCGGGGGTGGTTCGGTGGACGCGGTGGACGCGATGTTCATCACCGTTGGGAGAGCGGTGACGGCGGCGGCGTGCGTGGCGGCGGCGGCGACGGCGTTCGATGGGAGGATGGTGGGCGCGACGGCGTTCGAAGGGACCACGGGAGCGCCGAGTGGGATGTGTGGGACGATGTCGGCGGAGAGGTTGCGCGCGGCGCGCGCGGTGATGATGTGTAATCAGGAAAATTGGCGCGACGGGTGTCTGGCGAATTACGACGACGACGCGTTCGATTACGTCGACGGACCGGGTTTGACGAAGATTCACGGGAAGAAGGAGATGGAGAGGTATCTGAAAAATCAGTTTGATTTCTCGAAACAGTTTTTAACGGTGGAGGAGGAGGTGTGCGAGGCGGATTCGTACGTGGCGACGTGGCGTTTGGACATGTTACTCGGCACTGGGCCGTTGCGAAACGTGCAAGGTATCAGCGTGTTGAAGTTTTCTGACGATCAAGATTCGGCCGGCAATCGGTCGGCAAAGATTGTCTACCACAGGGATTACTTACCGGATGGGCCGATATGGGAGAACGCGCCCATCGTCGGCCCTCTGGTGAAGCTTCAGCGTCAGACGTACACGTCGTGCATGCAGACGGATATCGGCTGCGCCAGAATTCTCGGCGGCGTCGCCGACGAAAAGTAGCTCGCTCGCGAGCTTTGTTAGTAGGATCAATTGTATTTGTATTCATCACGATTAGTAAGTACTCTATTGTTCGTGCCAGTAACGAGCCAAGCACGACATGTCTAAGATGACCACGTCACCGGAGCTGTTGACGCGAATGACGCCGTCCACGCCGTCGATGGAGACGAGCTGACCCGTCTCGCCGCGAGCCACCTGCGAATCTTTCTCGGCGACGACGATGATGTGCGATTTGTTCTCGGGCGCCACGATTTCGAGTTCGCTTTCCGTGACTGTCTCCTCTTCCGCGTTCTTCGGAACGGACTCCAAGACTTCGACGCCGTCGCGATGACGCACCGCGCCAATCTTCACCTTAAAGCTCGCACCACCGGGGCCGACCGACGTGACGTAACCCTGCGCACCGCTCGACAAGCGAACAACAACGCCCGGAATGAAGCGACCGGCGTAATCCGCCGGCCACGTGACCACGGATGGCGCTTCCGTTTCAGGTGCGGGCGCGTCGTACCCACCCGGCGTCGGACCGCCGTACCCGCCCGGCGTCGGACCGCCGTATCCACCCGGCGTCGGACCGCCGTATCCACCCGGCGTCGGACCGCCGTATCCGCCCGGCGTCGAACCACCGTATCCACCGGGCGTCGGACCACCGTATCCACCGGGCGTCGGACCACCGTATCCACCAGGCGTCGGGCCAGCAAGCGACGCGGAGTCGCCGTATCCACCGGGCGTGTATCCCATGCTCGTGTTCCCCCAACCAGTGCCAGCGGTGGACGTCGGCTCCCAGTTGTCGTGCGGCAAGTGCGCGGGCGTCGCCGTCGGATTCCACGCCGCCTCTCTCGCCGGCGTCATGCTGCCGTGCATCGGCGTCACGCCGCCGCCGTGCGCCGGAGTCATCGGGTAGTGCGCCGGCGTTCTCGCGCCCGGAGCGTCGTAGATGCTCGTCGCGCGCGGCGCCATGTACGAATCTCTACTCTGCGCGACTTGAGGTACGTCGAGGTGCTCGCGATTGACGGTGACGGTGCGCGCCTGCGCTTGAAGTTCCAAACGAACCGACGTATCGTTGACGTCCACGATGCGACCGACGTATCCTTTGTACGCGCCCGAACGAATCTTCTTCGTCTGACCGATGAGCGCATCTTGTCGACCCCGACCGCCCATGGGGCGCACAGGCGCGCGCGGCGCTTGGTGGCTCTGCGACATCAACTCGCCGCGCAAGCCGGAGGTGTACGAACTCGCGAGCAGCGCGTGGCCGGGAGACTTTGGCGGGAGACCACTTGCGCCCATCATCTGCGCCGCGAGACCTCCACCGATCTGCGAGCTCTTGTTGCCACCGTGCGCGACGCAGTTTCTGGAGCGAATGCACACGATACCACCGTGCTCTTGAACGTGACGCGCGCGAATCCAAAGCGTTCCCTTGTAAATGTGCTCGACGGTGCCCGTGGCGTCCTTGTACTTCCCGTCTATGATGCGAACCATCGACCCTTGATCGATCGTGTCCATATGCGCGTCTTGCGCCGAAATGTTACGGCTCAACAGCTTCTTCTTCAACTCGTGAAGCTTGACTGGTTTGATCTCAGGTCGATCGGGAGTGCCGGCGTTGGTCATGACGAACGCGATGTCCTTTTCGACGCGCACGATGCAACCGACCTCAGATCCATCGAGCAACGCGAGATCGTGCAACGCGTACTCACCGATCGTGTCAATGCGTTGCGTCGTCTCTTCGCTATCGGCGAGATCGTGCATGAAGACTTGGAATTCTTCGTTGCTCACCGTGGAGAAAATGTGCGCTATGTCGCGATCCACTTTCACCACCATACCGACGACGCCCTCGTGCTTGCCGTGCAACACACGCACGCTGGAACCAGTCTTGAATCGCTTGCGGAGTTGTCCGGGCTTGAATGTCAACGGTTCGTGAAGTTCTTTGTGAGAGGGGTTGATGGTGACGCGACCGTCGGCGTGAATTCTATCCACAACGCCTTCGAGGTTCTTCAAATCACCCTCGACGACGACAACTTGATCGCCAGCCATGAACTTGAGATCGGTCTTGCGCTCGCCCACAGCCTTGGACAACGCGGCGAGTGCATTTTTACCTTGCGTGCCTTGACCGTCGGCGTCGTCGCTGACGGCGAACTTTTGCAACTCGTCCAGAGTCGGCGTGTCGGCGAGTTTCACGGTGGCTAAAGAGCACGTCTTCATGTGATACCCATCCTTGATTTTCGTCGTTCCGCACAGGATGTCGACGTAATCGTTCATACCACGGTCGAATCGACCTTTTTCGAGCGACAAGTTCATGCGCTTGGCTTCGGCTTCGGAGAACATTCGCGGTGGCGGTCGAATCGACGACTTGGATTTCCCCTTCGCCGCACCCGATTCCTTATCCGCGAGGTGTTGGTAATCTATGCGAGGCAACAGCTTGACCGTGCACTGATTATCGGCGTAGTTGACATCGATGACTTGCGCCAAATCACCCTTGTACACGCCTGTGCGCATGCGCACCCACGAATCTTGCTTGACGACGGACACCTCCTTCTTCGCCACGCTGATGGAATCCACCATCTCGTTGATCGGAACCAGACGAATCGGCTTGCTATGGTACACGTGTCGCATGCCTTGCAACGCTTTGCGAACGTAATCCTCGCGCTCGGCCTCGACGTAGATGTATCCCTTGAGATGGTCCTGAGAGACGGCAGATAAAATTTGCATCGCCGGCTTGCCTTGCTTGGCCAAGTTGATCGTCTTTTGCATCAAGCACACAACCGTCTCGCGCTCCTTACCGATCTTGACGGTGACGAGCCATAGTTTCGGGTCTCGAACCGTCGGGTGCAACGCTTGCTGATCGACGTTTTCGTCCACCTGACCTCGGCCCGCCTCGTACCTCGGAGCCGCGTACCTCTCCTTGATCATGCGTTCCAACTCTTCTTCGTTCTCCATGCGCTCGAATCGCTCTTGATTCTCCATGCGCGCGTGTAAACGCGTATCCATCTCCCGACGAACCGCCTCGCGCTCCTCATCGTCGAAACCTTCCTCCTCCTCGCCCTCGTCGTCGTCGTCTTCGTCGTCGTCGTCGTCCGCCGCCTCGTCGTCGATGAACGCGCTCGCCCCTCTCTTCGCCTTTTTCTTCTTCTTCCCTCCCGCGCCCGCGCCCGCATCGTCGTCCTCGTCGTCGTCCTCTTCCTCCGCGACGTCATCAACGAATCGATTTACGCGCGCCCGCTTCCCCGTCGTCGGCGGCTGTCTCGCGATCTCCGCGTCGGCGTCCTCCTCCTCTTCATCCTCTTCATCCTCGTCGAAATCACTCCCGCGGTCGTCATCGCCGTCGTCCTCGTCCTCGTCGTCATCCTCGCGCGCGTCGTCGCGGTCGTCGTTCTCGCGATCGTCGTCCTCGCGGTCGTCGTCGTCGTCCTCGCTCGGCGCCTCCACCATGCGAAGCAACTTGGCGCCCTTTTTCGTGAACGCGCCCGCACCGACGCGCGTCATGTCGCGGCGCGGGTGCGTTCAGAGGTGCGAGTGTGCGCTCCTCGATCGACGCGGCGGGGCGTGCGGGTCGTCGCGCGCGCGATCGACCGACGCGCGGGTCGTCGCGATCTCGCGATCTTTCGAGGCGGGCGAATTAGTAACAGGGTCGGGTCCGGCGAATAGGGGGTCAATGATGAGTCATGACTCGTCGATTCTTAATTGAGGTTTCCCCGAGGGGAAACCAAAGCGGCGCGGGAGGAGACAGACGCCGGTCGACGCGGACGACGACGTCGTCCATCGTCTTTTCTTATTTCTCGTTTACGTTCATCACAATTCGTCGGACTGTGGTCGAATGGCGCGCGCGTGGTCGATGCGGTGCGGACGCCGAGCGGCGCCGCCGTCGTCAGACCAGTCGAGGGCGTTGCCGGAGACGTCGAGGTGTTCGAGGGTGGGGATGGTGAGCACGCCGAGGTGGGCGTGGGATGTGAGCTTGTTCGAACTCAGATCGAGGTGGCGGAGACGTCGGGCGCGGGCAAGGGCGGTGGGGATGGCGCCCTCAAGCGCGTTGGCCTTGGCATCGAGACGCTCGAGGCGCGCGACGGACCAACGCTCGGGGAGCGCGCCTCTGAGGTTGTTGTGAGACACGTCGAAGACTCTGAGGTTATCCAGAGTGACCAATTGCGAAGGGATTTCACCGGTGAGACGGTTGTGGGAGACGTCAAAGTCCTCGAGGCGCATGGCGGCGCGCTCACGCTCACCCTGGTAGAGGTTTCTCGGTAATTCGCCCTCGAGCGCGTTTCGAGAGGCGTTGAAGTGCTTCAGAGGCAGCTTACGGAAGATATCCGAAGGAATCTCGCCGACAAACGAGTTTGAAGAGAAATCGAGGTGTTCAACGCTCTTTAATCGACCGAAATTCCGCGGTATGGTACCGTTGAGGTTATTATTGCCGACGGAGAACACGCGAAGTCCCGCGGGGAGCGTCGTCGTGGGAAGCTCTCCCGAAAGCTCGTTTCCGGAGACATCGAATAATATCCACGGCACACGTTGCGACAGTTGTGGCACTGGTCCGTGTAACACGTTCTTACTGACGTCGAAGAATCGTATGTTGGCCGTGTAATCAAACGTGGGTACGACGCCTCTCAGTCGATTCGTCGACGCCGAAAACACCTCCAACGCCGGAAGCACTCTGACGGCTGGAATCTCTCCGGTGAGCATATTACTCGACACGTTGAACATCCTGAGATTGGTCAGGTGCGTGAACTCGTGCGCGGGAATCTTTCCAGTCAGCGCGTTATCGCTCAGATCGAGCTTCGTCAACGCCGAGCGCTTGCGAAACAATCCCGCCGGAATATCTGAATAGAGCGCGTTCGATCGCACGAGGAGGTACCTCAATGACTTCAACTCGCCAATCATGGCGCTCAATCGTCCCTCTAATTGATTGTACGATAAGTCTAGTCCCTGCAGCATCTTCAACTCGTCGATCGCCTGCGGCATGTCTCCCTCCATCTCGTTGTCTCTCAAATCTATAAACGTGACGCCGTGGTCCTCCTCCTGGCACGTCACGCCGTACCATCGACAGTATGACGCGTCGCTCATCCATCCATTGCGCCTGTGCCATCTCGCACCGTTCGTGCGTCTATAAATATCCCTCAAAGCGACAGACTCCTGGTGCTTGATCGCGTCCACGCTCGCGCCTTCGCCGAACGCCTCCGACAGACTCAATTTCGTCGGCGTCTCTCGATCCCATCCCCACATGCCGCGCTCTCCCTTGGCCACGGCGACATCCACCACATCATCGACGACCGTGGACGGGGACGAATGCACCGATTTCACGGGTCGTTTCCGTCCAGCCGTCACCTCCTCGCTCGCCGCTCTGGACACCGCCTCTCGCACGAATCGCGTCGCCTCGCTCGCGTCTCTCTTCTCCGGATCCGACATCGCCGCCGCCCCGCTCTGACACGCCTCGTGCATCGCGAGTCTAAATTCATCCAACGCCGCCTCTCGCGTCATCGTCCCCACGCTCGCCGCCAACGCGTCTCGTCTCTCGCACGCGTCTCTCGACGCGAGCCCGGCGCTCTCGCACGCGACCCGTCTCGCCTCCACCACCCCCGCTCGAAGCGCCCCCGCGCTCTCGCGCTCGAACGTTCGCGCGTACGCATCGCACGGCGCGTCCAACGCCGCTCGAATCGCGCTCGAAACGTCTCGCGACGTCGCGCGCGCCACCGGTGCGCCCGCGGCTCGACATCGCATCGCCATCATCAGCGCCACCGTCGCGACGACGCCCGCGCGCGCGATCGTCCACCCCCGAGACGCCGCATCGCTCGAACGCGCGCGCCGCCGACGCATCGCGCGCCTCGCGACGACGACGCGCGTCGAACGCGTCGCGACGTCGCGTCCGGTCGCGCGCGCAACGAGAACGACCGGACCGGCCCTCTCATACTCTAGAAAAACGAAACCCATCACAATATCACTCCCTCGAAAAACATAGGTATTTTAGACCCA